>TARA_R110000764_G_scaffold55388_1_pt1 | contig 102914 bp, 94 predicted proteins | sample TARA_R110000764 | Tara Oceans TARA_R110000764 (sample SAMEA4398111) | marine metagenome | biome: Polar Biome; feature: [SRF] surface water layer (ENVO:00010504); material: water (ENVO:00002006), including particulate matter (ENVO:01000060) such as... | depth 5 m | reverse complement strand
GCATATTGAAGCAAAGGATTATTGTCTACGGAAGCCGAGTCCAAAGTGGCCAAAAAATCCATCGGTTCATAGGTTTGACCAACCGTTTCAATTTCTTGTTCGATGCCCAAATATTGTTTCAATGCCCTTTTTGCGATTTCTATATCATCATAGGCTTGTTGCCTTAAGACTTGAATCTGCTGATATTCAGAAGAGGCGGCAATAAATTCCAGTTTGCCCGTTTCCCCGGTATCATAGCGCAATTGGGCAGCTGTCCTAAAGTTAGTATAAACACTGTCCAACTGTTCCGCAAAGCGCAATTGTGCTTTGTTATAATTGATACGGTCATAGGCCTGCATCACATTACGAATCAATTGCTGCTCGTTGACAGCGTAGAACGTTTCACCCAGTTTAACACGTTCCTTATAGAACTTGGATTTTGAAAAACCTGAAAGCAAATCAATATTTCCTTGCTGTACACCAATAGTGGTCTGTATGCCTGGCAGGCCATTGCCTACTTCTTCCTTTCCCGTAAAAACCCTCGTGTTTCCCATATCAAAGCTGGTACCCTTCATCGCCTGTTCACGCTCAATAAAGGCTTGGCTTTCTTTTAAGGAAGGATAATTTTGCTTTGCCATTGTAATGGCTTCTTCCAAAGTAAGGGTTTGGGCCATTTGATTATCCTGCGCGGTTGCAGAATTTGGGGTCAAAAATCCTCCCAAACTCAATAATACAATAATAACCGTTGTACTTTTCTTGATATAACTTGCCTCACCACCATTGCCTTTACGTTCTTTGCGGGCCTCCAGCCAATTATACAGGACGGGAACCACGACCAATGTTAAGAATGTTGCCGTTATCAGTCCACCGATTACTACCGTTGCCAGCGGTCGTTGGACTTCTGCACCTCCCGATGTGGACACTGCCATTGGTATAAAGCCCATAATGGCGGCAGTTGCTGTTAAGAGTATGGGACGTAGCCGTTCGTGGGTAGCCTCATAAATTCTATCTTTTATATTTGTCATACCACTTTCTTTTAGTTCATTGAATTTATTGATAAGCACAAGCCCATTTAATACCACAACCCCAAAGAGCACGATAAAACCGACCCCAGCGGAAATACTGAATGGCATCCCCCTTATCCAAAGTGCAAAAACACCGCCAATGGCCGCCAAAGGCACTGCCATATATATCATTACCGATTGTGAAAATGAGTTAAGTGCGAAATAGAGCAAAATGAAGATTAAGAAAAGTGCTATTGGCACCACAATCATTAGACGGTCTGAAGCCCGTTGCAGATTCTCAAAAGAACCTCCATAGGTAATATAATAACCGGGAGGAAGATTTAATTGAGCATCTAATTTTGTCTGAATCTCTTCAACCATTGATTTTACATCACGACCACGAACATTAACCCCAACCGAGATACGACGATAGGTATTGTCCCTGGATATCTGCATTGGCCCAGGTTTATAACTGATGTTGGCCACTTCTTTAAGAGGTACTTGTGCCCCGTTGGGAAGGTCGATGTATAGATTCTTCAGATTATTAATGTCTTGACGGTACGACTCAGAAAGACGAATGACAACATCAAATCTTTTTTCTCCCTCAAAAACAACACTGGCTTTTTCACCAGCGAATGATGCGCTTATATAATCGTTCAGCTTATCGATGGTTACGCCGTACTGGGCCATTTTAGCCCTGTCGTATTCTACGGTCATCTGGGGAAGGCCACTGGTAGCCTCCGCTCTAACATCACCTGCTCCGGGAACGGTTTTAATAATTGAGGCCATTTCGTTAGCCTTATCTGCCAGTACGTCCAAATTTTCACCATAAAGCTTTATAGCTACATCTTCTCGTACACCTGTAAGCAATTCATTAAAACGTAGCTCAACAGGTTGCGTGAACACAAAGTTGACTCCAGGTATTACGGCGATTTTTTCCTGTATTTTTTCGATAAGTTCTTCTTTGCTGTCTGCCGAAGTCCATTTGCTCTTGTCCTTTTCAAGGATTATGTAACTATCGGCAATATCCATTGGCATTGGGTCGGTTGGGATTTCGGCAACCCCAATCCTTGAAATCATTGTTTTTACCTCTGGGAACTCATTTACTATATTTTGAAGTTTTTTTGAGGCCTCAATGGATTCGGTAAGACTGCTTCCAGGTTTTATCAGTGCCTGCATTGCTATATCGCCCTCATCAAATTTTGGGATAAATTCGCCCCCCATATTGCTAAAAATGAATCCTGCTATCAATAATAGGCCAACTGCGCCTACTATAACTCCTGCTTTAAAGCGAAGAGCGAACGTCAAAAGTGGTTTGTAAGCTCTATTGAGCCCTGACATAATTTTATCGCTAAACCTATCAATTTTATTTTCGAACTTTGCAAACCAATGATTCTGATTTTTAGCAGGCTTTAAAAACATTGAGGAAATCATTGGCACGTAGGTAAGGCACAGAATAATTGCGCCTAAAACCGCAAAACCGAAAGTAAATGCCATTGGGCGGAACATCTTTCCTTCTACACCGGTTAAGAATAAAATAGGTGTAAAGACGATTAGAATAATCAACTGTCCAAAAAATGCGGAATTCATCATAGTGCTTGCAGATTCATAGGCAATCTCATCCATTTCAGCCTGCTCAATGACTTTAGTTGATTTTTTCATCCGTTGATGAATATGAAACACCATACCTTCTACAATGATTACTGCACCGTCAACGATGATACCAAAGTCTATGGCCCCAAGTGACATTAGGTTTGCCCAGACCCCAAATTGTTTCATCAAAATAAATGCGAACAAAAGGGACAATGGAATTACCGATGCGGTAATTAATCCTCCGCGCAAGCTTCCCAAAAGGATAACGAGTACGAATATTACGATAAGTGAGCCTTCGACCAAATTCTTTTCTACTGTGCTTGTCGTTCTACCAATAAGCTCGCTCCTGCTTAAAAAGGGTTCAATATATACACCCTCAGGAAGGGATTTTTGAATTTCCTTTATTCGGCTTTGTACATTATCTATAACGTTATTGGCACTTTGCCCCTTAAGCATAAGGATTTGCCCTCCAACAGTTTCGTGTCCATCTTGGGTAAAGGCCCCGTACCTAATCTGATTTCCATAGCCTACTTTTTCAGCAACATCCCTTACAAGAACTGGTGTACCATTTTCTGTAGTGACGACTGTGTTTTCTATATCTTCGAGGCTACGCGCCAGACCTTCACCCCTAATAAAATTGGCTTGATGGTTTTTTTCAATGTAAGCACCGCCTGTATTGGCATTGTTCATTTTGAGGGCTTCGAAAACCTGTCCCATCGTAATACCAAAACTTTTGAGCTTATCTGGGCTAAGCGCTATTTCGTATTGTTTCACATATCCACCGAAAGCATTGACCTCTACAACGCCAGGCACCAATGCCATTTGACGTTTAACAATCCAATCTTGGATAGTGCGCAACTCCATTGCATCATACTTATCCTCATATCCTTCTTTTACTTTTAAGGTATACTGAAAAATTTCGCCCAATCCTGTAGTGATAGGAGCCATAAAAGGCGATCCAAAACCTTCGGGTATCTCTTCACTGACTTCAGCTAGTTTTTCCTGTACCAGTTGACGGGGAAGGTAGGTGCCCGCTTCGTCCTTAAAGACAATAGTAACCACTGAAAGACCAAAGCGAGAAACCGAACGTAGCTCGACAACATCTGGAAGGTTTGCCATTGCCAGTTCCACAGGATAGGTAACAAATTGTTCTATGTCTTCAGTCCCCAAGTTGGGTGCTGTAGTTATAACTTGTACTTGATTGTTCGTAATATCTGGAACCGATCCCAGATTAATGGTGGCCATTGACCATATTCCCGTACCAACCAGGGCTACCATCAATAGACCAACAATAAATTTATTGTTGATTGAAAATGAAATGATTCTATTAATCATAAAAAAGAAGGGTTTAATTCATTGAAACTTTTTGGTACAAATTTGCTATATACAAAATCGTATCAAATTAGGATTGACCTAAAAAGGTCTAAGGAGGATATAGCTATCCTATAAAAACTGAATTAAACCTGTGGAGGCTGCAAAAGGGAGAGGGCAAGATCTTTTCCAAAACCATCAGAATGGAAGAATATTTCAGAAGAAACATAAAAAGATGGCATAACAAACGGAATTACATCGACATTTACAACATTTACGTGACAACAGCTACAAAGGCAAAAATTAATGCATACCGGTTGTTCCGTATTATCTGAATTATGATCTAACTGTGTTTGTAAGTCATTTTGAAAATCGTATAAACTAACTTCACCGTCATCACAGGGCACAACATTGAGTACCAAAAAGTAAACGGATAATATGATAGTTAAAATTTTCACTCTGCAAAGATAAGAAAATTGTGATGCACAGGTTGTGCAAAGTCTCATTCATAACACTTTACCACACTTGTGCAAAGTTTAATCTGAATTATTCCCGAGGTGGCTGTTGAAGGGTAAATGATAAGTCCTTACTCCAAACTGTCCAAGTGGGCGAAATTTTCTAGCGAAACGATAGGCTCGATAGGTTCAAAAATAGCCAGGGCGAAATCGATGGTGTACGAATGGCAACAGTGGCATTTGCAGAAAGGGGAACACAATTCGCAGTCTTGGCCGTGTTCGCCATCTTAGTCCATTACAGAAACAGTTTGCGATTCATTTTCTATAGCACGTGGATTACCGCAAGGCATAAAATTGAGCGCCAGAAAGTAGATGGATAATATGATCGCCAAAAATTTTACGATGCAAAGATAAAAGAGTTATAGTGCAACTATGTTGCGAAGGAGTCCTGAAGGAGAGATAACTCAAAAATATTATTTATGAACTTAATAAACCTGAAAGCCTGAATAAATGGCTATCTGCGCCTACGTTAAAGTTAAGCTATTTGTTAGTTTAACACTTGAAAATCGAACAAATAACGAACTAACTTCATTTTAGACATTTTTAATTTATTTATATTCAATATTTTACAAACATAAATATGATACACAGAACGTTTTTCATAGTATGCAGGAGTAACATCCATACTTTGATTTATAACAAAAAAAAGAGGCTTACTTAAAAATATGCCTCTTTTTTTATACGCACTTTTTATTGTATTATTCAAATTTGGAAGCGTCCAAGTTAAAAAATCGAACTGCATTGTTAAAGAAAATATCTCTCTTTTGCTCTTCGGAAAGGTAGTTGGCACTTTCAATTACTTCAATGGAAGTTTCGAGCAGTTCTGGCCAAATCATTAAATCTGTCCCATACATAATTCTCTTGGAAAACCCTGCCTGAACCAATCGTTTTAGGTATGCATGAATCTCTTCCAAGGGATAGGACCATATAAAACCAGCCAAATCCACATAAACATAGGCATTGGCCCCCATAAGAGCAATCATTTGGTCTACCATAGGGTAACCTGCATGCATTACCCAAATTTTTAACTTGGGGTGTCTGGCCAACATATCTTCCAACAAAAAAGGCTGACCTAAAGAGGCTCTATATTTTGGTCGATTAATGTTCGCCATGCCATTGCCGCCTGTTCCCATGTGTATACCTACTGGAATTCCCAGTTCTTCTGCAACTCCAAAATATTCATCGAGCGACATATCACTTGGTGACATACCTTGGTATTGTGGAGCTACCTCTCCCATTACCTTATAAAAACCGGTAGATAGCGAATCCCTAAATGCTTCTACCGTCATCGCATCGGCATTGCTAATTCCCAAGGATGGAATTATATGGTCGGGAGCCGCCCTATGCCATCTATGTATCGCTTTAGCATCTCCACTCACCACCATGGTAATGTTCAGTTCTTTGTTTGCCCTCAGAATTGCAGCATCCATTTCGGCATCGCTCCTTGCGGGTTGCAAAGGAGAAATACAATCGGCGCTCATAAAAGATGGTGGTTCTTGGTTGGGCCCACTTCCCGGCATATTCTTCAAAAACCAGGGGCACAAAGGTGAGGCATTTGAGTTTCCTCCCATAGCGTGTACATGCACGTCTATTATTGGAAGTCGATTTTTAGATTCTTGGGCGTTTGAAGTAAACACAAAGCAAAGGAACAAGGTGTAACAAAGCGTGGTTTTACCAATTAAATGGCAGGTTGAAAATTTCATAAATAGTTTGTTGGTTAATAAAGAGTTAAGATAATAGTTTTTCACAAAAAAAATGCTCTAAACAATCTAATGAAACCATTTTTAAAACATAAGTTGGTATTATAACATGTTCGATATAGAAGTCATCCGAATAAAGAAAAAGTATTGAATTTAATCAAAACTATACTCCGGTTTTTTCCCCTTTACACCCTTATAAAATCTGTGAATTTTTTGGAAATCACTTTCACTATCATCTGTAGGATAAAAAGGTTCGCCTATTTTGATTTCTTTTTTCCCAAAATCAAATGCCACCATTACAATTGGAACTTTGGCCTTTTTGGCAATGTGGTAAAACCCTGTTCTTAACTGTTCTACTTTTTTTCGCGTTCCCTCTGGAGCCAGAGCAAACCTAAACATCTTTCTTTCATTGAAAATCTGCACAATACTATCTACCGTATTGGAATTTTTGGTACGATCCACAGGAGCGCCGCCCGTCCATCTAAAAAACCATCCGAAGGGAGGCTTAAAAAGACTCTTTTTTCCGATATAATTGATTTCTTGGTTGATTACCTTCCGAATTAAAAGTCCCAGAAAGAAGTCCAACCAATGCGTATGGGGAACTACAATTATCACACATTTATCCACATTGGGAAAGGAACCATTGAGTTTCCATCCCAAAATTTTAAAGTATATAAACTTGGCCAGCCTTTGCATTGGGTCGTGGTTATCTGTTCATTGTCAAACAGATTTTTAAATTTTTTGATATAACGTCTGAAGACGTTCCGGTGTCATGATGTTTTTCCAATCCTTGCCCAGTGCATTTTCCCAAAGGGGTTCCAGGCTCATTGATATATTCACCATCACATCAAAATCATTTTGGGTGAGATCGGCACAAATACCCTTTGGCAATGTTATCTTGTGCTTTTCAATCATTTTATTGAAGAGTGCCACTCCTTCTGGATAAAACTCCTCCAAATGTTGAAACACCAAACAATTCCCGATTCCATGTTTAACGCCCAAAAGATAGGAAAGTCCATAACTCATCGCATGTGCCACCCCTACTTGGGAGTACGCTATACTCATTCCGCCGTGCCAAGATGCCATGATCAATTTGTCCCTGGACTCTTCAGCGGGTATATCTCCCAGAAATACTTCCTTGCAAAGTTCCATGGCCTTTTCCCCATAGCTCTGACTAAAAGCGTTCAGATAAGTACCTGTCAGTGACTCAACGCAATGTATAAAACAGTCCATCCCAGTATAGAACCATTGTTCTTTGGGAACTGTTTTACTAAAATCGGGGTCCAGCAGTACTTGGTCAAAAGGTGTAAAATCCGAATTGATTCCTAATTTCTTTTCGGGGCCCAACAATACGGTGGTACGCGATACTTCGGCTCCCGTACCACTTATAGTGGGGATACCTACATGATAAAGCGCCGGCTTATTCACTAAATCCCATCCTTGATAGTCCTTAGCTAGCCCACTATTGCTCAATAAAATGGAAACGGCCTTGGCCAAATCCAACAGTGTTCCTCCTCCAATACCAATAATACCCGAAGGAAGTTCATTATACTTTTTCCTTATTTGATCAACCAGGGCATCAACTTGAGCTGTTTTAGGCTCCTCTTCAGCAGAGACATAAATAACCTCGTCGTTAAACATTAGGGGAACCTTCGCCAAAAATTGTTGGTTTTCAAAGAAATCGTCAACCAAAAAAATAAAAGGTGCCTCCGAACTTTTTCGCTGAGGTAGCAGAATATCCCCCAATTGAGAAAAACATCCCGACCCAAAAATTACTCTGGGTACCATGGGAAAGTTTTTGTACAATGTTTTATAGGTTGAGGTTGTTTTCTGTTTTTTCAAATCGTTTTCTGTCTTCATTAATTATCCAAATACTTCAAAATGTCTTTGAGACTATTCAGTTTAAGGTGGTTATTCACCATTTCATCTTCTGCTACCACTTCATGCGCCCATGTGGTGTGGAACGGCACATGAACCGCTTTAGCCCCAATATTCAAGATAGGTAACACATCCGATTTAAGGGAATTTCCTATCATTAAAAATTCGCTGACATCTATATTCAAATGTTCTAACAAATTTCTGTAATTAATTTCTTTTTTATCGCTCAACACTTCTACATGATGGAAATATTTGGAAAGTCCCGACTTTTCCAATTTCCGCTCCTGATCTAGCAAATCCCCTTTGGTAAGTACTATCAATCTATATTCTCCCACCAATTTTGATAGGACTTCCTCCACCCCATCCAATAACTCCACAGAGTGTGATATCATCTTTTTACCAAGATCCAATATTTTACCGATGGTTTCTTGCGAAACCTGGTTGTTGGAAAGATCCAGCGCAGATTCTATCATGGAGAGCACAAATCCTTTTATGCCGTAACCATAAGTATCCAAGTTGTCCATTTCCATTTTAAAAAGCTCTTGGTCGATCTTGTTCTTGGTCTCGTAATCTTCCAAAAGTTCTGCAAACTTTTCTTCGGTTTCCCTAAAATAGGTCTCGTTGACCCAAAGGGTATCATCCGCATCAAAGCCAATTACTTTTATGTTGGAGAAATCTACTTCCATACCTTTCTTGCGCGTTCCAAATCTTCAGGTGTATCAATTTCGATACCTGTCACATGGGTTTCCACCATTTTTATTTTTTTGCCATACTCCAAAAAACGTATGGCCTCAATTTTTTCTTTGGCCTCCAAGGGAAGCATGGGCAGCTTTTGAAAATCCTCCAATGCCCGCTTTCTAAAAGCATATACCCCCTTGTGTTTGTAATAGGTTGCTTCAACTTCCTTGTCCCTAGGGTAAGGAATTGGCGAACGCGAAAAATAAAGTGCAAAATCTTGATTATCCACGATGACCTTTACCGTGTTCGGATTGGCTATTTCATCCCAATCTGAAATCGGAGTCATCAAGGAAGCCAAATCGATTTCTTTACTGGTATCATTTTTGAAGACCTGAATAATCTTTTCCAAACTTTCTGAATCTATAAAAGGTTCGTCTCCCTGAACATTGATCACCACATCTACATCCATATCTTCAACGGCCTCAGCAATCCTATCGCTTCCACTTTCGTGTGCTTTTTGGCTCATTATTACCTTTCCCCCTATATCCTTGATCACATTTGAAATTATCGGACTATCCGTAACCACATATACATCATTAAAAAGTCCTGTGTTTATGGCTGCTTCGTAAGTCCTCACAATTACAGGCTTCCCGCCAAGGTCCTGCATCAGTTTGGCAGGAAACCTAGAGGCTTGATAGCGGGCAGGAATCATGGAAATTATATTCACTTTTGAATCTATTGGTTAATATGTACAATTATTTTTTGGGTCTCAACTTTCTATATATCCTAAATATGATCAACAGGATGATTATCACTAGGATGGCCGCAATGGGTGGCACAAGTATGGATGCCGTGCTCACTGCCACGGCCGCTCCTGTTTCCACTGTGGACACCAATGGGTTGGCCAAGCCTCCTGTGGTTCCTGTAGATGTTAGCCTCCCAGCTGCATTCGCCCCTTTAATAACTGTTGCGGTTCCTCCTCCTGCAATAATGGCCAAAGACCAGGTGACAACCGGATCTAAGTTAGCTGCAGTGGACACCACTACAGCTGTACCTGCAATTCCCGCCAAGGGAATGGCCAAACTGTCAAGGGCATTGTCCACCCATGGAATAAAATAAGCGAAAATCTCAACGATGGTAGCAACCCCCAAGGTTACAAGTGCGGTCAAACTTCCAATCCATTGCCAGTTTTCATTCAGGTCCCAGACCCCTAAATATGCCGCAAAACTTAGGGCAAAAAGAGGTAGGAAAACACGAAAACCAACGGATGCCGCTAATCCAATTCCGAGGAACAAACTTATTATGGTGCCTGGTTCAATATTCATGCTGATGTCTAAAATAGGGTATTCCTAGCCAAGAAAAAAATCATCTTTGAAACCTATAAGGTACAGTTTTCGCTCGGCTCTTGTCACAGCAGTATAGAGCCATCTTAAATAATCTTTATCCACACCATTTGGCAAATAAGGTTGCTCTACAAAAACGGTGTTCCATTGCCCCCCTTGTGACTTGTGGCAGGTTATTGCATAGGAAAACTTTACTTGAAGTGCATTAAAGAACTTATTGTTCTTAACCCCCAAGAATTTTTTATATTTTGATTTTTCATGGGCGTAGTCCTTCATTACCTCTTGATATAGCCGATTCCCGTCCTCATAAGATAATGATGGAGTCTCCGCCGTTATCGTATCCAATAAAAGAACGGTCTCGAAAGGTTTTTGATTGGGGTAATCCACCATTTTAACCTTCACTTCGGCGAACTTAAACCCATAAAGTTCTTTAATGGCAAAAAGTTCCAACACTTCAATAATATCACCATTGGCTATAAAACCCGCTTCGGAGTTGGGCTTTAACCAAAAATAATTGTTCTTGACCACCATCATATAATCGCCAACAGCAATTTCATGGTCCAAAAAGAGAATTCGTTCCCTTATATTTTGATTGTACAGATTGGCCCTTTTGTTGGATCGAACAATAATGGCCGTATCCTCTTTTCCATTTTGGCTATAGGATGAATCTATCGCTTCCTGAATTTCGGCACCATCAATCAAACGTACAATATCCTTATAATCATTCAACTCAAACTTAAAGTCATCAAAAAACTCGGATTGTAATTGCTCACGAAGATTGGTGGCATTATGAAGAATGCCTGACCCCCCGGATTGCCTCATTACTTCATCCAGTTCCAAACATTCCACTTCTTTATTATAATTTAAGGATAAGCGGTTTTCATCAAGGGCGGGACTCAGTTCCAATTTGACCGGAGGTAACTGGGCGGTATCACCGATCAAAATTAATTTACAATTATGGCCGGAATGCACATAAAACATTAGATCGTCCAACAACGAACCGTTTTCGAACAATTTGGAGTCAGCTGGCGTATCTGGAATCATAGATGCTTCATCTACAATAAAAACTGTGTTCCGGTGTTTATTCGGGGCCAATACAAATTGGATTCCCCCACCGGATTGTTTTTTGGGAAAATATATCTTTTTGTGGATGGTAAACGACTTGTTTCCAGAATAAACGGACATCACTTTCGCAGCCCTACCTGTTGGTGCCATCAAAACAGAGCTCATTTTAACCTTCCAAAGACTGCTCACCAAGGTGGCCACCAAGGTGGTTTTCCCTGTTCCTGCAAAACCTTTTAAAAGGAATACGTCGTCCTTTTTTCCCTCTAAAACAAAGTTAGCCAGCTTATTAAGTGCCATCCCTTGTTTTACGGTAGGCGTATGGGGAAATTTTTCGGTTAAAATCTTTAAAAATCCAAGTGCGGTAAAATCATTCATGAGCGCTAAATATAGCGCTCTTTTTTAAAGCAAAAAGTTTCGCAATAAAAAAAATATTGTAGATTTGTCAGTAACCACTAAATTAACTTTGAAAGACAGTATCAGATATGTTAAACTTAATTCTTATTGTTGTATTAATATGCCTTGTGACCATAGGGCTTGTATTCTTAATCGATAGATTTTTACCTCAAAAAGTAAAGCCTGTACTAGTAATTCTATTTGGAATTCTGAGTATTTACCTTGGTTATAAAATATATCATTCCATCAACGCCCCCATTGAGTTCAATAAGGTGAGAAATGAAAGGTTTGCCCAAGTCATTAATAAACTTAAGGACATCAGGGATTCTCAAGAAGCATACAAAACAGTAAATGGAAAATACGCAGGTGACTTCGAAAGCTTGATCAAATTCATCGATACCGGTAACTACACCATTACTACCCAACGTGACTCTTCTTTCATGAGATATGACAGAGCCTATCAGATTGATATGCAGCAGGACACCATTATTATTGATACTTTGGGAACAGTAAAAGTAAAAGACTCTCTTTTTGGAGCAGACGACCGCTACAAAACCATGATGGACGTTCCTTACGCCCAAAACAATGAAAAATTTGAAATGAAAGCTGATATCGTTGACAAGAGTGGATATAAAGCTCCTGTTTTCGAAGCCAAGGTTAAGAAAAACGTTGTGCTTTACGATCAGCCGGAAGATTTGGTGGAAAAAGAAAATTCCTATCAAAGTGTTGAAGAAGTAAATGGCACTGAAATAAAGGTTGGTTCCTTGACGGATGTTAGTACAAATGGAAACTGGCCACCTATCTACGATAGGAAAAAGAACAACTAGCTATAGTACAGAAAGAATCAAATAGCATTTATAGAAAACTGTCCATTCAAGCTGGCTTGAATGGACTTTCTTTTTGTGTATTGGACACCATTACCAATAAAATTCTCGCGTTTGAACGTGTGAATTTTAAAACACAGCTTACCCCCTACTTAATGCTCAAAGAGTTAAAAGAAAAACTCAGTAAACAAGGCGAGGTGGGAAGAAACTTCTCAGAAGTAATGGTTATCCATAAAAACAATATGTTCGGTCTGGTGCCCAAGCCACTTTTCAACAAAGAGGAACTACCGAACTATTTAAAGTTCAATGCCAAGATAATGGCCAATGACCTTATCGCATATGATGAAGTCCCAAACCAAGAAATAATCAATGTTTACATTCCCTATACCAATGTAAACAACTACATTTTTGAGCTTTTTGGAGCATTTGAATTCAAGCATAGCGGAACTGTTCTCATCAATACATTATTGAAACAAAATAGAACATCATCCGAGCCCGTTTGTTATGTTCAAGTATCAGAGCGCGAGATGGAAATGATGGTAATCTCCGATAAAAAACTATTATTCTACAATCAGTTCGAATACCGTAATAAAGAAGACTTTCTATATTACCTATTGTTCAGTTTGGAGCAATTACAAATGGATTTGGAAAAGGTCAACCTTAAACTTTTTGGTTCCATTGAAGAAGGAGACCCCATTTACGATCTTTGTTACCAATATATTAAAAATGTATCCGTTTTTGTGCCCAGCAATCCTTCCTTTCCCATGGAACAACTGGAAAATGAAAGCATAGATTTTTCCATTTTAAGCTCCCTCTAAATGCGGATTATTTCAGGAAAATATAAGGGCAAAAGACTAACTGCCCCAAAAAAGTTACCTGTACGCCCTACAACAGATATGGCCAAGGAAGCCCTGTTTAATATCCTGAACAATCGATTCTATTTTAATGAGCTTAAAGTGCTGGATTTATTTTCGGGAACAGGAAACATTAGTTTTGAGTTTGCATCCCGGGGTACAGACAAAATAACAGCTGTTGATGGTCATCAAGGTTGTGTTCGATACATCTCAAAAACAGCACAAGAGCTGAATTTATCTATAACCACCGTTAAATCGGATGTCTTTAAGTTTGTACAGCGAACACCTGAAAAATTCGACCTTATTTTTGCCGACCCACCGTATGATTTTGATACGGAACAATTTTCAAGAATTGCTGATTTGGTGTTTGAAAAAGGGCTTTTGTTGGAAGATGGACTTTTAATCATTGAACATTCCGAGCAAACCGACCTTTCCGAACATCCCAAGTTTTCGGAACAACGAAAATATGGGGGAAGCATTTTTAGTTTCTTTGAAGTAGAATAAAAGCAGGCCATAAGCCGGATTCTGTATACCCTTATCATTTATCTAGACAAATGGTTGCCCAAGTGTTCTAACCGTCTACCCTCCAACTCGAGCGTGCAGCCCTCTCCCGATAGCTATCGGAACGCTGGTTTACATGACGTTTCACCGCATAGAGTTTGCCGATTTCACTACAGCCGAACTGTACTTGCTTTCTGTTGCACTGGTCCTCGCCTTGCGGCGGACGGGCGTTACCCGCTATGCCGCACTCTGGTGCCCGGACTTTCCTCTTCAAGCATGGTTGTCCATACTTGCAGCGATAAGGTGGCCTGCTAAGTGCAAAGGTAATCCAATTGTTAATAAAAAACAGTTTAACTGTGCACTTGCAGGTAACTTTGCACGATCCTATTTTTATATTTGTAGTAATTCTATTTTTCCCAGTATTGGAACCTTTTATAGTATCAGCGAGAAAATATAGACCCCAAACGTTCAAAGATGTTGTGGGCCAGTCGTCTATTACCAATACCTTGACGAATGCCATTGAACACAACCATTTGGCGCAAGCCCTATTGTTTTGTGGCCCAAGAGGTGTTGGCAAGACCACATGTGCCCGTATTTTGGCAAAAAAAATCAATCAAGATGGTACGGAAAGGGAAGATGAAGATTTTGCTTTTAATATTTTTGAGCTGGATGCTGCCTCCAATAACTCCGTAGATGACATTCGTAGTTTGATAGACCAAGTACGCATTCCTCCGCAAACGGGAAAGTACAAGGTATATATTATTGATGAGGTGCATATGCTATCCCAATCGGCCTTCAATGCATTTTTAAAGACCCTGGAAGAACCGCCCAAGCATGCCATATTTATTTTGGCCACTACGGAAAAACACAAAATAATTCCAACCATCCTGTCCCGCTGCCAAATTTTCGACTTTAAACGTATCACGGTAAAGGATGCCGCGGAGTACCTAAAACATATTGCGGAGCAGCAAGGGATAGAAGCAGAGGAAAGTGCACTACACATTATCGCACAAAAGGCAGATGGCGCCATGCGGGATGCTTTGTCCATTTTTGACCGCGTGGTAAGCTTCTCCGGGGAAAAATTAACCCGAAAAGCAGTAACGGAAAACCTCAATGTTCTTGATTACGACATTTATTTCTCCGCTACGGATTTGATTCTGGAAAACAATATTCCCGAACTCCTATTACTTTTCAACAAAACCTTATCCCTAGGGTTCGATGGTCACCACTTTATTACAGGTTTGGCCTCACATTTTAGGGATTTGATGGTTTGCCAACACCCTGATACTTTGGACCTTTTGGAAGTTGGAGAAGATGTAAAGCAACAATATCAGGAACAATCTAAAAAGGCATCGAAAGAATTTCTCTTAAAGGCCATAGATATGGCCAACGATTGCGACCTAAAATATAAGACCAGTAAAAATCAAAGATTACTGGTTGAACTTGCTCTCATGAAATTAGCGTCCATCACTTACGATGGAGAAAAAAAAAACTCTAATTTCATAATCCCTGCCTCCTTTTTTGCTGGTAAAACATCAATATCAAACGGTACAATACCTACTCCAAACAATGGTTCGGTTCCAATGCCCAAAGTGGAAAAACCCGTACCTGTACAATCCACATCAAAAGAACCTATAAAAGAAGCTCCTGAACCAGAGAAAGTCAAAGAAGAACTGGTCAGTGAGCCGAAAGAAAGTTATCAGCCCAAAAAAATCAACATTAAGACTTCCGAAAAGCGGGTATCGGGACTTTCACTATCAAGTATCAAGGTCAAAAAGGAACATGAGAACACCAAATCCCCAAACATAGCCGAAGAGGATTTGCCCAACGATGCTTTTGAAGAAAAAGACATGCAGGAACATTGGGATGATTTTGTACACCAGTTGGAAAAACAAGGCAGAAAAATATTGGCGAGCAACCTCCAGACCGATGTTCCCAAACTAAAGAATGAGAATACGATTTGGATAGAGCTCCCCAACGATACCATGAAAAAGGAAATAGAACGAGAGCAAAGTTTAATGCTTGACTATCTGAAGCAAAAACTGAACAACTATTCCATTTCGCTCTACATTACAGTGAATGAAGAGGTAGCTAAAAAATTCGCCTTCACACCAGAGGAGAAGTACGAAAAATTAAAAGAGAAAAACCCAAATATCGAGTTACTCCGCAAAGAGTTTGACCTCGATTTTTAAACTTACCGAACAATACTTTTATCTTTGCATTCGTAACATTCAAAAACGTATTCATGCTAGGCCTAAAACTTCCAACAGACCCAAGATGGGTGAACATTGTTGAAAAGAATATCGAAGAAATTTTGACGGACCACGCCTATTGCGAGCAAAAGGCAGCAAGTACGGCCATATCATTGATTATCGGCTTTCCTGAAAAATCGGAATTGGTAAAGGAGATGACCGCGCTTGCCCGCGAAGAAATGGGTCATTTTAACATGGTACATGATAAAATCATCAATCGTGGATGGGTCTTGGGACGCGAACGAAAAGATGAATACGTAATTGAATTAATGAGGTTCTTCCCCAAAGGCGGCAGTAGAGAGACCCACTTGGTGCACAAACTTTTATATGCCGCGCTGATTGAAGCTCGCAGTTGCGAACGTTTTAGATTACTTTCAGAAGAAATAGACGACGAAGAATTATCCGAATTCTACCGCAATTTAATGGTCAGCGAGGCTAACCACTACACTATGTTCCTAAAGTTTGCCCGTAAATATGGTAACAAAGAAGAAGTAGACCAAAAATGGGAGGACCTATTGGAGTACGAAGCCCAATTAATGAAAGACCTCGGCAAAAAGGAAACCATGCACGGTTAAGCTTCTTTTTTAAGCCTCCAACTTTCGTTTATAATAATCATACATTTCGAATTGAGAACGTAGCTCAGGTTCCCCTTTGGCACGCTTTCTATAGGCATTGTCCTGTTTTGCTGAAAAAATACGTGCTTTTGAGTTATCTCTCCAAGAGATATCAAAAGTATCCAGTAGTTCCTGTCTAATATCTGGGTCGTAAATAGGACATCCAACCTCTACCCTAAAGTCGAGGTTACGCGTCATCCAATCTGCCGAGGAAATATAAATTTTCATGTCGCCGCCATTCCCAAAAATGAACAATCTCGGGTGCTCTAAAAATTTATCCACGACACTGATGGCTTCAATATTCTCGCTCATGCCCTCAACACCGGGAATAAGACAGCACACACCGCGAACAATCATTTGTATTTTAACTCCTGCCCTGCTGGCCTCATAAAGCTTATCCACCATTTTATAAGAAGTAAGGCTGTTTATCTTTATTTTGATGTAGGCCTCCTTCCCTGCCTTTGCATACTCGATTTCTTGGTCAATCAACTTCATAAAAGTTGATTTGGTGTAATGCGGAGATACAATAAGATGCTTGTATTTATTTATTTTATAATTGGTCTCGAAAAACCCAAACACTTTGTTCATATCCTTTAGGATACCTTGGTGCGCAGTAAATAAAGTATAGTCCGTATAAATCTTTGCCGTTGACTCATTAAAATTCCCTGTACTAATAAAACCATACCTTTTGATTCCCTCATCCTCTTCACGTTCCACCAAGCAAACCTTACTATGTACTTTTAGTCCAGGAACACCAAAAATCAGCTTCACCCCTTCGTCTTGCAAGTAGTTGGCATATTCAATATTGTTCTGCTCATCGAACCTAGCTTGCAATTCAATCTGTACGGTTACCTGCTTTCCATTTTTGACCGCATTTACCAAGGCAGATGCAATTTGACTATCACTCGCCAATCGATATATGGTAATCTTAATACTTCGTACTTGGGGGTCTAACGCAGCTTCTCTCAAAAACTTGGTTACATAACTAAAGGTATGATATGGAGCATAGATCATGTAATCCTTATGGGCAATGATATCCAACAAACTCCCCTTCATACTTAATCCCTTTACTGGTAAGGGCTCTATTTTATCGTACATAAGGTCATGTCTTCCCAGGCTAGGAAAGCCCATATAATCCCTTCTATTGTGGTAACGGCCACCGGGAATAACGCTATCGGTGTCCATAATGTCCATTTTTTCCTTTAGGAATTGAAGGGTATCCTTGTCAATACTTTTGTCGTAAACAAAACGTACAGGGTCACTGATTTTTCTATGCTCTACGCTGGAAGAAATCTTCTCAATGAAGCTTTTACTTAAGTCATTGTCGATATCGAGTTCGGCATCTCGAGTAATTTTAATCATGTGGGCCGAAATGGATTCAAACTCGAACATGGTGAACACACTGTCCAAACAAAAACGAATCAAATCATCCAGCATGATGACAAAATCCTTATTTCCTTCTTTTGGCAATACTACAAAACGATCTATTCCCTTTGGGATCTCAATGAGTGCATATCGGTTGTGCTTACCCTTTGCAGAACCGTTTTTCATTACAATTTTAACCGCCAAATAAGCCGCGGTATCCTTTAGCAAGGGAAATTCGGTAAGGTCATTAAGGATAATGGTCATCAACTCCTGATTCACCTTTTTAAAGAAATAGTCCCGAATAAATTCGGCTTGACTTTCATTTACTTCGGTTTCCCTAATGATAAAAATATTTTCCTCGCGCAGTTCTCGATCTATTTCCTTAAAAACTTCAAGACTGCGTGACTGCTGATCAATCACAATTTTGGTGATTTCCTCCAAAAGGTCTTTTGCTTTTTCTCCACCCAAGACACTTTTTCCAGTTTTCCCAGCATCTACAATACGTTTTACCGTAGCATACCTCACCTTGAAAAACTCATCCAAGTTGTTACTGAAAATCCCTAAAAATCGTAATCGGTCAATCAGCGGAACTCTATGGTCCTTACTTTCTTGCAGTACCCTAGCATTAAATTGCAACCAACTGATTTCCCTATTTATATATTCGTTCTTTGTTTTTACCATTTATTTTTTCAAGTGTTTTGGAAAGACCATTTGTTTTGTGGTACCCCCTGATATTTTAGACCAATCATCCACACCAAATGTAATGTGTACAAGTCCTGCCGTGGGAATGTTCTCAATATACTGATCTCCCCAAGTATTTGCAAGTGAAGTGAAGGCATAATTGTGTCCAAATATGGCTACAGTATTTAAACCATTGTCCAATTGTTGCACAAATTGCTGTACACTGTTGCCTGAGAAATCATAGAGCATATTGTTAATCCTGAATTTCGACAGGTCAAATTCCAGCTTTCTTACAAAGATCATACTGGTGTGCAAGGCACGGTTGGCGGGACTGGAATATATAAAATCGATTGGAGGAGCATGCAGACCAAAGGTTTGAGAAACCAAATGGGCATCGTTAATCCCTCTTTGTTTTAAAGGTCTGTCTTTGTCGGAGACATCATAATCCCAAGAGGATTTCCCATGTCTCATCAGTATTAATTGTTTCATCTTATCGGAATTAGGGTGCCAAACGTTCTATTTTCCAATCAAAATCCTCTTGAAGGGTATAGCGAATTCGATCATGTAATCTATTGGGGCGTCCCTGCCAAAATTCAATGGATATGGGGCGCACCAAATACCCTCCCCAATAATCAGGTCGTTGAATTTCCTTCCCTTCATATTTTTTTTCCAGATTGTTCAACTCCTTCTCCAAATACTCTCTGGAAGGGACCACTTCACTCTGGTCGGACACTATGGCACCGAGTTGACTTCCTGTGGGTCGGGATTCAAAATATCCATCGGAAAGGTTTTCCGCTATCTTCTCGGCCGTACCTTTTACAATGACTTGGCGTTCCATATTCGGCCAAAAAAAAGATAAACAAACAGCTGGGTTCGCAGCAATCGCCTTGCCTTTTTCGCTTTGGTAATTGGTATAGAAAATAAAGCCTTCAAAAGTAAATTTCTTCATTAAGACCACTCTACTCTTCGGGAATCCATCCAAACCAATGGTCGACACCGTCATGGCATTGGGTTCATCCACTCCATCAGAAGCTTCCACTTCGTGGAACCACTTTTGAAATTGTTCCAGTGGATTCTCCTTTACGTTCTCCTCTGTCAATTCACTTTTTTCGTAGGATTTTCTATAGTTGCTCAAGTCTTTTTGCATGACGTGAAGTTCGTCAAAATTAGAATTTCATCAAAAGATAGGTGGACAAAAAGAGGTCTTTTTTCATAAATCGGTATGAAAGCAAAATTAAACTTTCAATCGACCCTATTGTATTCCATTTGGGTAAGAACCGGTGCATCTGCTGGATAAGTAATATATTCCAATTTAAGGACATCATCTTTTATCCAAAATTTGCTGCTAAATTCACTGTTAAATTCAAAATTTTGAAAAAATATACTATCTCCTTCAACCCCAAAAACACCTGTGCTTTCTGAAGAATCCGTAAGTTCGGTTTTAGACTTTCCATTAAAACCAAACCAATCAATTCTATATGTATATGTTGAATTGCCCCTAAATGTATAGGTGGAAACTATTTCACCTTCTACTTGGTAATCACTCCGGTTCCAGCTGCCAGTAAGATCTGCTTCAAAATTGTCTTCATTCACTCCATCCTCATCGGCACATGATATGAATAAAAAAAAGATGACAAATAGGCTTTTAAATCCTTTTTTCATTGGATTAGCTTTTATTCTATGATACGACCGTTTTCTTTTGGTTGCGCCTATTCAAAGTCAAACGTTTTGCCATCATCGGCCAAATCAACATAAGGAAAAATCTCCTTGGCCTCTTCCCTGAACAGTTCAATTGATTTATAACGCGTTGAATAATGCCCTAAAACAAGAAGTTTCGCATCGGCTTTTTTGGCAATCTGAGCCGCTTGTTTGGCCGTAGAGTGCTTTGTTTTCCCGCAAAGATGGGATTCGGATTCCAAGAAAGTAGATTCATGGTACAATACACTTACATTTTTTACAATGGGCAGAATTTTCTCATTATATACCGTATCACTACAAAAGGCATAGCTTTTGGGCTCTGGTGGATCTATAGTGAGTTTTTTATTGGACACTAGGTTGCCAGATTCATCTATACCATCCTTTCCTTTTTTAATATTATTGAACTGGCTCTTATCAATTCCATAAGCTTTAGCTGCTTTGATATCCAAAGTTCTTGGCGCTTCTTTTTCCTGAAACAAAAATCCATTGGTATATACCCTATGAATCAATGGGATTGTTCGCACGGTGACTTTTTCATCTTCATAAATGAGCTCAGATTCTTCGGATTCCAACTCGTGAAATATCAACGGGTAATTGGTCCAAGAATCTCCAAGCTTTAAAAATAAGGTGATGGCTTGCTTTATCCCCTTTGGCCCATAAATATGCAGTTCTTTGTCCCTGCCCAACAACCTGAAGGTTGAAATTAATCCAGGAAGTCCAAAAAAATGGTCGCCGTGAAGGTGAGATATAAATATATGGTTGACTCTGGAGAACTTGATTTTGTACTTTCTGAGCTGTACTTGAGTTCCTTCCCCACAATCAATTAAAAAAAGATGATTTTTTATCTCGAGTACCTGTGCTGTTGGATTTGTAAATGTTCTTGGTGTAGCGGCATAACAACCTAAAATGGTAAGTTTCATATGCCAAGGTCGCGTTCTATTTCTTCCATTTCGATAAGGTCCTTGGCTTCTTGTAAAGTGGGTACCACACTTATTTCCTCTGGAACTTCATCATAACTTAGTTTATCCGTCACCAAAACAAAAGATTGCCCTGAAGCTTTATGCGTATTGGAAATATCCAAGAACTCCAAAATATCACCAATCGTAAGTTTATCAAAAGAAAAAAGATTGACGACAATATTATCGTGCTTTAGTTTAGGATATGCCTTGTTTAGGTTTTCCAAAAAACCAGACAATGTGGTTTTTTCTTGGAAAACAATGGTTGTTGTTCCGTCTTTGTCGAAAATCATCTCTTACTTAATTTTTGATGCCAATAGATAGAGTACAGCCATTCGGACCGCCACTCCATTCTCTACTTGATGCAAAATAATGGATTGGTCGGAATCGGCCACATCGCTTGTAATTTCCACACCACGGTTTATCGGCCCAGGGTGCATGATCACAATTTCTTTGTCCAAACTGTTCAGGAGTTGCTTGTTCACTCCGAATTGTTGTGTGTATTCTCGTGTGGATGGAAAATAACTAATATCCATTCTTTCGTTCTGAACGCGCAGCATATTGGCCACATCACACCATTCCAATGCTTTTTTCAAATTGGTCTCCACTTCTACTCCTAACGATTCAATATGCTTGGGTATCAATGTTCGTGGGCCACAAACTTTTACGTTGGCACCTTGCAGTTTTAAGGCGAATATATTGGACAACGCTACCCTTGAGTGGAGTATATCTCCAACAATCACTACATTTTTACCTCCTACATCACCCAACTTCTCTCGTATGGAATAGGAATCCAAAAGTGCTTGTGTAGGATGTTCATGGGCACCGTCTCCTGCATTGACTATTGCTGCTTTTACATGTTTCGATAAAAATATGCCTGCTCCTGGATTGGGGTGGCGCATCACCACCATATCCACTTTCATGGAAAGTATATTGTTTACGGTATCGATGAGGGTCTCTCCTTTTTTAACGGAAGATTGCCCTGCGGAGAAATTGACCACATCGGCAGAAAGTCGTTTTTCGGCCAGTTCAAAAGACAATTTTGTTCGGGTACTGTTTTCAAAAAAGATATTGGCAATTGTGATATCCCTGAGTGTCGGTACTTTTTTAATGGAACGATTGATTACTTCCTTAAAATGATCGGCTGTTTCAAAAATGAGCGATATATCCTTTTTGTTCAGATACTTTATTCCTAACAAGTGATTTACACTTAACTCGCTCATTCCCTTTTATTTGCTTATTAAATATACTTTATCCTCACCATCATTTTCTTCCCACATCACCTTAACCTTTTCATCATTGATGGCATCTACCTGTCTACCCCTATACGTTGGCTGTATGGGCAAATGTCTGCTGAACCTTCTATCTATCAGTGTCAACAATTCAATGCTACTTGGCCTTCCAAAAGATTGAATTGCCGTTAGTGCTGCCCTGATACTTCTTCCAGTATATAAAACATCATCTATGAACACCACTTTTTTATCTTCCACCAAAAAATTCATTTGTGTGGAATTAGCTTTCAGGATTTCTCCTCGTCCAAAATCGTCCCTAAAAAATGTGATATCCAAGAACCCCAGATCAATATGTTTAATTTTGTATTCTTTCTTGAGAATCTTTACCAACCTCTCCGCTAAAAAACCACCCCGTGGCTGAATACCGATTAGTGCGGTATCCTTGAAATCCAAATGGTTTTCCATTAGCTGACAGGCCAACCGGTGCAGTATGATGTTGATTTCTTTTGAAGTAAGCAGTACTTTTTGACTCATATGCTGTGTGCGACCAACTCGGTTGAATACAAAAGTAAGCAATTCTTTAAAATGTTTGGGACATAAAAAAGCCCCGCTGTTTCCAGCGGGGCTTCGTATCATTGAAAAGTCCGATTACTTTTTCTTGGAATCGGCTTCCATTTTGTCCTTCAATGCTTGTAACGCAGAGTTGGCATCTCCAAGGGTTGGAGCAGCTTCATCGGATGATGCAGCTCTTTTCTTGGCGGCAGCTTTCACATTTCTGTCCTCTTGCTCTCTAAAGATTGCAGTGTGGCTAGCCACAACTCTCTTGAAATCTTTGTTGAACTCGATGATCTTGAATTCAGCTTCTTCACCTTTAACAAGTTTTTTGCCGTCTTCTTTTTCCATGTGACGTTGTGGAACAAATCCAACGATATCCTCGTTGAAGTTAATTGTAGCTCCTTTATCAACGACATCTGCAATTGCGGCTTTGTGCACTGTACCTTCAGCAAACTCTTCGGAATACTTGTCCCAAGGGTTCTCTGTGGTCTGCTTGTGCCCAAGACTCAATTTGCGTCCTTCTACGTCCAATTCCAATACTTCAACCTCCAAAGTGTCACCTACGGCAACAAACTCTGATGGGTGCTTGATTTTCTTGGTCCAAGAAAGATCAGAGATATAGATCAAACCGTCGATTCCTTCTTCCAACTCTACGAATACACCAAAGTTGGTAAAGTTTCTAACGATTCCTTTGTGTCTTGATCCAACAGGATATTTAGTAGTAATATCGGTCCATGGGTCTGGCGTTAATTGCTTAATACCCAACGACATTTTACGATCTTCTCTATCCAAGGTCAATACAACAGCTTCAACCTCGTCACCTACATTTACAAAGTCTTGGGCTGATCTTAGGTGTGTACTCCACGACATTTCTGAAACGTGGATCAAACCTTCAACACCTTCGGCAACTTCGATAAACGCGCCGTAATCTGCTATTACAACAACTTTACCTTTTACTTTGTCACCAACTTTGATCTCATCACCTAGGGCATCCCATGGGTGTTTCTCCAGTTGCTTAAGACCTAACTGGATTCTTGACTTGTTATCATCGAAATCAAGGATAACAACGTTCAATTTCTGATCTAGGTCCACAACTTCGTTCGGGTGGTTGATTCTGCTCCAAGATAGGTCGGTAATGTGAACCAATCCATCTACACCTCCAAGGTCGATAAATACCCCGTATGATGTAATGTTCTTCACGATACCTTCCAATACTTGACCTTTTTCCAACTGGCCGATAATCTCTTTTTTCTGCTCTTCGATGTCCGCTTCGATCAAAGCTTTGTGAGATACCACTACGTTCTTGAACTCGTGGTTGATCTTCACTACTTTGAACTCCATGGTCTTACCTACGTACTGATCGTAATCACGGATAGGTTTCACATCGATTTGAGAACCTGGCAAGAACGCCTCGATGCCAAATACGTCAACGATCATACCTCCTTTGGTACGACATTTAACGAATCCAGTAACAATCTCTTCTTTGTCGTGTGCATTGTTAACACGCTCCCACGCCTTGATTGTTCTTGCTTTACGGTGAGACAACACCAACTGACCGGTTTTGTCTTCACGGATATCTATAAGTACCTCAACTTTATCACCAACTTTTAGGTCAGGATTGTAGCGGAACTCATTTAAGGAAATCACACCTTCGGACTTGGCATTGATGTCAATGATCGCCTCACGGTCTGTCATGTGAACCACTTTTCCTTCCACTACTTCCTCATCGGCAGTGTCCACAAAATTTTCCTCTACAAGTGTTTCAAATTCCTTAAGCTTGGTATCATCTACACGCTCAATTCCTTCTTCGTACTTGTCCCAATCAAAATTCTCAAGAAATTCCTGTGGATCTTGTTTGGGTTCTGTTTCTTTTACTTCTGGTGCTGCGGCAGTTTCTTCTACCTCAACGTTTTGTTTTTCTTCAGCCATTTTGCTGATTAAAATTTGTATTCCACGTTTTACAAGAGTTAAACAATTACCGTAGAAGTGGTTTTAAATTGATTTTTTAAATTCCCTTTTTCTCTTGCCTCCTTGCTAAAAGGGGTGCAAAAATACAATTAAATTATTGATATACAAAGCCTACAAGCAAGGTTTCAGCAAAAAAAGTATTCCAATTTATTAATAGCAAAATAGTGGCATATTAAGTATCTTCAAACTTCTAATTGTTAACTGTAAAAAATATTATTATGAACGTTAAAGCAAAGTATCAACCTGTACTCGATCTAGGTGAGGAATTGGAAGTGAAAAATGGCGATGTAACTGTTGAAGGTGACATTTTAAAGATAAAGGGGATGACCAAAACCCAATATGAGAAAAACCTACTATGGGACAAAATCAAGGAAATAGGTGGGGAAAAGCCATCTGACATTAAAGCGAACATTACCGTGGAAGATGATTCCGTTTATGCCAGGCATACCGTAAAAAGCGGGGAATCCTTAAGCAAGATTGCGAAGCATTATTACGGCGACCCTATGAAGTATACTAAAATTTTTGATGCAAATACCAATATTCTAAAAGATCCGAACGTAATCCACCCAGATCAGGTGTTGGTGATTCCAAATTTGTAAAACATTGTGCCATCGAGCGCAGTCGGGATATCTTTTGGTTGTCGACTGGGCTCGAACTGACATTGAGATTAAAAAAGGCGCCTTTTGGGCGCCTTTTACCTTTGATGGAGTTTTACTAGACAATGTAAGCAGATAATATTTGTAACGACCATGTGAATTAACACATCACCCATTGAGCAAAAATAATATGGGCACATACCGAAAACAATCATGAAAAATCCAATCTTATTACTTTTCCCAATCCTTTTATTGTTTTACAGTTGTGGTAACTCCCAATCCAAAACCACAGTAAATCAACAAACGGTTACCAAAGGAAACATTGCACAGACCCAATCCGAACTTATCTTTGATCACACCAAGATTTTCCCGGACAATACCCAACTCGCCTTTGCCTTTATTGAAAATGGTACTGTGACATATTATGGTGTTGAAAAAAGGAACGACACTATTTTTACGATTACAAATCGACAAAATGCATTTGAGATCGGATCTATCACAAAAGTTTTTAATGCGACCCTACTTGCTGATTTTGTTTTGGAAAACAAAGTACAACTGGACGATCCCATAAACCCCTTCTATAATTTTGAATTCAAAAACGGCCAAGAGATTACTTTTAAAACCTTGGCAAACCACACCTCGGGCCTACCTCGCATGCCCTCGAACCTTGACTTTGATATCGGTAACCAAGACCCATTTTCCAGTTACGATGTAGACAAACTAGAATACTATTTGACCAATGAAATGGAATTGTCCTTTGATGAGGATGGTATATACGAGTATTCAAATTTAGGAGCTGGGCTATTGGGCCATACCTTATCAAAGATTGGAGAAAAACCCTTAAACCAATTGTTTCATGAAAGGATATTTTCAAAATATAATATGCCCAACAGCACTATTGGCAGTGAAAATGTATCCACTTTTTTAGTGAAAGGTCAAAGCCCCGAAGGGCAACCCGTACAAAATTGGAATTTGGCCTCGCTATCCGGTGCAGGGGATTTAATTTCTACGGCAGAAGATCTTTCCAAATTTGTTTTGGCACAATTTGAAGATGACAACAAAACTTTGGCCTTGACGAGAAACGTGACGCATACTATGAGCGATACTTCCAGTATAGGATTGGGATGGCACATGCGAAAAAGGCCATCCGGCGCAAATTGGATTTGGCACAATGGCGGAACAGGAGGTTATACGTCCTGTATGGTCATGAACAAGGAAAAGAAAAATGGGGTAATCGTACTATCCAATGTGTCCGCACTTGGCGACCCCATGATACACATTGACCAGCTCTGTTTTGAACTTATGGAATCACTTTAAGGGAAGTGAAATACCATAACACTTAAACTTTTTTCTTCGTAATCACCCATTGGAAATAAAAGTGGCTAGTCGTGAACTTTTGAAAAGGCGTCTTTTTGGTTTAAAGCGAAAATTGTCAACTTCACTTCCGATGATGAACTTGTTTTAGTAATTCGTCGTTATAATTCATTTAAAACGAACATATATTTAAACGTTGGAACACATTTGATCAACTCAATAAAGACAAGGCTAAATTGACAGAATCTGCTAGTTCTCTTTTGTTAGTGTGGATTTTAGAAACGACTAGAAGACCATTATAGATTATATATAAAAAGGAAGCTAAGGACCGTAAATCTTTACATTCTTTTAATTGACCTTTCGATTGACCCTTTTTAAGGTATTCATAAAATAGCTTTTCAAAATCACGCCTATTACATGATAGAACCTCAAGACAACTTTCATTATTAGGGATAAGTTCCGTCGTGTTATTTACTGCAAAACAACCCTTTCTATCTTTATCAAGTAAAGCTTCACTTACTGCATTATTAAAAAGTTCAGAAAAGCCTTCTTTAACATTTGGTTGATTTTGAAACAATTGACGTATTTTATCAATACTTTGCTTACGGTAAAGCTCAAAGGACTTTTTAAAAAGTTTTTCCTTGTCACCAAAAGTATCATATAAACTAGCTCTATTTATTCCTAAATGAACGACCAAATCCTGTATAGAAGTTGCTGAATAGCCTTGCTTCCAGAATAAATTCATTGCTTTGGTCAGCACTTCATCTTCATCAAATAGTTTTACTCTAGGCATAATAAAAAAAGTGGAAACGTAAAAAATACGCTTCCACAAAAATATCTTATTGGAATTTTCATTCCAAATATTTAGAAAAAAATTAAGCCAAAATAGGATTAATGTTTGTTCCGCCATCTATATTGTACTCACCTCCTGTAATAAAGGAAGCGTCATCGGATGCTAAAAAAGAAACAAGTTTAGCAATTTCTTCCGGCCTCCCATACCGCTTTAAAGGTATACGATTTTGCATAGCTTCACCGAGACCTTTCAATTGTTCTGCATCCAAACCAGTTTTCTCAAATATTGGTGTAGCAATCGGACCTGGATTTACAGAATTAATTCTGATTCCTCTAGGAGCTAGTTCTGTGGCCGCTGTGCGTGTATAAGAATTTAATGCAGCTTTCGTTGCAGCATAAATTGCAGTATTTGGCATTCCCGTATACGCATTAATAGACGAAAGATTAATAATCGAAGCACCATCATTTAAGATGGGAAGAAACTTTTCCGTTGTAAAAACAGCACCTCTAAAATTAATTGCAATCTGATTGTCAAATAATTCCTCGCTAATTTGCCCTACCGGAGCGGGTTGAAAAACACCTGCATTGACAAATAAAATGTCAACTTTTCCAAATTCACTTTTTACTTGTTCAACCAAGTCTTCAATTGCAGAAATACTCTTAACGTCTGCAACAATACCCTTTACGCCAAGTTCTTCTTCTGCCGATTTTACCCTTTCTGAATTTCTTCCTGTGATTATTACTGTTGCACCTTGGTTTTTAAGCTCTTTTGCTGAAGCAAAACCAATACCACTATTACCACCTGTAACTATGGCTAGTTTACCACTTAATTTACTCATTTTAATTTTTAATTTAATCATTAATAATATTAGAACGTTCATTCCATTTACAAACATACAAATAACAGAACAAACATTCCAAATAAATAATATGGTAAATTTTTAATGATAAAAATGTGTGGTAATACCGTTTAAAATTTATTGCCAACGCATATCCATAAAGTTGGCCTTCACTAAAAAAACAGTTCATCCTTATTAAACTACATTTCAGATTAAAAAAAATACAATCCAAAAGAGTACTCGGAATTTTGAATTTAATTCATTAAAAAATAAATGGAAAACTTAGTTGGAGACACTATTGGATTGATTCACCTTATCTCGTCAATATTTGCTTTAATATTTGGAGCAATTGTCTTGATAATGAAAAAAGGAACTAAAAAGCATAAACAAATTGGATACGCAATAACGGCAGAATTTTCTAACAAAAATTCTCGCCTTTTGATTAACCTGGTAGTGTCAGCAAAAAGTACTCGCGCACTATCCCCTTACTTACGCTTACACAAACCGATAAGTACAACCCCAAAAACTTTCTGATTATTATCCCTCCTTCGCAATCACCCTTTGGGAATAATCGTGAACACGTTCAAACTGCTCTTCCAAACCCATATCGCTATTATCAAACTCAATGGCATCCTTGGCTTGGGTCAATGGTGAAATGCTTCGGGTGGAGTCGATACGGTCACGTTCCTCTACATTTTTAAGGACTTCGGCATAGGTGACCTCCTCCCCTTTTTCCAGCAATTCCTTGTAGCGCCTTGCCGCTCGCTTTTCGGGTGAGGCGGTCATAAAAAGTTTAAGCTCTGCATCGGGAAAAACAACGGTACCAATATCACGGCCGTCCATAACAATGCCTTTGTCCTTACCCATGGCTTGTTGGATCTTTACCAATTTTTCACGGACTTCCTTAATGGCAGCCACCTTGCTTACAAAACCAGAAACCCTCATGGACCTGATTTCACGTTCCACGTTTTTATCATTCAAAAACATTTCGGACCGGCCTGTTTCTTTATTGGGTATAAATTTGAGGTGTATGTCGGATAGTTGATCGATCAAAGCAGCTTCATCAACTTCACCTTTATCATTGATGGCACCTTGTTCCAATGCAAAAAGAGTTACTGCACGGTACATGGCACCGGTATCCACATAAATATAATCCAAGGTCGAAGCCAACCGTTTGGCTATGGTGCTTTTTCCTGTGGAGGAATATCCGTCAATTGCAATTGTAATTTTTCCCATACACCAAAAATAATCAGAAAAGATATTATTGTGTTATGACAAGTATCAGTTACAGCGTTTTCGCATTCTTTACTTTTTGCTTGGTAATGGCAATGTCGATGACCTCGCTCATATCGGTCACATAATGGAATGTAAGCCCTTTTAGATATTCGGCTTTGATTTCTTCAATATCCTTTCTGTTGTCCGCACAAAGAATAATTTCCTTGATACGTGCTCGTTTCGCCGCCAAGATCTTTTCTTTGATTCCACCTACGGGCAGTACCTTGCCTCGAAGCGTAATTTCGCCTGTCATGGCCAAGCTCTTTTTCACTTTTCGCTGTGTGAACAAAGACACTAGTGAGGTCAACATGGTGATACCTGCACTGGGTCCATCTTTTGGGGTGGCCCCTTCGGGAACGTGAATATGCACATTGTATTTATCAAACACATCGGAATCAATTCCATACTCATCGGCATTGGATTTGATGTATTCCATGGCAATGGTAGCAGATTCCTTCATCACTTTACCAAGGTTACCGGTAATGTTCATGGTTCCTTTTCCTTTGGAAAGAATTGATTCGATAAACAAAATATCCCCTCCAACACTCGTCCAAGCCAACCCTGTGACCACACCGGCCACATCATTACTTTCGTACTTGTCCCGCTCCAATCGGGCCGGGCCTAGGATTTTTTCTATATTCTCGTTGTTCACGGTAACATTATACTCCTCTTCCATGGCAATGGATTTTGCCGCATACCGCACCACCTTGGCTATCTGTTTTTCAAGACTTCGAACTCCCGATTCGCGAGTGTAGCCTTCAACAATTTTTTCCAGTTGGCGCTTTCCAATCTTTAAGTCCTTTTTAGAAAGTCCATGTTCCTCCAACTGCTTTGGCAATAAATGACGCTTGGCAATCTCCACCTTTTCTTCGATGGTATAGCCCGTTACATGGATAATTTCCATTCGGTCGCGAAGCGCAGGCTGAATGGTGGATAAATTATTAGCCGTAGCAATGAACATTACTTTGGACAAATCGTACCCCATTTCCAAGAAGTTGTCATGGAAATCACTGTTCTGTTCAGGATCCAATACCTCCAACATTGCAGAAGAAGGATCTCCTTGATGACTGCTCGCCAGTTTATCAATTTCATCCAAAATAAACACAGGGTTGGATGTTCCTGCCTTCTTCAGGCTTTGGATAATCCTACCTGGCATAGCTCCGATATATGTTTTTCTGTGCCCACGAATTTCCGCTTCATCACGAAGTCCACCTAAGGACATACGCACATATTCCCTGCCAAGAGCTTCTGCCACGGATTTACCCAATGAGGTTTTACCGACCCCGGGAGGTCCGTACAAACAAAGGATTGGGGATTTCATATCATTTCTCAGCTTCAATACTGCCAAATATTCGATAATACGGCGTTTTACATCTTCCAGGCCGTAATGATCCCTGTCCAAAATCTTTTGGGCGCGTTTCAGGTCAAACTTGTCCTTGGAATATTCGTTCCATGGCAAGTCCAACAACAAATCCAAATAATTACGTTGGATTGAATACTCGGCAACTTGAGGGTTCATGCGCTGCATTTTACCCAATTCCTTTTCAAAATGCTCTTGTACTTTTTTGCTCCACTTTTTCTTTTTAGCCTTTTCGCTCATTTCATCCACCTCTTCCTCATAGGATAGTCCACCAAGCTCTTCTTGGATGGTCTTCATTTGTTGGTGAAGGAAATATTCGCGTTGTTGCTGGTCCATATCACTACGGACCTTACTTTGGATATCGTTGCGCAACTCCAATTTTTGAAGTTCCATGTTCATGTACTTCAAGGTGGTTAATGCCCTTTCCTGAAGATTGGGAATCTCCAAAAGCTGTTGTTTTTCCTTAACTGCCAGATTTAAGTTCGAAGACACAAAATTGATCAAGAACGAATTACTCTGGATATTCTTGATAGCGAAAGTGGCCTCGCTGGGAATATTTGGATTATCCTTGATGATTTTGAATGCCAATTCCTTGATGGAGTCGATTATGGCTTCGAATTCACTGCTTTTTTCATCAGGACGTTCCTCCGCGGCCTCACTGACCTTGGCGGTCAAATAGGGTTTTTCCGTCAGCACGGCATCTATCTTGAACCTTTTTTTCCCTTGAATAATCACCGTAGTGTTTCCATCGGGCATTTGAAGTACTCTTAAAATTCGTGCGACCGTCCCGACCATGTTGATGTCCTCTGGGCCAGGATTTTCTACGCTTTCATCTTTTTGAGACACCACCCCAATAGTCTTGGTGCCATTGTTGGCATCTTTGATCAAGTTGATGGATTTATCCCTTCCTGCAGTAATCGGAATTACAACACCAGGAAACAAAACCGTATTTCTAAGAGGCAATACCGGCAGGGTTTCCGGCAGGCTCTCTTTGTTCATCTGTTCTTCGTCTTCAGGGGTCAATAACGGTATCAATTCCGCGTCTTCATCCAACCCTTGTAGATCAATATTGTCAAATTTGGTAATTTTCATCTCTCCCATATCATCTTTTCGGTCATTTTGTCATAATAAACAAACAACCAATATTATTATTCAACATTAAAGCCTGCACAACCCCCTCAAAATCAATGTTTATAGCGACTCGCAAGCTTATTATCACCCATTAAAAGGCAATTCCTGTGCCATTAAAATCCAAATTTTAAGAAAAAAGTGTAACAATTGGTAAATTGGGTAATCTATAAGACAAACCATTCATTTTTTGAGCCAACAAAATGAACATATTGACACACTGCTAAAATTGTGTATGCAGGGTAAGCAAAGTGCACAGCTAGAGATTTACAACCGCTATTATAAAGCGATGTACAACACTGCTTTTAGGATTGTAAAACATACTGCTGAGGCCGAGGATGTGATGCAGGAATCGTTCCTGAGCGCATTTACTAAACTGCACACCTTTAAGGGAGACGTCACCTTCGGGGCATGGTTAAAGCGGATTGTGATCAATAACAGCATCTATCATTACAACAAGCAGCAAAAAAAACATGCTGTGGATTTGGATGACGTAATGTACAAGGTCGAAGACAATGATGGAGTTGCTTCGGATCAGAATGGTTACACAGAACTGAAGGCTCAAAAAGTGATGGAAACCATGAAAAGTTTGAAAGACAATTACAGAGTTTCTTTGACCTTACATTTAATTGAAGGGTACGATTACGAAGAGATCAGTGAAATAATGAACATTAGCTATGCTAATTGTAGAACCATGATTTCGAGGGCCAAACAAAGCCTAAGAAAAAAGTTGACCGTAAATGTTTAGTTATGAGCAGGGATAATTTAAATAGTTTGTTTGAGAGACTCCACGGAGAGTTGGATGTAGAAGAGCCACAAAGTGGGCACCGAGATCGGTTTTTGGAAAAATTGAACCAAAACCAGGGCACCATTGCCCTTCACAAAAAGAATACCTCGTGGTGGAAACACTTGTCCATTGCTGCATCCGTTACCCTAGTGGCGCTTTTGGGATACCAAGCTTTTGGGCCACAGCCCAGCATTAAACAACAGGTGGTAAGAATGGCACCTGAAGTTTCCCAAACCGAGTTCTACTTTGCCAATCTTATTGAACAGCAAGTTGAAGAGCTCCAGGATGAGAAAACTCCGGAAACAGCGCAATTGGTAGACGACACCATGACACAACTACAACGGCTGAACAAAGATTATGAAACCCTTGAGAAAGACTTGGTCAATGGTGGTGACAGTAAAATTATTATGAGCGCAATGATTACCAATTTCCAAACACGAATCGACCTTTTGAAAGAAGTTTTGAGCCAAATAGAAAACATTAAGAATTTAAAATCACAAAATGATGAAAGCTTTACAATTTAAATACATCTTTTTCGCCTTGGCTTTGATTCCCCTTGTTGTGGGAGCCCATGTGGACAATGACAAGTTGAACGGTAGATATACCAAGGAAAAAACAATAAAAAAAGAATATAACGTTAACTCGGATGCTCTTTTTAAAGTAAAAAACAGTTACGGCAACCTCAACATAACTTCTTGGAACGAAAATCGTGTTGTAATCGAGGTGCACATAAAAACCAACGGTAACGACGAAGACCGAGTGCAAGAGCGATTGAATGAGATTGACGTAGATTTTGAAAACGACCCGAATATGGTTTCTGCCATTACAAGGTTCGGAGACAGAAAAAATAGCTGGGGATGGAGCTGGGGAAACCGCAAAAAAGTAAGCGTACAAGTAAATTACACTATAAAATTACCCGTAAAAAACAGCGTAAATCTAAACAATGACTACGGAAGCATAATCTTGGACCGTATTGATGGTCATGCCAAAATAAGTTGTGACTATGGAAAAATGGAAATTGGTGAATTACGAGGCCGCAACAACGAACTTAGGTTCGATTATACTTCCCGATCTACATTTGACTATATCAATAGTGCAGAAATTGTAGCTGACTATTCTGGCTTCACTATTGAGAAAGCGGGCAACCTAAACATAAAAGCCGATTACACCAATGCAGTAGTCGAAGAAATGGAAAATCTTGAATATTCCAGTGATTATGGGTCCATTGAGGTGAACAATGTGCAAAATGTAAACGGAAATGGGGATTATATCGGTGTAAAATTAGGCACCGTACATGGAAATGTGTCTATCAATAGTGATTATGGCTCCATAAAAATAGACCGTATGGCACCAGATGCCGGCAATTTAGAAATCCGTTCCGACTACACTGGAATCAAAATAGGATATGACCCTGGGTACCATTTCGATTTTGAAATTTCAACTGAATATGCAGGCGTAAGCGGCAAGGATGATTTTGAAATCAATATCAGCAAGGAAAAGTCAAATGAAAAGTACTATAAAGGTTATTATGGACAAGCAAACTCTGGAAATAGGGTAAGCATTACCAGTGACTACGGAGGCATTTCCTTTTATCAGAATTAACATCAAATCAAAAACAATTTAAACACAAGATCATGAAAAAAATCATCACGCTTACGTTGGCATTAGGAATGATTGCCTGTACCAATGCCCAATGGGGAAAAAGAGTTAAAGGAAATGGCGATGTAGTAACCATTGAACGTTCGGTAGGCGACTATGACGAAGTTGCCATGGCCGGTTGGTTCGATGTAGAGCTAGTATCCGGTACGGAGGGTGAAATTACCCTAAAAGGGGAATCCAATTTATTGGAATACATCAAAACCGAAGTGAAAAATGGAAAATTGGTCATTAAAAAAGAAAAGGGTGTCAACCTAAGACCTTCTAACTGGAAAAGTGGTATCCATGTGATAGTGCCAGTAGAGTCCATTCACGCTGTAAGCTTATCGGGTTCTGGTGATCTAGTAGGAAAAACAACCATTAAAGCTGATCATTTTAGCGCAAGCATGTCCGGTTCTGGTGATGTAACCTTGATGGTCGAGGCACAGGAGTTAGAAGCTACGCTTTCCGGCTCAGGGGACATTAATTTATCGGGAAGCGCTACCGACTTTACGGTTTCTGTATCTGGTTCGGGTGATATTAAGGCCTATGATCTAGAGGCTGATTTCGTAAACGCAACAGTTTCAGGTTCCGCCGATATCAAAGTAACCGCCCACGAATCCATTGATGCCCGGGTATCTGGTTCTGGTGACATCCATTACCGTGGAAATCCTAAAAAAATCAAATCCAAAGCTTCTGGTTCAGGAGACATTACCAAAGGGTAACACCGAGTTTATCATCAATCAAAAACTGAAAAAGCCCTGGTTCGCAGCCAGGGCTTTTTTATTTTTTCAGCAACTTTCCAATTTCCTTCCATGTAACCAAATGTATGTTCTGCTCTTCGAGAATTCTGGCACATTCGTCACTGATAAAAAAATCATAATCATCTTGCCGCCATTTGGCACCCCAGTAGGGATGTTCAAAAGACATACCTTGGCTCTCCATATTGTCATACCCGCAATGAATGATCATCACATGTACGCCGGGCTCCAACATCTTTAATGTATCAGCGTAGTATTTTCCCATGGCATCTTTATCAAAATCTTCGGTACCTGCTCCAAAAATTTGATCAATGACCACTGGTGGTTCTTCAATTTCATCACCTCCCAATTGTTCAATTTGATGATTGACCATGGCCGGAATTCCATATTCTTTGGACAATCGAGTGTACAGTTCATAATATCGATTATCTGTTGAAAACAAACATCCCATGTGACTGTCCAAATGCGTTGGATTAATCCCCATGGCTATGGCTTTATCGATTTGCGCCCTTAATTCAATCTCCACTTCTTCAATTTTGGCATGCTCCCAAAGTTCACCACAATCAGGGTAGAAATATCCGTTTTCATTTAACAAACTGGACACTTCGGAACGTGAAGCAACCGGACCGATGCGCAACAGTTGCCATTCACTTGTTAAGGTCAAATGAATTCCCATATCGTGATCAGGATTTGCTTTGGCATAAGCAGCAACCTCTGGCAACCAAGGCGTAGGCACCATAATACTTGCACTACTCACAGACCCCTCCTCCATAGCTTTAAAAGATGCTTGGTTCACCCCGTGGATAACCCCCAAATCATCTGCATGGACTATCAAAAGTTTGGCGTCGTTGGAATACCCCAATCGCTCCTGAAGACTCTTTTGGGCACTGAGCCCCTGCCCCATCAAAAATAAGGAAAGGGCAATCCGTAAAAAATGTTTCATTTGTTCAGTTCTTTTTATCGACTCTCGTCAGCAAAAAGATACCTATTAAAAAGAATATTGCCAAGAAGATAGTACTGTTTCGCATGCTTCCCGTGAGCTGGGAAATCATTCCATACATAAAGGTACCTATGATGATGCCTATCTTTTCGGCGACATCGTAAAAACTAAAAAACGATGTGGTATCCGTAGTGTCCGGTAAAAATTTGGAATAGGTAGAACGGGACAATGCCTGTATCCCCCCCATTACTACCCCCACAAATCCAGCGGCAATATAAAAATCCATTGGAGTTTGAAGAAAATAGGCATATATACAGAGTAAAACCCAAATAACATTTATCACAACCAATGTTCTTATATTCCCAAAGGCTTTGGAAGCCCTAGCAGTTGCCGTTGCTCCCAATATGGCTACTATCTGAATCAATAGAATACTCACAATCAATCCTGTAGTACGTTCACTATCGGAACCCCATACAATTTCCTCTTCACCAAAATAGGTGGCAATCAACATAATGGTCTGTACGGCCATGCTATAGGTGAAAAAAGCACCTAAATAGCGTTTGAGTTTTCTATTCTCACCAAGTTGATGCCAAACCAATTTCAACTCCTTAAAACCATTTAAAATGATATGGTGACGTTCCCCTTGGCGCTTATAGCCTTTGGGTAAATGCTTAAAGGTATACTGACTAAACAATGCCCACCAAATTCCCACTGAAATAAAGGAATATTTCATGGCCTTCATTTCCGCTATTTCACCGCCATTATCCGTAATGCCAAAAACATCGGGATTCATTACCATGGCCAGATTAAAGACCAACAATATCACACTACCAATATACCCAAGTGAAAATCCTTTGGCACTTATCCGGTCCTGCTGTTCCGGATAGGCGATATCGGGCAAATAGGAATTGTTAATTGCAAAGCTCACCCAAAACCCAACAAGTCCGAAAAAATAACAGGCTAAGCCAAAATAGATGTATTCCAAAGAAAACCAATACAATCCAATACACGAAGCGGCTCCCAAATAGCAAAAGAACTTTAAAAATACTTTTTTGTTCCCCATATAATCCGCCACTCCGGAAACAAGTGGTGTTACAATGGCAATAAAAACAAAAGCCAAAGAAGTAACATAACTGATTAAGGGAGCTCTTGCTATCTCTCCTCCAAAAATTGTGACGTGCTCTATACCGGCAGTTCTGAACAATAACCCATAAAACAAAGGGAAAATGGCCGAGGAAATAACCAAACTGTAAACAGAATTGGCCCAATCGTAAAACGCCCAAGCATTCAATAGTTTCTTGCTTCCCTTCAATGCCAGTGTCTGTGCCATAACTTTTATTTACAAAAAAATGTCACTTCGAATCCTTTTGAGAAAAACCCTTTTGGTATCGGTGGATTTTTCATCTGGCTCGAAGTGACATTCACTATTTCTTTAAAATCTATTTGAAGGAGGTCACCCCAAATTTACGTGCCTCTTGTTTTGCGGCCGGGGCCCAAGCAGTCAAATTACTTATTCTTGTGTCGTTGGAAGGGTGCGTGCTCAAAAACTCAGGTGGTGCCTGTCCTCCAGATTCTGCTTTCATTCGTTGCCAAAGCTTGGCAGCTTCATCAGGGTTATATCCTGCAATGGCCATAATCTGCAGCCCTATTTTATCTGCTTCAGTTTCATGGCTTCGACTAAATGGCAACATAACTCCCAATTGAGAACCTATGCCATAAGCCTGATTGAACATATTTCTTTTCTCTGGATCTTGAATGGCCACATTCCCGGCAACTGCCCCGATTTGCTGTATGGTTCCCGCACTCATGCGCTGGGCCCCATGATCGGCCAAGGCATGTGCCACCTCATGACCCATTACCACTGCAACACCAGTTTCATTTTGGGTAATAGGTAAAATTCCAGTATAAAAAACAATTTTACCTCCTGGCATACACCAAGCATTTACGGTTTCATCTTGTACCAGATTATATTCCCATTTATAATCTTTTAAATACCCTGGATATCCATTCGCGTTCAACCAACGTTCTGCAGCGGAAGCGATACGCTGCCCTACCCTAGTGATCATTTGTGCATCCGATGTTCCGGTTACTACCTTATTGGACCCTAAAAATTCATCATACTGAGCAAATGCCATAGGAAACATTTGGCTGTTGCTATAAAAATTCAACGTGCTCTTTCCTGTAAAAGGATTGGTCTTGCAACCAACCAGCACCAGAAGCATCAAAAAAGTTAGAAAAAGCTTTTTCATATGGTAAATCGTGTTTTTGTCTTATGTAAATTACAAAAATTTATTTTCCGAAAATATGGAGTTCCGTGAAATCCTTGCTCACTTCGATAGAGTTGTTGCCATTTAGCTTGATATCCTTCAAATCTACTTCTACGTTATCCAGCTCCACCGTTTCGATTGTGAAAGGAAGTCCATGGAAAGTCATTATAAAATTGTCGTAAGGGGTAATGAAATTACCATCTTTAAACTGCTGGATAATCAGTTCGTTTTCCTTCCCAGTCAATTTAAAGCGTCTTAAACTATATCTCCCCTTTTTATAATCGTACCCTTCTTGCTGATCTTCGTATACTCTTGATTTTTCAGTCCCTGCTTTGAAATACACATCAATGGCCAATTTTTCTATTTCCTTTTCTCCGATATACTGTTGTACCGGATATTTTGGTATCATGGCTCCTTCTTTTACAAACAAAGGTACACGGTGAATTTCTGCAGATACCCAGCGTTCAACACCTCCCTCTGTTAATTCATCCGTCCAATAATTATACCAATTTCCCTTAGGGAAGTACATTCTCCTGCCTTGTGCGTTGGGCTCTTGAACAGGACACACCAACATTTGTTTTCCAAATATGAACTCATCGGTACGGAAATGGGTTTGAGGATCTTCTTGATCATAAAAAACCAAAGATTGAAGCATTGGAAAACCTTCTTTGATGTAATTGTAGAACATGGTATAGAGGTAAGGCATTAGTTGGTACCTCAGCTCTATAAACTCTCTAACTATGTTCGTAATTTCATCACCGAACGACCAAGGTTCTTGATCTCCGTGATCACCACTTGAGTGCACCCTACAAAATGGATGGAAAACAGCCAATTGCATCCAACGTGCAAACAATTCTCCATTGGGTTGCTCCGCGAATCCTCCGATATCGGAACCTACAAAAGAATATCCACTCATGCACATCCGTTGCATTTGTACATTGGCGATCCACAAATGCTCCCAGGTGGCAACATTATCTCCCGTCCATGTGGCACAATAGCGCTGTGTTCCAGCATATGCAGCACGTGTTAGCACAAATGGTCTACGCGGAAACATAAACTTTTTAACGCCTTCGTAGGTGGCACGCACCATTTGCATGCCATACACATTATGCGCTTTTCTATGGCTACAGGGGTGACCATCGTAATCGTGTCGTACATCCAAATTAGCGGTTTTGGTGGGAACTTCCATTATGGCAGGTTCGTTCATATCGTTCCACACCCCACTAACGCCCATATCGGCAATCATTTCCTTATATAAATCGGCCCACCATTCCCTAACTTCCGGATTGGTAAAATCCGGGAACTTACATTCACCTGGCCATACTTTTCCTTTAAAATGAGGTCCATCAGCCCTTCTACAGAAAAAACCATTGTCCATGGCTTGTTGATACACCCAATAATCGCGGTCTATCTTAATACCGGGGTCAATCATGGTAATGGTCTTAAAACCATCCTCTTCCAGTTCCTCAATCATTTTTTTAGGATTGGGGAAATATTTGTTATCCCAAGTAAAGCACCTAAACCCTTCCATGTAATCAATATCCAAGTAAATGGCATCACATGGAATGTTCAACGTTCTAAAAGTTGAGGCGATATCCTTTACCTTTTTCTCTGGGTAGTAGCTCCATTTAGATTGATGGAAACCTAGGGCCCAAAGTGGTGGTAGTTCTGGAACACCGGTTAAATCGGTATAGGATTCCACTACATCGCACATTTTTGGTCCATAGAAAAAATAATAATTCATTTCTCCACCGTCGGCCCAAAAACTGGTCACATTTCGTTTTTCTCCGGCAAAATCAAAATAAGTACTGAATGAGTTATCAAAAAATATCCCATATGCCACACTTTCTTTGAGGCCAACATAAAAAGGAATCGATTTGTACAATGGTTCTAGATCCTTTCCGTATGCATAAGAGTCGGTCACCCAATTGTTCACCCTTTTACCTTTAAGGTTAGTATGTGATGCCTTGTCCCCCATTCCGTAATAACTCTCACCGGAATGGCACACTTTGCTCATTTTTACCACATTCCCTCCATAATCAAAATTCTCTTCCCAATGGAAACCAAGTTCATCCTCCGCAAGGATTACATTATCCATATCAACAATCTGTACCTTAAGGTTGGTCTTATTGATGTATATCTTGATTTTTGAGGTTGTGATTACATATTCCGGTATCTCATCTTCTACGGTAAGTTCGTTGTAACCGAGATTAACATCTTCATTTATGGCATAAGAGAAATCTGGTTCAAAAACATATTCTGTGGCATACCTAAATCGGACCACGCTGTCCCGTAGAATAGTAACCTGTAAAATAACACCGTTTTGGGTGGTAAAGTATAACTTGTCGTTTTCTTGTTTAAAATCGACTATATGGTTCGGGAACTGATTCCCCGTTTTAGCAATCTCAGTATTGGTTATCATTTATAATTGATTGAGGCTCACAAAAGAAACACAAAAGCCTGAATAAATAAAAATATGTTTTGAAAAGCAATTAACTACAACGTTTTAGTTCTGTTTTTATTTATAAACGACAACACCCAGAGGTGGCAAGTTCATCAATACTGATTGCTTTTGTCCGTTCCATGCAGTTTTGGAAGGCTTTATTGTTTTTTTGCCCATGCCGCTTCCCGAGTATTTTTTATCGTCACTATTAAAAACCAATTTTAAAGTTGATGTTTTTGGAACACCCAACCTATAGTTTTCTCTGGGTACTGGAGTAAAGTTGCAAACAATAATCAAATCATCCTTGGGGTCATCACCCTTTCTTATGTATGATATGACGGTGTTTTCCTGGTCATTATACTCAATCCATTGAAAACCTTCCTGACTGAACTGCTTTTCATACAATGCCGGATTGTTTTTGTACATCTTATTTAAATCCTTGATAACTTCTTGTATTCCCGAATGAAAATCATATTGTGTTAAATGCCATTCCAAACTTTCTTGGAAGTTCCATTCGGATGATTGTCCAAACTCACCACCCATAAACAATAAGTTTCCTCCAGGGTGCGTAAACATATAGCCAAAGAGTAATCTAAGGTTAGCAAATCGTTGCCATTCATCGCCCGGCATCCTATACAATAAAGATTGTTTCCCGTATACTACCTCATCATGCGAAAAAGGCAACATAAAATTCTCTGTAAACGCATAGGTGAGGCTAAAACTTATCGCATTCAAATCATACGACCTGTGAATGGGATCTTTTTTAAAGAACTCCAAGGTATCGTGCATCCACCCCATCATCCATTTCATACCAAAACCCAATCCGCCAAAGTGCACCGGTTTTGTAACACCCGTAAATGCCGTGGATTCTTCTGCAATGGTCTGTACTCCTTTAAAACTGGCATACACCTCTTGGTTCATTTCCCGTAAAAAAGATAAAGCTTCCAAGTTCTCGTTATTGCCGTACATATTGGGTTCCCATTCCCCATCTTCTCTAGAATAATCCAAATACAGCATTGATGCCACTGCATCCACTCGCAATCCATCGGCATGATATTGGTCAAGCCAAAAAATGGCATTACTGATCAAAAAGGCTCTTACCTCGTTTCTTCCATAATTAAAAATGAGACTCTTCCAATCGGGGTGATATCCTCTTCGCCTATCTGGATGCTCATACAGATTTGACCCATCAAAGAAGCCAAGTCCGTGTGCATCTTCCGGAAAATGCGAGGGCACCCAATCCAATATTACTCCAATGCCCCGCTGGTGCAATGCATCAACAAGAACTTTAAAGTCCTCTGGTTTTCCAAATCGTGATGTTGGTGCAAAATACCCAGTAATTTGATAGCCCCAAGAAGGATCGTAAGGATATTCCATAATAGGCATCAACTCTATATGGGTAAAGCCCATCTCCTTTACATAATCCGCAAGTTCTTCTGCCATCTCCAAATAGCTGAGTGATTCCCAACCATTTTTCTTCTTCCAAGAGCCCAAATGTACTTCGTAGACAGAGTAAGGCTTGTCCAACCCGTTTTTTTCTTCTCGGGTGTCCATCCAGTTTTTGTCCTTCCATTCATAGGTATCATCCCAAACCAAGGAAGCCGTTTGCGGTGGTTGCTCACAAAACCGAGCAAAGGGATCTGCTTTTTCGGTCCAGATATCATTATTGTTGGAATGTATCTTATACTTGTACTTGGTCCCTTTGTCAACTCCAGGAATAAATCCTTCCCAAATTCCACTGCTGTCCCAACGAACATTTAATTCATGCTCTCCCGCGGTCCAATAGTTAAAATCGCCAATAACACTCACCGATTTTGCCGAGGGTGCCCAAACGGCAAAATAAGTTCCCTTTACTCCATCAACTTCCGTTAGGTGCGAACCCAATTTGTTGTATAGTCGAAAGTGCTTTCCTGCTTTAAAAAGATTGATATCAAATTCTGTAAAAAAACTATGTGTAATTACTTTGGACATATTAGCGAGTTTAGTACGTATACAATAATACGCATCTTTAAGCAAGAATACGATTATGACAACAGGTTTGGCAACTGAAACAACATTTTTTTAAAAATGGAACGCTTTTTGATTTTATTGCATCAACAGATAAAATGAACACAAATCAAAAATCCAAAAATCATGAATAAATTTAGTACAATTTTAGGAGCCTTTATTGTTTTGTTTCTCACGGCATGTGAGGGTCCCCAGGGACCTCCAGGATTTGACGGGCTTGACGGAGCACCGGGAGCACCGGGAGCACCTGGCATACAGGGTCAAGTAGTCGAGGTGGAAGGGGTAAACTTTGATTATGACTTTGACGCCAACCTTTTTAGCACCTTGATCACTTTTTCCGATGTAACCAACTTCGAAGTTTTTGAATCCGATGCGGTATTGGTCTATAGACATGACGGCTTAATTGACTTGAACGATGGTACAACGGCAGATGCATGGACGCAAATACCCCAAAATTACTTTCTGAATGAAGGTACCATTCAATATGTTTTCTCCCATACTTTCGTGGATTTGGAACTTTTTATTGATGGAAACTTTGATCTGTCTAGTTTGAGTACAGACTTTACGGACAATCAGCTTTTCAGAATTGTATTTGTGCCAAGTGAGTATGCTGAATCCCCTGACTTTGACAGCTCAAATATTGAAAGTGTAATGTCAACCCTCAATATTGGTGAAGAACAGATTACTAAGTTGGACATCAACTAAATCCTATAAAAATGTTATATTAAGTCTCATTGGTAATCAATGGGACTTTTTTATTGGATCCTTTGAAAGGATTTCAATTAAATAACGTCCAATCACATAAAAACAGAAACATGGGAAAAAGATTGCTACTGATAGTTCTGGTTGTATTCGCAGGATGCAAGGGAACATCACAAGAAGAAAAAAAAGAAACCGCCAAGGAAACCACTTTTAAAGTAAGTAAAACTGATGCTGAGTGGCGAGCCGAACTTACCGATATGGAGTATTATGTACTTAGGAAAGCCGCTACCGAAAATGCTTTTTCAAGCGAATTATTGGACAACAAAGAAAAAGGCACCTATGTTTGTGCAGGTTGCGGTACGCCGGTTTTTAAAAGTGATCATAAATTTAAATCCGGAACTGGATGGCCAAGTTTTGATAGAGAGATCGAGGGCAACGTAGCTTTTGATGTAGACTATAAAATAGGCGTCGCCCGTACCGAGGAACATTGTGCAGTTTGTGGAGGGCATTTGGGACATGTTTTTAACGACGGACCCAGTAACACAACCGGAAAAAGACATTGTATCAATGGGGCTGCTCTTGATTTTATCCCCGACGGCAATTAACTTCTAACAAATCGATGGACAAAAAATACGGTGTAAACAAATCAGAAGACGAGTGGAAACAGCAACTTTCCCCTGAAGAATATTATGTGTTACGACAAAAAGGAACCGAACGGCCATACACAGGGAAGTTCGACCTACACTTTGAAAATGGCGACTACCATTGCAAAGCATGCAATGCCAAACTTTTTGAAAGCAAGCACAAATTTGAAAGTGGTTGTGGTTGGCCTTCTTTTGACCAAGCTGTAGAGGGAGCCATTGAATACATCAGGGACACCACCCACGGCATGATTCGAACAGAGACCGTCTGCGCCAATTGCGGCAGTCATTTAGGACATGTTTTTGATGATGGGCCCAAAGAGACCACAGGACAACGGTATTGCATCAATTCCATCAGCATTGATTTTGACTCTGAAGAATAATGGGTTTTCAAGAGAATTATCTAAAAAGCGTACTATTTGAATTCCAGCGCTACAAAAGCATGGGCGATAAAACTTTTGCCCAAATATCGGATGACGATATACATTGGGAATACGCAGAAACTGATAATTCCATTGCAGTTATTGTAAAGCACATGGTCGGCAATATGCTGAGCCGTTGGACCAATTTTTTAACTGAGGATGGTGAAAAATCATGGCGAGAACGCGATTTGGAATTTGAAGGATCCTATATCTCAAAATCAGAAATGACGACTGCTTGGGAAAAAGGTTGGAAATGTCTTTTTGATGCTCTATCACAAATTGATGCTACTAATTTCCAAAACAAAATCACCATTCGGGGAGAAGAACACACTATTGTGGAAGCCATTAACCGCCAGCTAGCACATTATGCCAGTCACATTGGACAAATTGTATTTATTGGCAGAATGATCAAAGGTAGCGAATGGACGTCTTTATCCATTCCAAAGGGAGCATCCAAAGCCTTCAATAAAAAGATGTTCGGAACAGGTAAACATTGATTTCACAAACTAATCCACATTTGCCTTTTTTCAACTTGGGATTTGGGCATTGATTTATGTACTTTTGCACCTGCCAATAAAGGCAGGTTTCTAATCTAACAACTAAAATCAAAATCTAATGAGCAAGTTCGATATAATTGTTTTGGGAAGTGGTCCAGGTGGATATGTTACTGCAATCAGGGCATCACAATTAGGTTTCAAAACAGCCATTATAGAAAAAGAAAGTTTGGGAGGTGTATGTCTTAACTGGGGTTGCATCCCAACCAAGGCCCTTCTCAAATCCGCTCAGGTATTCGAATATTTAAAGCATGCCGAGGACTACGGTCTAAGTGCCAATGATGTGGACCACGATTTTGATGCCGTTGTAAAAAGAAGCCGCGGTGTTGCCGAAGGAATGAGCAAGGGCGTTCAATTCTTGATGAAGAAAAACAAGATTGAGGTCATCAATGGATTTGGAAAGATAAAACCAGGTAAAAAAGTTGAAGTAAAAGCTGAAAACGGAGATACCACAGAATATTCCGCCGATAATATTATAATTGCCACAGGAGCTCGTAGCCGTGAGTTGCCCAGTCTTCCACAGGACGGCGAAAAGGTGATCGGATACCGCGAGGCCATGTCCTTGAAAAAGCAACCCAAGAAAATGATTGTGGTGGGTAGTGGTGCCATTGGAATGGAGTTCGCTTATTTCTATCACTCCATGGGTACAGAGGTTACCGTAGTGGAATATATGCCGAACATTGTTCCTGTTGAAGACGAAGATATCTCCAAGCAATTGGAGCGTAGCTTCAAAAAATCAGGGGTTAAGATCAAAACATCCGCCGAAGTTACTAAAGTTGACACCTCTGGTGATGGCGTTAAGGCTACCGTAAAAACCAAAAAAGGTGAAGAAGTATTGGAAGCGGACATCGTGCTATCTGCCGTGGGTATCAAAACCAATATCGAGAAAATTGGTTTGGAAGATGTTGGAATTGCCACGGATAGAGATAAAATATTGGTGAACGACTACTACCAGACCAACATTCCAGGCTATTATGCCATTGGTGATGTAACCCCAGGCCAGGCACTCGCACATGTTGCCTCCGCCGAGGGAATCCTTTGTGTGGAAAAATTGGCAGGGATGCATGTTGAAGCTTTGGATTATGGAAACATTCCAGGATGTACCTACTGTATTCCAGAAATCGCTTCTGTTGGTTTGACCGAAAAACAAGCTAAAGAAAAAGGTTACGACCTTAAAATTGGTAAGTTTCCTTTCTCTGCCAGTGGTAAAGCAAAAGCTGCAGGAACCCCAGATGGTTTTGTAAAAGTTATTTTCGATGCTAAATACGGGGAGTGGTTAGGTTGCCACATGATCGGTGTTGGTGTAACCGATATGATCGCCGAAGCTGTGGTTGCCAGAAAATTGGAAACCACTGGGCATGAAGTATTGAAAGCTGTTCACCCACACCCAACCATGAGCGAAGCGGTAATGGAAGCTGTTGCAGATGCTTATGATGAAGTAATCCACCTGTAAGGTATGCTGAAAATTTTTAGGGCCACTGCTATTTTAGAAGGTATCTCCTATCTACTCCTTTTCGGAATGACCATGCCGTTAAAGCATTGGGCAGATATTCCTGAACCGAACCAAGTTGTTGGGATGGCACATGGAATATTGTTTATTCTATATGTAGTGGTGGCCATAGTTTTTTGTAGGGAAAGAAAATGGAACCTAAAAAGATTCATTGTTCTCTTTATAGCATCGCTTTTACCCTTCGGAACTTTCTACGCTGATAAAAAATATTTGAAGGTTTTAGCCTAAGAAACTCTGGATGGCCAAATCATAGCTCTGGAGTCCAAACCCGAGGATAACGCCTTGGGCCCCTGGCGATATGTAAGACACATGACGATACTCCTCACGTTGATGCGTATTGGAAATATGCACCTCAATTACAGGAGTTTCCACAGCCTTTACTGCATCCCCGATACCAACGGAAGTGTGAGTATATGCGGCGGCATTCAGAATGATTCCATCGTAATCAAAACCCACTTCTTGTATTTTACCAATAAGTTCACCTTCAATATTGGATTGATAATATTCTAGTTCCAAATCTGGAAACTTTTCCTGAAGTTGTTTAAAATAGTCTTCAAAAGTGGTATTCCCGTAGACCTCGGGTTCGCGTTTTCCCAAAAGATTAAGGTTCGGGCCGTTAATGATCATTAGTTTCATGTAATCAAAAATACAATAAAAAGAAAAGGACGGGATTACCCGCCCTCAATATCATATTATTTCTTGGCTAGTTGTTAAAGGCAAATTGCAGACCAAAACCAAAAGCAGCGACTTGACCTTCGCCTTCATTACTAAGTACAACTGAGGGACGCCAGTCAAAATTAAGCACGAACGGTACAGAATCGATTTTAAAATCAATTCCTAAATGTGGACGCAGAACAAAGACATTATCCGTATCCTTAATAAAGAGTATGCTCGGACCAACCCCGGCATACCAACGTAATCCAGGTGCTCTAAAAAACTCTTTGTGAAAGGAATAAAGAAACGTGGCAATTGTGGCATTGTCCTCAAAACCCAAATCGGCTTGACCAACATGGTTATCGGAAAAAAAGTATTTTCCAGAGGCCCCAAAAAAAGTGAAATCATCATATAGGTCTATCCCCAACCCTAAGGCAGCCCTGTAATTGGTTTGGGCCTTTACTGCCAAATTGCCAAGCGTAACTAGCACAAAAACTAAAAGTAATTTTTTCATTTTTAAAGTGTAATTAGTGGTTAACATTCATGATTTTAACTGTAAGATTTGGGGCTAAAACAGTTGTTCTTTTTTATTAAAACAAAAACAGAATCCCCAATGCCACCATCGAGAAATCGTAATCATCGTTTACTTTTACGTAAGAAATATTTATTTCTGTGTTGCCGCTCACATTCGCGCCAATTATGGGTCTTATATAAAGCCCCCCTGTATTCCCATCATTTACTCCAACCGCATAACCAACATCCGCGCCCAATTTAAAATCGTAGGTTGGGTATAATCTAAACGCTGCTGCTGCGGGAATATATTGGATGTTTGGAAAATCTCCCTCTACAACTACAGGGCCAAAATCCACCGTATCATTATTTATAAAGGCATTCATAAATCCAGTTGCCAACCCTACATCCACTAATTCCGAAAGTGCCCAATGATACCCTAAATCCAGCCCTATTTCAAAATTTGAATAATCGGAAATATCACCAAAGGGTACTCCCACATGAATCCCTGCTTTAAAATTTGTTCTGTCCACACGTTGGGCCATAGATGAGAAACTAACGGCAACCAATGCTATGATTACCAACAAAAATGTCTTTTTTTTCATTGTTAAGATTTTATTAACAACAAAACGCAATCATCATTAAAAAAGTGTCTTTTGATATAAGTTTCCTACAAACTGAACACTTTTCCATTTTCACCGTTCCCATTTGATTATGGAAATTTATTGAAACGCATGGTTTTGAAGCCACCACAATTGACCAAAGGGCATTCTGAGTTGACCAATGAACATTTACTTCCAACTTTGGAAATGTAATGTCACTATATTTGAAAGTATGAACTGGCAACAAGCAATAAAAGATTATCAAAATTATTTGAAGATTGAGCGGGGACTCTCCGAAAATTCCATCTCAAATTATTCTATGGATCTTCAAAAACTTGCCAATTATCTTGATGAACAGTCCATCGAGGAAAAGCCTATTGAAATTGCCAGAGAAACGGTTCAGCAGTTTATCTACGATATCGCCAAAATAATCAACCCTAGAACACAGGCCCGCATTATTTCAGGTCTAAAAGGGTTCTTTAATTATCTGGTTTTTGAAGATTACAGGGAAGACAATCCCATGGATTTAATAGAAACCCCGAAAATTGGAAGAAAGTTGCCCGATACCCTTTCTGAAGATGAAATAAACCAATTGATTGCCGCCATTGACCTTTCCAAGCCCGAAGGTGAACGGAACAGGGCAATTTTGGAAACCCTGTATGGCTGTGGCCTTCGAGTATCAGAGCTCATCAACTTAAAACTATCCGACCTTTATTTTGACGAAGATTTTATAAAAGTAACGGGCAAAGGAAACAAACAACGCTTTGTCCCGATCAGTGATATAAACCAAAAATACATCAACATATACAGGAAAGAGGTGAGGGTACACCTCGCCATAAAAAAAGAGCACGAAGATTTTGTTTTCTTAAACCGCAGGGGCAAACAATTGACCCGAGCGATGATTTTTACCATTATTAAACGTTTGGCAGAAGAAATAGGATTGAAAAAAAATATTAGTCCACATACCTTTCGACACTCTTTTGCCACCCATTTATTGGAAAATGGGGCCGACCTTAGGGCCATTCAACAAATGTTGGGACATGAAAGCATTACTACAACCGAGGTATATATGCATGTAAACCGCACCCATTTGACCAAAATACTAAAGGACTTTCACCCAAGAAGATGAACGTTCTCAAAATTTTATACGGGTTCCCATTTCTACTCGGGTCTTCACCCCTTCCAGTCCTATGCTATAAAAATCGGATTCGTAAATGGGATGTACCATTTTTACTTCCATTAGCATATTTTGCCGAACCTGATGTTCTATCCCCAAAATAATTTCCTGACGAGGAACTGGATTTGGGAAACCTCTACCCTCATTGTAGAGATCCCATTCTTTTTGGTACCCCCCAACAAAATATAACTTATTTGCAAGCTTTTGTCTTAAGCGGGCCCCGAGACTTATTCTATCCGCACCATATCTCCTGTAATGTTCACCGATGAGTTGAACCTCTGTTCCATTAATCACCTCGTAACCGATATGGAACCATGCATAATGTGATAGATCATCAAAATTAGGGTAGTTAAACCCTTCAATATAAATAGGTGACTCCGATGTTTTAGGTGTACCATATTGATTTTGTGCCCGAACTTCACTACTGAAAATCAATAGTACGACCATTGCGGATAGAGAAATCAATTTTAACATGGTGAGCGTTTTACTACAATTTACAAAGCCCAACAACCCCACCACAGTAATTGGCTAAATTTTAACCTTACCAATTGATATACGACAAACTGAATCAGTCCCGCATTAAAGTATCCCTCTCCACTCGATTTTGTTTTTTAAAAGGTCGAATAATCAAACGTGCCTCACGGTCAAATCTAATATAGTTGTACACCCAATTGATAAAGACCACAACCCTGTTTCTAAAACCGATCAGAAAATACAAATGCACAAACATCCATACGAACCAAGCAAACACCCCTTGAAACCTGAATTTGGGCATATCCACTACCGCTTTGTTTCTTCCTACAGTGGCCATGCTACCCTTGTCTTTATAAGCAAAAGGCTTCATAGGCTTATTTTCTATCAGTCGCACCAGATTATCTCCTAGGTTTCTACCTTGTTGTATGGCAGGTTGGGCCATCATGGGGTGCCCATGTGGAAACTCCTCGGTCTCCATTTGGGCCACATCGCCAATGGCAAAAACATCTTCCAATCCTACAATTTGGTGAAACTCGTTTACCCTAAGCCGATTGCCCCTACAAAGAAACTCCTCTGCATCCAGACCCTTTAGACCCACAGCTTTTACACCGGCGGCCCAAACCAAAGTCTCAGCATCAAATATGGTTTTCGTGTTGGTGGTTACTCGTTTGCCATCGTAATCAATAACGCGGATATTCTTCCAAACATTTACGCCAAGTTCTTCCAAAAACTTTTCAGCCTTTTCCGAAGCTTGCTGGCTCATTGCCGGTAAAATTCTGTCACCACCTTGTACCAAATTTATTTGTGCCCTACGTGTATCCAAATCTGGATAGTCTTTTGGAAGTATTCCTTTTTTAATCTCGGCCAAGGCTCCTGCCAATTCCACTCCGGTAGGCCCACCTCCAACAATCACAAAGTTCATCAGGGCATCTCGTTCGTGAAGGTCATCGGTTAAAAGTGCTTGTTCAAAGTTTTCCAGAATCAAGCTACGTAAATTCAAGGATTGAGGAATGGTTTTCATGGCCATTCCCTTGCTCTCAATACCCTTATTGCCAAAAAAATTGGTTTCCGAACCGGTTGCAACGACCAGATAGTCATAGAAAATTTCACCAATATTGGTTCTGATTCTTTTAGTGTCGGTTTTCACCTCTTGTACTTGGGCTAACCTAAAAAAGAAATTGGGGTACCCTTGTAGCACCTTTCTTATGGGGTAAGCGATGGAATCGGGTTCCAATCCGCCTGTGGACACTTGATAAAGTAAGGGTTGAAAGTTGTGATAATTATGTTTATCCAGCAAAACCACCTGGGCTTCCTTCTTGCTTAATTTTTTTGCTAATGCAATACCTCCAAAACCGCCGCCCACGATAACGACTCTTGGATAACTGGACTGAGGAATATTCATTCTCGACATACTAGCAAATTTAAGTATTCCAAGGCAGGACGTATCATGTCAGGGTTTGTTTTTTTGTATCTTTAGCTTCTAACTCAAAAAAACTTCAACCAATGAGAAAAATTCTCCCGTTAGGTGCGCTTCTTCTATTGTGTACCATAGGTGTTCATGCCCAAAAAAAGAAGAATGATGTAATCAAAGAACTGGATTCAAAATCCGAAAAATATAGCGAAATCGCCCATAATATTTGGGATCTTGCGGAAATGGGGTATTTGGAAGAGCAAAGTTCAGCTCTTTTGCAAGAGACCCTTTCAGGCGAAGGTTTTACCATAGAAAAAGGTATTGCCGGGATTCCGACCGCTTTTAAAGCCGAATATGGTTCCGGATATCCTGTAATTGCCATTTTGGGAGAATTTGATGCCCTACCTGGGCTTTCTCAAGAGGCTGTTCCCGAGAAAAAATCGGCAGGTAAAGCTGCCGGTCATGCATGCGGTCATCATCTTTTTGGCACAGCGTCCACCGCAGCGGCCATTTCAGTAAAGAATTGGATGAAAACCAACAATATAAAAGGAACAATACGTTTTTACGGCTGTCCCGCAGAAGAAGGTGGATCAGGGAAAGTATACATGGTCCGCGAGGGTGTTTTTAATGATGTGGATGTGGCGCTTCACTGGCACCCGGGTTCCGCAAATGCTGCAAGCGCTGGTGCTGCTTTGGCCAATAAGTCTGCCAAATTCAGGTTTTATGGGGTTTCTGCCCACGCGGCTGGAGCACCTGATAAAGGACGATCCGCATTGGATGGTGTGGAAGCCATGGATGCTATGGTAAACATGATGCGAGAGCACATTCCACAAGAAGCCAGAATCCACTACGTGATTACCAATGGTGGTAAAGCTCCCAACGTGGTTCCGGATTTTGCCGAAGTTTATTACTATGCACGTCACAACTCCAGAGATGTGGTCATCGATATTTTTGATAGAATCGTGAAAGCAGCCGAAGGAGCTGCCTTGGGTACCGGAACTACTATGGAATATGAAATGATCGGGGGAACCCATGAACTTTTACCCAACTTGACTGTTCAAAAAATTATGTACGACAATTTGGAAAAAGTTGGTGGTGTTATCTATAACGAAGAAGAAAAAGCTTTTGCAGAAAAAATATCGGCGACTTTGGGTAAAGGTGCCCCAGAAATTTCTTCCGCTGAAAAAATTCAACCTTATAGAGAAACTGCACGCGCATATGGCTCCACCGATGTAGGTGATGTTAGTTATACCGTACCCACCGCAGGCTTGGGAACTGCGACTTGGGTTCCCGGAACACCAGCACATAGTTGGCAAGCAGTTGCAGCTGGTGGTATGAGCATTGGCTCCAAAGGGATGATGGTTGCTGCAAAGACTTTGGCACTCACCGCCATGGATATTTTTGAAAACCCAAAAACGGTTGAAACCGCCAAAAAAGAATTGGAAGAAAGAAGGGGAAAAGACTTCAAATATATTCCAATGCTGGGCAACAGACCACCGGCTTTGGACTATCGTAAATAGAATTTTCATCAAACACTGTAACAAAAGCTACTTTATAGATACTTATTATTAAAGTAAACTTACCAACCGTTTAGTGAACAAAGAACTGGAACATCGTTTTGTGACGGAACTTGAGGACAATCAAAACATTGTCCATAAGGTGTGTAGTCTATATACCAACGACAAAGATTCCCACAACGATCTGTTCCAAGAAATCACTATTCAATTATGGAAAGCATACCCAAAGTTTCGGGGAGATGCCAAGTTTAGCACATGGATGTATCGTGTTGCATTGAATACGGCTATTACATTGTACAGAAAGTCAAAAAAAAGGGTGAAAACCCAAGATTTTGACTCGGTTCTCTATAAAATCAAGGCCACTGATTATGATGATACAGAGGAACGACAATTAAAATTAATGTACGACGCTGTTAAACAACTTGGCGATATTGACAAAGCTTTGGTGTTTCTATATCTCGAAGACAAGGATTATTCCGAGATAGCCGAAACTTTGGGTATTTCTGAAGTAAATGCTAGAGTGAAGATGAGCAGGGTAAAAACTAAATTAAGAACCATATTAAATCCTTAATATATGCTGGATGAACTGGAGCTCTTGAAAAAAGATTGGCAGAAGCGGGAAGCAAATCTTCCCAAACTGTCCTATGAGGAAATATATCCGATGATCAAGAAAAAATCATCGTCCATAGTAAAATGGATTTTTTATATCAGCATTATAGAATTTGTTTTCTGGGCAGGGATCAATATTGTCTTTAGTGGACCAGAGACCATGGAAGAGCTTAAGGCCATGCACATTTATAAAGTGGTAATGGGTATCAATATCATCAACTACGCCATTATTCTTTACTTTATCTATAAGTTTTACATCAATTATAAAAAAATCTCCTTCACGGATTCATCCAGAAATTTGATGAAGACCATACTAAAAGTAAAACGAACCGTAACTCAGTACGTATGGTTCAACCTTATCATCTTTACTACTTATTTAATCATCAACATGTATGGGGTGTTGCTTTATGGACCTGAAGGAAAGAAAATTGTTGAGGCTGCCTCACAAGAAGGGAACACCTTGGCATTCTGGGCTATGGTTATTGGCATATCCATAGTATTTACAGCTGTTATCCTATTTTTGATTTGGCTGTTCTACAAACTCCTTTACGGCATCTTACTGAAAAAGCTGAGAAAAAACTACAACGAGCTCAAAAGGTTAGAGGTTTAATTATCCAACTTGCCCTTGTAACTGTAACGCCTTTTTTGGTTTTCCTCTTCGTAAGCAAGAAGTTCCTTTTGTGGAATTACTTTTAGGAAAGATGGATGCTGCTCTATGGCATACTCCAATTTTTCCAATATGGCGTCAATGGATTCATTGTCGTAATCAATCTCCAAGGGCTCTTTTATTTGCATGGATTGCAGAATCCCCTTCTTTTTAACGCGAAGTCCCTTTTTATCAAAAGAACGACGGAACCCATCAATAACTACAGGTACAACAACAGGTTTGTATTTTTTAATGATGTGAGCCGTACCTTTTCGCAAAGGTTTCCAAGGCGTAGTGGTCCCTTGAGGAAAAGTAATTACCCATCCATCGTCCAAAGCTTTTCCTATATTGGAAATATCACTGAACTTCACCTGTCGATTCACGTTTTGACCATCGGCCCTCCATGTTCTTTCAATACTTATGGAACCGGCATAGGCCAAAATTTTGGTCAATAGACTTTTTTTCATGGTCTCTTTGGCCGCAACGTAGTAAATATTCAGTTTTGGATTCCAGAGATAGCCCAAATTCTTAATTGTATCATCTCTCCCCTTCAAACTGGCATTAAATACGTGGAACATGGCCACAACATCGGCAAAGTAAGTCTGATGGTTACTTACAAAAAGTACATTGTTCTCAGGAAGCTCACGGATAATCTGCGATCCTTCAATTTCCAGTGTATTAAACCCTTTGTATCGCTGGTGTGTCATCATACCAGCAATACGAATCAGCCATCGTTTAAAAAATAAAATATGTCCGAAAGGATTTTTCTTAAAAAGGCCCATATGTAGTGTTGGTTATTAACTGCAAATTTACAAAATAGCCATCAAAGCACTTGCCGTAATAGCTCTTTGATCTCGCTCAACATCATGGCTGTGGCACCCCAAACGGTGTAACCATTTAATTTAAAGGCAGGTACATTTATGTTTTTTGCGTAGGAAGTACTCAAAATTTCTTGAATATGGTTGGAATCATCCAAAAAATCACGGAGATACACCTCTACCAAGCTTTCCACTTCGCTTTCTTCCTTAACAAAAGGTTGCGGATTGGGATAAATCCCGATGTAAGGTCTTACCAAAAAATTACTCGGCGGAATATATACTTCGCTCAGTTCTTTGATTACCTCAACCTTGGTTGGAGGGACACCAACTTCCTCATGCGTTTCTCTCAATGCAGTATCCATTAAGTCTTTGTCAAACTCCTCCACCTTTCCTCCTGGAAACCCGATTTGATTGGAATGCACTCCTTGATAAACTTTTCTCAGAATCAAAAGTAACCGCGTTTTTTGTTCAACATCTGGATAGAACAATGCCATAACCCCTGCCCGTTTTGGATTTACATCTTGTACTTTGTTCTCCTTCAACCATTGAATGCGGAGCTCGGGTGACATTTTATTATGGGAAACTTCTCCAGGAAGTGGGAGATTTTTTAATTTTAGAGCAAGTTGACAAAATTCATTAAAATCCATGCTGTTGAGACAATCGGCTTTAACTACAAGTATATTATTTCTTTTATTCGTTTCCTGTGGAGAATCCCCTAAGAAGGAGAAGGACAAAGTTGAGGAAAATATTGCAAACATGGACACTGTTCCAAAAATCGAAGTGGATTCCACTGCCATGGAAGAAGAGGAAAAACCCTTTAAACTTACCGAAGAAAATGCTATCGATTTCTTTTTTGACTACTCAAAAACACTAAAAAAGGACAAGGTAAAGATTACCACTACCATGGGCAGTTTTACGGTACAATTGTATGATGATGTGCCCTACCACAAAGCCAATTTCATTTACTTGGCAAGACAACATTATTTTGATAGCACCCAATTCCACCGGGTCGTGAAAGATTTTATTATCCAGGGTGGTAATTCGGATGATCGGAGAACCGCTCGTAAACGTGGAAAAATAGGTCGGTACTTACTGCCCCCAGATGCTAAAAAAGGTCATAAACACCATAGGGGAACCATTTCCATGCCCAGCAGCGAAAGGGACAACCCACACAAATTGGCCTCTCCCTACGAATTCTTTATTGTTGTCACCGATCCAGGCTCCTATCACCTTGACGGTTCTTATACGCCATTTGGTCGAGTTGTTGAAGGAATGGATGTGGTTGATGCAATAAACAACGTTCCCGTAGGCGATGGTGATTGGCCATGGCAAAATATTTACATTCTAAAAGCTGAAGTATTATAAATCAATAACAACAAAGCTTAAGTGATTTTCAAAAACTTCTTCAGTATTTTTTCTCTATTGTTTTTCATCCCTAAGGAAAAATCACGCTTTTTTGAAAAGATTTTTGCCAATTAATGTTCGCTGCAGAAAACCGTCTTGTTGATTTCTTAGCGGCACCTCATGATTTTCGGAAACCATTTTTCTCTCATAAATGGAAACAAGAACTGCTATAATTATAAGATTCTTCATAATGTATTGACCCACGAGAGTCAGCGATAATGGTTCTCCCCCAAAAACATCACCTGGAAAAAAGAAAAGCGGTGTGAAAGTGCATACCATATGAACCAACGCTAGTATCACAGCCTGTCTTCGTAACAAACCGAAAACCAACAAAATGCCCAATCCCACTTCCCAAATGGCAAGTAGAATTATGGAAACATCATCGGGTATCAAACCAAAAGTGAGGTGGTGAATGGTATTCTTTGCCAAATCTTCGGCCGGACTCAGGTTCGGGACAAATTTTAATGCACCAAACCAAAAATATACCAAGCCTACGGAAATGGCCAGTAATTTTTCTTTAATAGTTTTTCTCATACATTGGAGGTTTAATTATTGAATTCATTCATTAGTTCCGGGTTAACTTTTACTTTGCTACGCGCAAATCTGTACGATACTCCCACATTGATGAGATAATCGGCAAAAGCTGCATCACCTTGTCTGGGCTCACCTGTCATTTCTTGGGTTTGCAAATCGGTAACACTTTGTGGACGCTCCCTTCTTACCGCGAAGGGTACATTGAGGTTCAAGGAAAAATTATCTTTCATAAAAGCAATGCCCGGGTCTATGGAAAGCACATTACCCGGTCTTCTAAAACCTTCGTTTCCTCCGATAAGGTCTTTTACCGGAACACCTTCGTACCGCGCTCCCAATGAAGCTGAAATAGTATTGATTAGACTATGACTTACTCCAGCACGGATAGAAAACTGGTCCGGAACGGCCATAATGGCCTCATTTTGCAGAATAGGGCTTAAAGTTTCCCTAAATGTCCGCGTGCCATTGGTCTCTCTTGGATTAATAAGATAAAATCCACCTCCATAGGCAAAAAATCGTTCTGCAATCTTTTGGTAAAACTGAAAATCCAAGGTGATTCCAAAACCGCCATCACCAGGTTGTATACTTTGATCCACCGGTCTAACTTGAGGTCCACCTTCCGGTCCAACATTGTAAAAGATATCGGAAGCATTGTAATTACCTGTGGGAAGCTTAACCCCCATTCCTACGGCTAAATTCCCATTTTGGTGTTTTTCCAAATCAAACAACCAATACCCGACACCTACCCGAATATCGGCCAAGCCCCTTGAAAAAGTGGTGTTACGTTCATCGCGACCGTGTTCATACAAGGAAGAACGTGTATTGATTACGGTCGGAATAGTGATGCTGGCATACCACCTATCCGATATTCCATAGGTCAAGAAGAAATCCCAAGAATGGGAATGGTTGATTACTTCCGTCTCATTGGAAACCCTATCCGGTTCTTCCTCGGTTCCCCTAAAATGGCGAAAGGACTTAAAGTACCTGTAATTACTTCCTATTTGAATGTCTCCTGGACCCAGCAAGTTGTTTTCCAAAGTGTTCCCCACACAAGAAGAAAAATGCCTGATGGCAACGCAGCCTTGCGCGCTGACCTGATTGATTCCAAAAAATAAAATCAATCCTAAAAATGTAATGATTAGTGACTGTGATGCTCTCATACCTGTAAAGCTGATTGGTTATCTAGGTTGCTTGGGAGCCAATGTAGAGCTATGTTTAGCTTGAAAGAACTAATGAAAAAGTAAAAAAGATTAATAATAGGTTAATAGCACTAAACAATAATTAACCAACATTGAAGAAAAGTTAGGGGACAAAAGGTCTAGGCCTCCTTTTTGTAAATGTTGGGCAGCCGCACATCAAACTTAACGGCAATCAACCTCAATACAATAACTACTAAAATGGCGCCTACATAGGCATAACCGTCCTGAATGGGGAATAGCGTAAAGAGAAAGTAGCTGCCCCCTCCCAAAATACAAGCAGTTGCATAAATTTCCTTTCTAAAAATGACGGGGATTTCATTACAGAGAATGTCACGTATTACCCCACCAAAACAGGCTGTCATGGTGCCCAAAAAAATACACATGATAGGCAACAGTTCAGCTTCCAAGCCTTTTTCCACCCCTACCATGGTATAGAGTCCAATACCTATGGTATCAAACAGAAATAACGATTTTCTGAGATATTTGAGTTTATTTACAAATATGATGGCAATAACCACCGAAATAAAAATCGTTATTACATAAGTAAGATCCTGCATCCACCCTACAGGTGTATTACCAATTAGTAAGTCCCTTAGGGTACCTCCCCCGATTGCAGTTACGAATGCAATAATGAGTACACCGAATAAATCCAAACGTTTTTCCATTGCGACCAAAACCCCAGAGATAGCGAAGGCAACAGTACCCAAAATATCGATAGTTTGATAAAGCATATTTACATTTTTTGGGTATAGTAATTATAATCCTTGATAATCACATCTACAAACTCTATAGGTTGCAAGGTGGTCTGTACACCCAATACTTCCCGGATACGCTTATCCAATGATACAATAACATTGTGGTTCCCGTTCAATTTGGATTTATCATACAGCTCTTTGATGGTCTGCATTTCTTGATCCTTAAAAACCGTTACCTGAGGAAATGTTGGCTTATAGTCTTCAGGCAGTTCACGAAGCAACGTATCATTCAATGATACTCGTTTTTTTTCGCTGATAACCGTGGTACCTGCAGCAATATCACCGATTCGTTGGCCTTTTCCCCGAATCAAAATAGTCAAGACAGCTGCTCCTCCGGAAGTAAGACTTACATCAATGATCCGAAGTGCCCATCGAACAAAATAGTTGCCAAAATTAGGTTTGGAACCATCCAATTTCACCACCCGTAGTTTCATCGCACCCTTTCCAATGGTTTTGCCATCCATTAAGGTTTCAAAAAGCAAATAATAGAAAAAAGCGGGTAATGTAAGTATCAAATAAAATGCCCATTGATCTTCAATATCAATTTCTAGTGAAACCAAAAAAACGACAACCAAAATAGTGTAGCACACAATAATAAAGCTATCAATAATATAGGCCAGCATACGCTCACCAAGGTGGGATGTGTTTTGATTGATAGTTATATTTTGGGCCGTTTCTATTTGAAATTGTTCCATATTTTAGTTTCTTTACTTACAAACCACCGGATGTAATGCGCGAGGCCGCTTTTGTTAGGCAAAATAAGGATAAATGGGCCGCTTTTGAAAATGCCCTGATCAATAAAGGGCAACTTCATCCCGATGAGCTTTCCGATTTGTACATTGAGATCACCGACCACCTTAGTTATGCCAAGACCTTTTACCCTGGGAGCAATACCCAGATTTATCTGAACACACTTGCCTCCCAAGCACACCAAAAAATCTATAAAACCAAACGGGAATCCAGAAACCGTATTGTCCATTTTTGGAAAACGGAGTTTCCGACCATGTTCAAACACCATCATCGAGAATTACTGATTTCTTTCTTGGTATTTGCCTTTTTTGTAACGGTGGGGGCTTTCTCCTCAGCCAACGAAGGTGATTTTGTACGCTCTATTTTGGGCAATGGCTATGTAAATATGACCTTGGAGAATATAGAAAAAGGTGACCCCATGGCTGTTTATAAAGAACAAGGAGCCTTCAATATGTTCTTGGGTATTACCATAAACAATATTAAAGTGGCCATCTACGCTTTTGCGTTTGGTATATTTTTGGGAGTTGGCACACTTTATATCCTACTTCAAAATGGAATCATGTTGGGGAGTTTCCAGTACTTTTTTTATGAAAAAGGGCTTTTTTGGGAATCCGCGCGAACCATCTGGATTCATGGAACTATAGAAATATCCGTAATTATAATTGCTGGCTGTGCCGGATTGGTTTTGGCCAATGGAATTCTTTTCCCGGGTACTTATACTCGATTGGAATCCTTTAAACGGGGCGTTAAAAACGGGCTTAAGATAATGGTAAGCACCATACCCTTCTTCATTATTGCAGGCTTTTTGGAAGGCTTTGTTACCCGATATACCGAAATGCCAGATTGGTTGGCAATTTTAATTATCATGGCTTCGTTGTTCTTAATCATATTCTATTACATTATTTATCCAAACCAAATCCATGGAAAAACCACCTATGCAGACATCCAATAAGTACATCGAATTTAAGAAGCAACGCGAATTAGGGGACATCCTTTCCGACTCTTTTGCCTTTATTAGAAATGAGTTTAAACCGTTTTTTAGGGCCATTATAAAAATTGTGGGACCCTATATTTTGGTGATGTTGATTTCCATGGGGTTTTATATGTATACCATTGGCGATATTTTTAATTTAGGGATGGTTGGTAATACACCGGACTATTTGTATTCACCCATAATTATGATTTTGGCTATTGTTGCCTTAATGTTCAGTTCCATTGCTGCCTATGTTCTGGCACAGGGAACCGTTTTACATTACATAAAATCATATATCAACAACCATGGTTCTACAAATTTTGATGAAATCCGCCAAGGTGTCTACAGTTCTTTTTGGTCATTGATTGGTCTGGGCATTTTAGTTGGATTATCGGTAATGGTGGGTATATTCTTTTGCGTAATACCTGGTATTTATCTTGCCGTCCCCTTATCCATTTCCTTTGCCATTCTAGTGTTCCTAAAAAAGGATGCCATGGAATCCTATCAATATAGTTTTACCTTGATCAAAGAAAATTGGTGGATCACATTTGCAACACTTTTCGTTGTATATATTATTGTAGCCATTGCCTCATATGCTTTTAGTTTGCCATCCGCCATTTATATGTGGATTAAAATGGGCGTGTTTTCTGGTGAAATGGATGCTGAGAATTTCAATGTCTTTAACGACCCTATTTACCTTTTCTTAAACATTATAAGCACCTTGGTTCAATTCCTTATGAACATTATATTTTTGGTAGCTACTTCCATGATATTTTTCAACCTCAACGAAAAGAAAAATTTTACGGGCACATTTGAGCGCATTGAAAGCCTTGGAAAATCTACGGAGGAATAGATGCACAAGAAACTGATTTTATCATACCTACTATTATCGTGGACAATTCTTTTTGCCCAAAACGATTCTATTGTCAAGTATGATGACTCGGATATTGAAGCCATTGAATTTAGCAAGGAAGACCTTGAAACCTACAAGGGTGATGATGCTTTTAATTATGAAGAGGTAAAAGTCGAAAGCACTTGGTGGACCGATATCACCAATTGGTTCTACAATTTGTTACGTCGTTTTTTTGAATGGATCTTTGGTGTCGGCAATGCCGAAGGTTATCTGGCAGTGTTTTTAGAGATTCTCCCCTATTTGCTCCTTGCACTATTCCTGTATCTGGTGATTCGTTTTTTTATCAAATCCAATATGCAAGGGATGGGGAAAAACAAAAAGAACCCGAATGTGGTTTCCCTGTCCGAAGATGAGCACATCATCAAAAATGAGGACATTCAGCAATTGATTAAAAATGCATTGGTTGATAAAAATTATCGGCTTGCCATTCGTTATTACTACTTATACATCTTACAATTACTTTCAGAAAAAGAATTGATTGACTGGCAACAACAAAAAACCAATGATGATTATATAGAAGAGCTTTCCAAGAGCAACCTCAAAAATGATTTTGGTAAAGCCACTTTGCTCTACGATTATGTTTGGTACGGTGAGTTTGATATTGACCAAGAACGATACGAAAAAGCCGAAGTTGTATTTACATCCTTAAAAAACGTGATAACCCATGTCTAAAAAAGGATGGATATATATAGTGATCGGTGTTTTGACCCTAGCGGCCATTTTCGTCATGGAATACAACAAACCAAAGAAAAACAATTGGTTCCCTTCATATGTGTCTCACCATAAGATACCCTATGGCACCTATGTGTTGAATGATTTAATGGAAAAATACTTCCCAAATAAAATACAACAAATCCAAAAACCACCTTTTGAATTCCTTACTCGTACCGACTCCATAAAAGGCACCTATTTTTTTGTAAATGAATCCGTTGCGTTTGAAGAAGCAGAATTGAATACCCTTTTGGATTGGGTGGATCAAGGCAATATGCTTTTTGTGGCCTCAAGATCTTTTGAAAAAAAACTATTGGACACCCTACATTTGGAACAACAAAACATTTACAATGATGGCACCTTGGAACCTCTATTTTATTTTGAATTGGTCAATCCGAAAATCAACCACAAAAGGGTTGAATTCACCAAGGACTATTACACCACAAGTTTTGATCAGTTGGACACTTTACACACTACGGTTCTTGGCCAAGTGTATTCTCCATCGGACAGCACGGATACCATCACCAAACATGTAAATTCCATAAAGCAAGCTTTTGGGAAGGGAGAAATCGTTTTGACAAGCTTTCCAAAGGCCTTTACCAATTACTTTATCCTTAAGGATAATAATCTGGAATATACCGCAGGATTATTGTCCTATTTGGATAGAAATGGACAGATTTACATGGATAATTTTCATAAATCGGGGAAATCTTTTTACACCTCCCCCATGTACCTTTTCTTAAACACTAAAGAATTTAAATGGGCCTACTACCTTATTCTGATTGGTGCCCTCATTTATATAATTTTTGAAGGAAAACGAAAGCAACGAGCCATTCCAGTTGTAACTCCTTTAAAAAACCAGACCTTGGCATTTACACGGACCATTGCCGATATGTATTTTGAAAAAGGGGAACTACCCTTGATAACAAAGCATAAAATTGATTACTTTTTGGAATATATCAGGTCCAAACTTCATGCTTCTACCCAAAATTTGGAAGACGAAGCATTTTTAAGGAATCTAGCTATGCGCAGCAATACTGATTTGAAAGAAGTCAAAGCTTTGATGGATTTGATCTCAAAGCTGAAGGCAAAACAATTCGTGACCGAAACCGAACTAAAGAATCTGAATCAAAAAATACAAGCATTTAAAGCAAACGTTGATGGAAAATAACGAAAATAACGACCTGAATTTTGACAATAGGGTCCCCTTGGAAGAATTAAGGGGCACGGTGGAACAGATAAAAAAAGAATTGTCCACCATAATCGTGGGTCAAAAAGATTTTATTGAACTTCTGATTATTTCAATTCTGGCAGATGGACATGCTTTGATTGAGGGGGTGCCCGGCATTGCGAAAACGGTGACCGCCAAACTCTTTGCAAAAACATTGAAAACAGAATTCAGCCGTATTCAATTTACTCCGGATTTAATGCCGAGTGATATTTTGGGGACTTCTGTATTCAACACCAAGACCACGGAGTTCGAGTTTAAAAAAGGGCCTATTTTTTCAAATATTATTTTGATAGATGAAATCAACCGTGCTCCCGCCAAAACACAGGCAGCCCTTTTTGAAACCATGGAGGAAAGGCAAGCCACCGTGGACGGTACCACCTATAAAATGGGGCAACCATTTATGGTTTTGGCGACCCAAAACCCCATTGAGCAAGAAGGCACCTATGCCCTTCCCGAAGCTCAATTGGACCGTTTCCTTTTCAAAATTAAAGTGGATTACCCTTCGGTTGAGGAAGAAATAGTAATTCTACAAAACCATCACGAACGAAAGGGTGAAAAACCACAAGACCAAATTAAAGCGGTACTTACCCCTAAAAAATTGATTGAATTCAAGAAGAATATTCACGAAGTGGTGGTCGAGCAAAAAATATTGGACTACATCGCCAATATTATCACACAAACCAGAAACCACCCTCATTTGTACCTAGGTGCCTCGCCAAGGGCCTCCATTGCTGCACTTACCGCAGCAAAGGCATTTGCAGCCATTTCCGGAAGGGATTTTGTAATTCCCGAAGATGTCAAGAAAGCTTTGGTACCTGTACTTAATCACAGGGTGATTTTAACCCCAGAACGGGAAATGGAAGGCATGACCACCGAAAATGTTGTCTCCATGATTATGGAGTCCGTTGAAATTCCAAGATAAGTATGGGATTTCTTCGGTCACTCTACATACATAATATTTTCTTTCGGTATATCGCCCTGCTATCTGCATGCTTTGTAATTTCCTATTGGGTCCCCATCCTTTATCCTATTGCATGGTTATCGGTATTCCTTTTAGTGGCACTCTTCTTCTTAGATCTGTATTTTTTGTACGCTACACCAAACGCCATCAAAGCACATCGAAATCTACCCCGGAAATTATCAAACAGCGATCAAAATATTTTATCGGTTCATCTAAATTCCAAATACCCTTTTAAAACGGAAGTTTCCATTATTGATGAATTGCCCGTTCAATTCCAAAAAAGGGATTTTGAACATAAAAGCCTATTACAGAAAGGAGAACCCCATTATTTTGAATATTCGGTACGGCCTGTGGAACGTGGTGAATATGTTTTCGGCAATTTGATTGTTTTTGCTTCCTCCCCCCTACGCATCATCAAAAGGAAATTTGTGTTCCAAAAGGATCAAATGGTTCCCGTTTACCCTTCCATCATCCAAATGCAGCAATACGATTTTTTGGCTACGAGCAATCGTTTGACCGAATTTGGTTTGAAAAAAATTAGACGTATTGGCCACACCCAGGAATTTGAACAAATCAAAGAATATATAAAGGGTGATGATGTCCGTACCATTAATTGGAAAGCCACTGCCAAAAAGAACCAATTGATGGTAAACCAATACCAAGATGAAAGGTCGCAACCTATTTATTCCATAATTGATACCGGAAGGGTCATGAAAATGCCATTCAATGGTTTGGGTTTATTGGATTACGCCATCAATTCAGCATTGGCTTTTTCCAATGTTGCCCTAAAACGTAACGATAAAACAGGATTGCTCACATTCTCCAAAAAGATTGAAACCTTCGTCCCTGCTGTGCAAAAACTCACGCACTTAAATACCATCATGGAGAGTTTGTATAACATTTCGACGACATTTTCTGATTCAGATTTTGGATTGTTATATGCCCATGTAAAACGCAAGGTCAACCAGCGAAGTTTATTATTACTTTACACCAATTTTGAGCATATGTCTGGACTAAAACGGCAATTGCCCTACATCTTGGCCATGGCTAAAAAACATGTGTTAGTAGTTATTTTCTTTGAAAATACCGAATTGGAATCTCTGATTGCAGAAGATACCGAAGATTTACAAGCCATATATCACAAAACAATTGCCGAGAAATTTTCCTTGGAAAAACGACTAATGCAAAAGGAACTTCAAAAGTATGGCATACAGACTATTTTGACGAAACCGGAAAAATTGACAGTAAATACCATCAATAAATATTTAGAAATAAAAGCGAGGGGAATTATTTAACCGTAAACTGTTGATTGGAAAGCCCCAAGGTATTCAAAGCGGGGAGTTTATCATCCAAAACAATGAATTCGGTTTTAGGTTGTAGAAAACGTTTTTTCTTCTTTAAATCCAAATTGGAATATCGACCACGCAAACGTCTCTTGTCATCTTTCTTAGAGAAAAGATCTATAGTAACACCAACGGTAACACCGCCTAAAATTGTAGCGGCCAAATCATCGTTGTCCCAACCATTATCCCTTTGACCAGCATCTACAGTTTCTTTAGCCAACCCTATAAGGGTACTGCCCGCAACAGACCCTACAAAGGTCCAGATACGATTCCCTTCTGAAGCTTGTTTGGCAATTCCAGCCCCTGCAAGGCCAAAAAGATTGCCACCCAAAAAATGGAGTGCTTTGTCCCGCTCCACTTGCCCATGGCAATGCGAGGCGAGCACAAAAAAGAGTAGTGTGGGGATTAGTGTTCTCATTGCGCAGCGTAAAAGTATTAAAAGTTTCCTAAACTTTTGGCGCAATACCTTAATAGTCCAGTATTTCGGCTTTTGCTTGGCTGAACTCCACTATTAATTCTTCAACAATTTTTGCTGCGGGCGTTATGTTATGAATCAATCCAGAAACTTGCCCTATTTCCAGTTCCCCTTCTTCCATATCGCCTTCAAACATACCTCTCTTGGCCCTAGCCCTTCCCAATAAGGCCTGTAAATCTTTTTTGGAAGCACCATTGGCATAGGCCTCTTGAATATCTTGGAAGAACTTGTTTTTGAGCAATCGAACAGGAGCCAGTTCTTTTAAGGTGAGTTGGGTATCCCCTTCTTTGGCATCGACGACCCATTTTTTAAATAGTTCGTGCGAAGATGCTTCGGGAGAGGCTACAAATCTACTCCCCACCTGAACACCATCGGCACCCAAAACCATGGCAGCCAACATGGCCCTGCCTGTGGCAATTCCACCGGCCGCGATTAGAGGAATACTTATTTTTTCTTTTACGGAAGGAATCAGCACCATAGTAGTAGTTTCATCACGTCCATTATGTCCACCTGCTTCAAATCCTTCGGCCACAATAGCATCCACTCCCGCTTCTTGTGCTTTTAAGGCAAACTTTACACTACTGACCACATGGACAACAGTGATTCCTTTATCTTTAAGAAATTTGGTCCAAGTTTTAGGGTTTCCTGCCGAAGTGAAAACAATTTTCACCCCTTGGTCCACTATAATGTTCATCAACTTCTCGATATCAGGGTAAAGCATGGGAACGTTGACCCCAAAAGGTTTGTCCGTCGCTTTTTTACATTTGATAATATGCTCCTCCAACACCTCGGGATACATACTACCTGCACCCAACAGGCCCAGTCCCCCAGCATTGGAAACCGCAGAGGCCAGTCGCCAACCGCTGGCCCAAACCATGCCCCCTTGAATAATGGGATATTGTATTCCAAAAAGTTGTGTGATTTTATTTTGCATGAAACGTTTATTCTATGTGCACCAAAATAATCAAAATATGGAAGTTGTCTAGGAAATCACCCCAGAACCAATCAATTCATCATTACTGTACCAAGCGGCAAACTGGCCTTCGGTAATAGCGGATTGCTTTTCCTTAAAATCTACATATAGGCCATTTTCTACTTTGTAAAGTGTTGCAGGCTGTAGCGGCTGACGATATCGAATTCGTGCCATGACTTCCATTGTCTCATCCACCTCCAAAGCCAAATCTGGACGTACCCAATGCAACTCATCCTCTTTTATAAATAAAGTGTTGCGCAATAGTCCAGGGTGGGATTTGCCTTGACCAGTATAAATAATGTTCTTGTCCACATCGGTATCGATGACGAACAAGGGTTCTTTGGTACCGCCCACATTCAGTCCTTTTCGCTGTCCAATGGTAAAATAATGGGCGCCTTGATGCTCGCCCACAACTTTTCCATCCTCCTGGGAATAAACAGGTTTCTCCGCACGGAAGACCAGTTTTTCCCTTTCATTTTTAAACTCTGGAACCGTGGTTGCGAATTGGGAGGCATTATTTGGTACTTCCACAATCACGCCTTTTTTGGGCTTTAATTTTTGTTGCAAAAATTCGGGCAGATGCACCTTGCCTATAAAGCACAATCCTTGGGAATCCTTTTTATCCGCCGTGATCAAATTATTTTCTGCTGCAATTTTCCTTACTTCTGGTTTTTGCAGTTCTCCAATGGGAAACAAGGTCTTGGATAACTGTTCTTGTGACAATTGACAAAGGAAATAGGATTGATCTTTGTTTGGGTCTTTTCCAGATAAAAGCTGATAGGTTTCGGTACCATCGGCATTTTTGATGGTTCCCTTACGGCAATAATGTCCCGTTGCTACATAATCGGCACCCAATTGCAGCGCAATTTTCATAAACACGTCAAACTTTATCTCGCGGTTACAAAGTACATCGGGATTTGGTGTTCTTCCTCTTTCATATTCATTGAACATATAATCAACGATACGCTCCTTGTATTCGGTGCTTAAATCTACCGTTTGGAACGGAATTCCTAATTTTTCGGCAACAATCAATGCATCATTGCTGTCCTCTAACCATGGGCATTCCTCGGAAATGGTAACGGAATCATCATGCCAGTTTTTCATAAACAAACCGATAACCTCATATCCTTGTTCCTTGAGCAAATAAGCGGCCACGCTTGAATCCACTCCCCCAGAAAGTCCAACAACAACCTTTTTCATCGTACTGAATTAAGACTACAAAAATACAAATTGACTGGTATTAAAATGATAAATATCTCATAAACCAAACTGAGCAATCACGTAGCCGTAAGATTGTCAATATTAGTATTTTGTTAAAGTTTTATGTAAAAACGTTAAACATTATGGTTATTATTTTGTTTAAACATAATTTTAAATTGTTAAACAAATATGACGCCACATGAAAACATTAAAAAATTTTACCAAACTGACTTTATTATTTTTATTGACATCCATTGTATCCTGTTCGGACGATGACGATGGAAACATGCCGCCTGATGATAGCGTAACCATTGTAGAGGCTGCCCAGGCAACGGCCGAACTAAACACTTTGGTGAGCGCTTTGCAAAAGGCCGACGAAAGTGCCAACAATGATTTGGCGGCTGCCCTAAGCGGCGAGGGGCCATTCACCGTTTTTGCCCCTACCAATGAAGCTTTTAACGATTTGCTAGCCCAATTGGACGGGTTTGATTCGTTAGATGATTTCAGTTCCCAACAGTTGCAAGATTTGTTAGCTGTAATTTTAACGTATCACGTTGTTGCAGATGCTTCAGTTCTATCAACCGATTTGAGCGATGGACAAAGCATAACCACTTTACAAGGTTCCACCCTACAAGTATCCACTCAAGGAGGAGTATTTATTGGAGATGCAACAGATGTTGATGCAGAGGTAACCACGGCAAATATTGAAGTTTCCAATGGTGTTGTGCATATTATAGACAAAGTATTGTTGCCACAAGCTATTTTGGATGAACTTGCCGATATTATTTTGGTGCCTATCACTGATTTGGCCCTAGGTAACGAGAATTTGGAAAATTTGGTGGCAGCCCTTGTAGCTGCTGATGGAGATTTGCCAACTGTATTGAGAGGTGATGGACCTTTTACAGTGTTGGCTCCAACCGACGAAGCATTTGCAACTTTCCTTGATGGTGCAGCTTTGGAAGATGTGCCTGTTGACGTGCTTACCAACGTACTACTTAATCATGTAATCAGTGGTGAAGTGACTTCTGAAGATTTAATAGGACTTGGATCAGGTTATACATCAACTTTGGCCACAGGTGCAGGGGATCAAAATGTAAGCTTGTTCTTTGATGCCTCCGGTGACGTAATTTTTAATGGGGTGTCCACAGTGATTACACCAGATGTTAAAGCATTGAACGGAATAGTACACGTTGTTAATGCCGTAATCGATATTCCAAATATTGTAGATCATGCTATTGCTAACCCAGGTTTAACTTCTTTGGTGGGAGCTTTGACCGATGGCGGAAATACAACCTTTACCGATTTGTTGTCCAACGAAGAAGAGACCTTTACAGTATTTGCACCCGGAAACGATGCCTTTAGCGCATTCACTAACCCAAATTCAAACGATTTGAATGCCATATTATCCAACCATGTAGTTGTTGGTGCTGCTGCATTCTCTTCAGATTTGACTAATTCCTATGTGAACACTGCTGCAGAATTTGCTGCTGATGAAAATTTGAGCTTATACATTAATACAGATGATGGTGTTACATTAAATGGAACCAGTAGCGTTGTGACGGCTGACATTGTAGCTAGCAACGGAGTTATTCATACTGTGAATGCAGTAATCGACTTACCTACTGTAGTAACTTTTGCTGTTGCCGACCCTAACTTCTCCACATTGGTACAAGCATTGACCGAATTGACACCGAGTACTGATTTTGTAAGCGTATTGTCTGCTCAAGATGGTGCGGGAAGCGACCCATTCACTGTGTTCGCCCCTACTAATGCAGCATTCGATGCCTTGGCCAGTATTCCTGCCGAGGCTGACTTGATTCCAATATTACAACACCACGTAGTAGCTGGAGCCAATATACGTTCAGGTGATTTGAGCGATGGTGCCACAGCAACTACTTTGGAAGGTGATATGATTACCATCAATCTACCTGGCACGGGTGATAATATTGCAGATATCACCGATGGTGCAGGAAATACGGGTATTGGTATTGATGCGGTGGATGTTCAGGCTATCAATGGTGTAATCCACGTAGTGGACACTGTACTGATTCCAAATACTACGAATTAATTAGTTTTTGATTACATAAATAGTGCATTGAAAGCCCCCTCAATTAAATTTGAGGGGGCTTTTTATCGAGCTAGGTTTACCGTTCATCGATGACACATCAACAAAAGATTATTTACCCACAAAAACCGAGTGTTTGACAACTTTTTATTTTTTGAACGTAGGTTATCCCGCATCTTTGGAGTCCCAAATCTTTCCAAACTAAACCTGTAAATGGAAACTCCCCCAAGAAATCTTGAGGGAGTTTTTTTTGAACCAAAAAGTATACTAGCTCAGGATTATCTTTTTCCTGATTTCTTTTGCTCCTCGGCCTGTTCCATCATCTCGCGCATTTTACGCTGGAACTTGTTCTCCTTTTTAGGCTTCTTCTTGTTTTCCTGAATTTGGGCATGGATTTTATCCTCGTCCAAAATATAGTTCTTGATGGCCAACATAATAAAGATGGTAATCAGGTTGGAAATGAAGTAGTACAAACTCAACCCACTGGCATAGTTGTTAAAGAAGAACAACATCATCACGGGAGATAGGTACATAATAAATTTCATATTCGGCATTCCTGGTTGCTGTTGCATTTGCATACTCTGCCCCGTGGTCATCTGCATGTAGAAGAAAATGGCTATGGATGCCAAAATCGGAAACAAGGATACGTGATCACCATAAAATGGAATGGTGAACGGCAACTCAAAAATGGTATCGTAGGATGATAAATCTTCTGCCCATAAAAAAGGTTTTTGTCGCAATGCAAAAGATGTTGGGAAGAACATAAACAAGGAATAGAAAATAGGCAACTGCAACAAGGCTGGCACACAACCACTCATGGGGCTTACCCCTGCCTTATTATAGACCTTCATGGTCTCTTGCTGCTTTTTCATGGCATTGTCCTTGTACTTTTCGCTGATTTCCGAAATTTCAGGTTTCAACACCTTCATCTTGGCCTGTGACAAATATGATTTGTAGGTTACTGGAGAAAGCGCCAATCGTACCACAATGGTCATAATAATAATAGCGATTCCATATGGCAAGAAAGAGCTCAAGAACGTGTAAAATGGCGTGAAAATATATCGGTTGATCCAACCAAAAATTCCCCATCCAAAAGGAATGGATTCTACAAGGTCTAAATCCCCATAATCTTCCAGCACTTTAACATCGGTAGGTCCATAGTACCAATACATATTTTGAGATAGTTCGCCTGCTTGTAGCTCCAAAGGAGCACGGGTACTATATTCTTTGGTGAAAAGCAATTCTTTGCTTTCTTCCTCCACTAGGTTGGTAGAGGTTAAGTTGGCAGTTTTAAAATGATTATCCGTTGCCAATATGGAACTAAAAAAGTGCTGACGGTACGACAACCACTTTACATCCACTTCGGTTTCCTCATCAAAATCACTGCTCTCAGAAAGTTTGCTGATATTTCCCTCATCGTGATTGTATGTTAGACGAGTGTATCTATTTTCATACCTGATACTCTGATCATGTCGGATACCTTTAAGGTCCCACTCCAAAGTAACCGGCTTACTGCTATTAAAAACTCCACTTAAACCTTGGGAACGAACAGTGAAGTCCACCAAATATTCATTCGGCTTCATTTCGTAACGATATTCCAAAAACTGGTTGTTGGCCACTTTGGCCTTCATGGAAAGTACGTGGTTATCCCCACTCTGCGTAAGTGATGGCTCAAAATATAGGTCTGCTGTGCTAAGGACCCTATTATCGGAGGTAGTGAAATTCAATGCGAAATTGGCATTCCCATCCTTAACCAAATATACAGGAACGGAATCATGGGTCACAAAATTCTTCATTTTGGCCTCTACAATCTGCCCTCCTTGATTGGAAACCTCCAATTTTAAAACTTCGTTTTCCAAGATGGTAGTCCCATCCGAAGTTTTTGTGAAACCAAATGCACCAACCGTATTCTTATATTGGGCAACTGCGGTGGAATCATTAAGATCTATAGTCTTTGTTTCTTCTACAACTGCCGTTTTGGCTTCTTCTTCAACTTTACTTTTCTCGGCCTCGACCTGCTCTTGTTCTGCTTTTTGAGCCTCTAACTCTTCTGGCGTGGGTTGATTTTGGTAAAACATATATATAAGTATCCCAAAAATCAGTACAAATCCAACAATGGATTTAATATCCAGCTTCTTTTCTTCCATGAATATTATTTAGTAGAAATATTTTATTGGTATTTCAGGTGGCAAATATATGCCCAAAACCCCATTTTATGCCAAACTGGCATTGTTTTGTTTTTGCTTTTGGGTCAATACCGCTTTTACAAACCCAACAAACAATGGATGCGGGCTTGCTACTGTACTTTTGTACTCAGGGTGATACTGCACCCCAACAAACCATGGATGTGAAGGAATCTCGACAACTTCCACCAAGCCAGTTTTTGGATTAAGCCCAGATGCTACCAATCCTGCTTCTTCCATTTGCTCCTTGTACTTGTTGTTGAATTCGTAACGGTGCCTATGGCGTTCCTCAATGTCCGAAGAACCATAGACTTCTTTTACCAAACTCCCATCTTTAAAATGACAATCCCAACTACCCAAACGCATGGTCCCTCCCATGTCCGTAATGGATTTTTGTTCTTCCATTAAACTGATTACTGGGTCCGGCGTCTCTTTGTCCATTTCGGTGGAGTTGGCTTTTTCCAGACCAAGAACAGTTCTTGCAAATTCGATTACGGCCATCTGCATACCCAAACAAATACCAAGAAATGGTATGTTGTTCTCTCGGGCATACTTTACTGCATTTACCTTACCTTCTATTCCACGTTCACCGAAGCCTGGGGCAACCAAAATGCCATCCAGGTCCTTCAACTTTTTATCAATGTTTTTTGCTGTCAAATGTTCGGAGTGAATCGATTTCACCTCAACATCGACTTCGTTGGCAGCACCTGCATGTATAAAAGCCTCTTGTATGGATTTATATGAATCGGGAAGCTCAACGTACTTTCCAATCAGACCGATTACTACCTTATCCTTTGGGTTTTTATGACGTTTTAAAAATTCTTTCCATTGATCTAGGTTCGGTTCGGTATCATTGGGAAGCGCCAATTTCTCCAAAGTAACCGTATCCAGCCCTTCTTCTTGCATTAACAAGGGCACATCGTATATGGTTGATGCATCAATGGATTGAATCACAGCCTCCTTTCTTACATTACAGAAAAGAGCCAATTTTTCTTTAATGTCCTCGGAAATATTGTGCTCCGTTCTACAAACCAAGATATCTGCTTTTATACCACTCTCCATCAAAGTTTTAACAGAGTGTTGCGTTGGCTTTGTCTTTAATTCACCTGCCGCAGATAAAAATGGCACCAAGGTTAGATGGATCACAATACCATTATGTTCGCCCAATTCCCAAAGTAGTTGTCTCACTGCTTCAATATAGGGCAGGGATTCAATATCCCCGACCGTACCTCCGATTTCGGTAATAACGATATCGTAATCACCACTATTTCCCAAAATTTGGATACGCTCCTTTATCTCGTTGGTAATATGGGGCACCACTTGAACGGTTTTGCCCAAAAATTCACCTTTACGTTCCTTTTCAATAACGCTTTGGTAGATTCTTCCTGTGGTCACATTGTTAGCCTGAGATGTACGAACGTTCAAAAATCGCTCATAGTGGCCAAGGTCCAAGTCGGTTTCCGCACCATCATCGGTCACATAACATTCGCCATGCTCGTATGGATTCAGTGTTCCCGGGTCCACATTTATATAGGGATCTAATTTTTGTATGGTGGTTCGGTACCCCCTAGCTTGCAGTAGTTTAGCTAAGGATGCAGCGATAATTCCTTTACCCAATGAAGAAGTAACGCCTCCCGTAACGAAAATGTACTTGGTATCTGACATATTGATCATTCTATTACGGGGCGTAAAGTTACTAATTGCGGGGCAAAAATCAGGAAGATTAACGAGGAAAATCTTTTTGGATTTTTCTGATGATGGGTTCCAAGCTGTTATCCTTGATAGTAAGCATAGTATTTAGATAGTCGCCCAGTTTACCTTTGGGAAAACCTTTTTGCCTGAACCAGACCAGATACGGTAGGGGTAAATCCACGAGATATCTCCCCTTGAATTTACCGAACGGCATCTTATAATGTGCCAGTTCCAACAGTTGTTTTGAATCGGGACGTATTTCCATATCTAGGTCGAAAATACTATCTTTCCATTAACAAATCCTCAAAATGAAACGTAGAAATTTTATCGCTACTGCTGCCGTAGGGTCTGCAGGACTGGCCTCTGTCTCTGCCATGGCAACAAATGGTCAAGGGCAACACAAAGAATTTAAACTAAAGCATAACATCAACCATAGTGTATGTGAATGGTGTTTTAACGATATCCCGCTAGAGGATTTTTTAAAAACTTTGAACGAACTGGGTGTTAAGGCCATTGATTTGGTGGGGCCCGACAGATGGCCCATTTTGAAGAAGTATGATATACATTGCTCCATGTGCAATGGTGCGGAAATAAGTTTGACCGAGGGTTGGAACAACCCAAAGTACCACGAACAGTTAATACAGAATTATACCGAGATGATTCCAAAGGTTGCAGAAGCAGGTTACACCAACCTCATCTGCTTTAGTGGCAACCGAAACGGCATGAACGATTATGTTGGGTTACAAAACTGCGTTGATGGACTATCCCAAATTATGCCTTTGGCCGAAGAACATGGCGTGGTGATTCAAATGGAATTGTTCAACCAAGTGAACCACCCAGATTATATGTGCGATAATTCTCTTTGGGGAGTGGAACTTTGCAAGCACTTGGGAAGCGATAATTTTAAATTATTGTTTGATATCTACCATATGCAAATACAGGAAGGTGATATTATCCGAAGCATACAAAACTACCATCCCTATTTCGGGCACTACCATACTGCCGGGGTACCGGGCAGGCATGAAATTGATGAGACTCAGGAGCTTTACTATCCGGCAATCATCAAGGCCATACATGCTACTGGATTCGAAGGTTATGTGGCGCAGGAATTTATTACCACTTGGGACGATAAGATTGAAGCCCTGAAAGATGGTTTTATGAGGTGTGATATATAAGTTAAACTATTTGAGGTACAATAACCACCAAACTGTTATTTAAAAACAGTATGACACAAAAGAGCTTTTCAACCTTTTGCCTCGGTTTTCAAGGCCTCAGTTATTTTTTTATTCCATTTCAATTGCATTTCCCTGTTTCTGGAAAAATTGGTTTGCCAATCGTATTGCTCCTGATATTCTTGTAGCTCCATTAAAATATCCTTGTAGATTCTGCGCACTTCCGCTTTAACATCATCTGAAAAAGAAGTTCGCCGCAGTTTTTCCCTCATTTTTCGTGCAAATAGCTCAGTAATATCAAAATGAAGCTGTTCGTGTGCCAAGGTGTTTTCATTACATAACTTGGGCCTGTACCAGGATTCGTTCGGATAGAAGTATGCATTTACTTCAAAATCCAATTTTACTTCGTGGTGCAGCAAATTGGCAGAATAGGTATAGCTGATTCCGCTAGCTGTTGTTGCCGCTGATTCCTCAGCGGGTGGAACTTTTCCTTTAAAATCGGCCCAGGTAAGTCGAATATTTTCATCCCAAAGAACCCCCTCCTCGATTTCTTGTGAAAAACCCAAAAAACCAAAAAGAAAAATACATCCTATGAAAATTATTTTATCCAATTAAAATCAATTACTCTTTCAATGTCTGGATGCAAACTATAATGCACTGGGCAAGTATTGGCCGTATGAACCAATATTTTTCTATGTTTTTCAGAAACCGATGCAGGCAACTCCAACTTTACCTCAATCTTAGAAATTCTTCTAGGATTGGCCGCCATATGTTTAGTAACTTCTGCGGTTGAGCCTGTTAAATCCACGTCCATATCACGCGCCTTGATGCCCATCATGGTCATCATACAATTGGCCAATCCGGTTGCTACCGTATCAGTTGGTGAAAATGCTTCACCCTTTCCATTGTTATCAACCGGGGCATCCGTAATATACTCGCTTCCAGAGCGAAGGTGTACACAAGTTGTACGTAGGTTTCCGTTATAGGTTACTCTTGCTGTCATTTGGCTTTACTTCTTTTATTCTAAGGTTATCATACTCCATAATATAGCAAGCACGATTAAAATAGCCAGAGGTCCAATCATTGAGATAATCAAAACCATTTCCGGCATACTCTGTCAAACCTATATATTTTGATGTTTCAAATAGATTGTTCTTGTATGCAAGCTTTAACAATACATCCATAGTAACATCAAATCCTCGAACTGCATATCTATCGGGCAATACACCTTTATATTTTTGACTATACGCCTTGGTGAAAGCATCATTTCCGGATTCTCTGTAAAATGATGGATAGGTAAATTTAAGATTGGACAGATGGGTCTTGGATACCGCTTCATCCTCAAAAGCACCATTGTAACTCGTAGTGAACATACGCACATTGACTTCTTCGGTCTCCTCTGTACTTAATAGTGAAGAAGTGTTGGCCGAGTTCAAAATGGATGTGACACTGGCCACCATATTGGGCTGGTCCGTTTCCAAAAACACCCAATTTTCCTTTTCCCCTGAAAGCTGAATCAAAAATTCATCTAAATGCAATGACTTATTATCTATCACCTTGGCAATTTGGGCAGCAGGAAATTTACTCAAAATTGAATCATGAGCAACTTGATGGGTAGAATCAGCAATGATCACTATGTTCTCATCCTTATGGATGCTTTCCATGTAAGACAACATTTTATCCCGGAGCACCACATCTCTGGGCACAGAATAAAATACATTGTTATGACTCAACTTGCTATCCGAAGAAATCGGGGCAATCACAGGAATGTCTTTTGCTGCAGCCTGAACAGCTACTTCGTCCAAAGGCCCTGGAGCCAATGGACCAATAATGGCATTGACACCATTTAGGTTTTCCCTAAAAAGAATTTCCTTCACCTTAGCTTGATCCAATTGGGTATCATAAGTTTTTACATCTACAGAAACCCCTAATTTTTTTATGGAATCCAAGGCCACCATTGCACCTGTGTAAAATCCAAGGCTCAATGCCAAGTCCCTTCTGTTTTTGATTAATTCCTCAGCTTTTTCCCTGTCATTCACATTTACCTTATCCAATCGGAAAGGAAGCATGAAAACCAGTTTAGGTCTATTTTCCACATTTATGCTATCCAACAAATTGATCTTATCCAAGACCAAGGCATTCTTTACCTCTAGTTCTTCTGCCTTTTCTTTGGGCAATTTTAAAACCATTCCCGCTTTTAATCCATTTTCTAGAGCTGGGTTCAAGCGGAACAAATCCTCTCTGGTTATTTTAAGGTTTTGTGTCAACCTAAAAATATTTTGCTTGGGCTTAACTTCATAAAAAATAAAGTTATCGGTATTTACCACCCCTTCGTCATCCTTCTTTTTGGGCAGGCGGACCACCATACCTTCTTTTAGACCACCTTCTTTAACGATCTCCGGGTTCAGTCTTACAATGGAATCTGTAGGAACACCATATTCCCTTCCCAAACTGTACAGCGTCATTTTAGGAGGAACGGTATAGGATGTAAAGATTTCTGTTTTTTGTTCTTTGAGGCTATCTCCCTTGGGGCGCGGCAACTTCAATTCTTCACCGGCTGCCAAATAATTGGTATTCTTATCCAATTCTGGGTTCAAAATCAAAAGGCTGTCTACGCTAATGCCATATTTGTGGGCAATGCTCCAACGGGTTTCCTTGGGTTGAACAGTATACACCTCAAAGTCCAGTTCTTTTTCCTCATTGGGGTCTACCTCAGGAAATACTGGAATCTGAAGTACCATTTTACGTTCGAGTGTTTCAGAATATAATCTGGTATTATACCTTTTAAGTTGGTCTTCGGTAATATTGTATTTCTGCGTAAGACCAAAGATAGTTTCCTTTCTTTTTACCCTATGACGAACGAAACGAACTGGTTTTACTTGCTCTTCTTCTTGTTTTTCCTCTTTGGTCTCTGTTTTGTTTTCAACAGCTTTTCCATTCAACGGAATAATAAGAATTGTGTTCTCCTTTACATCGGAAGCACTTTTGATTTCTTTATTGGCCTGTAAAATACTGTAGGGAGTCACCCGATATTTTTGGGAAATGCTTTTCAGCGTTTCTCCTTCTTTTACAGCATGTGTTGCGTAGTTCTGTGCAGAAACTGGTACCATGGCCAACAAAAAGACCACGGTAAAAACCAGTTGTAAAATATGTTTTTTCATTCCCATTCTATAGTTGCCGGTGGTTTTGAGCTAATGTCATACACCACTCTATTAACGCCTTTAACCTTGTTTATTATATCATTAGAGGTCTTTTGTAAGAATTCATATGGTAAATTCACCCAATCGGCCGTCATTCCATCAGTACTTTCAACCGCTCTGAGCGCCACACATTTTTCGTAAGTGCGCTCATCTCCCATAACTCCAACACTATCTACGGGTAAAAGCATGGCTCCGGCCTGCCAAACCTTGTCATAAAGCCCCCATTTTTTTAATCCATCAACAAAAATGGCATCCACTTCCTGTAAAATCGCCACCTTTTCCGGGGTAATGTCTCCCAAGATACGGATTCCCAAACCAGGACCCGGAAATGGATGTCTTCCCAATATCTCCGGGGACATATCCATACTTGCCCCTACTCTTCTTACCTCATCCTTGAACAACATTTTCAAGGGCTCCACCACTTTCAACTTCATATAGTCGGGCAAACCTCCAACATTATGGTGACTCTTTATCACTGCTGATGGTCCTCCACTTGCCGAAACAGATTCTATTCTATCCGGATAAATAGTTCCTTGGGCCAACCATTTTGCATTTTCCACTTTGTGGGACTCATCATCAAAGACCTCAATGAAGACCCTTCCAATGATTTTTCTTTTTCCTTCAGGATCAGATTCTCCCTTCAAGGCATCCAAAAAGCGTGCCGAAGCATCAACACCCTTTACGTTTAGGCCCATATGTTTATATTGGTCCAAAACACTTTCGAACTCATTCTTTCTCAATAGTCCGTTATTTACGAAAATACAGTGCAAATGATCTCCAATGGCCTTATGCAATAACATCGCCGCTACACTGGAATCCACTCCACCAGACAAACCAAGTATCACTTTCTCGTCACCAATCTCTTCTTTTAACTCTTCCACTGTTGTTTCCACAAATGCATCTGGTGTCCAGTCTTGTTTTAACCCCGCAATGTTGACCAAAAAGTTTTCCAATAATTTTTTACCATCGGTGGTATGGTAAACCTCTGGGTGGAACTGAATACCGTAGGTGGCCTCTCCATCAATTTTGTAGGCAGCATTTTCTACATCGTGAGTGCTTGCCAAACGGATGGCTCCCTCTGGAAGTTCCTTTATGGTATCACTATGGCTCATCCACACTTGGCTTCCTTCACCAATATCCTGTAAAAACTCATCGTCTGGATTTACATAGGATAAATTGGCCCTACCATATTCTCGAGTTGCCGATGGTGCCACGTTCCCACCATGAAAATGAGACAAATACTGTGCACCGTAGCAGATACCCAACAAAGGTTTTTTGCCCTTTATATCGGATAAATCAGGATGGGGAGCCTGCTCCGAACGCACCGAAGATGGCGACCCGGATAGGATAACAGCCTTATAATCCGATAAATCATCGGGCACTTTATTATATGGTTTAATTTCTGAGTAAATGTTGAGTTCCCTCACGCGTCTTGCGATCAATTGTGTATACTGGGAACCAAAGTCTAAGATGAGTACGTTGTTATGCATGGGCAAAAATAGCAATTTGCTTTAGTTGCAAAAGTATCTTTTAAAGGATATTTATGACAACTTTTTCCATGAAGTTATTCCAACGGGTTATTAACAAGTTAACTATAGTGGATTCCCATTAACCATTATTTCGAAAAGCACATAATCCTATAAAGTTTTTTTCTTAACTGATTTCATTATTTCTTTGCATTTTAAAATAGCATTGACCATGATTAAGGGATTCATTTTTGATTTGGATGGTGTAATCACAGATACCGCTGAGCTGCACTACGCTGCATGGAAAAAATTAGCCGACGATATGGGTTGGCAATTTGACCGTGACCTGAACGAAAAGCTTAGGGGTATTTCCAGAATGGATTCTATAAAAGTGATTATGGATCACAATAACGTTTCCCTGGATGATAAAACCATAGTTGAACTGGCCACCAAAAAGAATGATATCTATGTGGAAAGTTTGGACAGCATGACACAGGAGGATTATTTGCCTGGTGCCAAGGAACTTTTAACACATCTCAGGTCCGAGGGCTTTAGTGTGGCCTTGGGCAGTGCCAGTAAAAATGCCAACAAAGTTTTAAAACAACTTAATGCCACCTACTTTTTTGATGTAATTGGTGATGGGAACAGCGTTTCCAAAAGCAAACCTGCGCCGGATATTTTCCTTTATGCTTCCGAAAAATTGGGTTTACCGCCTGAAAACTGTATCGTTTTTGAAGATGCCGAGAAAGGAATTGATGCCGCCAAAGCTGGAAAATTCCATAGTGTGGGCATTGGTCCCGAAGAACGTGTAGGCCATGCGGATATTAGGTTCAACACTATGAAAGAAGCAACACTATTCGAAGTAAAATCCCATTTCAAGGATTTGTTCTAAAAAATTTATCAAAGCATTCTTCAATAGCTCAAATCTCTCTTTTTCAAAAAGTTGAGCTAAAATGTTTATTTTAGTTAGCAAATCAGCCTCCATGAAAACCATATCCCACGTTTTGGGTGGCCTTCTTTTGCTTTCGACCAGTCTTTTATTTGCACAAAAGGATTCAACACTCGATAGTCTTCTAACGGTTTATCAAAACCAAAGCGAGGGCATCGATAAAATTGAAACGCTAGACCATCTCTATTATGAAGTATTTCAAAAAAAGAAACCGGAGGACGTACTGCCCTATGTAAAGGAACAACTTAAATTATCCAAAACATTCAATTATAAAAAAGGGGAAGGTGACGCACTCTTTAATTATGGCAATTATCATCGTCGCACTTACTCTTTTGATTCCGCTAGATATTACTTTCAACTTGCCAAGCCTATATGGGAAACTATTGAAAATAAAGCTGGAATGTTTAAAACCCTCAATGGTCTTGCGAAGGTGGAGCAATTATCAGGAAACTTTGATAAATCCATTGGCCTATACGAGGATGTAATGCAAACCGCGATAGACATGAAAAGTGGTATTCGTATTGCTGAAACCAATAGAGAGATTGCAACCATTTATATGGATAAAGGAGTTTACGAATTGGGAATAAAGTATATGCTAGCAGGTCTCAGCGGATTGGATTCTTTAAAAAAACCACATCCAAGACAACGTGCAGACATGTTGGTAGGTGTGGGAAGAATTGAAAGTTTGCGAGGGAACGATGAAGCTGCCCTAGAGCCTCTAATGAAAGGGCTGGGAATTTTTGAAGACCAAGAAAATCATCTTTGGGAATGCATCACACATACCGAGATCGGTTATGCATATTTAGGCCTTGACAATATTGACAAAGGAATTGAGCATTTCAAAAAAAGTTTGGAAATCTCGATAAGTTCGGGAAGAAAAGGCTTTGAAGCCATCTGCTACCATAATCTGGGGTTGGCCAATCGAAAAAAAGGTAATCTTGACCTAGCGGAACAGTTTTTAAAGAAAAGTATCGACCTTGGTAAAACAACAGCCAACAACAGTGTAAGTTCCTTGAATGAGTTGGGAAGTTTATCATTGGAAAAAAACGAACCTTTGGAATCTATAAAAAACCATACCGAAGCCATTCAATTGGCAGATTCCATAAAAAGTTTGGTCGAGCTAAAAGATGGGTACAAGGGACGTTCCCTAGCTTATGAATTCGATGGTCAATATCAAAAAGCACTTGAAGACAAAAAGCAGTTCATAGTTTTAAACGACTCTATTTTTAACTCCACCAAATCGCAACAAATTGAAGAGCTGCGCACTATTTACGAAACCGAGAAAAAAGAACAGCAAATTGCCCTTTTGGAACAAGAAGCAAAAGTCAGCAAACTTCAAAAGTACCTTTTGGGCGGAGGCTTGGGTCTTTCAATATTGGTCTTTGGGTTTGGATTTTATGGAATCCGACAAAAATTGAAAAGAAACAAAGCCGAAAAGGCCAAGGTGGATGCGGAGCTTGCCTTTAAAAAGAAAGAACTGACCACACATGCCCTGCACCTTGCGAAAAAGAATGAGGTATTGGAAAGTTTGAAGCAGAAGGCAGAAACACTGAAAAAAGAAGAATCATCAAAAAATGGTTACCAACAACTCATCAGTACCATAAATTTTGATTTACAGGACGACAATAATTGGGAAAATTTCTCCCGTTATTTTGAGGAGGTACACAAGGACTTCAACAGCAATGTAAAAACAAAGTACCCCCAAGTCACCCCAAACGAACTTCGCCTTTTGGCACTTTTAAAAATGAATTTATCGTCAAAAGAAATTGCCAACATTCTTAATATTTCCCAAGAAGGAATCAAGAAAGCACGTTACCGGCTTCGTAAAAAGCTTAATATCCAAACTGAAGATTCCCTTCAAGACCTCGTACTGAGCCTCTAAGGGCGCTAGTATGTCCACTTCTTGTCCCTTTACGTTTTTTTGGTGTCCACCCTTTGTCCACCACCATTATTTCCCCTCTAAAAATCAGCAACTTATGTTTGTTTTGTCAAGTTTTTGACAACCGTTTTGTGGTCTTGCTCGGCTAAGGGCTGCAGACCGTTACCGGGCGGGTCACACAAAACAGCAATCACATTTAACCACAAAACAAAAAGAGATGAAAACAAAACTAAAACCATTGTATAAGATTGTCTTGGTGTTTTCTTTGACAGCATTGGCAGTATCCTGTGGCAAAGAAAATGGGATAGAACCCATTGCCTCTAATCCTTGCGAGGAAAACCCATGCGGCAATCCCAATGAGTGCCCTGACCAATGCGATAATGGAAATACTGATGATACTGGTTCTGGAATAACCGAGGATGATTTAGAACCCAAAGGAAATATAACCGAAACAGAAAACGGATATCTTGTGGAGGGCTCCCTTACCATAAAAACAGATTCAGAAGAAAGTATAGTATTTGCCGAAGCAGATCTGGATGTTCAATTTGATGACAATGGTAACTTGGCCAGTATAAGCGGTACCACAGAAATACCCGCACCAAGCAACTATTTTGAGTTCGAAACCCCTGTACAAGCAGATATTGGATTCTTTACTGGTAAATTTCTAAATGAGAATCGAGATTTTGAAATTAAACTGGTGGATGAACGCTCTTATTTTGTTTTTGCAGTTTCAGCCGGATTGGAATTAAAACTTGGAGTCAATGATAATCCCGACGCTCATAAACCGCTCTCCATAGAAGCACCTGTAGGCGGACATATTACATTCATTGCAGATTATACAGACCCAATGTTCTTCTTTTCATTGGGAGGGGATGCCTTGGGTGGCGACGATAGCAACAGTGACAATTCCAACGGGGATAGCAGTTCTAGCCATAATAAATTGGCCAGTGTGAGTTTTGGAGGGTCATTTGGTTCCAACTTTGTGTACGAACCTACCAACCCAGTTCAAGGGAATGTCGTTTCGTTCCAAGCCAATCAGGTGACCGGTGGAACAGTTTCATTCTTTAAATTATTGGAGGTCTCTGGTATGTACTACCAAAATAGGGGTTTCAGTGCTGATCTTGATTTTAATGAACCAATGGAGTCAGATTTTGGGGTAAACTATCGGGCAGGCATCAATGGCCAGCTCGACCTGTCAATGGAAATAACCTCTTTCATATCCTTTGGCTTCCCCATTGGTTCGGGAAGTGCTGCAGTGGTTGCTGAAGCTTCCACCAACGATGGTGTAACGGCCAAAGCCTTTATTAATGGTTTGGTTGACCCTGATCTATCCTGGTGGCCGGATTTTATTCCCCTGATGCCCGACGGAGACTTGAATGCCTATGGATTTGTAGAGCAAACGGGCAACTTTGACATCGGATTGTCGGGGTCTTTTGCAATCCAAATGCCCACAGGCGACCAAGGCATGGAGGGTTCTGTAAGGGCAACCCCGGAGGCCTTTACCATGCAGGGGGAAGTGTATTCAGGCGACGATGTTTGGGGTGCATCGGCGGTATATACAACAAATGAAACCAAATGCATTGCCACAAAGCCCGATAATTTTTCCGATGGCATCTCTGAGACGGTAACTTCCCAAATCGATGCAGCCATTGAAACCACACAAAATGCAATACAGGAACTTGAAGATGCAGAGGCGCAATATGAATTGGAACTCAGCTTAAGAGGTTTGAGGGCTGCTTTACCAGGAATCATAGATCAAGCCAATGCTGCTATTGATGATGCTGTTGATGCTGGAACAACAACAGGAAGGAATACAATCAATTCCTATTTGAGCGACAACAACCGTATACTTTGTAGTGATAACCTTTCCGGACAGATTGACGCCATTGTTAGAGGGCATAGAAACGCATTAACAAGGTTGCGCAATGCAGTCAATGAATCTAACGACAATGCCACAACAAGAACCGAATTGGAAGCTGCCTTGCGCGATTTGGCCAGTCTAGATAGAATCAATAGGACATTTTCAGTCACCATAATCCATGGGCATCCAACTTTTGGTTGTGGCGACTTATGGACCTTGACTGCATCAAGAAGTGTAACCATTAATGAAACCGTACTTACTAGCAGTCAAAAAGCACAACTCTTGGAGGCTGCGGACAATGTTAAATATATTGAAGAGGCGGATGGTATTCGAATTGATGCCAAAGACATTGTTGACCAGTTACCAACTGTTGAAGAGTTGGAGGGATTAAAAGATAACGTGGAGGCATGTGTTCAGGAACTTACCAATGGCATTGGTGGAGCAGGATTTGTATACAACCACGACACCAAAGAATTCTCTCATTTTATAATCATCAATGGGGAGGAAAAAGAAGTAGGCAGTTTTAATATTTTCGATAAGAACGAACTGATTGAAGTCTCCAGACCAGAGATTGGTGACTGTAATGCCAATGGTGCACTCAACAAACTTATGGAAGATGCAAAAGCCGGGACTAAATAAAGTCAATGAAAATTCTGTTCCTAATGAACATAGACCACTAAAAAGCAAAAAGCCCCGGGAACCACTCCGGGGCTTTTCAATAAAATCAAAACCAACCTAAACATATGAGTTAACCAACTCAAAATATTTACTTTTTCATAGCAATTTTCAAGTATAGAACAACCAAGTAAGAAAATACCCTACCTTGGTTTTAATATTTTTTTAAAAAAAATTGATTTTCTATGGCAGATAGCAGATTTAGCTCCTCTATTTATGCTTCAAAATTGTAAAGTCTTTGGAAAAAGGGTTTAATGTATCCAATAACAAAGGAATCAATTCGTCTCCCATTTGCAAATACATCTCAGAAAAGTTGAATTGTCGTTCTTGTAGTGATTTATTGGGGAACAACTCATTTTGAAGTTCGGTCAACCTTACCACATGGTCTTTTAATTTTCGTTTTTGGGCTCTTAACAAACGTTTTTCCAGGTTATCCAATCCTTTCTTCTGTTTTACTTCTTGCGCCTTTACAGCTCCCAAAAAACTTTTATCCGTTTTCTCGGCCAATTCGTACATGTTTTTGAACTGCTCTTCCAATAATTTTTTCTGGGGGGTAAAGTCAATATCAATATTGGAGATACCCCGTATCTTCTTATTGATAAGGGAATGTTGCTTCATGAACAAATGGGGGACTTTTAACCCCATCTTTTCCACTTTTTCGCATTGTTTTTCAGTAATCAGCAAAACTGAGTTTCTAAGCATCAGCATAGGGAATGTCACCCCTAGTTCATCAAAATAAGGTTTGAGCTCCAACCAATAGGCAAGTTCCCCTCCTCCTCCGATGTAGCATAAATTAGGTAGAATCACCTCTTGATACAACGGACGTGCCACCACGTTGGGGGAAAAGCGCTCTGGGTGCGACTCTAGCTCCTTTACCAGTTCTTCCTGGGAAAAATCGATATGCGTGTTGATTACGTGGTATTTTCCCTTTTTCAGGATAATTCGTTCCCGCAAGTCATCTTTTAAATAGAAATAATTGATTTCCCTCGGGTTTACTTGAATGTTATAATCGGAGGAAACATTGCTTAATGCATTGATTGTTTCCGATATTTTCTCATAAGGTGTATGGTCCAGAATATCTTTCTTGGCATAAGGAACCAGTAATTTCTTCAGTTCCACATCATCTCCATCAACAATTACCAGTCCTTGGTTCCCAAATAGGGCATTCGCCAGATAGCGGGTTGCCCCGGTCAAATTGGAATGCTCCAGATAGGCTTTTTTAAAAAGTTCCTTTAATCTGTCAGTAAGTCCCAAATTACCCAGTTCCGAAACAAATATCTCATAAACCTCGTCCAGCCCTTCGGTAGATAACCTACCTACTGCACCCGATGCCTTTTTGTTCCAGTGAATTTTTTTTCCATGCAGATTAAAGTAGTTGATCTCGTCAAAATCATGGTCTTCCGTGGCCATCCAATAAACCGGCACAACATGATGATTTGGATGTTCCTTGTTGAGTTTTTTGGCCAGGTTGATCGTGGAAACAATTTTATACAGGAAATATAATGGTCCTGTAAACAAGTTCAATTGGTGTCCCGTGACCACCGTAAAGGTTGTCTCCTTGGACAACGCATCCATATTTTTTTGGGTCCCCTTGGAAACCTCAACATTGTAGTATTGCTTTTTTAAGGATTCAACTAAGACAGATCGGTTAGCTTTGGGATAGTTCGCGGCCTTTTCCCTGATTTGAGCTGCAAAGTTCTCAGGTACAGGGTATCTATTAAAAAAGGGGGATAAATCCTTTTTCCGATCTAAGTAATCACAAATGAGTTGGGAAAAATAACCGGTTTCCTTAAAGGGTATACATTCTACTTCCATTCAAACTGTAATGAGGTGTTCAAAGATAAGTCTCTTCTTTTTTTCTCTTCCTAAAAATACGTTAATTGAATTTTATGTAATTATAGTGAGGCGACCCCGGATAAAATTAGGTTTCTGGCTCAAATTATTAGTAGATTTGGTAGAACTAATTAACCAAGCATGACCAAATATTTCTTTTCCCTCATTCTTTTAGCATCAATTTGTGTATCCGCACAACAATTAAAGTCCCCTTCAGAATTTTTGGGATACGAACTCGGAACACAGTTTACACGCCATCATGAAGTGGTGGATTATTACAAATATTTAGCAGAATCCGATCCCGACAGAGTGCAATTAACCATTTACGGTAAAACCAATGAGCGCAGGCCCCTAATCTTGGCGTATGTTTCTTCGGAAGAAAATCTTGCCAATCTGGAAACCATTCGACAAGAACACTTAAAAGATACCGAAGGAACCGGAAACTCTTCAAAAGCGATTGTTTGGTTGAGCTATAACGTACATGGCAACGAAAGTGTGAGCACGGAGGCTTCCATGAAAACCATTTACGAGCTTTTGACCAAAAAGAGTTCTTATTTGGAAAACACCGTAGTGATCATGGACCCATGTATCAATCCAGATGGGCGCGACAGATATAGCAACTGGTACAATCAATATAAAAACACTCCTTACCAAGTAGACCCAAATAGTAAGGAACACCACGAAGGCTGGTGGAGTGGACGTAGCAACCACTATATGTTCGACTTAAACCGTGACTGGGCATGGCTTACTCAAATAGAAAGTCAGCAACGGTTAAAAATGTTCAACCAATGGCTACCGCACATTCACGTGGATTTCCATGAACAGGGTGTGAACAACCCCTACTATTTTGCACCTGCGGCCGAACCTTATCACGAAGTGATTACCGATTTCCAACGTGACTTCCAAGTAACCTTGGGTAGAAATCACGCCAAATATTTTGATGCCAACGGTTGGTTCTATTTCACCAAAGAGGTTTTTGACCTCTTGTACCCAAGTTATGGCGATACCTACCCCATTTATAACGGCTCCATCGGAATGACCTACGAGCAAGGCGGTAGTGGAAGAGCTGGATTAGGAGTTATCACTGGCATTGGTGATACACTCACCTTAAAGGACAGAATTGCCCATCATTTTACAACTGGACTTTCAACCGTAGAGGTTTCTTCCCAAAACGCGGAGAAATTGAATGATGAATTCAGAAAGTTCCATCAAAATAAGGAATTCAAGTACAAAAGTTATGTGCTAAAAGGAGATAAAGACAAATTGGATGCCCTAAAATCCCTTTTGCAAAAACATAATATCGAATACGGAGACCTTACAAGTGGTTCTTACAGAGGACACAGCTACAGTACAGGCAGCAACGGTAGCCTCTCCATCAATAAAAATGGAATGGTGGTTTCCACAGATCAACCCAAAGGAACATTGGTAAAGGTATTATTTGAACCAAATGCCAAACTTTCGGATTCGTTGACGTATGATATCACGGCTTGGTCCCTCCCCTACGCATACGGATTGGATGCCATTGCCTCTACTTCCATAGTTTCCAGCCAAAATATGCAGGAAACATCAGTTTCCTCCAATATTAGCAGCGGAAGTTATGCGTACCTAACGGATTGGAACAGCATGGACGATGCCCGTTTTTTGGCTACACTCCTAAATAAGGGCATACGTGTGCGTAAAGCGGACCATCCGTTCACAATTAAAGGCAAATCTTTTGATCGGGGGACATTGATCATCACCAAAGGTGATAATGAAAACAAAGATGGCTTTATTCAGACACTGCAAACCATTGCTACAAAATTTAAAAAGGATATTACACCAACCAGTACCGGTTTCGTGGATTCAGGGAAAGATTTTGGTTCTTCATCCATTCAAATGATTACCAAGCCAAAAATTGCCGTCTTGTCCGGTGGACCAACATCGACCTTACGATTCGGGGAAATTTGGCACTTTTTTGAACAACAACTGCATTATCCACTTACAATAATTGATGATGATTATGCCGATAGTGTGGATTTAAACGATTATAACATTTTGGTGTTGCCCGATGGACGATATGGAAACCACTTTAATGAAGACCAACTATCCAAACTAAAAAATTGGGTTAGGCAAGGTGGTAAAATAATCGCCATGGGCGGTTCCATTGACGCTCTTGATGGTGAAAAAGGATTCGGAATCGAGAAAAAGAAAACGGAAAAAGACTCCAGTGAAAAATCACCTCAACCTTATAAAGATTGGGAAAGAGAGCGTATTAAAGGAGCGATTACCGGTGCCATCTTTAAAACCAAAGTAGATAATTCCAATCCCTTGGCATATGGGTATGGCTCGGACTATTTTTCCTTAAAACTGGGAAGTAGTTCCTATGAATACCTAAAAAATGGAAATGCAGTATACTTGGAACAAAACACCAAACCCTTTTCCGGCTTCGCTGGTATCCAAGCACAAAATAAAATTTCAGAGTCTTTGATATTTGGAGTAGAAAACTTTGGCCGAGGACAAGTGGTGTACATGGTGGACAATCCTTTGTTCCGAGGATTTTGGGAAAACGGAAAACTATTTTTTGCCAATGCGCTCTTTATGGTGGATTAAAGGGCTTTTTTGCTGATTTTAAGTCGATTATTCAGTTTTTTAACGAGAACTGTATAGATACATATCTTCAAAATTTCGTATTTTTAATAAAAAGAAAAAATTGCAGATATGTCATTACAAACCCCATCATCAACTTTAAATAAAAAATGTAAGGTACTGCTGTTATCGGCATTATGCACATTGGCAATGCTGAGCCCAAAAGAATCCTTAGCGTTCCAAGAGGACGACGCTGTGGTCGATTATAATCAATATAGTGGAGAAGTCAAGGAAGAATCGAGCAATAAACCCTTGGTTTTCGCTACACTCACCGTTGAGGGTACCAATATTAGTACCATTACCAATACAGAAGGGAACTTCCTTTTAAAAGTACCCAAAGAATATACCGACAAAAATGTAGTGGTTTCATTTTTGGGGTATAAAACCAAAAAGGTTCCCATAGCCAATCTTGAGCCAGAAAAGAACGAAATATCTTTGGAAGTATCGGTTACATTACTTTCAGAAATTAATATCAATGCACCAAAAGATGCCTTGGTCTTGGTAAAAGAGACCCTGAGGAACAGGAATGATAATTATTTTGAAGATCCAACTTTAATGACAGCCTTTTATCGGGAAACCATAAAAAGGAGAAGAAGAAACGTTTCTTTGGCGGAAGCCGTGGTCAATGTGTACAAAACACCTTATAGTTCTGCTAGGGATGATGTGGTCGAACTTTACAAAGCCAGAAAAAGCACAGATTATAGTAGATTGGACACCGTTGCATTAAAGCTTCAAGGAGGTCCTTACAATACCTTATATGTGGATATGATGAAGTATCCAGAGTATATATTTTCGGAAGAGGCCTTGTCCAATTATAAATTCACTTTTGATAGATCAACACGAACCAATGATAGATTGATATATGTGATTAAGTTTGATCAATATGAAGGTATTATTGAACCTCTTTACCATGGTGAATTGTTCATTGATGTTGAAAACAAAATCTTGACAAGTGCCACTTTTTCCCTCAATATTACTGATAGGAAAAAAGCAGCCCAACTCTTTGTGAGAAAAAAACCGGCAAGGGTGGACGTTTGGCCCACAGAAGTCTCCTACCACGTCAATTATAGGGAAAAAGATGGGAAATGGTACTACGGTTACAGTAGCGTATTTATGGAATTCAAAGTGGATTGGGAGGATAAATGGTTCAATTCGGTGTACAGCATGACCGCAGAAATGGCCATTACAGACTGGGATAAAAACTTAACCGGTAAAATACCTCGATACCGAGAGCGAATCAAAAAATCCATAATCCTTAGTGATGAAGCTTCTGGCTTTTCAGACCCAAATTTTTGGGGGGAATACAACATTATAGAACCTGAAAAGTCCATTGAATCTGCCATTAAAAAAATCCAGAGACAATTGCGCAGAGAGGAAAGAAACAGCGATTAGTTTCTACTTTTCTTCTAAATTTGTTCATCTTTATATTTGTGTTGCATAATCCAAATTAAATGTCCAAAAGAAGAAGCTTCTTAAAATCGGCAACAGCCCTTGGTGCTGCCACCCTTTTTCATCAAACGAGTTGGGGCAATGAGCCGAAATCCACAAACGTACCAAAAGTAAAACCAAAAAAATTAAAATTAGGGGATACTATTGGCCTGATTGCACCAGGATTTGCGATAAAAATGGAGGCGCTCTACCTTACCTTGGAAACTTTGGAAAAAATGGGTTTTAAAACCTATCATACAGATAGGATTAAAAGCAATCATGGCTATTTCAGCAATACCGATGAAGAACGAGCAAAGGACTTGAATGAAATGTTCATAAATCCAGATATTGATGCTGTACTTTGCGTCCGTGGCGGTTATGGCTGTACTCGCATCTTGGATTTATTGGATTATGACAGTATAAAGAGCAATCCAAAAGCTTTGATTGGCTTTAGTGATATTACCGCGCTGATCAACACCATTTATAAGAAAACCGGTCTTGTTGGTTTTCACGGTCCGGTAGGGAAAACGTTAGATGATGAATATAGTCAGACTTATTTCAAAAAAGTTTTGATGGATCCCCAAGAATCACTCCCCATTAAAAATGCCATATTGAAAGACCCCAAACAATATCGTAACAGTGAATATTATCGGTACACCATAACCAAGGGCATTGGCCAAGGAGAACTTGTGGGAGGCAGTTTATCTTTGGTAACTGCCATGATAGGCACGCCATATGAAATTGATTTTACGGATAAACTCGTTTTTTTGGAAGACGTTGAAGAAGCACCCTATCGCATGGACCGTATGCTAACCCAACTTACCCAAGTAGATACTTTTTTAAAAGCTAAGGGAATAATCTTTGGTGTTTGTAAAGGCTGTGACCGCAAAAGAACCACCGAAAACTTTACGCTTAGAGAAGTGATTTTGGACAGAATCGCACCTTTGAACATCCCTGCGGTATATGGTATGAGCTTTGGGCACATACCACAAAACTCAACACTCCCCATAGGTATTGAAGCTACTTTTAACGCCTACAAAAAAGAACTCCGTTTAATGGAGGCCGCTGTTTGTTAAAATAGTATTTCAAAAAAAATTTAATCTTCAAGTTTGGCCACAATTTGTCTTTTCCCTAGAAAAGACTATGGATGAGGTCAGCAGTTTTGAATTTAACATCGCCACAGGATTTGGGTATGATCTCACGGAAGATTTCTTTTTTGAAGCCAGCTACACTTTGCAAATCAACAATACCTACACTGGTAGCGAAGATATCAAGGTAAGAGGCAATTACCTGTCCTTGGGTCTGGGATACAAATTTTTGTAACACGCTACTATAATTACAAAAAAAAGGCGGTTAAATAACCGCCTTTTTTTGTAGCCTTTATTTAGAGAAATTCTCGAGAGTTTTGATAATGATGGAAACACAATCCATCAATTGTTCACGGTTCATCACCAAAGGTGGCGCAAAACGGATTATGTTACCATGTGTTGGCTTGGCCAACAAGCCGTTTTCCTTTAAAGCCATACAAATATCCCATGCTGTGGAGCTATCTTCGGTATCGTTGATCACGATCGCATTGAGCAATCCTTTTCCGCGTACTTTAACCACTAAATCAGAGGTAGAAATAAATTTGTTCAATTCTTCGCGGAACAATTCACCCAACTCCTCGGCATTCTGAGCCAAGTTTTCTTCCTTGATTACCTCAAGAGCAGCCGTACTCACCGCCGCAGCTACAGGGTTACCTCCAAAAGTACTTCCATGGCTACCGGGTGTAATCACCTCCATGATATCATCGTTGGCCAAAACACCTGAAACAGGATAAACACCACCCGAAAGGGCCTTGCCCAATATCAAGATATCGGGTTTCACATCCGGTGTGCCGCTACAGTTTTTATCAGCGCAGCTACAATTGCCGCACGTGGCAAGTAACCTTCCTGTTCTGGCAATACCAGTTTGGACTTCATCAGCGATAAAAAGCACATTGTATTTTTCACAAAGGGCCTTTGCTCCTTTCAAGTAACCTTCAGATGGCACATAAACCCCTGCTTCGCCTTGAATGGGTTCCACCAAGAAACCGGCTACGTGTGGATTACTTTTTAGTGCGTTCTCCAAAGCCGTTAAATTATCGTATTCTATTTTTATGAACCCTTCGGTGTATGGGCCGTAGTTTTCTCTTGCCACTTCATCATTGGAGAAAGAAATAATAGTGGTGGTCCTTCCATGAAAGTTGTTTTCACAAACGATTACTTGCGCCTGGTTCTCTGGAATACCTTTCTTCTGGTAAGCCCATCTTCTACAAATTTTCAAGGCGGTCTCCACTGCTTCAGCCCCGGTGTTCATGGGCAACAACTTATCAAACCCAAAAGTCTCCGTTGCGTATTTTTCATACTTCCCCAACATATCATTGTAAAAAGCGCGTGACGTCAAGGTCAATGTTTTTGCCTGCTCTATCATGGCCCCTACAATTTTTGGGTGACAATGCCCTTGATTCACGGCAGAATATGCCGAGAGAAAATCGTAATATTTCTTTCCTTCCACATCCCACACATAAACACCTTCGCCCTTACTTAAAACCACAGGAAGGGGGTGATAGTTGTGCGCTCCGTACTTGTTTTCCAAATCTATCGCTTGCTGCGATGTTAAATGCTCTAAAACAGCCATTTCATTAAATGATTAAAATTGATAAAATAACCATTCCTACTGTACCTTTATTCTTTCGAAGTCTCGAAAAAGCAGCGTGGGAGAGAAATCATCCCTTGGAGTGCCCGCAAATTACAAATTAATTGATGAAAATATAATTTTTCGAGGGCGATTCCCGGTTGAATCACTGAAAGTTTACACGCAATTTAAGAGGCCGCGTTCTGTGAAATACCAAAAAGAACTTACTTTTGCGGCATGCGTAAAAACAGAAGGAGAAAAACGTTTGAAAACGTAGAAGTAATCGATGCTGGAGCAAAGGGAAAATCTGTGGGCAAAGCCCCAGATGGACGAGTAATTTTCCTTACCAATGCAGTTCCAGGAGATGTAGTGGATGTGATGACCACCAAAAAACGAAAAGCTTATTTTGAAGGGGTTGCCACCAAATTCCATACCCTTTCCGACAAGAGAACGGAACCTGTCTGCCAGCACTTTGGTACTTGCGGGGGATGCAAATGGCAACATATGGGCTACGAACACCAACTCTACTTTAAACAAAAAGAGGTGGAGAATAACCTAAAGCGCATTGGCAACCTTGAATTACCCGAAACCACTCCCATCCTTGGATCCAAAGAACAGTATTTCTACAGGAACAAAATGGAGTTCTCTTTTTCTGATAGTAGATGGTTGACTCCTGAAGAGATCAACTCCGACATTGAAATTGAGGACAGAAATGCTTTGGGATTCCATATTCCCGGTATGTGGGACAAAATTCTGGATATTAAAAAATGTCATCTGCAGCAAGATCCCTCCAACTCCATACGATTGGAAGTTAAAAACTTTGCCAACAAAAATGGACTGTCCTTTTTCAACCCAAGAAAGCAGGAAGGGCTTTTACGAACATTGATGATCCGCACGTCATCAACTGGAGAAATTATGGTGCTCATTCAATTCTTTGAAGATGATACTCCCAAACGCGAATTATTGTTGAACCACTTGAAGGAGAAATTCCCTGAAATCACCTCCCTACTTTATGTAATCAATTCCAAAGGAAATGATACTATTTATGACCAAGAAGTCATCTGTTTTGCGGGTCGAGATCATATTTTTGAGGAAATGGAAGGGCTACAGTTTAAAATCAATGCTAAGTCTTTTTACCAGACCAATTCCGCGCAAGCTTATGAACTTTACAAAGTTACAAGAGATTTTGCAGGGCTTACTGGCGACGAACTAGTATATGATTTGTACACTGGAACTGGCACCATTGCCCAGTTTGTTTCCAAAAATGCTAAAAAAGTGGTTGGGGTGGAATCGGTACCTGAAGCTATTGAAGATGCCCAAGCCAATGCGCTTCATAACAGTATTTCAAACGCTGAGTTTTTTGTCGGCGATATGAAAAATGTGTTCAACAATGAATTCATTGAAGCACATGGACAACCTGATGTAATTATTACGGACCCACCGCGGGATGGCATGCACAAACAAGTAGTTGAGCAGCTTCTGCAAGTGGCACCACCAAAAATTGTGTATGTGAGTTGCAATAGCGCGACCCAAGCAAGAGATTTGGCCCTTATGAAAGAAAAATATGAAGTCACAAAGGTTCAACCGGTAGATATGTTCCCACAGACGCACCACGTTGAAAATGTTGTACTTTTGGAAAAACGGGTGTAATTTTTGAAATAAAATCCATAGGTAACCGGAATGAAGAAAATAATCCCTATCCTACTTATTGTATCAATGCTTTACTATGTTTCTTCCTGTGAAAAGGATGACATCTGTGTTGATGGTGATACACCTCTTTTGGTCATTGGTTTTTTTGACATTGAAGACACAATAGCGGCAAAGACCGTATCATCCATAAGAATAAGGAACATTGATATTGATAGTGTTTTAACCAATAGTACTTTTGGTGATAGGTCAAACTCTCCCGACTCACTTCAAGTTCCGTTAAGAAGCAGTGACACAAGCACTATGTACCAGATTATTTCTGGCTCGCAGGATGATGCTGATACTGGAGAGGAAACTGGGAATATCGACACCTTGACCATTTCTTACGATCTTGGCGAAGCTTTTGTTTCAAGGGCATGTGGATTTGTGGTCAATTACAACAACATTACCGTTACCCTAAACGAGGGTGCAGAGAACTGGATTCAAGATATTAGCGTTGTTCAACCTAATGTAGAAAATACCGATAGCATTCATGTCAAAATATTTCATTAATATTTTACTTGGGCTGCTGCCTATTTTGGCACTAGCGCAAAGCGAGCCAATAGATCTCTCGCAAAAAGATACCATAGAGTATAAGGAGCAATATGGACTTCGTGTAGGAGCTGACATTAGCAAACTTGTACTCTCCTTTTTAGACGAAGATTACACAGGATTGGAGTTAGTGGGCGACTACCGACTTACCCATAAATTATATTTAGCTGCAGAAATTGGTAATGAAACCAAAAGACAGGATGAAAACCTGAACAATACCGTTTTGTACGATTATGAAACCTCAGGAAGCTATATTAAAGCTGGTGTTGATTTAAATACCTATGAAAATTGGTTTGGAATGAACAATGCAATTACCATAGGAGGGCGTTATGCTGTTGCCAGTTTCAACAACACACTGTACGACTATAGCCTTTACGAGACAGATCAGTTCTTTAATTCCGAATTCTTGCCCGGCACCAATCCAAACAGGGAATTTAGCGGTTTATCTGCTACTTGGTTGGAATTTGTAGTAGGAACAAAAGTGGAACTCTTTGCCAACATATTTGTAGGTATGAGTGCTCGATTGGGATTTTTGGTAACCAATACAGAAGACGAACAATTCCCTAACCTTTGGATTCCAGGGTTCAATAAGGTTACGGATGGAAGTAATTTTGGTGTGAACTACAATTATTCCATTAGCTACTTTATCCCGCTTTACAAAAAGTCCAAAAAGCAAAAAGAAGAGAACAAACAATAATATGAAAGCCGCACCGATTGATTATATTGAGTTCAAGTCAACAGACTTAAAGAAAACCAAGGTGTTTTATAATGAACTCTTTGGTTGGACTTTTACAGATTACGGTCCAACATACACTTCTTTCTCCGAAAGTGGTGTTGCCGGTGGTTTTGAGTTGACCAACCGCCCAATAGTTAATGGTGTTCTCATTGTTTTGTACTACGAAAACCTTGTTGAAATTAGAGAGAACGTGAAGTCCGCCGGAGGAACTATTACCAAAGAAATCTTTGAATTTCCAGGAGGTAAAAGATTTCATTTTACAGACCCATCAGGCAACGAATTGGCCATTTGGTCGGAATAATAAAGGGAGCCACCGTGGACTCCTTTTACAAATTTAGTTGAGTTAGTTAGTCGTGTTTCAAACACATTCCAAATCTAAACAATTCTTTTTGCTTGTTCCAAAAACACGATAAGACAAACCTAGAATGTTTTGTTTCATCCAAAACTAATCAATCCTGATTTTTAGCTTTCTTACTACCCTCGTATATATCGTACTTTACCAATCTTGCTTCTAATTTACCATTAAAAGTCTTTATTCTTTTGGATGTCTTTAAGCCTATGTGCTTTAATGCCTCCAAGTTGGAAGTAATCAACCATGCATCGGTTCCAGGATAAACTTTTTTGAAGGTATCTCCAATTTTACCATAGAAAATTTCCATGTCAATAGGTAATCGTTCACCGTAAGGAGGGTTAAAAACCATGTGTAATTTACCTTCTACAGGTTTATCGGCCCTAAAAAAATCTTTACGTTCTATGGTAATATAATCCGAAAGGTTGGCGTGGTCTACGTTCTCTTGTGCCTTTCTTACTGCGGAAGGAGCCTTATCATAACCAATTATTTTATGATGGAACTCACGTACCTTCTTTAAGCTAGCATCAACGATTTTGTCATACAGTTCTGCATCATAATCATTCCAATGCATAAAGGCGTATGATTCCCTATTGATGTTTGCAGGAATATTACAAGCGATCATGGCCGCTTCAATCAGAAAAGTTCCGCTTCCACACATAGGGTCAAAAAAATCCGTTTGACCGTCCCATCCACTTTTTAGCAACAGGCCAGCAGCCAATACCTCATTGATGGGTGCAATATTGGTCAAGATACGATATCCTCTTTGGTGCAGCGAATTCCCGGAACTATCCAAAGAAACCGTACAAGTATTTTTATAAATATGAATATTGATTCGGATATCAGGGTCTTGGGTCTTTACGTTGGGACGCTCTCTCACCACCTCCCTAAACTTGTCCACAATGGCATCTTTGGCCTTTAGGGAAACAAACATGGTATTGTCAAAAACCTCAGTATTGGCAATACTATCGATGGCAAAAGTTTTCTCCACATCAAAAATATCGGGCCAATTCAAATCAAAAATATGTCTGTAAAGGTCATTTTCATTAAAAACCCTGAATGTTTTGATAGGTTTAAAAACTTTCAAGGCTGTTCTAAGACAAAGGTTGGCCTTGTACATAAAACCGGTATCCCCTTCAAAAGTTACATTACGAACTCCTTCTTCCACATGACCTGCTCCCAAATCACGTAGCTCCTTTGCCAAAATGGGCTCAAATCCGTAAAGGGTCTTGGCCATCATTTTAAAATTCCCTGCCATACTATCTTAAAAAGTTTACGCAAAAATAGGCTATTTTTGCTCCTTTAATTCCACCTATGGATTTTCCTTCCGCTATAATATATATTATCCCCATTGTGGCTGTGTGGGCTGGATTTGGATTTGTTTGGTTGACAAAGCCCAAGAACAACGACAATATTAAACTCTTGCTAGCTTTTAGCGGGGCATTTTTGTTGTCCCTAACGTTTTTTGAGCTCCTACCAGATGTTTATAATGGGCATGATCCAAAAATGATCGCCCTATATATTTTGGGAGGAATACTGTTACAGGTATTTTTGGAGTTTTTCTCCAAGGGAGCAGAACATGGGCACATGCATTTTCACTTAAAGAAAAACAAGTTTCCCATACTGTTATTTATCAGTCTTTCCATACATGCCTTGGTAGAAGGAGTTCCCATTCATGACAACGACTCTATCCTCTACGGGATTATCATCCATAAAATTCCAATAGCCATTATCCTGAGCATCTTTTTGATCAATTCTAAGATGAAACTGAGCACTATTTTATTATTTATTGGAGCTTTTTCTTTGATGACACCTCTGGGAAGTTACATCTCCACATCGCCTATAGTGGCTAATTACGGACATCTACTTACTGCGTTGGCCATTGGAGTATTCTTCCATATATCTACCATTATATTGTTCGAAAGTGCACAAGGGCATGCCTTTAACCTTAGAAAATTAGTGGTGATCGTCTTGGGAATCGGGATTGCCTATTTGGTGTAGTTATGGTTCCCGAAAACCTACAATTTCTGAAAATCAGCACTTTGCCGAATTTTCTTACTTTTTTAAGGTAAAAAGCAATGTTTTTTTACCAAAAAGAATTATTTTTCTTCCGACTAAACTAACCATATGAAACTTTTACGCCCTACCTCTATTCTATTTATTGCATTCAGTATTTTATGTTCATGTTCCTCAGATTCTTCGGATCCCACTCCAGAACCCGATACTGTGGCTCCAACCGTAGATTTCGCAATAGCTGGTATATCTGATTCCTCAAACTCTCAAACAGTAGTGGTCAGTAGTCAAATCCAGATAAATGTTGATGCAGATGATGAAAGTGGCATTGCGAAAGTAGAAGCCTTTATTGATGGAGAAAAAGTTGGGGAGGATACCACTTCTCCATATCAAATAACCATTGACGTGTCCAGTTATGCATCCAAAAACAATCTTACGGCTAAATTTACCGACTATACGCTAAAAGTTACCGTAACCGATACCTCTGGAAACGAAACATCCAAGGAACAAGTTATACATATTGACAATGAGCTACCTTCTATCACTGAGGTTTCCTTAACAGAGGGACAGGTTATAGGGGGAGATACCAATACAGTTACTTTTAATGTAAGTGATAATGAGGGCTTTAATTCTGTAAAAACTTATTTGAACGATACAATATTAGAAGAGGTCACAGAAGGTATTAATGAAATCAACCTGAACACTTTGGAGTTGTCCGATGGTGAAAACTTCTTAAAAATAGAGGCTACCGATTTGGCAAATAATATTACCACCTTCGAAGTTCCTTTTATTGCAGATAATACGGGACCCGTGATTGATTTAAATTCCATCGAAGTCAATCAAATTTTGGATGAATCCATCTTATTTTCAACTTCTTTAACAGATGAGTACTCAACAGTCACCAATATTGAAATCTTACTTACTGATTTGGAAATCTTAACCGATTCAATCGAATTTACAGCAGGTACAGAAGGTATAGTGGAGTTGGATTTTAATCCAAATCAATATCCAACAGGTGAACAAACGTTCATTATTACCGCTACAGATGCGTTACTGAATTCTACCACCATAGAAGTACCTATATCTATTCTTAGAAAATTATTGACTATAAATGTCCCTGAGAACTTCAACAACCCTAACACGGCGAGGCTATTTGTTTTCGCATCCACAATGGATGGTGATTTAATTGATATTGAAAGAATTTATAATGAAACAAGTACTGTTACTTTACACACTACCGAAGAAACCTCGGGGGATTTTGAATATATGCTCACCTTTGCGGAATACATCAGTGGCTCTGTGGGTAATTCCAGTGAATTAACAACTGTGCAGAATATTAAACCATCCGTTCTACCAGTTTTAAATTTAAGTACTTTTTACCGCTATAACCCTTATTGGCAATCCAATCAGTATCAAGCATCTGGTTTTGACCCTGATGATGCTGAAAATCTCAGAATGGAAGGTCTTGACTATAATGGAGGGTTTTCATCAGAAGGAAGTAGTCCCAAATCACAGGTTTTCCTTCAACAACGCGAAAATGTGAATAGTGCTCTCAGACCTAACTCGATATATCTTTCTTTAGAGAATTTGACCTTAAACCAACATTCATTTGCTGTTTTAGATTGGAATGTGCCCTCCGATTTAATTATTACACCAGATTTATTTACCACTGAAGGAATAGAACGGCGCTTATATCAACCTGTAATGAACGGTGAAGCATTTGAAAGTACCACAATGCAAATTTATGGCTACTTCACGGAAGATGATTTTAACAATAATATATATCATAAAACATACGGATATGGGTACGGCTATCTACCCACCGAAGGGATTCCATATTTTATAAACACAACATTTTCCAACCATCTATATAATATTAGAATTAACGACTATTTTACTGAAAGAACAGGTGAGCCCAATGCAACTTTCACACCTGTGGATTGGAGCATTGATTATAGTTTTGCCAACAATCAATTTGAACTTTCACATTCCGGTATTGGCCATACAATTGGTAAAGCATTTATTGACTCAGAATCACCTGAAATAATCAATGGTCTTAACATAACCTATCGCTGGAGTTTATTATATAATAGTCAGACAATGACACAGGTTAAACTTCCTCAAATCCCGGAAGAGCTGAAAACCTGGGGATTTTATTCAATCTATGAGAGAAGTAATTTGCAAGTTCAGCAGGTAGAAATTAAGAACTATGAAGGAATCTCCGATTACGATACCTATTTAAATGAAATTATACAAAATCATAAATTCCCTTACACCATTTCACCAAAAATGGAATCCAAATTTAAATCCTCAGGTCAAGGATATTATTACAACGTACACAATTTTCTTTTTGACTAGAATTATATGATTGCATAAATCAATAACCAATGACTCAATGCTCCACCGAGCACAAAAAAATGCCATATCAAATGATTATATGGTATTTTTTTTACAGCATAGAATAATATTCCAATGGTATAAAAAGCTCCTCCCGAAGCAAGGTATATTAATTGAGGTGAGGACATATGCTGCAATAGATAAGGCAAATCAATTACAATAAGCCATCCCATTACTCCATATAGTACTAGTGAAAATGCCTCAAACCTACCCGTAAAAAATATCTTGAGAATGGTTCCGAAGAGGGCGATACCCCATACCAAATAAAACAATAACCATCCTTTGGATGGTAAAAGCACTGATAGGCAAACGGGAGTATATGTTCCAGCAATCAAATAGTAAATACTGATATGATCTAGAATCCTAAGTTTCTTCTTTAATTTAGGACTTTCTACAGCATGATAAACCGTGGATGCTGTAAACAAAACTATTAATGAGGAAGTATAAGCTACAATACTCCCTTTCATATAAGGGATAGTATTTACATTATTTTTAAACAAAAATAAACCACCAATTATAGCCAATACAATGCCAAGACCATGGGAATAGGCGTTCAGTTTTTCCTCAAGTAAAGTGGGATTGGATTTATTACTCAATGATATGGATTAAAATATTGTTTTTGTAGACACAAAGATACAAGTATGGACAAAAAAAAGCCCCTCACTTACGTGAAGGGCTACAAAGAAGGCGGCGACCTACTCTCCCACCTGGTGTGGCAGTACCATC
>TARA_R110000764_G_C11029474_1_pt1 | contig 106557 bp, 106 predicted proteins | sample TARA_R110000764 | Tara Oceans TARA_R110000764 (sample SAMEA4398111) | marine metagenome | biome: Polar Biome; feature: [SRF] surface water layer (ENVO:00010504); material: water (ENVO:00002006), including particulate matter (ENVO:01000060) such as... | depth 5 m | reverse complement strand
TGATAATTTTATGAATTTAGCGATGTCCTAAAAAGGGTAAGGCTACACAACCTCTTCTTTTTTGTTTCTTTCGGAAACAAGTTTTTCAATTAAATCGGGTACTTTTTCAAAAGCGGCGGCCAAACCGTGGGTCTTTCCTGCTTCCAAGAATGAGATTTCATCTCCCTTGGTCACCAAAAAGCCGATTGGTTGGATACCAATACCGGCTCCTGCACCGGCACCTTCACCTTTTCTTGCCTTACCTTCGACTCCTTCACCTGCTCCGGAGCCAAATCCCATCCCAACTTTAATTACCGGGACACACTTAAATTCACCCAACTCAAAGGGTTCCCCCATAATGGTGTCTGTTTTGGCCTCTGACTTGATAAAGTCAGTTACCCTGCTCAATAATTCTTCAAAATGTAATTCCATGACCTTAAATTTTTAATGATTAATAAATGATTTTAGAATTCTGTAAGGTCTGTTTCGAATATCCATCACCAATCGATTTCGGTCCTCAAAATTGATATGGAAAGAAGCTACATATTGATTGAGGAATACAAAAATGGGATACATTTTTGCATTGACCACGTAATCGCCCGTATCCATATCCAAAGTAAATCGCTTCACCTCGAACGATTTTAGCAATCGAACCACCTTCCTAAACTTGATCCTCCTTTTTGGTTTGGTTTTCTTGCTTTTGGTTGGTTTTGGTTTTGAAGGTTTTGTCAAGGGATAAAAATAGTGTTCATAAAAAAGTACCTTTAACCGCACCCTTAAAAGTTCTTTCTCATCGGGTTCGAAACTCGCCTTTGCCAAGCCCTTTAAGCCCACATAATATTTTCCGGTATCGGTATCAATAAAAATTTGAATCGGAACAAATAGTAGCCCAAGGGCAAGGAGCACAACTAATAATATTACCACGGTTAGTATCATTAGCTTTTTGCTGCAAAGGAACTATGACACTACTGTTTATGCAATGATCTAGGTCAGGATAGCGTAAATAATCGGATAAAGTTGATAACTTTTTATGAGGGGGTTTTTAAGACTGACCTAACTCATATTCCAAATTCGTTTTTTATCGGTAATTTGATAGCAGTATTATGCTACGACCAATGAAATATCCCTTATTTGTTTATATCATAATTTTCAGTCTTTTTTCCTGTAGTGAAAACAAAGAGAAAATCTACCCGACCAAAATGCCGTTAACAGAGTCTGTATATGCTTCAGCCACAGTTCAACCTGACAGTTTATACCAGGCTTATTCCATTGTGATTGGTATTTTGGATAAAACATGGGTCGAAGAAGGTGATCTGGTGAAGAAAGGCGACCCCATCCTTCAAATCACGAATACCTCACCGGAACTCAGTGCGGAAAATGCCAAATTAGCGCTACAGCTTGCCCGTGAAAATTATAGCGGAAATGCTGCTGTACTCAGTGGAATACAGGATGAAATCCAAGCTGCAGAACTTAAGTTCATCAATGATTCCATTAATTACTTTAGACAAAAAAACCTTTGGGACCAAAATATTGGCTCCAAGGTCGAGTACGATAACCGAAAGCTCAATTACGAACTATCGAGAAACAATCTTAACCTACTCCAAAGAAAGTACAGGCAAACAAAAAATGAACTCGAGACCCAATTAAGACAAGCCGAAAACAATTATCAAACTTCATTGACCACTTCCGAAGATTTTACCATAAAAAGTAAGATCAATGGTACCGTATATGCCATTTACAAAAATCCAGGTGAAATAGTAAACACCCAACAACCTGTTGCAGCTGTTGGCAAAAGTGACAAGTTTATTATAGAGTTGTTAGTTGATGAAGTGGATATTGTAAAACTGAAAATTGGACAACAAGTATTCTTGACACTCGACTCCTACAATTCCAAAGTATTTGAAGCCACTTTGGACAAAATATATCCCAGAAAAGATGAGCGTTCGCAAACATTTAAGGTCGAGGCCTTGTTCACAGACCCTCCAATTACACTGTATCCAGGTCTTTCGGGCGAAGGAAACATTGTTATTGCTAAAAAGGAAGAAACCCTCACCATTCCAAAAGAATACCTCATCAATACTTCCAAGGTACTAACCGAAAACGGTGAAATTGAGGTGACCTTGGGGCTACAAAATTTGGATAGAGTGGAAATTTTGGAGGGTATTGATGAAAACACCGCAATCTACAAACCAGAGCAATGATCAATTGGAGCGTGATATTGGGAATCGCAAAAACGCATCTTGTCACCAAGATGAAATCAACGGTCACCGCAACACTCGGGGTCACCTTTGGAATAGGTGCCTATATTACCTTGGTAAGTTTTATGACAGGGCTCAATGGCATGTTGGATGATCTGGTACTGAACCAAACCCCGCATATCCATATATACAACGAAATCCGACCGTCCGAAACACAACCTATCTCGCGTTATCGGGATTTTAAGGATGCAATGAATTTTGTACACTCTATAAAACCCAAACAGAATCAAGAAAAAATCCACAATGCACTGCCCATTTTAAACTACCTAAAAGAGCATCCCAATGTACGAGGAGCAACTCCCCAATTGTGGGCACAGATCTTTTACCTCTCAGGTTCCATAGAACTTGGTGGTAACCTTGGAGGAGTAGATGTTATGGAGGAAGTTCGCCTTTCCAACCTTCAGGACAATATCGTGGAAGGTACTCCTGAAGCCCTTAAAAATAATATCAACGGAATTTTTTTGGGTGCCGGACTGGCAAAAAAGATGTCCCTTTCCGTGGGGGACAGGGTTCAGATAAGCACTATAACCGGAGATATTTTCCCTCTAAAAATTGTCGGTATCTATCAAAGTGGAATCGCAGAAATAGACAATGTGCAAAGTTTTGCGAATCTGAACACCGTACAGCGCATAATGGGAGAGTCTGAAAACTACGTGACGGATATCAACATAAAATTATTTGATATCGCAGAGTCCGAAACAATGGCCAGAAGACTTGAAAAACAATTTAATGTAAAGGCGGTTGACATTAATGAGGCAAATGCCCAATTTGAAACGGGCTCCAACATTAGAAACCTTATCACCTATGCGGTTTCCATCACCCTTCTAATTGTGGCTGGTTTTGGTATTTACAACATATTGAATATGCTCATTTATGAAAAAATGAAGGACATAGCCATTTTAAAGGCCACGGGCTTTTCGGGAAAAGATGTGCAGTACATTTTTATGGCCCAGGCCATACTAATTGGAATTTTAGGAGGCCTTTTTGGTTTACTGATCGGGTTTGGACTTTCCCACCTAATTGACAATACCCCCTTTGAAACCGATGCACTTCCAACCATTACGACATATCCAGTAAATTATAATGCAACCTATTATTTTATAGGAATTGGCTTTGCTCTTCTTTCAACTTTTGTTGCAGGGTATTTACCGTCCAATAGAGCAAAAAAAATAGACCCTGTAAAAATTATTAGGGGGACCTAGCATAGCATGAACTTAGTATTAGAAGCAAAAAATATCAACAAGCATTTTCATAAGCCCAAGGATTTCCATGTGCTTAAAAATATTTCATTTGGGGTAAAACCAGGGGAGTTTGCCTCCATCATGGGAAAATCAGGTTCGGGAAAATCCACGCTGCTCTATATTCTTTCCACAATGGACACCGACTATACGGGTGAGTTATTCCTCAACAATCAAATGGTAACGGGAAAGTCACAAAGAGAACTGTCGAGAATTAGAAATAAAAACATTGGTTTTGTATTTCAATTTCATTATTTACTATCCGAATTCAGTGTTCTGGAAAATGTAATGTTACCTGCTAAAAAACTGGCTGAAAAATCACATGTGGAAATTGAAAAAGATGCCCAGCGAAAACTTGACATGTTGCATATTGGGCATTTGGCCCATCAAAGAGCTTCGAGAATTTCAGGTGGTGAGAAACAACGTGTCGCCATTGCAAGGGCTTTGATCAATGATCCTACCATTTTAATGGGAGATGAGCCAACGGGGAACCTGGACAGTCATAATTCGGAAAATGTATTCAACATTTTTAAAACCTTAAAGGAAGAGCAGGGATTGTCTCTTTTGGTAGTGACCCACGATAAAGATTTTGCCAAGCGTACAGACCGCATTATTGAAATGGAGGATGGTATAATCATCCGTCATTGATTTTGCTTAGCTTGCCTTTTTTGCTCCCGTTCCAATTTTCTAAAATAACCTCGGGTCAAGAAATTGTGTTTTAGGGCTTCCATATTCTCATTGAATTTTTCTGTTCCCTCTTCAATGTTCTTCATGGTACTCATTAATTGATTGGCCAATACAGTATCTGTCGCTACCTTATTGAGAACTCCTTTACCATTTTTCATTTCCCCAATCACGGTATTTAAATCCGCAGTCATTTTGGTTATTTCATTGCTCGAAACTTCAAGATTTTGAATAATGTTCCTCACTTTTTCAGCAGATAAAGAATCGGACAATAAAACTCCAGCAATACCATTGCCCGAGTTTATGACCTTTAATGTCTTTTGAAGTTCATCTAAGGTGGTATTTACCTGGCTACTGCTGATTTTCAGGTTATTTATAGTTTGCTTAAGGTCTTTTGCCATTAAGGTGTCATTCAACAAACGCCCCAGAGTTCCTTTCCCATCAGTCAAAGATTCGGTGATTTTCAATAAATCCGAGGTTAACAAGGCGGCATTTTCATTAGTGACATTTAAAGTATTGAGCATGTCCTGGGAAGAAATCTTACTATAGGATTTTAACCTAGTACCATCTTCTATTAAAGAAGCCTGTCCTTGACCTGGCACAATATTTACCAACATGCTTCCGACCAGCCCATCTGAACCAATGGTAGCCACCGCATCGCTTCGAATATGCTCTTTCATTTTTTTGTTGATGGCCATGTAAACAACAATGGTACTATCGTTCATCATTTGAATATTGTCCACGGTACCAATGTCTATACCAGAAAAACGCACATTGTTGCCAACTTGCAATCCATTTACATTGTTAAATACGGCATTGACGGTAAATTTTTTCACAAACAGACTTTGACCATTGCCGATAAGGTATGCGGCAATTATCAACAATATGGTACCGAGCACAACGAATATGCCCAGTTTTAGATTCTGTATTGGAGTTTTAGCTGTCATATCATTTTTTAAAAAAAGCATTTATTTTAGGGTCCGAAGAAGCTACCAATTCTTCATAAGTACCTTCTGCATAATTTATTCCATCGACCAACAAAATCATTCTTTCTGAAATTACCCGAGCACAATCAACATCATGGGTGATAATCAATGCTGAAGTCCCATATTTTTTCTGGATACTTCTCATTAGACCAATAATCTCTTTGGCTGTTATGGGATCTAGACCACTGGTTGGCTCATCATACAATATCAATTTCGGTTTTAAAATTATGGCTCGGGCAAGTGCAACACGCCTTTTCATTCCTCCCGACAGTTCTTCGGGCATTAAATCCATGGTGTGGGCCAAACCTACATTTTCCAGGGCTTCCTGTACCAATGGAAGGGTATCGCTAATGCCTTCGAACTTTTTTCGGTGCCGTCTCATGGGAAATTCCAAGTTTTCCCTTACCGTCATGGAATCGTACAGGGCACTTCCTTGAAAAAGAAATCCGATATCCGAGCGAAGCTCATCCAAATCCACTTGATCCAAACTGGCTATATCCTCGCCCAAAACCTCCACCAATCCACTATCGGGGGCCATTAATCCCACAAGACATTTGATCATTACAGATTTTCCTGAACCGGATTTTCCCATAACCACCAAATTTTCACCTTTGTGCAACACCATATTAAAACCATTGAGTACACGGTTGTCACCAAAACTCTTGTACAAGTCTTGTATGCGGACTACAACATCTTCCGAAGATGTGCTGTTTTTAAGTGGCGCTATGTTTTCCTTTACATCCATCACAATTCATAAAATATATCCGATACGAACACTGCGATAAAATCGACCACGAATAAAAGCAAGGAGGCCATCACCACAGCTGTATTCGCCGCAATACCTACTCCTGCTGTACCTCTTCCCGTTTTATATCCTTTATAGCATCCGGTCAATCCTATTACGAAGCCAAAGAAAAAGGATTTTATAGTGGCTGGCACTAAATCTCCATAGGAGAGCGCATCAAAAACTGTATTAAAATACAAGGTAAAAGACACATTCCCTTTCATAAATTCAACTAAGGAAGAACCAAAAAGGGCTATTAAATCACCAAATATCACTAACAAGGGCAGCATTAATGTAGCTGCCAAAATTCGCGTCACGACCAAATATTTAAACGGGTTGGTACCGGAAACCTCCATGGCATCAATTTGCTCGGTTACCCGCATGGAACCCAACTCGGCCCCAAAACCAGAAGCAATTTTACCAGAACATATTAAAGCTGTAATTACCGGGCCTACCTCTCGAACTATGGAAATACCGACCATGTTGGGCATCCAAGAAACCGCTCCAAACTCAATTAAAGTGGGACGGGTTTGGAGCGTTAACACGAGACCTATTATAAATCCAGTGGTGGCAACCAATAGTAAAGACCTATTTCCAACTTGGTAGCTTTGTTTAAGCAATTCCTTAAACTCAAAAGGAGGGGTTGCCGCTTGTTTAAAAAAACGCACGGCGAAATAAGAAACATCTCCTATTTCTATAAAGAACTCCTTGGTCCTATTGATCATTTGTGCTGCAATAGCCATATTTAAACCTATTTCGGCCTAATCAAAAATAAGTTTGTTGTGGTTGTTTTCATATGACCAATGTCATTAAGAAGCTTTCAATCAGCCAGATGCACAGATAGGCAAAACCAATTTTCCCAAGAGATTTTTCAATATCGCAAATACTTCTCTAGGACAATAAATGACTCAGGTCATTTACAGAACTTTTCAATCACACTACCTTTCCGAATAAAATTTAACACCATGAAAAAGGCTATTTTATTTATTGGATTATTCTTTGCTCTCTCTGTATTTCAGGCCTGTGGCCCAGTGATTGTTTCCCATAGACTGGCAGATCCACCACCACCTTGGTTTTATCCAAATAGGATCGAAGCAGTAAGATATGTTTTCTTCCCCGAGTTCAACATTTATTATGACCTGAACACTAGGGTCTACATCTATTTGGATGGCGGTGTTTGGGTAAGAAGAAATGTATTGCCCCCTAGATACCGATCATATAATTTAAATAGATCAAGGTACGAAAGGGTAAGAAACTACTATGATGACAATATTGAGCGCTACCATAACCAGAACAATAGCAATAGAGGTCGTAGCAACAAAAGTGGCGTTAGAAGAAACAATTAAACAAACCTGGACCAAGTCCAATAGTTGAGGAATGTCATAAAAATTAAGAAGCATTAGTTCTACTTTTAATAAGAACTAAAACTTAATGGCATGCTTAATTCTGAAAAAATAGGAAACGAATTCTACCAAAATCTCGGAAAGCTCTTTTATGCCGTTGCCATGGCCGATAACAATGTACGGCCCAAAGAAGTCAAAAGATTAAGGGAATATGTGCGACAGCATTGGTTGGAGGTAGACAAATTTGAAGATGAATTCCATACCGATGCTGCCTATCAAATCGAGATTGTTTTTGATTGGTTGGAAGGTGAGGAAAAAGATGGGGAAGAATACTTTAAAGAGTTTAAAGAGTTCTACATGGAACATCACGAAAAATTCCCTGAAACCATCAAGAAGCTAATTGTAGAAACTGCTGAATCCATTGCCAGTTCTTTTGCAGGAAAAAATAGATCGGAGATGTTGACTATATTTAAGCTCAAACAGCTCTTTAACCACTAATATGGCATTAGCAGATTTTATTGATCATACCAATTTAAAACCCACCGCAACTGTAGCGGAAATTCAAAAACTATGTAAAGAAGCCAAAACCTACGGTTTTTATGCGGTATGCGTGAATGGTTGCCATGTATCCATAGCTAAGGAGACGTTGCGCAACACCCCTGTAAAAGTAGCTGCTGTAGTTGGTTTTCCATTGGGCGCCATGTCTACTAAATCCAAAGTATTCGAAGCCAAGGATTGCATAGAAAATGGCGCGGACGAAATTGATATGGTCATTAATATTGGATGGTTGAAATCGGAAATGTACGATGCCGTTCGAGAGGAAATCAACACTATAAAACAGGCTATCGGAGATAAAATACTTAAGGTAATTATTGAAACATGCTACCTTACCGATTCAGAAAAAGAAATAGCCTGTACATTGGCAGTTGAGGCCCATGCAGATTTTGTAAAGACCTCAACGGGATTTGGAACTGGTGGTGCCACTGTGGAAGATGTAAAACTGATGAAAAGAATCGTTGGTGAAAATGCAAAAATAAAAGCATCTGGCGGAGTGAAGAACAAAGAGATGGCTTTGCAATATACTGCCCTTGGAGTATCGCGAATAGGTACTTCATCCGGTCCCGATCTATTAAAATAAGAAAACATGAGTACCCACATAGAAGCCAAACCAGGTGAAATAGCCGAAACCGTTCTAATGCCCGGGGACCCATTGAGGGCCAAATGGATTGCGGAAACATTTCTGGAAAATCCCGTTTGCTACAACCGGATCCGGGGAATGTTGGGCTATACCGGCACCTTTCAGGGAAAAAGGGTATCCGTTCAGGGCAGCGGAATGGGAATGCCCTCTGCTATGATCTATTTTCACGAACTCATCAACGATTATGGGGTGAAGAACATTATACGCGTTGGGTCTGCAGGATCATACCAAGAAGATGTAAAGCTCAATGATGTGGTCTTAGCGATGGCGGCCTCTACCACTTCGGGAATGAACAACTCCAGGTTCATCAATTCGGATTATTCCCCAACCGCTGATTTTGACCTTTTTATAAAGGCGGTCAACTATGCCCAAAAGAACAACATACCCATAAAAGCAGGGAATGTGCTCTCTTCGGATGAGTTTTATAGCGATGACCCCGAAGAATATAAGCTTTGGGCCCAATATGGAGTCCTCTGCGTTGAAATGGAGACGGCAGGACTTTACACCATTGCAGCCAAATACAATATAAAGGCCTTGAGCATTTTAACAATTTCGGACTCCCTGGTCTCCCAAGAAAAGCTGTCGGCCCATGCCCGTGAAACCACATTTAAAGACATGGTTCAAATTGCACTGGCAGCTGCGATATCTTAAATGCTATTCAACAATTGGGGCTCTTGTTCAAATGGCAGGCCTGCAAAACCTGATTGGCCTTGCTCCCATCCCTATAGATTGTAATTCCTTTGAGTCCATATTTCCAGGCCGTCCTATAAATATCCGAGACTGTTTCTATAGTGGTGCTTTTTGATAGATTAATGGTTTTGGAAACCGCATTGTCCGTAAATTTTTGAAAAGCCTGTTGGTGCCGCAAATGGTATTCCCACGGAATCTCCAAACTAGTTTCGAATACTCTTCGTATTTCTTTTGGAATATACTCCAGATGCTGAATACTTCCTGCAGCCAGCACTTCGTCTTTCACCTCATCGGTCCATAGACCCAATTCTCGCATTTTTGACAAAAAAACTGGATTAATTTCCATTTGAGTCTGGTTTTCCAATATTCCTACTCGTCTAAAAGCCAGAGCATACAAAGGTTCTATGGAGTAAGAAGTGTCCGCCATGACCGAAATACTGCCCGTAGGTGCTATACTGTTACAAGTAGCATTTCTCATGGGCTTATTGGGGTAGAAAACACTTTTTTCCCAATTGGGGAATACTTCATGTTCCTTTGCCAATTCTGCCGATGCCTCATAGCTTTTCTCTTGAACAAATTTCATTAGTTTTTCTCCTAGTGAGATGGCTTCATCAGAAGCATAGGGTATGTTGAGCAATGCCAATAATTCGGCCCACCCCATTATTCCAAGTCCAATTTTTCTATTGCTTTTGGTCTCTTGCTCTATTTGCGGCAATAAATAGTGGTTTGCCGAAATCACATTGTCCAAAAACCTAACGGCTACACCAATGGCATTTCCCAAAACCTTCCAATCTACTTCTCCCCGGTCTCCTTCAAGTTTTACCATTTTTGATAAATTAATAGAGCCAAGGTTACAACTTTCATATTCAAATAATGGAACTTCACCGCAGGGATTGGTACTTTGGATGGTACCTATTTCAGGTACTGGATTATGTTTGTTTATCGTATCCAAGAAAATAAGCCCCGGGTCTCCTGTGGCCCAAGCTTGAGAAACTATCTTGTTCCATAGTTTTTGGGCTTTGATGGTTTTCGTCATCTTTTTTGTTCTTGGGTTTGTCAATTTCCAATCCGTTCCCTGCTGTACCGCCTTCATAAAATCGTCGGTAATCCCCACGGATAGATTAAAATTATGCAAAGCATCCCCTTTGGATTTTGCCAGAATAAACGCTTCAATATCGGGATGGTCCACGTTTAGTATTCCCATATTCGCACCTCTTCGTTTTCCTCCCTGCCTTACGTGTTCTGTTGCTGTATCATAAATTTTGATAAAGGCCATAGGGCCCGAAGAAATACCTCCGGATGATGAAACCATGTCCCCATGTGGACGAAGCTGGGAAAAGTTATAACCTGTTCCTCCCCCACTCTGATGAATCATGGCTGTATTCTTCAAGGTGGTGAATATACTGTTTAGGCTATCTTCAACAGGCAACACAAAACATGCGCTCAATTGTCCATTGAGCAATCCAGCATTCATTAAGGTTGGTGAATTAGGCAAAAAATGGAGATTGGCCAGAAGGGCATAAAATTTATTTTCCCATTTTTTTCTATCCTCTTTTTCCACACTTGCCACATACTTGGCCACTCTCCAAAAAAGTTCTTCCGGGGATTCTACTATTTTTCCTTCCGTATTCTTCAACAAATACCTCGCATTGAGTAATTGCTTTGCATTTTCTGAAAGTTTCATTTTGTTTTGAGTGACATACCTGTTTTCTCCGTTAAAATTTCTTTTAATGCCTTTGTGGTAGTGGAATCTATCAAGTTCAATGCTCTTACACCACACAATTCCTTTACCATTCTTGCTCCTGCCAAAGTGTTGGAAGCTACGCCCGTGACAATATCGGGAACAAGTTCAAAAGCCTTCATCAAACCATACACAGCATAAGGGTCCGAAGCACTCAAAATGGTACATTTGATATGCTCTCTCAATGCATTTATTGCAATATCCCCATTATAGGGCTCCAAGGGAGATGCCCCAATTTCAATAATGGCAACATCAGCATTTTCTTTAGCAATTCTACTGAGCATCTGTTCAAATTTTTCTTTATAGATGTCGGTGGAACAAATAGAGGAAGGAAGTCCAACATCAACAAAATCCAATATCTTGTCCGCTCCAACATCCTTAAAGGCCAAAATATCTTTATAGCGACCAGCCCCAGTAAGTTTTGCGCCGACCACCTTATATCCTGCCTGTTTGAAAATATTGGTGACTATTCGGGCAGAAGTTGTTTTCCCCGCAGACATTGAGGTTCCCACAAATAAGATTACCGGGGTATTGAATTGAACTTTGGGAATCGTCTCGACAAAGTCACCCATGGTAAGCTTTTTGCCATCCCTAACAGCATGACCTTTATAAATAATCTTGATCATTTTTGGAATGAACATGGATTTGGACGTTAGTTTACCAAATAGCCCAGCACCTGTGAGTACCGTCATTTTTAAATCGTCCGTTACATTTCTCCAACTCCCGGTCGCTTCCAGGGTGGCATACCGTTCCCCTAATGCGCCTACTATGTGCTCACCAGCAATAACACCTCGCATCCTACCATTGGGAAGTTCAATTTTCAAGCTTTCACCACCCTCATTTAAAATTTCACATACGACATAGTCACCTGTTTGCCATTTATCTTTGGGTAAGGCTCTTACTTCGAACCCCTTTTCCGCGAGGTCGGAAATTCGGGTCAATGATGCATAAATGTATTTGTGATCCATCATAAAAAGTTTAATTGTCCCCTGCTTCGGCTAACATCAATAGGGTCAGTAATGCTGTCCTAATTGGAAACTCGTTCAATAAAATATGTTCGTGCTGGGCATGGGCCCCATCTCCTGTGGTTCCCAGTCCATCCAAGGTCGCAGTATACAAACTGGTGGTATTACCATCCGAACCTCCGCCGGCTGTTGCTTCCTCCAGTTCCAACCCCAAAAGGGCGCCTTTGGCCTTGGCCAATTTCCAGAGCATTCGATTGCCTGCTGTGTGCTCCATTGGAGGTCTTCCTATCCCTCCCTCTATGTGTACCTCTACCTCTGGCAATGTAGGTTTGAGTGCAAGAATCTGTTTTGTTATCTGCTCCCCATCTTTTTTGTTCAATACACGCACATCCACCACCGCTTTACTTTCCGGTGCGATCACATTGGGAGAAACCCCGCCTTCTATCATCCCAACATTCACGGTAATCCCTTTATCAAAATCGTTCATAGCATATAGGTGTTGCACTTGATGGGATAACTCCACAATGGCACTTGCCCCCTTTTGAGGGTCCAGTCCAGCATGGGCTGCTTTCCCTTTAACTGTAATCGTAAAACGCCCAAGCCCTTTTCTGGCAGTTTTTAATTTACCCGTCAATCCCAACGGAGGTTCCATAACATAGGCGCGTTCACATACCTTGGCCAATCGTTCAATAGCTTTTCTGGATTCTTTGCTTCCAATTTCTTCATCGGAATTAATCAGAATAACAGGAGTTAATGGCATAGTCAATTTCAATTCATCAATGGCCTTCAAGGCAAATATGATTTGGGTAAGTCCGGCCTTCATATCATAAATTCCCGGCCCCTTCATGGTTTGACCATCCTTTGTCAATGGCATATCTTTTAGTGTATTCATTTCCCATACGGTATCACAATGGCCTATCATTAATTGTAATGCCTTGGTTTTATCCCTGCTTTTAGGTCTAGCATATAAAAACCCACCGGTCTCTTTACCTGGTACATGTAAGGTGTAAAAACCCAACTCCCTCAATGTCTTTCCAATAAACATTAAAATTTGATATTGGGACTTTGGGTTACGCGAAGGCGATTCCAACGAAACGAGCTTCCCTAAGAAATCCACCATTTCTTTCTCTCTTGATTTGAGTTGATTCAAGATAACATCTGCCATATGTGTAACCTTGGAAGTCATCTTTTAAAGTCTTTGGGAAAGGGAAAGTTGTAGGTTTCATCAATTTTGGCAAAACGACCGTAGGGAATATAAGCCAGCAATGGATTATTTCTCAATTGTTCTTGGTCGTCCCGTTCTGAAACCCTCAAATAGTCGTTGTGCACGTAGGCTTCTTTTATTTTTCCGGCAATAATGCTATTCTCACCAAAGCCATCAATAATCCTGAACAATTCACATTCGAGGTACAAATAAGCGTCCTTCACCAAAGGTGCATCCATGCAAGCTGCTTTAACCAAGGGCAAAGACTCTATAATCTGTTGGGATTTGGCCAATTCTTCTGTCCTGGGTGAAGCACTCAATGAGGTGGTTGTTACTTGATCTGGTTTAGGAAAGCTGACCGTGAATTCCCCTGTTTTTTTCACATTTTGATACGTGCCATGTCGAGGGGTGCACACAAACCCAAAATAGTTGTCGAACCCAAGTGGGGTGGCCATATGTTTTGGCGCAAGATCATACCCATCTTCCTCTTTGGTTCCAACAACAACCAAAGGAGCTACCGTGAATATCCTATCCCATATTGGGCTACGGGTATCCAATGAAACATAGCTCCTGTCCTGAAGAACGTCCATGATAACTGCTTTGATTCTTCTAAAAATACAATTATGAATCAGGGGCTCCTATGACCTAAATCAGGAATACAATCAATAAAAACGAGGCTCCAAAGCGTAAAAAAGGAATATATCGATATGTCTCGTGGATGACCTATATCATTTTAAATGATGGTATTGTAAAGTAGATTTGAGATAATCCATAGGTGTAGGCCAAACCATCACTAAAGAACATAAATGGGATAAAAATGTCTGCTAATTCCGAATATAACGACACTAAAAACAATGAGAGGAACATGGGTGAAAATCCAAAACCTCCCAAAGGAGGCAGCAACATAAGCTGGATATACTGGCTTGTACTTATTTTCTTAATAGCATTCCCATTTTTCACTAAAAGTGTTGGGACCTCCAAAGAAATTGGCTGGTCTAAATTCGAAGACACTCTTTTGGCGAAAAATGCCATCGAAAAGATTGTTGTCATCAACAAAGAAGTGGCTCAGATCTATATGAAAAAAAGTGTTCTGGACGACCCCGAATTCAAAAGTGAGGATGACGGGTTGTTTTCCTCAAGCTCTGGCCCCCAATATTACATCACCATTGGATCAGTAGAAAGTTTTGAAAACAAACTACAACGCGCACAAGAGGACGCCGGTATTTCCGAAAAAATTGATGTTAGATATGAAAACCGAGTGGATATAGTCTCCATTTTGTCATGGTTATTGCCGCTGGCTTTTTTCATTTTCATTTGGATATTCATGTTCCAAAGAATAGGTGGTGGAAAAGGAGGAAGCTCCATTTTCAATTTTGGGAAGTCCACACCAAAACTTACCGAAAAAGGTACCAAAAGCAAAGTCACCTTTAATGATATTGCCGGGCTAAAAGAAGCTAAGGCCGAAGTAATGGAAGTTGTGGACTTTCTTAAAAACCCAGAAGACTACACAAGGCTCGGTGCCAAAATACCTAAAGGTGTTTTACTTGTAGGACCGCCCGGAACAGGAAAAACCCTAATGGCCAAAGCCGTTGCAGGAGAGGCACAGGTACCCTTTTTCTCTATGTCTGGGTCCGAGTTTGTAGAGATGTTTGTTGGGGTCGGGGCATCTCGTGTACGAGACCTCTTCAAAAAAGCCAAGGCAAAGGCGCCGAGCATTATTTTTATTGATGAGATTGATGCTGTTGGGCGCTCACGAGGTAAAATCAATGCATTTCAGGCCAATGATGAACGTGAAAGTACCTTAAACCAACTACTTACCGAATTGGATGGGTTTGGAGACAATACAGGAGTTATTGTTTTGGCCGCCACCAACCGCCCAGATGTTCTGGATAAAGCTCTTCTGCGCCCTGGAAGATTTGACCGCCATATATATTTGGAACTCCCCAATCAATCGGAGCGTGCTGAAATATTCAAGGTTCATATACGCCCCTTAAAGCTTTCAAAAAATGTTGATATCGAGGTACTCGCCAAATTGAGTCCGGGGTTCTCTGGAGCCGACATTGCCAATATTTGTAATGAGGCAGCCTTGATTGCGGCACGAAAGAAAAAAAACGAAGTGGAACACGAGGATTTTATGGCCGCTAGGGACCGGGTCATTGTAGGAATGGAACGAAAAAGCAAGATTATTTCCCCAAAGGAAAAAGAGATTGTTGCCTACCATGAAGCCGGTCATGCCGTTGCCAGTTGGCATTTAAAACATGTGGACTCCCTTGTCAAGGTTTCAATAATCCCCAGAGGAAAGTCATTGGGGGCTGCTTGGTACTTACCGGAAGAACGTCAAATTGTGACCAAATCGCAATTTATTGACCAACTATGCGCTTCACTTGGTGGAAGGGCAGCTGAGGAAATTATTTTCAATGAAACCTCGTCAGGTGCCCTGGATGATCTTGAAAAAGTAACCAAACAGGCCTATACCATGGTCTCATATTATGGTTTGGACGAGGAGATTGGCCCTATCAGCTTTTATGATTCCACGGGCGATAACGAACGTTTACTTGGAAAACCCTATAGCGAGGAAATGGCCAAACAAATTGACCATGAAGTGCGCAATTTGATCATGTCCGCCTATGAACGAACCAAAAAATTACTGATGCAGCATAAGAACGAATTGGAAAACCTGGCACAATTACTTCTAAAAAAAGAGGTGGTGGACAAAGATGATCTCGAAAAACTATTGGGCAAGCGCGGTGAAAAAATATTCGGTGAGGATACCGAAAAACCCAGTAACCCTAACCTACTGGTAAATTATTTCGATGTTGGAAACAACAAATTTAGAGAACCCTTCAAATGAAGAGTCATTGATTATTAAACATAAAACAAAACGTCATGGAAAATACATTAATTTACGATTCAGACCTCCATTTTGAACACAAACAATGGGAAGGTGAGCTCGATTTTTGGAAAGATGAGTTAAAAACCTTTAAGAACAGATTAAGTGAACTTATTGGTAAATACGAAGATCAAAAAGTACTTGCCAAATTGGAACATTTTCAAAATGAGTTCATTTTGCACGGTAGCGTTATTGAGGAACTTGAGGAAACCATAGAAGAACATGAATCCAATATGGCCGAACATAGTAAGGTGGGTGAAGAGGCTTTGGACGTCTCTTTGGTTGAAAGGCATTTAGAGTTCAGACAAAAAATGGAAACACAACGTCAAATATACGCTGACCTAAAAAAGCAGTTCTATCAATTCCTGACAGAATACTGGACATAGGCACCTAGCTTTTTTAATAGCTGCGAACTTCCCATCACCAATGAGGTGATACTTTATTTACCTTGTGTTGGTTCCAACGAGACAGGAAGTTCAAAAACCTCAAGGGAAAAATAGGGCAAGGCCGCCAATAGATGGTCAAAAATATCTGCCATTACATATTCATAATTTTCCCAGCGTTTATCTGAGGAGAAAGCATATACTTCTAAGGGGATTCCTTGTGGGGTCGGCTGTAGTTGCCTTACCATTAAGGTCATACCTTTATTTATCGCAGAATGACTTTCCAAATAGTTGGTCACATACTTACGGAACAGCCCGAAGTTGGTCAGGTTTCTTCCATTGACCAAAAGTTCCTTATTTATTTGGTTTGATTCGTTATAGTTGTTTATCTGTTCGTTCCTGCTGGCTATGTAAGCTTCGACCAACTGAATTTTTTTTAACCTTTCACTTTCATCTGATGATAAAAATCGAATACTTTTTTGACGAATAATCAATGATCGTTTTATTCGTCGTCCACCCGAAGCCTGCATACTACGCCAGTTTTTAAACGAATCGGAAATTAGGGCATAGGTAGGTATTGTGGTGGTGGTCATATCAAAGTTCTGAACTTTCACAGTGGCCAAGCTTATCTCAATGACATCTCCATCTGCGCCATACTTTTCGAAAGTAATCCAATCCCCTATACGGACCATATCATTAATAGTGACCTGAATACTGGCCACAAGACCCAGAATAGAGTCTTTAAATATGAGAAGAATTACTGCTGAAGCTGCTCCCAAGGCCGTAAAAAATTTCCAGACCGTGGTCTCGGTGACAATGGCAAAAATGGTAAGTATACCCACAATCCAAGCAAAGATCATGAAAACCTGAACGTAGCTATCGATAGGTTTGTCCCTAAATTTTGGAAGGGTCTTTAAGTACCCGTTGACACTTTGAAAAAACTTCCTAAAAATAATCAGGGTCAAAAAAACGTAAAGTATTTTTATGGCCTTCAAGGCTATGCCTTCCGCATAATCAAAATCAGCAAAAGCGACGGGAACAAACTCCAACAAAATAGTCAAAGGCACCATATGAGCCACATAACGTGGAACTCGGTGAGCCACTAAAAAGTTATCGAAATTGTTTTTGGACTTCCGAGCCAACCTAACCGAGAGCCCTCGTAAGATTTTCCAAATAAGTATATCAAGAAAGGTGACCAAAATGAGTACCACTACCAACAAGACCAGAAGGTTGACATATGCTGCAATACCCTCACTCATTCCAGTCTCCAACAAGTAATCGTATAATAAACGACCTAGGTCTTTGTCCATAATTTTCATTTAAGAAACAGGGTATAAAATTACGTAAACTAATCCTGCCTTCCATAGAAGTAAAACATCATTTTATATAACGTCCAATAGCTATATATTATAAAATGGTTCAACTCAAAAATCAAATACTATCTACCAATCATAAAATACCATTTAAACCCTCCCCTTTTGTCCAAAAAAATTATATTTGCACACCTAAAATTCCAAAAGCCCACGTGGTGGAATTGGTAGACACGCTACCTTGAGGGGGTAGTGTTCGAAAGGACGTGCTGGTTCGACTCCAGTCGTGGGCACAAAAGAAAACCGCAAGAAATTGCGGTTTTCTTGCTTTTAAACACTACCTGAAGAATCCTCAACTCTTTTCACAAAACACTGATATTATTGAAGAAGATTCTAAATTTTATGATAAAAAACTAGGATGACGTCTTTTTAATCGTAAATTTGTTTAACGTTTAAACTAAAAAGATGAACAACGTAAAGACTTCATTCAGTATTCGGGATATGGAAAACCTTTCGGGAATTAAGGCCCATACCATACGAATTTGGGAAAAGAGGTACAATTTGTTCAGTCCAGAACGAACAGACACCAACATCCGAACGTACAACCTGGAAAGCTTACAGAAGCTATTGAATGTTACGTTGCTTTATAAAAATGGGTATAAAATTTCCAAAATTGCCAAGTTAGGTGATGAAAAAATACCTTCATTGGTCAACGAAATTATTACCCTTAAAAGTGAAAAGAGCCACGCAATCAATTCTTTTAAATTGGCGATGCTCAATTTTGATCAATCCCTCTTCCTAAATACCTATAATGAGCTGATGGAAGAAAAGTCGTTCACCCAAATTTTTAACGATGTCTTTATCCCGTTGTTGAACGAACTTGGGTTATTATGGCAAACCAATACCATAAGTCCTTCTCACGAGCACTTTATATCCAATTTAATCAAACAAAAAATATACATCCATACGGAGAAACTCCAGTTTGAGGCCCCTACAAAAAAAGACGAAGTATACGTACTGTTTCTCCCAGAGAATGAAATACATGAATTAGGGCTTTTGTATCTTAATTATCAGTTGGCCCTACATGGATACAAAACAATATACTTAGGGCAGACTATGCCAATTGAAAGCCTGGAGGACCTTCTTAAGTATTACCATAATATTAGGTTTGTTTCCTATTTCACCGTTGTTCCGACAAAGGACGATATTGATGATTATTTTGAAAAGTTTGGAGAGGTTTTAAAAAAGTCCCCAGATTCTAAACTATGGGTGCTTGGACATCAGATTCAAGAAATTGATGAAGACAGGGCGAAAGGGCCCATCAAAATCTTTAAAACCATTAATCAACTAATAGAATCGCTTTAATATCCTTATGAAAAAAGTAATTGTTATTGGTTCTGGTTTTTCATCACTTTCTGCCTCCTGCTATTTAGCGAAAGCTGGCTATGAGGTTGAAATGTTTGAGAAAAATGACACAGTTGGTGGCAGGGCAAGGCAATTAATAAAAAATGGTTTTACTTTTGATATTGGCCCAAGCTGGTATTGGATGCCCGATATTTTTGAAAAGTTTTTTGGTGACTTTGGCAAAAAGACTTCCGATTACTACCATTTGGACAAATTGAATCCTGCTTATAAAATTTTTTTTGAAGATGATATTATCACCATTGGTGATTGTATGGAGAGTATTTGTGAAGAGTTTGAACGTATCGAGGCTGGTAGCAGTGAGCACTTGAAACAGTTTATAAGTCAAGCACAGGAAAACTATAATATTGCCATTAATAAAGTGGTTTTACGCCCAGGCTTATCCCCCTTGGAATTGGTGACCAAGGAAACCGTTTTAAAAGTTGATCAATTTTTCAAAACCATTAGTCAACAAGTACGAAAGCGGTTCAAAAATCCAAAATTGGTTTCCACATTAGAGTTTCCTGTACTTTTTTTGGGAGCCAAACCAAGTAATACTCCGTCCTTTTACAATTTTATGAACTTTGCGGACTTTGGTTTGGGTACATGGCACCCAAAAGGGGGTATGTACGAAATCATAAAAGCCATGAAAAGCGTGGCCGAAGAATTGGGCGTTACCATAAACACCAATAGCCCGGTTAGTCATATTTTGGTCTCCGATGGAGAAGTTTTAGGTATACGAAGCAAAAAGAAAAACTGCATCGCAGACTATGTTGTGAGCGGTGCTGATTACCATCACTCCGAGACTTTGCTCGATAAAAAATACAGGCAATATTCCGAGGAGTATTGGGACAAAAAAACCTATGCCCCATCTTCATTATTATTCTATATTGGCTTTGATAAAAAGTTAAAAAACGTCGATCATCATAATTTGTTTTTTGATACCGATTTTGAAAAACACGCCCAAGAAATCTATGATAACCCACAATGGCCCAGTAATCCATTGTTCTATGCCAATTTCCCATCCGTAACAGATCCATCAATGGCTCCCAAAGGAAAAGAAACAGGGTTCTTCTTGGTACCCATTGCTCCCGGGTTGGAGGATACACCACAACTACGAGACCAATATTTTGATATTGTGATGGACCGATTTGAAAATTTAACCAAACAAACTGTAAAAAATTCAGTAATTTTTAAAGAAAGTTTCTGTGTTAACGATTTTATTGAGCAGTACAATTCCTATAAAGGCAATGCCTATGGTTTGGCAAACACGTTGCGCCAAACTGCTTTTTTAAGACCTAACCTCAAAAGTAGCAAAGTAAAAAGCTTGTTCTTTACCGGTCAGTTGACCGTTCCCGGACCAGGGGTCCCACCATCCCTGATATCTGGTAAACTGGTGGCTGATTTAATCATTAAAGAAGAAAAAAAATGAAAACTATTTTTGACGACGTTTCTTATAGCTGTAGTAAAATTGTAACCAGTTCCTACAGCACCTCTTTTTCGTTGGCAACCAAAATGTTGGCTCCTTCCATCCGCTTGGATATATATAACATTTACGGCTTTGTCCGTTTTGCAGATGAGATTGTGGATACGTTTCACGATTACAACAAAAGAAAACTGTTCGATGCTTTTGAAAAAGATATGGAACAAGCTATCGAAGATAGAATTAGCCTGAATCCAATTTTAAATTCCTTTCAACATACATATCATAAATACGACATCCCTCATCATTTGGTGGAATCCTTTATGAAGAGCATGCGAATGGACCTTACCAAAAAAAGGTACGAGACCTTTGACGAATACCGTGATTATATTTATGGTTCTGCCGATGTAGTTGGCTTAATGTGCCTTTGTGTTTTTGTAAAAGGGAACAAAGAGAAATACGAAGAGCTGAAAGAATCGGCCATGGCTCTGGGTTCCGCTTTTCAAAAAGTAAATTTTCTCCGTGATTTAAAAGCTGATTACGAAGATTTGAACAGGACGTATTTTCCAAATACGGATTTAATGGAACTCGATGAAGTGTCCAAAAAACGGATCGTAGATGAAATAAAGGCGGATTTTGCACTTGGATACTCTGGTATCATCCATCTCCCGGAACAGGCAAAGTTTGGCGTATATACGGCTTATCGGTATTATAAAAAGTTGCTTCAAAAATTACAGAGCACTCCTCCTTTGGAAATTAAAAATACACGGATTCGTGTGCCCAACTATCAGAAGTTCGGACTTTTGGCACAATCATATGTTAATTACAAATTACAATTGGTACAATGAAAGTAGCACTTTGGATATTGATATTTTTGGCCACCTTTTGCTTTATGGAATTCATGGCTTGGTTTACACATAAATATGTAATGCATGGTTTTTTATGGAGCCTCCACAAAGACCACCATAAAAAAGACCACGATTCGTGGTTTGAGCGAAACGATGCATTCTTTATTTTCTACGCTATCGTGAGCATGGCGCTATTCTACTTAGGCAGTTATACCACTTTTTGGTATGGATGGCCTTTAGGTTTCGGCATACTTGCTTATGGGATTGCTTACTTTACAGTTCATGATATTTTTATCCACCAACGCTTCAAAATGTTTAGGAATGCTAATAATAGATATGCCCGTGGCGTCCGTAGAGCCCACAAAATGCATCATAAACACCTAGGAAAACAGGATGGGGAGTGCTTTGGTATGTTGGTGGTGCCCTTTAAATATTTTAAAAAGAAATAACTACTCAGCAATAAGTTTGTCCAACAGTGCTCTGGTCTTATCGGAATTCCAATTGGCCGCACCTGTTTTATCCACTACGATGTTACCCTGTTTATCAACTATATATGTAACGGGTATACTACCACTTTCCAATTCTTTTGGTGTCGCCGAAACTTGAAAATATACGGGCAAATCATATCCTTTTTTCTTTAGAAATGTCTCGACTTTTTGCTTTTCATCATTTGCTACAAAAACAAAAGTCACCTTATCTCCATAATCTTTATAGAGATCGGCAAAACCTGGAAGTTCTGCAACACAGGGAGGACACCAGGTTGCCCAAACATTAATTAAAATTACTTCTCCTTTTCGAGACTGCAGATTGGTTTGTTTCCCTTCTAAATCAATAAGGTCCCAATTGTAGTTTTTTAAATTGGCTTGTTCGTCCTTGTCAACTGTACTTGGAGATAGTACTGTAGCTACTATTTTATTCACCCATACCCTCGGGTAAAAACCCAGTGGGGTGAACAATACGAGAACTATGGCCAAAATCCATATTCCATTGCTAATTTGCTCCTTGGTAATCTTCATTCTGCAATTAATTCATCCAACAACTTGTATACTTTTACCGTACTCCAATCCGAAATTCCCTCTTCATGGATCACAATGTTCCCCGATTTATCAATCAGATAGGAAGCGGGCACACTACTAGCATCAATAGGCATTTTTTCACCAATGATCAAATAAGTTAGTGGAAATGTGAAGTCATGCTCGTCCATAAATGCTTCAACAGGTTCCCTTTCTTCATCGGTAATGATATAAAAATCCATCTTGCCTTTATATCTGTCGTATAATTCTTGAATACTTGCAAGTTCGGCTTCTGAAGGCAAACGCCATGATGCCCAAAAATTGACCAAGATTACCTTGCCCTTCGATTTTTCAAAGTTGAAAAAATTCCATTCTTCATCCTTCAGTTTCCAATCGTAATCGGTGATTTGTTGACGTTCTGCCGTTTCGATGACTTCAGGAGAAAATGAGAACATTCTGTTTAACCATATCTTTCCATAATAACCAATTGGGGTTACAAAAAACGACAGGATAAAAAGAATTAATACTACATTGAGAATGGTCTTTTTATTGATTTTCATTGAAAGTTATTTCTCAAAAATTAAAAACTCCTGACATCTTAAACAACATCAGGAGTTTTTTACTGATTATTTTAAAAACAATTAAGCATTCTGTTTCTTGATCAAATTCAAGGCCGAACCTTCGTTGAACCACTTGATTTGAGCATGATTGTATGAATGGTTCGTAATGATGGTATCCTTACTTCCATCGGCGTGCACCACTTCAAGTGTCAAAGGTTTGTCCGGTGCAAACTCAGCAGCATCAACAATATTGAATGTATCGTCTTCCTGAATCAAATCGTAATCATCCTCATTGGCAAAGGTCAAGGCCAACATTCCTTGTTTCTTCAAGTTGGTTTCGTGAATCCTTGCAAAGGATTTTACAATAACAACGGCTACACCCAAGTGCCTTGGTTGCATGGCCGCATGTTCTCTTGATGATCCTTCTCCGTAGTTATGGTCTCCCACAACAACAGTCATAATTCCTTCTTTCTTGTATTCACGCTGCGTATCTGGAACTCCACCATATTCACCGGTCAACTGGTTTTTAACGAAGTTGGTTTTTTTGTTGAAAGCATTTACCGCTCCAATCAAGGTATTATTGGCAATGTTATCCAAATGACCTCTAAAACGTAACCAGGGTCCTGCCATGGAAATGTGGTCGGTAGTACACTTTCCAAAGGCTTTGATCAATAATTTCATCCCTTGAAGATCACTTGCCTTGATTGGGACAAAAGGCTCCAACAATTGCAAACGCTCAGAATCTGAAGCTACTTTAACCTCTACTCCACTTCCATCTTCAAGAGGGTCTTCGTAACCGTTTTCCTTAACTTCAAAACCTTTTGGCGGTAACTCCCATCCTGTTGGTTCATCCAACATTACTTCTTCACCATCTTCGTTGATCAACTTATCCGTCAATGGGTTAAAGTCCAAACGACCTGCAATGGCAATCGCTGCGGTCATTTCTGGTGATGCAACAAATGCATGCGTGTTCGGGTTACCGTCGGCACGTTTTGCAAAGTTACGGTTGAAGGAATGTACAATGCTGTTCTTTGGAGCGTTCTTTGGATCCTCATATCGTCCCCATTGACCAATACATGGTCCACAGGCATTTGTAAAGATCTTGGCATCCAATTTTTCAAAAATATCAAGGATACCGTCACGTTCGGTAGTATATCGTACTTGTTCTGAACCTGGGTTGATACCAAACTCAGCTTTTGTTTTCAATTTTTTGTCCAAAGCTTGTTGCGCAATGGAGGATGCTCTCGATAAATCTTCATAAGAAGAGTTCGTACAAGAACCTATCAATCCCCACTCAACAGCTAAAGGCCAACCGTTTTCGGTAGCTTTATCCGTCATTGTTCCTACTTCTGTAGCCAAATCCGGGGTAAATGGACCATTTAGCAAAGGCTTCAATTCAGAAAGGTTGATTTCGATTACCTGATCAAAATATTGCTCTGGATTAGCGTACACCTCTGCATCAGCAGTCAAGTGTTCTTTAACCTTGTTTGCCTCATCGGCAACATCTTCCCTATCAGTAGCCCTTAGGTAACGCTCCATTGATTCGTCGTAACCAAAGGTTGATGTCGTTGCTCCAATTTCAGCACCCATGTTACAAATGGTACCTTTACCTGTACACGACATGGAAGTGGCGCCAGGGCCAAAATATTCTACAATAGCACCTGTTCCACCTTTTACGGTAAGAATTTCAGCTACTTTCAAGATAACATCCTTAGGGGCTGTCCAACCGGAAAGTTTACCTGTCAATTTTACACCGATCAACTTAGGAAACTTAAGTTCCCATGCCATTCCTGCCATTACATCCACAGCATCTGCTCCTCCTACACCGATAGCGACCATTCCCAAACCACCAGCGTTTACGGTGTGAGAATCGGTTCCAATCATCATACCTCCAGGGAATGCATAATTTTCCAATACTACTTGGTGAATAATACCAGCACCTGGTTTCCAAAACCCAATACCATATTTGTTAGATACAGACCCCAAGAAATCAAACACCTCTTTACTAGTTTCATTGGCATGTTTTAAATCTGCCGCAGCACCATCTTTAGCTTGGATCAGGTGATCGCAGTGAACCGTGGTAGGCACTGCTACTTTGTCTTTTCCAGCTTGCATAAATTGCAACAAGGCCATCTGAGCCGTTGCATCTTGACAAGCGATTCTGTCGGGAGCGAAATCAACGTAATCTTTGCCCCTTATATAGGCCTTTTCGGGATTACCGTCCCAAAGGTGAGAGTATAAAATCTTTTCAGAAAGCGTTAGCGGCTTACCTACCAATTTCCGGGCTTTTTCCACACGTTCTCCCATAGAAGCGTAGACACCCTTAATCATGTCTATATCAAATGCCATTATTCAATTAGGTTTTTTATGATTTTTGTAATTTGGTAAATTTACTAAAATGAGAAGGAATTTGAAATTAGAATCGACCTAAATAAATGTCGGTTTTCTCATTTTTTACAATAATTCCGTGATAATTTTTTCCTCGGTGATACCTTCAGCTTCCGCTTTGTAGTTTTTTAGTATCCTGTGACGAAGAATTCCCAAGGAAACTGCCTTAACATCCTCGATATCCGGAGAGAACTTTCCATGGATGGCTGCATGTGCCTTGGCAGCTAAAACCAAATTCTGTGATGCTCTTGGTCCTGCCCCCCAATCAATGTAATTTTTTACGTAATCGGAAGCGCCGACTTGATCTGGGCGTGTTCTGTTAACCAACCTTACCGCATAATCCACAACATTATCCGGTACAGGAATTCGCCTGACCAAATGTTGCACTGCTATAATCTCGTCGGCATTAAACAGTGTACTTATCTGGACCTCATCGTCTGTAGTTGTGGATTTTACCACTTGTATTTCTTCTTCAATCGAAGGGTATTTTAGTTCTATGGCAAACATAAAACGATCCAATTGGGCCTCCGGCAATGGATAGGTTCCTTCTTGCTCTATTGGGTTTTGTGTGGCCAGAACAAAATAAGGTTGATTTAATTTGTGTTGCTTTCCCGCAATGGTCACCGCTCTTTCCTGCATGGCTTCCAGCAAAGCGGCTTGGGTTTTGGGCGGTGTCCTATTGATTTCATCCGCCAGGATGATGTTCCCGAAAACTGGTCCCATTATAAATTTGAAGTTGCGGTTTTGGTCCAACACCTCGCTTCCTAAAATGTCACTGGGCATTAAATCCGGGGTAAATTGTATTCTTTTAAAATCCAATCCCAATGTTTGTGCAATGGTATTGACCATTAAGGTCTTTGCCAAACCAGGAACCCCGATCAAGAGAGAATGTCCTCCTGTATAGATGGATAGCAGTATTTGTTCAATTACCTCTTCTTGGCCTACAATGACCTTGGCAATCTCCTTTTTTAAGTCTTGGTGTTTTTTTACCAGCTTTTCAACTGCATCTACATCCGACATATATTTATTGCTTTACCCAGTTGTTAGCAAAATCGCAATCTCTACTTTCGGTATCCACATGGATGTAAGTATCATCGATATGTTCGTCCATCCAACCTTTTATGGCTTTGAATTGCTTTTCTCTTAACGCCAGTTCTTGAATTTTCATATAATCTTTTGCAAAATCCGCCTCGTGCTCATCATAGCGGTTGGAAATTTTCATGATCTTGAACTTGGGAGATCCACCTCTTTGGTCATCTTCGCGAATAGGCCTTGATATTTCACCATCCTTTAGATCCCTTACTTGGTTATAAAGGGTTGGATCCATTTTGGTCAACTCAAAACGAGAATCAAAATTGATAGGGTTACGAAGCAATCCACCATCAAACTTGGTTTCTTTTTCATCGGAAAAATTGATCGCTGCTTCGGCAAAGGTGTATTTTCCATCCAAAACCTGCTGACGAATAGTATCCAGTTCCTGAGTTGCTTTGTCAATGGCACTTTGAGGAATCTCAGGAGTCATAAGAATATGACGAATATCTCTTTCCTGCCCTCTCACTTTTTCCACAAAAATGATATGATACCCAAAAATGGTTTCAAATGGCTCAGAAATCTCTCCTTCCTGAAGACTAAAAGCTACATCTTTAAATTCTTTTACAAACTGAGTTTCCTTGGTCATACTATACAAACCTCCATTTGCTCTGGAAGCACCATCTTGAGTGTACAGGATGGCCTTTACCTTAAAGCTCGCATCGTTCTCCAATACATCCTGCCTAATCTCCTTTAATTGATTGATTACTTTCTGTTTTTCTTCTTCGGGAGCTTCGGGTTGCTTAACAATTTGGGCTATTTCCAATTCCGCACCAAAAACAGGCCTTTCATCTTCTGGGATTTTGTAGAAAAACTGGCGTACTTCTTCCGGTGTCACCTCAATTTCCTCAACAATCTTGCCCTGCATTTTTTCCGAGAGCATACGCAATTTGTTGATTTCAAAAAGCTCTTCACGGAAACTTTCCATATCAGCCTTTTTGTAGTAACTCAACATCTTTTCAACACTTCCAATTTGCTGGGTAAGCTGCTGAATCTGTCTATCGCTTTGGGCATTTACCATATCATCGGAGACCAACAAACTATCCTGTACAGCTTGGTGTGCATAGAGCCTATCCTCCATAAGCTTGCCCAAAAGACTGCAACGTGTAATATCTTCTGTTGAGGCGCCTTGGTTTTTAAGATCGATCAAGGTTTTATCGATGTCAGATTCCAAAATTACATAGTCACCGACCACGGCGGCTATACCATCCAATTTTATTTTTTTGGTAGCACTTGTAGTATCTTTTGCGCCCATTGCCTCATCGGCTCCCTGTGCTCGGATAATTCCCATCATTGCAAAAAATGCGATAACAGATAATCCGTTAATTTTCTTTGTCATAAACCTCAAATTCGTTCTTCTTAATAGCTTCATCAATAATTTCGGTTTCCAGTTTCTTTACGTAATTCAATTTACGCCGGTTCAAAATCAATTGCTTTATATCTGGCTCCACATAATCAAAAGGAGCTGTTTCATTGACTTCCAATACATTGGTCACCAAGCCCAAATATACCTCTAAGGAATCTTGTAGCTCAAAAAATTGTGATTTTTTTAAGTGGGTTTCCTCATTTGCCTGCGTCAACGGGGAAATTTCTTCAATTACCCGTGTGGCACTTACCCAAATGGAATCGTTAAAATGTATTTTTTTGAACTGTACAGCTATGGAATCCAAATATCTTTTATCAGAATCGTCCCATTTTTTTATTCTGTCCTCTACACCATTCCTGTCCAAAAATTGATTGGACATACCCACAAACCTGAGCTGTACCAATTTTTCATTCAGTTTGAAATTTTCCTTTTCACGTTCGTAGAATTCTTCAAGCTGACTTTTGGTAACGGCTGTATCCTGGGATTGATTTACCAAAGCCTCAATATAGGCCCTGGTGTACAGGTCTGCACGATAATCTGAAACCAAACGGTCAAACTCCGCCAATTTTTCCTCGGGCAAATTTATTTTTGATTTGGACAACAACAGCTGCTTGGATGCCCAATTGTTGATGTAATTGGTCACAAAAACAGTACTGTCCTCAGCTGTCATATCATCTCGGATAAAAGAGGCAACATCCTCTTTATATAAAAAAGTATCGTCTACCCTTGCCAATGGTTCCTTTTCTTCAACCTTATTGAACATACCCTCGCATGAGGAAACTAATATTGCTGCCAAGGCATAAAGGAAGTACAGCGTATTTTTTTGGAGCTTAAGCATTTCGCAAAAATAACAATTACAAAATCCCCTACAAGAAGGTTCTAATTTCATTAACAGATTTTTTAATGGAAATAGATGGCCAGAAATCGCTACTTTAGTGCAAAACCAATCCAAACATGAATTACACCACCGAAATTGTGGTCGATGTTCCTCGGGAGGAATTTATCAAAAAAATGGACAATCCCGAAAACATGAAGCATTGGCAAGAGGGGCTTATTGGCTACGAACAATTGTCCACAAAGCCTGGACAGGAAGGCGCACGGATGAGCCTTAGTTACAAAATGGGCAAACGGGAAATGAACTTAGTGGAGACCATTATAAAAAGGAACCTGCCGGATGAACTGCATATGACCTACGATACCAAAGGAGTCCATAACATCCAAAAGAACCATTTTAAAGAAGAAGGTGACAAAACCCGATGGGTTTCTGAATCCGAGTTCCAATTCTCTGGATTTGGAATGAAACTCATGGCATTTTTCATGCCGGGCGCTTTTAAAAAACAATCTCTAAAATATATGCAAGATTTTAAGGCATTTGCCGAAAAAGGTGAATCCGTGCTTAACTCCTAAAACACAATGGAAAAACTTTTGGATAGAAAAATTAAGATTATTTGGGACTTTAGAGGTCCAAGTGCGGCGCATACTGCCGAACACTACCTGAAACACCTCAAGGAATTTGTGGAAGTGGAAGAATTAAAATATGACCTTGGAGGCGTGGAGCATTTTAGCCCTACCCATAGTATTGCTTATTTAGTGGTTGCCGAGTTTGAATTGGAAGAGGTAAGGAGCATTCTTAAACCTCACCGTGGCCAAGTGTACAATCAAGAAATTTAAGTTTACACCTATGTGTAATAGGTTTGTAATTGTAGGTTTATTGGGGTTGGTGATATCTTGTTCCAACAACCCTCCAATGGATTCTTTGGTAAAAGCGCTTTCATCACAAGATCCCAAAATTAAAAATGTGATGGATAATCTTGAAGCGCATGAGGTTCAAATCCGATACACCCAAATTGACAGAAGAAACGACAGTATTATTTTTACTGATTTTGATTTTCAGGTCGATGAAAATAACTATTTCTACCCCGCCAGTACGGTAAAGTTTCCTGCAGCAGTAGCCGCTTTGGAAAAACTCAACGAAATTGATTCGCTTTCCATGAATACCCGGTTTTTTGTGGAAGGAGATTCGGTACAAACCACATTTGCCAAGGCCATTTCGGAAATATTCGCTGTTTCGGACAATGCTGCGAACAATAGATTGGTGGAGTTTTTGGGTCAAGACGATTTAAAAGAACGGATGATGCATAGAGGGGTTTCACCCATACGGATTGCCCATCGGTTATCCACAAGTAACGCAGACGATGTAACCACAAAAACTTTGATTTTTTACCTGAACGACTCCACCACCTCCTTGAGCAAGCCCATAATAAACTCGCCGATAAATCCCCTCGACTTAAATAGAATAAGAAAAGGGATAGGGTTTATTGCCGATGAATCCTACCAACAGGGACCTTTTGATTTCAGTTTAAAGAATTATTATCCCATCAAGGCGCAAAGTGCTTTGTTAAAGCGTATTATTTTTCCAGAAGTATTTCCAAAGGAACAAAGGTTCAACCTGAGCGACAACCAACACAAGTATCTGTTGACGGCTATGCAGACGCTACCTCCAAAACTTGGATATGACCCAGATGAGTTTTATGACAGTTATGTAAAGTTCTTCATCTTTGGGGATAACACGGACCCAATGCCCAATCACATTAAAATTTATAACAAGGTGGGATATGCTTATGGCACACTTACAGATTGCGCTTATATTAAAGACACTAAAAACAATATTGATTTTATGGTCACCGCAACCATACTGGTCAACAGCAACGGTATTTTCAACGACAACAACTACGAATACGACGAAGTAGGCATACCATTTTTAGCACAGCTGGGTAGAGAGTTATATCAAATGGAATTGGCCCGAAAAAGGTAATAGTACCAAAATAAAAAAGCACCGCAATGCGGTGCTTTTCAACATCAAAACAAACAACCTTTAATTAGTTGGGCATTACAACGTCCTCAATAATATGGATTACTCCGTTTGAGGCAACGACATCTGTTTTGGAAATTTTACTCCAATTTCCATTGGCATCTTTCAAATAAATGCCATCGTCCTTTTTCATAGCAGTTAATTTCCCACCGTTTAAAGTTGTAAGTTCTGCTTTCCCGTTTCCTTTGTTTAGTGCAGCAGCCACATCGGCAGCCATCAATTCTCCTGAAACTACATGATAGGTTAGAATGGCCGCTAATCTTTCTTTGTTTTCTGGTTTCAACAGAGCATTTAAAGTCTCAGTATCAATTTTGGCAAATCCTGAATTTACAGGGGCAAATACAGTGAAGGGTCCATCCCCTTTCAAGGCGCCCACCAAATCGGCAGCTTTTAAGGCCGTAACCAAAGTTGAGAAGTCATCCACAGAAACAGCTATATCTACTATGTCATTGGATTTTTGAGCGTTTGTTAGTTGAGTGCCGAATACTAAAGCACAGGTAGCGAAGGCAAAGATTAATTTTTTCATTTTTCTTTTTGAATTTTAATGATTAATTGTTTTTAAAGCGTTTTCTATTATTATTTACACCTGGTTTGGGCAAATGGATGAAGGCCGTAGTTTTTTATCATATATTTAACACTAGCAATGAAGAACAGTTTTGAAGACCATGAGGTAATCACCCGTTTGATTTCAGGTGACGAAACGGCCCTCTACCAATTATATGATAAATATTCCGGAGCTCTGTTCGGGGTTATTCTTCGTATGTGTCGTGATAAAATCAAGGCTGAAGATCTTCTCCAGGAAACTTTTGTAAAAATTTGGAAAAACATAGAGGCCTACGATGCATCAAAAGGTAGGTTTTATACCTGGGCCTACAGAATAGCACGTAACACAACATTAAATTCAATACGCAAGAAGAACAAGCTCATCCAAACCGATGATCTGAGTGTATATGATATTAAAGAAGTTAATGAAGAGGAGACAGATTATACAGCCTTAAAAGGTTCCATTAAAACCCTTGAACCTCATCACCAGAAAGCTATTACATTAGTGTATTACAGTGGCTATACCCACAAACAAGCCCATAAAAAAATGGCGTACCGTTAGGCACTTTTAAGTCCTATATAAAACAAGCACTAAAACAATTACGGGAGACGTACAGCGAAAAGTTGATTTATATTTGGTTCGTTTTAGAATTAATGCCATGATAGATAAGAAAAGGATATTGGAAGAAGGACTTCTAGAGCTTTATCTTACTGAAGAGCTCTCAGAAGAGTTGACCATTGCAGTGGAAGAAACCCTTGAGAAAGATAAAGAACTCAAGGAACATTTTGATGCATTGGAAGCTGATTTTGAACGCATGGGTATGGAACAGGCCATAGCACCACCAAATGCCATTAAAGTAAGATTGAAGAATGCTATCAATCAAACTGAAGCAACAAAAACAAATTGGGTACCCTTATCCATTGCTGCAGGTTTTGCTTTGATTTTTGGCCTTAGTACCTTTTGGTTATACGTTAAATGGCAAGGTGCAGAAAGTAACCTAAGTACGCTTCAATCACAGACGAGTCAGTTGCAGCGTAAAATGGACAACTTAGAATCGGAATTTAGACTCACATCCAATCGTTTTGAAAGCATCAATAATCCCGATGTTGTTCCTTTGGTTCTCTACGGAAACCAAAAAGCACCCAATGGAAAGGCAGTTGCCTATGTCAACCACAAAAGTCATCTGGTACTTGTTAATCCGAAAGGGTTACCCACATTGCCAAAGGATAAAACGTATCAAATGTGGAGCGATGTTAATGGAGAAATGATCAATATGGGGACGTTAAGAACCGACAATGAGTTGGTGCCCCTAAAGTATATTGAAAATGCCGAGTCCTTAAATATCACTATTGAGCCCGCTGGTGGGAGCGACCACCCAACGGTGGAAGAATTAGTGTCCTACGTGATACTGTAATCGACCAATTTCTGAATATTGGCAATCAAAAGTGGGACATTACTCCGAGAATCAAATTCTTTTCGCCAACATCCCACTTTCCGGACTAGAATCATTTAAAATCATGGAACTTTATCCAACCATTTCTGGTTGTGCGTTCCAGTTTTCATTTGCCAAGAGTATTTGGTCAAAATCAATTCCTTCGATAGGCCTCAAGGTTTGGCTCGCGGCATCCCATTCTATTTTTCTGCCCAATTTCCAAGACAAACCTGCCATGTGGGCGGAGATGGCCTCATCAAAACCTTCTTTGATACCACAACTTACATTTCCTCCATTTTTGATAACGCTCAACCACTCTCGCATATGGAGGAAGGTAGAATCTACTCGAACACCATCAATATAGGTCCACATAAGTCCCTTATCAGCAAAGTACTGTGATGTGGCCGACGATACAGCATCTGTTGCATTTGCTGCTGGGTCGTATTGATAAATTGGCACATCGGGTCGCATTTTTTCGGCTTCCAACATATCGGCATAGCGAGTGGATGCACCATCGGGCCAAACAGTCAATCTATTGCCCAATTCCATGGTGGCATCGTGCCCCATTAAAATGGTAGGCCGGCTGAACCCATTCCCCAACGTGGCGCTATAGCAAAAGGTCATCCCTTTTTCTTTACCCTTTATTTGACTGCTTCCAGTACTGAAATCAGGAAATTCCATATTCACCTGAATTACATCGGGTACATTTCTACCATCGTTATGGGTATAAATTCCGCCTGAAGAGCTTACCGAAGCTGGAATACCCATATTGAGCACACAGTTTAAACGATCATAATCATGAGACAACAAATCCCCTGAAAGACCAGAGCCATAGGACCACCATTTACGCCACCTAAAAAAATGGTTTTTGTTGAATGCCACCTTTGGTGCAGATCCCAGGAATTGCTCCCAATCAATGGTCTCGGGACTTGCCTTTTCGTGGATATCGTAGTTCCACGCTCCATTGTCATCGTTCCTATTGGTATTCGTCTGAATCAAGGATACATGACCAAGGGTTCCTTTTTCCACAATATCACGAGCCGTGCTAAAACTTAGGGTTTGTCTATGTTGGTGACCTACGGCAAAAACCGCATCGGATTTTTCAGCAGCATCACGCAAGGTATAGGTCTCACTAACCGTATGTGTCATCGGTTTTTCCACATAAACGTGCACATTGTTGTTCAAAGCTTCGATGGACATTGGTGCGTGCCAATGATCTGGAGTGGCAATCACCACGGCATCCACTTCCCCACTTTGAATCATGTCCTTATAGGTCAGGTATCTTTTAATCTTATTATCATCGCTAGAAAACGAGTTGATGAACTTTTCCGCTCGTACATCGAACACATCGCATATACCAACTAGTTTCACATTGAGTCGTTCTTGTGCTTCAAAATCCTCCAATCTTTTATTATTTGGGTCTTCTTCGGCAGCTAAACGCATTTCTTCTTTCCACTCATCGGTGGCAAAACCCAATGCCCTTGTCAATTGTTCTCCACGAATACCAAAACCAATCACCCCAATACGAACAGGATCTCCCCCTATTCCCGGAACCGCCGGTGGCAATGAAGGTTTTATATTGAGTTGTTCCAATATTTCCGAGCGTTTGTTTCTTGACCCAACAGCGGTTGCGGCCCCAGCCCACCATACCGCTCCAAGTACGGGCAAGCCTCCCAATCCTATTAAAAGGTCTCTTCTAGTCCATTTCATTGTTCCTGAGTTTTAATTTTGTTCTTCCTAAGATAATCAAGGCCAAAGTATGCGCCCGTAGGTAGTTGATAAATCACAATTATTGCCACAAGTTCGATTAGGTTTTTATTGACCAGCCAATAGTTTCCCTCCACGTTCATTTGCATTAAACCAGGGAAAGGTGGATGCGCCAAAAAATAAAGTGCCAATAGACCAACGCCGACAATGGCACCGATACGTTCAAAAATTCCAAGGGTAAATGTAACCCCGACCACCATAAGGGCGATAATATTCAAGGTATCCACCAAACCAATGGTTGAATCTCCTATCAACATAGTAAAAAACCCTTCAAATGGTCCTTGTGCGGTAGCCAAATACCCAAAGGACGTCCATTCGGGATTGTACATCTTCACCACACCCTCAAATAAAAAGTGCCACCCTATAAAAATTCGAAGCAGGGCAACACTTGCTTTCAGTTTATTTTGATTTTGGTTCATAGTTATTATAGTTAATTGTACAGAATTGTTGTTTCTTAAAAGTGATTGGAATCAAAAATTGGAATTCAAACATCAAAGTTTTCATTTTGAATTACTAAAAGTACCCAACACCGATACCATATACCATGACCGATGTCAGTTTTGAGGAATAGAAAAAGTTACGAAAATATTTAAGTGCTTAAAACACTTTAGATCGTATCGATTTTAAGAAGAGTTAAAACCAATGCAAACACATACGATCACCTAAGTACAAATATTGGCAACTGTGCTTTGAAAAAAAAGTATTGTCCTTGTCTGAAATTTAGGCAGGCTCCCCAAACAAGTCATAGTCCGAAGCATCCGTAATTTTGATATTCACGAAGTCTCCGATTTTAACGTAGTGTTTGGTGGCATCAATAAGCACTTCGTTATCCACGTCGGGGGAATCAAACTCGGTACGGCCCACAAAGTGATTCCCTTCCTTCCTATCAATTATGCAACGAAAGGTTTTACCGATTTTCTCTTGGTTCAGTTCCCAAGAAATTTGGGATTGAACTTCCATGATGCTGTTGGCACGTTCCTGTTTAACTTCTTCGGGAACATCGTCCTCCAAATTATAGGCGTGAGTATTCTCTTCGTGACTGTAGGTAAAACAACCCAATCGTTCAAAGCGCATTTCCCGAACCCATTGTTTCAAGGTTTCAAAGTCTTCCTCCGTTTCTCCAGGATAACCAACAATCAATGTAGTTCTAATGGCCATTTCGGGTACGGTTTTTCTAAAATCTTGCAGCAACTTTGTTGTCTTGGCCTGAGTAGTACCTCGACGCATACTTTTAAGTATGGCATCTGCTATATGCTGAAGGGGAATATCGATGTAATTACAGATTTTTGGCTCGTTGCGCATCACCTCCAAAACATCCATCGGGAAACCTGTAGGGAAAGCGTAGTGTAAGCGAATCCATTCGATCCCCTCAACTTTGGCCAAGGCTTGAAGCAATTCTGCCAAGTTTCTTTTCTTATATAGGTCAAGACCGTAATAGGTAAGGTCCTGTGCAATCAAAATCAACTCTTTCACCCCATTTGCTGCCAATTTTTCAGCTTCCGCCACCAAATCTTCAATAGGTGTGCTCTTGTGCTTACCGCGCATCAATGGAATCGCACAGAAAGAGCAAGGCCTATCGCAACCTTCGGCAATTTTAAGATAGGCATAGTTTTTTGGTGTGGTCGTCAATCGCTCACCAATTAACTCGTGTTTGTAATCGGCACCCAGGGCTTTCAACAAATTGGGAAGGTCACTGGTACCAAAATATGCATCCACATTGGGAATCTCCTTCTCCAAATCTGGCTTGTAACGCTCACTCAAACAACCTGTCACAAAAACCTTGTCCACATCGCCAGCTTCTTTGCGTTGCACATAATCCAAAATGGTGTTGACACTTTCCTCCTTGGCGTTTGCAATAAATCCACAGGTATTGATTACCACAACATTGCCTTCTTCTTCATGAGCTACCTCTTTATTGTTGGCACGTAATTGTCCCATCAATACTTCGGAATCGTAGACATTTTTACTACAACCTAAGGTTACCACATTGATTTTATTCTTTTTGAGCGATTTTGTGCGCATAGATCCTTTAAATGGAGTGCAAAAATACAATAACACAAGGCATTACAATAACTTCAGCGTATAATTTTAGAAGAAGGAACTCTTATTCAGACTAGAAAGCTATACCAAACTTATTAATTCTGATACCCTTCTGGAATTTTTCGGGCCTTGGTCAAATCCTCAAAGGCTTTTCCTATCCGCAATAAATGTGCTTCAGAAAATGGTTTTCCAATAAAGGTCAAGCTTTCTGGCTCGCCATCAGCCTTGTAGCCCATCGGAACGGTCAGAGCAGGATATTCCGCCACGGCAGCATAACCTGCATGGTAATTGTTAATGCTCAAAACGGCATCAAGCTCCTTTTCTTCCATTATTTTGAAGAAAGCTCTTCCCGATTCTTTTAAATCCTTTTTTATTTTTTCAAATTGTTCCGCGGTGGTCGAATCTGCCAAAATACCGTCAAAACGAGCTTGCCCATAAGGTATCCTAACCAGAGAATCTTGGTTGTTAAATCTGACCACATCCTCTACCGATTCCACTTTTACAGCATCCTTATCTTTTACCTGAGACTTCAAATAGGCGGGCAGATCATGTTCCATATCCAAGTTCAACAAAGTTAAAAAGCCCTCCAAGGGTATGTCTTCTGGTTCAAATTCTATGATTTGCGCCCCTGCTTCTCGCAAAGCTTCCACATTGGCAGCATAAATCGAATCTCGCTCCATTAAATTTGTCATTACCCCAAGACGGGTTTCTTTAAGAGGCTCAGGGTTCATCCAAGCAGATAAAATTCCAGGTTCTGCACTTACCGATTTATAATCAGCCTCATCTTTTCCCAACATCGCATCCAGGAGAATGGCATTGTCCGTAACATTTTTGGTCATCGGACCAGGGGTGTCCAGAGTACTCGAAATGGGTACAATTCCAGTTCTGCTCAAGAGACCAATGGTCGGTTTTAAGCCCACTACGGAACTCTGGCTCGATGGTGAAAGTATACTTCCTGAGGTTTCTGTTCCCACCGCACCTACTGCGTAGTTAGCCGCTGTTGATGTTCCACTACCTGCACTGGATCCTCCCGTATCAAAGACTCGTCTTCCGTAGGGATTCAAGGTTTGTCCTCCAACAGCACTTTGTCCGTTAGGGCATACACCACAAATAAAATTGGCCCACTCACTAAGGTTTGCCTTCCCTAATATTAACGCCCCCTTTTGCTTCAAACGTTGAACAATAAACGCATCATCAGTCTGATTTTCTTTAAGAGCGATGGCACCAGCCGTTGTCTTCATTTCGGCTGTTCCGATATTATCCTTCAATAAAATGGGCATACCGTAAATAAGGTGGTGGGTCTCTTTGCTTTCATCCAGTTGACGTGCTTCTTCCAGCACATTGGGGTTCAGTGCAATTACCGTATTTAGTGTCGTGTTATTGGGCAGTTCATATTCATAGATTCTGTGCAAATAGAACAATACCAAATCTTCGTAAGTGAACGTTCCTTCATCAATATGGTTTTGAATGGTGGGTATGTCTTGCTCCAAGACCAAAGGCTTCATCTTTTCATATTGCGCTTCGCTGAATTTTGATACTTCATCGTAAAGCGGTAAAAACACCTCGTTCTTATCCAAGACCTTGCTCTGAATAAACTTATAGCGCATCCTTGGACTTTCGTTATCCTTACTAGCCGCCACTTCCAATGAATCGTTGTAGGGTGTCCAAAGGACGATATCTTCCTTTGGTTCCGTGTTTTTTTGTTTACATGAAATAAATCCGATAATTAGAAAAGAGCAAAAAAGATATTTGTACATAGTAGCTTATATTTTGAAAAACGAATCGACAAACTCATATTTATTGAACACTTGGAGATCCTCTATTCCCTCACCAACTCCAATATATTTTACGGGAATCTGAAATTGATCGGAAATTCCGATAACAACCCCTCCTTTGGCGGTTCCATCCAATTTGGTCACCGCCAAACTGGTTACCTCGGTCGCCTTGGTAAATTGCTTCGCTTGTTCAAAAGCATTTTGTCCCGTAGAACCATCCAACACCAAAAGGACCTCATGTGGGGCATCGGGAACAACCTTTTGCATTACCCGTTTTACCTTAGAAAGCTCGTTCATTAAATTTACTTTGTTGTGCAAACGTCCTGCAGTATCCACCAAAACCACATCGGCATTTTCTGCTACGGCGGAGTTTAGGGTATCAAATGCCACGGAGGCAGGATCACTTCCCATTTTTTGTTTTATTATGGGTACGTCAACTCGCTTGGCCCAAACTTCCAATTGGTCAATGGCCGCAGCTCGAAACGTATCGGCTGCCCCCAAAACCACCTTCATCCCTTTATTTTTGAATTTGTGCGCCAATTTTCCGATGGTCGTAGTTTTACCTACACCGTTTACGCCCACTACCATGATCACATAAGGTTTTTTGTCCTTTGGAATGGTAATCTCACTATCCTCCCCTGCTTGGGTTTCAGAAAGTAGTCCAGCTATTTCTTCACGCAATATGGTATTGAGTTCATCGGTGCCCATGTATTTATCACGTGAAACACGTTCTTCAATACGATCAATGATCTTTAGAGTGGTATTTACACCCACATCCGAAGTAACCAAGATTTCCTCGAGACTATCCAGCACCTCATCATCTACCTTGGACTTGCCCGCTACAGCTTTCCCCAACTTACCGAAGAAACTGGTCTTGGACTTTTCGAGTCCCTTGTCCAAGGTCTCCTTTTTATCCTTTGAAAATATATTTTTGAATAAGCTCATCCTATGTTCTTTGAGAATGATCAAAGATAGCAAAGTAAGGGGAGTTTTGTTAAATCAAAATACACGCAAAACACACATATTGCATAAGCATGATTTCGTTTTACAAAACAATCCATACTTCAACTCCTCAAGGTTTTACCTGTGCATTATAGGTATACACAACAAATATTAGAGTGCTTCGGGGCACTTGTTTACTTTTATAATGGTTTAGTTTTCTCAAAATTCCATGAAAAATCCAATCAGAAGGATAGTAATATTACTACTGGCATTGTTTTCGATAACAATTTCAGCACAAGAAACGTATTCGGATTCATTTAGCTCTGTATCCTATGCAAATAACGATGGAACCCAAAATTGGTCCACTAATTGGCAAGAGTTTAATGATAACAACAATCCTGCAAATGGCTATATAAGTATAAACAACGATGAGCTAAGGTTTAGATACATTTGGTCCGAGAACATAAGACGATCGGCAGATTTAAGTTCTTACTATACAGCCTCCCTATCTTTTGATTGGCGAACATCTAGTCTTGAATCCGGCGAAACATTGATTATTCAAGTATCCTCAGATGGTTCTTCCTTCACCACATTAGATACATTCACTGGTAGTCAAAGTGGTACGTTTGACCAAGATATAACAGCTTACATATCCAGCAATACCACTATTCGCTTTAGAAAAGGAGGGGGCGACTGGTCCGGTAATGATGACCGTGCCTATATTGACAATGTAACCATTTCCACAACATCAGTTCCTCAGACAGATTCAGATGGAGATGGAATAATTGATGTAGTTGACCTAGACGATGACAATGATGGAATAACCGACGAAGAGGAGTATTGTTCCACTATAAGCGCTTCCTTTCTGACATCATCAGATGTAGGAGAAAGATCTGTTGTTATCAGCCACACAGATACCGGATATTTGAGACTTGATTTTTCATCTATGGATAATTCGTTTCAATTGGACATTAATGGAACCACTGCACATCCTTCAGTTTTAGAATTTGAGAACGGGGCATTGGATGCTGGTGACGAATATTTTGTGTTCCAATCGGATGGAAGTTTTATAAGTCAGCCTTGGGTGGCCAACTCCAATGGCATACCAAGACTAAGATTGATTGTAAATGAATTTGGCCAAATAAGCCTTTACGGTAGCCGAACTACCTCCTCCACAACATTGGAGCTTATGGAGGCTCAGGGCGGCACACCCTTTAATACCATTCCCTGGATACCTGCGAACAATAATACATTTACGCTAACCAACCAGGCTGGTCCTGGTCCTGAGGGTTTTACGGGAGAATTGTTCGCAAGTGCTATTTGTGATACCGATGGTGATGGAATCAGTAATGAGTTTGACCTAGATTCCGACAATGATGGAATTTATGATATTGTTGAATCCGGTGTATTGAATGAAAGTGGTGTGGCGGATAGCAATAACGACGGTAGAATTGATGGGGCCACTTCGAGCTCAGGCTCAAACGGACTGTTCAATGCAATCGAAGATGTTGATACGGAGTATGCAATTCCTTCCTATTCCATTTTGGATTCCGATGCCGATGGAAGTTATGACGCTTATGTGCTGGATGCTGATGCTGATGGATGCAACGATGTTCGAGAAGCGGGGTTCACCGATAATAACGATGATGGTTATTTGGGACCCAATCCTGTTACTATTGATGCCGAGGGAATAGTGACAAGCGGTTCCGATGGCTATACAACCCCAGCCGATAATGATTCCAACACTACATATGATTATAGGGAAGTCGGTTCAGCACCGACCATAACGTCACAACCAGTTAATACAACTACTTGTCCAGGGTGTACAACAACCATATCCGCTACTGTGACCGCAGACCAATTTCAATGGCAGTATTATAATGGAGTTTCTTGGCTCGACCTTTCAGATTCTGGGGTATACTCGGGAACTTCGACCAGCATGCTGACCATAACCAATCCTACTCCTAGCGAAAACAATACACAATATCGATTGCTGACCAGTAATGATGCATTTATTTGTGGAACCGAGACTTCCAATACGGCCATATTGACCCTAAGGGTGAATACAGTAGTGACCAATAGAAGAGTTACATACAGAGTAAATAAAAACTGATAGTAGTTTTTTATCTACATAAAAAAAGCCGCTAAATAGCGGCTCCAATATTATATGTGAAAGATACTTTCTTTCTTATTTTTTGTTCAACCAGTCATTAACCATTTCTGGTGCCATTACAGACTCCACAAAAGTATATGCTCCAGTTTTTGGAGATTTAACCATTTTAATGGCCTTTGTCAATCTTTTAGATGATGACTGAAGTGTTGCTACTGTTTTCTTTGCCATGGCTTATATTTTTCTGCCCTTTACTTAGTAAAAAGCTATTACTTAATTTCTTTATGAACTGTCATACGCTTAAGGATAGGATTGTACTTTTTGATTTCCATCCTATCTGGCGTGTTCTTTTTGTTCTTTGTGGTAATATATCTAGAAGTACCTGGCATACCAGATTCCTTGTGCTCCGTACACTCTAAAATTACCTGAACCCTATTTCCTTTCTTTGCCATTGTATTGTACTTAAAATGCTTTTACAACTTACTTTTTGGAATTGATTTCCTTCAAGACAGCAGAGATTCCTTTTTTGTTGATGATTTTCAACCCACGGGCAGAAACGTTCAAGGTTACCCAACGATCTTCCTCTGGAATATAAAATCTCTTCTTGGAGATATTCGCATCGAACCTCCTTTTTGTCTTATTGATAGAAAAGGAAACGTTGTTTCCAAACATCACCTTTTTTCCTGTTACTTCACAAACTTTAGACATCTCCCTAACTATTTGAGTGATTTTATTGAGGCTGCAAATTTATACCATTTTAATGGGACGTACAAAATTCTTTTTCAGAAATTTAAAATTTCTTTGTACAACAACTCAAAAGCCTTGTTTACAGACTTTTTAACAACCCTTTCCCGGTGCCTGCCCATAACGAATTTTTGAGCAAAAGTTCCAGTTGGTGAACTTATTCCTATATACACCGTACCAACATCGGCATCAGAATCACCTTTTGTAGGGCCGGCGTTTCCTGTTGTAGCTATGGCAAAATCGGTTCCCAACTTGTTTTTCACATTTTCGGCCATGGCAATGGCAACTTCTTCGCTTACCACGGAATGCTTGTCTATAAGTTTTTGGGGCACCCCCAACAAATGCACCTTTGCTTCGGTAGCATAACAGACCATACTGCCCTTAAAATAATTGGACGCGCCGGGCACTGAGGTAATTCGTTCCGCGATACTTCCTCCCGTAAAGCTTTCCGCAGTAGCAAGGGTCATTTTTTTATTGGTAAGCAATGTGCCAATTTGTTTCTCTACATTACCGTCCGCTTCTTCTTCACCATAAATAATGTCTCCTATTAAGGGGTACAGTTTTTTTACCTGCTCCTCAATACCCAAAAGCAACGCCTCCTTATCTTCACCTTTCGCGGAAAGTCTCAACCTTACCCTACCTAGATTGGGTAAATAAGCAAATTTTATATATGAAGGCAGATTATCTTCCCAATCTTCAAGCTTTTCCGCAATGGCACTTTCTCCAAGACCATAGGTCATGATAGTTTTGTGCACAATGTAGGGTCTATCGTATTCTTCGATAATTTTGGGCAACACCGACTTAGTAATAAGATTTTTCATCTCATAAGGAACACCAGGAAGCGAAACAAAAGCAGTTTTTCCCTTTTTCATCCATATACCTGGAGCCGTTCCAAACTCGTTGTGCAATACCGTTGATTTTGATGGAACCATGGCCTGCTCTCTGTTCAAATCCGAAATGGGAGTGGTGATATATTTTTTGAAGAGTTCTTCAATATGATTTAAAACGTTATTATCCCTAACCAATTCATCTTCAAAAAATTCGCAAAGGGTGTGTTTGGTAACATCGTCTTTTGTTGGCCCCAAACCACCTGTGATAATAACCACCGAAGAACGTTCTCCAGCTTCTTTCAGGGATTTTAAAATATGTTCCCTATCATCCTGTATAGAAGTAATTTGATAGACCGAGACCCCAATTTTATTAAGCTCTTTAGAAATAAAAGCTGAATTGGAATCCACAATTTGACCAATGAGAATCTCATCCCCAATGGTGATTATCTCGGCTTGCATCTATAAATCGAAGTCGTTTTTTAATTCTGTCACAACCTGTAGCACATCTTTTTTCAGAATGGGGAATTTTTCTTCAATCTCCTGCATGCTTCCTGTTGTTTTGCCTAAGGTCTCTATTTCGAGTGCCTTGGCCCTTGTGTGCTCCATACCCAAAATATCTACGTTGGGTTTAATTTTGTGAGCTAGCTTATATATGTTTTCGTAGTCCTTACTGCAAATTGCCTTTTCCAGGCTTTCCAAGTCCTCAGGAACTTCTTCCAAAAACACAGAAATTACAGATACGATGAAATCCTCATCCCCTTCTGCCATTTCATTTATCTTATCGAGGTTGTATATCATTACCTTACTTTAATTTCAAATAGTTGTTCTCCTTCCAATGCACCGACAAGGTAGTCATTTGGGCTTACTTTACCAACACCGGCAGGAGTACCCGTAAAAATGATATCTCCCTTTTTCAGCATAAAATATGTAGATACGTGGGCTATGATTTCATCTATCTTCCACAACATCAAAGAGGTATTTCCTTCTTGGACCTTGTCTCCATTTTTCGACAATGAAAAATCCAAGTTGTCCACATCCTCAAATTTCTTCTTGGGAAGCCATTTGCCCACAACGGCCGCTCCATCAAATCCTTTGGCCTTTTCCCAAGGCAAGCCTTTGGATTTTAGTTTGGACTGAAGGTCTCTTGCCGTGAAATCGATGCCCAGACCAATTTCATCATAATATTTATGGGCAAATTCTTTGGAAATATGTTTCCCTACTTTTTTAATTTTCACCAAGACCTCTACTTCATAATGTACATCTTGGGAAAATTCGGGAATATAAAAATCCTGCTCTTTGGGTAATATGGCAGAATCGGGTTTTATAAAAACCACAGGTTCATCTGGACGCTCATTACTGAGTTCATTAATATGATCTACATAATTGCGTCCTATACAAATCAGCTTCATAATTTGTTTATCGGGGGTTAACGCTTGCTTCTATTAAAACTTATTGTTGAGCTTGCTCAACTTTATCTGAGTAAGTACTTTTTTGGTATATAATGGAAAGTCTGCATTAAGAATCCAGCCAAAATAGCCGGGTTCCTTTTCCATGACCTCGTCCACTGTTTTTCCTTTATGTTTCCCAAAGGAAAATATAGGATTATCATTTTCATCCACACCAATGAAACCAGCAAAATCAAGATTCTGTCTTCTGGTTGTGAATTCTGATAGTTTTTTTACATCGTTTTCCAACTCGGGATACCGTTCCAACTGTGACAACAATACTTCATAAGTGGCCATGGTATCAGCCTCGGCACTATGGGCATCATCCAGGTTTTTATCACAATAAAATTTATAGGCTGCCTCCAAGGTGCGTTTTTCCATTTTATGGAAAATGGTCTGCACATCGACCGAAACCATACTCTTCATATCAAAATCCACATCGGCGCGGAGCATTTCCTCCGCCAATAAGGGAATATCGAACCTATCGGAATTAAAACCTGCCAAATCGCTATCACGAATCATCGCATAAATATCTTTGGACAATTGCTTAAAAGTTGGCTCATTGGCCACTTTTTCATCGGAAATTCCATGAATGGCCTCAGATTCAGCCGGAATTGGCATTTCTGGGTTCACCAACCATGTTTTGCTTTCTTTGTTTCCGTTGGGGAAAACCTTCAAAATAGAAATTTCAACAATTCTATCCTTGGCCACGTTGGTACCAGTGGTCTCCAAGTCAAAAAAGCAGATAGGTTTGGTCAATTGTAGTTGCATGTGGGACTTTTTAAATAAACTTGGCTTCTAAATTAAGAATAGTGGCAGGAATACGTGCGGTTTTCCTCTATATTTCCCTGTTTATGTCCCAAGCCTCTAAATAATCAGCCACTGCTTTTACAAACATACCGCCCAACGCGCCATTTACCACACGGTGATCATAACTGTGGGATAGGTACATTTTACTTCGGATACCAATATATTCTCCTTGGTCGGTCTCAATCACCGAAGGTATTTTTCGGATAGCTCCCAAAGCAAGGATACCTACTTGTGGTTGATTGATGATCGGGGTTCCAAAGACACTTCCAAAAGAACCTACGTTGGTCACCGTATAGGTTCCATCCTTGATTTCATCAGGTTTTAACTGATTGTTCCGAGCTCTGTTGGCAAGGTCGTTCACCGTTTTGGCCATACCTACCAAGTTTAACTGGTCAGCATTTTTAATTACGGGCACAATCAAATTTCCATCGGGCAAGGCAGCTGCCATACCCAAGTTGATGTTTTTCTTTTTAATGACCTTGTCACCATCCAACGATATGTTCATCATTGGGTACTTTTTAAGGGCCATGGCCACAGCTTCCATAAATATGGGAGTAAAGGTCAATTTTTCCCCTTCACGTTCCTGAAAAGCATTTTTCACTTTATTTCTCCAGTTCACCACATTGGTCACATCTACCTCAACAAAACTTTGCACATGCGCCGATGTGGATATACTTTCAACCATATGATGGGCGATCAATTTACCCATACGGGTTAATGGAATTACCTCATCTCCTGCTCCAACTTGTACTTTGGATTCTTTTGGTTTATCTGCAACAGGCGCTTTTGATGGTTCTGGGGTTGCGACCTTTTCGGTCTTGGTTTCTGGTTGCTGAACAGTATCAACCTTGGTTGCGTTTCCATTGGAACGGTTTTCCAAATAGGCCATGATATCATTCTTGGTCACCCGACCTTCTTTCCCTGTACCCACAATAGCCTCCAACTCGTCCATGGAAACATTTTCTTCCTTAGCTATATTTTTCACCAAAGGTGAGTAAAATCGTTCCGAACTTGAAAAATCGGGCACCGATGTAGAAACGGATTCTTTTACTCCCGCCATTTGAACTTCTAACTCCCTTGCCGGCACTTCAGCGGTTTCCTCTACCGCTGCTTCTTGATCGGAGCTGTCATCCACAACAACATCAACGTCACCTTCTACCTGGATTACGGCAACCACTTCACCAACTTTTATGACATCATCTACATCGAACCGCTTTTCCAACAACACCCCATCTACTTCACTAGGAACTTCGGAATCCACTTTGTCAGTGGCAATTTCAAAGACGGCTTCGTCCATCTCAATGGTATCGCCTACCTCTTTTAACCAATTGGTCAAGGTAGCTTCTGCGACACTTTCTCCCATTTGCGGTAATTTCAATTCAAATTTTGACATATTCGTATTTATCAAAGTGATATTGATTAGTATTTTACAAAAATACTAAAGAAATCGACTTATTTTTGATTTATGTTCATTAATTCGCTTTAATAGAGTTTTCAAAAGGCACTCTATTAATTATACTTCTGCCCAAAGTCACTTCATCTGCATACTCCAATTCATCTCCAACGGAAATACCTCTCGCAATTGTGGAAGTTGTGACCTCTAGCCCTTCCAATTGTTTATAAATATAAAAATTAGTGGTATCGCCCTCCATGGTGGAGCTTAGAGCTAAAATTAATTCTTTGACGGTCCCACATTTAACCTTGTTGACCAATGTGGTTATATTAAGGTCCTGTGGCCCCACACCCTCCATAGGGGATATTTTACCTCCCAATACATGATACAATCCATTGTATTGTGATGTGTTTTCGATGGCCATTACATCCCTGATATCTTCCACCACGCAAACCATGGTCCCGTCCCTTTTGGGATTGGCACAGATTTCACAAACTTCGGTATCGGAAATATTATGGCAGTTTTTGCAAAAGTTGACCTCACTCTTCAATTTCAGCAGTGCATGGGCCAACAATTCGGTTCTTTCCTCGGGCTGTTTCAGTAAGTACAGCACCAACCGTAATGCTGTTCGCTTACCAATTCCAGGCAATTGAGACATTTCGTAAACTGCATTTTCCAATAGCTTCGATGAAAATTCCATAGCATCAATTCTCCTGCAAAATTACAATTTTACTGTTACGAATTTACTTTCGTACTTTGCAATTCAAATTACATATATGTCAGCCACACAAATTCTGTTGCTAATAGGTGCCTATTTCTTGGTGCTTATCCTTATCTCATACTTTACTGGAAAAAACGATTCCAACGCCGATTTTTTTAGGGCTGGCAAACAATCACCTTGGTATGTTGTTGCCTTTGGAATGGTCGGGGCCTCGCTCTCTGGAGTAACTTTTATATCGGTTCCTGGTTGGGTAGGCGATAGCCAGTTGACCTATATGCAAGTAGTGCTTGGCTATCTATTTGGATATTTTGTGGTTGCCTTTGTGCTTCTCCCACTGTACTATAAACTTAACCTTACCTCCATTTACGAATATTTGCACGATCGTTTTGGAAAGGTGAGCCACCGAACCGGGGCATTTTTCTTTTTTATCTCCCGAGTATTAGGTGCCGCTTTTAGACTGTACCTAGTGGCCATTGTCTTGCAGCAGTTTGTTTTTGATGACCTTGGAGTTCGCTTCGAATTCACCGTGGTCATCTCTATTTTATTGATTTGGATCTACACAAACAAAGGAGGTATAAAAACCATCGTTTGGACGGATACCCTGCAAACACTTTTTATGATTTTAGCGGTAATCCTTTCCATCATTATGATCAATCAAGAATTGGGTTGGAGTTTTAGTGAGTTTTTAGCTTCAGATGAATTGAAGAGTTACAATTATTTTTTGGTGACAGATAGTTTTTTAAACAAAAGCTATTTTATTAAATCATTTGTCGGAGGTATGTTCGTGACCATCTGTATGACAGGGCTAGATCAAGATATGATGCAAAAAAACCTTACCTGTAAATCCTTGAAAGATGCACAGAAGAATATGGTCTCCTTCAGCTTTGTACTTGTAGGGGTCACATTTTTGTTCATGTTATTGGGAGCTTTACTTTTCATTTATGCAAAAAGGGAAGGTATTGGTATCCCTTTAATGGACGGTACACCAAAAACAGATTTATTATTTCCCGAAATTGCATTGAATGGTGGCTTGGGACTGAGCCTCTCCATTACTTTTATGCTTGGTCTAATTGCTGCTGCCTACAGTAGTGCAGATAGCGCCCTTACTTCATTGACTACTTCTTTTTGTGTGGACTTTTTAAATGTACAAGCGAAAGAGGACAAAGAGCAAAAGCGTATCAGAAAACGCACTCATATTGTAATGAGTGCAGTGTTGGTAATTGTGATTATTGCGTTTAAGTACATCCTCAGCAGTAATGTTATTGATAGTTTGCTCACGGTGGCAGGTTACACATATGGTCCATTGTTAGGTCTTTTCGCCTTTGGTATTTTCACCAAACACAAAATTAAAGATAGTTATGTTTGGATTGTTGCACTTGTTTCGGTGATTACCATAGTTTTGATTGCCAATGTGCCGGCAGATTATTTGGGAGGATACCAAGTTGGTTATGAATTGTTACCACTCAACGGATTATTAACTTTTATTGGCCTGTGGTTGATCAGAACCAAAAAATCGGGTACAGAGACTAGTATTGCCCAGTAGCCAACAACACCAAAGTACAGGCTACTTCGACCTCAACACCAGCATTTTCAAGGATTTTGTAGAATTCTGGATTTTCCGTACCCGGGTTAAAAATGACCCTTTTGGGATTAAGATCCATTATTTGTTGATAGTACTCCTTTTGGTTTTTAGGATTTAAATATAAAGTTACCGTATCAATATTTTGAAAATCACCCAAGTTATCCTTAATTTGCACACCTGATACAGTTCCCCCACGTATCCCAAATGCGGTTGTCTCAACATTGTTGGCAACCAACCTACGAATTGCTGTGTTGCTGTATCTTCCTGGGTTTGTAGAAGCCCCTACGACAAGTGTTTTTTGCATTTGTTAATTTTTGTGTTAAACTTTAGTATAGACTGTAACTTATCATAAATAAAGTCGTCTATTTTTCATAACTTATTGTCATTGGTAAGACTGTATTTTTATAGTTAATGGTTAGTGTTTAGTATAGCTTATCAATGTTTAACCCCGGTATTTTTACCGGGGTTTCTTCTTTTTAGAAACTTTTTCTTTTTGTCTTTTAAAAATACAACCCCTTACAAAGGGGTACATTACATAATCTTTTTTTGTTAAAGAATGTTAAAACAATAGTTAACTGTAACATTTCCGGTGTTCGGGCGTCTTAAAAATATCATCAGTCAATCAATCTAATCATCAATCAAAAAACGAACTACTCATGAGACATCTGAGCTTTCTATTCGCACTATTGCTGTGCATGACATCCCCATTTATTTCTTTAGCAAACGACCCTGATACCGCACTGGGCATCATCAACGGAAAAGTTGTTGATGATGCTTCAAACCAGCCTGTGGCCTATGCCGCTGTTGTCATTAAATCAGAGGATGGCACAAAGACCATTACTGGAGGTATTACCACTGAGGACGGAAACTTTGAAATCAAAAAGCTGCCCGATGGCACCTTTATCTTTGAGGTACAATTTATCGGATACAAAACCTATTCCCAAAAACTGATAATAGCGAAGGGAAAGCGTAACCTCAATCTGGGCACAGTAATCTTAGAGGAAGAAACCAAAGAACTCGAAGGCGTAGAAGTGGTAGCCGAACGCACAACCATAGAACAGCGTGTGGACCGAAAGGTAATCAATGTAGGGAAAGACCTTACCACCGCTGGTGCTTCGGCAGCGGATATTATGAACAACATCCCCTCTGTGAATGTGGATGCCCAAACAGGCGATATTTCGCTACGCGGAAACTCCAATGTAAGGGTCATGGTAGATGGAAAATTGTCCAACGTACCTGTGGCCCAGTTGCTAAAGCAGATTCCATCCACATCCATAAAATCCATAGAACTGATTACCAACCCTTCTGCCAAGTACAATCCGGAAGGGATGAGCGGTATCATCAATATTGTTTTGCACAAAAACGCAAATATTGGCTTTAACGGAAACATAAACATGGGCCTTACCAAAGGTATCGAGGCCAAATTCAATAGTTCTGTGGATTTGAACTACCGTAATGGAAAATTCAATTTTTATGGAAACTACGGCAACAATATTGGCAAGTGGGTCAACGATGGGAGCATTCTTCGCGTAGAGGAAAACTCGCGTCAAAAGTTTGATTTTTTCAACAACAACAAATCACATCTCTATAAATTGGGCGTAGATTTTTATCTGAATGATAAAAACACGATTTCCTTTTTTACCAATCAGAACATCTATGATGGAAAAGGTGATGGTAAAACTCAGGTTACCTATTTCAACAACCCATCCAGAAATGTGACCCAATTGTTCTTTGACGATTCCAATAACCGCAGCGAACAGTACAATTTTGACTATAAATTAGATTTCAACAAGGAAGGTCATAATATAGAGTTGGAAGTGGACCACAACCTGTTTGAAAGTGAGCAGGATGCTGATTTTAGCTCCACAGGTGCATCCACCTTTCCAAATTATATGGATTTTGTGGATACCGATCGTACACAGACGACAGCGAATTTGGATTATGTAAACCCGTTAGACAGCATTTCCAAACTTGAACTGGGGCTTCAATCCAGAAATTTTGAGACCAAGGTGGATTATTCCTCGACCGGCCAGTCCTTCAATTCCAACGGAGACTTGGTGCCAACACCATCTACAAAATTTGTGTATGACATGGATATTTATTCCGCTTACGCCACTTTTGGACAGTCTTATGAAAAATGGTCCTATCAAATGGGTGTGCGTATCGAGGACGTACAGGTAAAAGCAGATACCAATGCCGTACGTGCCTTTACCGATAAGTATACCGAAATCTATCCCTCCGGATTCGTTACTTATAAACCTAACGAAAAAGACCAGCTACAAATCAGTTATAGTAGACGCGTGGATAGACCAGGGCTGCAACAAGTGAACCCAATCAGGGAATTTGCAACACCGTTACTATCGGCTTTTGGAAATCCAAATTTAGTTCCTCAGTTTACAAGTTCCTATGAAGTGAACTACACCAAAAGAATTAAAAATGGTAGTGTTACCGGCGGTGTTTTTTACCGAAGTATTACAGATGAGATCAATAGGGCGATTTACATCGACCGTTTGGATCTAAACAAGACGATATTGACCTTTGATAACTTTGACAACACATCTGCCTACGGCGTAGAGTTATCCACTAATTACAAGCCCATAAAATGGTGGAGCATCAACGGTAGTTTTGACCTATTCTCACAGACCCAAAGAGGACTTACGGAAACATTGAATACTACCGATCCCAATCCAACCGAGGATGATATTGTAGAAGAAAAGGTGAAAGTTGACAACACCGCTTGGAATTTAAGGATGAACAACAGCTTTACCGTGACCAAAAAACTGACACTCCAAGCCTTTGGATTCTATCGTGGCAGAAACAAAAGCATACAGTTTGATGCCAATCCCATGTACTTTGTGAATTTAGGAGCACGGTACAGCTTTGCTGAAGGCAAGGGGACCCTCAGTTTTAATTATAACGATATTTTCAACACGATGCGCTTCGCGTTCGAGGGTAGTTATCCTTATGCACAAGAGGGATCTTTTAACTGGGAAAGCAATAATGTATATGTTGGGATGTCCTACCGATTTGGAAGTGGAAAAAACCGCGCCAAGCAACGTAAAAGAAGGGACAACAACACCAAACAAGGTGGTGGCGGTATCCTATAAAAAATATTGATGCCCATATTCGAGTGTTGGTTGGTTATCTTGTGATGGCATCAATCAAAAACCCCGATCCTTTAGGATCGGGGTTTTATTTTTATTTTTATTTTTTTATTTGATGGGATTACCATCTTATAATCACGCTGCCCCAAGTAAAGCCACTACCAAAAGCAGCTAGGACCACTAAATCACCTTCTTTGATTTTTCCTTCTTCCCATGCCTCTGTCAAGGCTATAGGAATGGAAGCAGCTGTAGTATTTCCATATTTCATGATATTGTTGAATACTTGGTCATCTTTCAACCCAAACTTCTTTTGGATGAATTGTGAAATTCTTAGATTGGCCTGATGTGGTATCAACATATCAATATCTTGAGGTCCTAGATTGTTCTTCTGTAAACCCTCCATGATTACTTCACTGAATCGTACTACTGCATTTTTAAATACAAACTGTCCGTTCATATAAGGAAAATACGAGGTATCCTCAGGATCATTATCTGCGATAATATCGTTTACCCAGCGTTTCCCCATACCAGGAGCTATTAAAGAAAGCTCTTCGGCATGTTGTCCTTCAGAATGTAAATGGGTGGAAAGAATTCCTTTTGAGGTATCTTCTTCACGTGTAAGAACAGCTGCGCCTGCACCGTCACCAAAAATTACGGATACACCTCTACCCCGAGTGGTCATATCCAAACCATGTGAATGTAGCTCGGAACCAATAACCAGCACATTTTTGTACATACCGCTTTTTATATATTGGTCTGCCACGGAAATTCCATATACAAAACCCGAACATTGGTTTCTAACATCCAACGCACCCACAGTTTTTAGACCTAAATCGCGCTGAACCAAAACTCCTGGTCCAGGGAAATAATAATCAGGACTTAAGGTAGCGAAAACGATAAAATCAATGTCATCTTTATCAATTCCTGCACGTTCGATTGCCTTTTGGGCCGCCTTTACACCCATAGAAGTAGTGGTATCGGTACCTTTAACCACATGGCGTCTTTCCTTGATACCGGTACGTTCTTGTATCCATTCGTCATTCGTGTCCATCACTTTAGACAAATCGTCATTAGTGACCACATTTTCAGGGACATAAAATCCCAATCCTGATATTCTTGAGTTATACATTACAAAGTGCTTAAATATTGAATCTTTAAAAAATACTGGGCTAAGTAACGGAAAAGTAAAAAATATATCCCAAGAACTGGATATTTATTAACAAAATTAGTCCATGTACTTTTTAAAATGGTTTACCTCCACCTTGGCCTTTAAGTCGTGCAAGAGATTATAAAGTCCAAAAAATGTGCGGTTTATGTACAAAAAGTGTTTAGACCCACGGTTTCCATTCATTTTACGGATTTGTTCGTCTTTGGAATACCGTTCGCTGAGATTGGCGATCCTAGTCCAAAAAACTTCATCACCAAAATCAAATGTTTCCTTATGAAATGGTGAAGTAAAAATAGTGAGCATCTCCTTGAACAAGGCCGTAAAAAATTTCAATTCCTCCTCAGAATCGGTTGGAGTCAGAATTTCCAGTTCGTACAATTTCTCCATAAACACCTTATCATTATTGATGTTTTCCTCTTTCGCCAACTCAAAATACGGTACATAAAAATCATCCGGTATTTGCTTGATACATCCAAAATCAATGGCAATCAATTTACCCTCAGAACTAACCAAAAAATTACCCGGATGCGGATCTGCATGCACCCTTCTTAACTTGTGGATTTGGAACATGTAAAAATCCCAAAGGGCCTGCCCCAATGTGTTGCCCAGATCAACATCGAACTCAGTTTGGGTAAATTCACCCAAATGGATTCCCTGCATCCAATCCATGGTCAAAATACGTTCACTGGACAGTTCTCGGTAGTATTTAGGAAACTGCATATTTGGAATTACGGAACATGCGGTAGTTATTTCATCACTTTGTTCCAATTCCAAAATATAGTTGGTCTCCTCAACCAATTTGTGCTCAACCTCCTTAAAATATTTTTCGGAATCTTTTCCCTTTAAGTTGAACATTTTAATGGCAACAGGTTTAACCAAGGCCAAATCACTGCTAATACTTTCTGCAACCCCTGGATATTGAATTTTTACCGCCAGTTTTATTCCATCCTTCTCAGCTCGGTGCACTTGTCCAATACTGGCCGCATTGACAGAATCTTTTTCAAACTCATCAAAAATATCCTCGGGGTACTTCCCCAAATATTTTTTGAAGGTCTTACGTACCAAAGGTGCCGACAATGGAGGAACTGAAAATTGTGACAAGGAGAATTTATCCACGTAGGCCCGGGGCAATAGGTTCTTTTCCATGCTGAGCATTTGTGCCACTTTCAAGGCACTCCCCTTCAAACTCTTAAGGCCATCATATATATCCTCTGCATTGTCTTGATCCAAAGTATCTTTTGAGGTCTGGGGATCAACCAACTTTTTACCGTAGTATTTTACGTAGTTGCCCCCTATTTTAACCCCTGTTTTAACAAGCTTTCCTGCCCGTTCAATCTTCCCGGTGGGAATGGTATCCAAACTTTTCATTAGCCTTATGCGAATTTCTCTTTATATAGGAATTTTCCAAAGTCCACTATTTTCTCCAACGGCGTACTTTCAAATATTTGAAATATGGTGGTCACCGACTTTTCAATGGCTATGTCGGTTTTTTCGAAACCAGGAGAACCGTCTTCCATCCAAAATTTTAAAATGAACAGAAATTGCAACCAAGCGCCTTCCGAAAACAAAGGAGCATTATATTTAAATATTTTGAGGTTTTTTTCTTCGTTTCTCTCTTCAATAAGGGTGGAAGCAAAATCCTTGAATCGTTTTCGAAGTCCTTTAAGTTGGCTCAATCCTTCCATTGAATACTTATGCTCATTCATTATAAAAAGCACATAGCTCCTGTTCAAGGTCAAGTTTTCAAAGAAGGTGAAGAAAAAAGTAAGCATCTTTTCCTCATTCGTCATGGAGGCATATTCCTTATTCTTTTGCATGACACCATAACTGTTGTCGAAAAATTTGTTCCATATGGATTGCTGAAGTGTTTCAAAGGAACCGAAGAAGCTATAAAACTCCTCTTCCTTTATTTTATTTTCCTTGCAGAATTTGAATACAGAGCTTGGCATCTTTTCATTTTCCAATACAGACTCCATGAACAAGCTTATAATTTTATCCTCGGTGATTTTGGATTTAGTAGTATTTGCCATTTTTGGTAATTTTTGAAGGGTTAAAAGTTGGTAAGGAGACGCAATCTAGCTTTTAAAGAAAATGCACTTTCGAGCGAAAGTGCATTTTCACAACCTAACCAATAAATAAACAAACTTGTTATAGTGATACTATTTCATAGCAATTTTCCCATAACGATGTAAAGATACATATTTTGTTTAATGTTTTTTGATTTTTAATAAACAAAGTTTTGTTAAAACTTTTTATTTGAATGAATTATAGTGGTCAAATGTCAGTTTGTCATATTTGACATTCTGGTATTTTTTTTGACTTATCAGAACTAAAGAATAAAACAATAAAAACGATGGCAACAGGTAAAATCAATGTTTCAGTAGAGAACATTTTTCCCTTGATCAAAAAATTTCTATACAGTGATCACGAAATTTTCCTAAGGGAACTTATTTCCAACGCTACGGATGCAACCTTAAAATTAAAGCACCTGACTTCTATTGGTGAAGCAAAAGTAGAATATGGCAACCCCATGATCGAGGTGAAGGTGGACAAGGACAACAAACGTATCCATATTATAGACCAAGGTATCGGTATGACCGAGGAGGAAGTGAAAAAGTACATCAATGAAGTTGCTTTTTCCGGTGCGGAAGAATTTTTGGACAAATACAAGGATGCTGGGAAAGATGCCGGTATCATCGGGCATTTTGGTCTTGGTTTCTACTCTGCTTTTATGGTAGCGGAAAAAGTGGAAATCATCTCTAAAAGTCATAAAGATGAGCCTGCAGTGCATTGGAGCTGTGACGGTTCACCCGAATTCTCCATTGAACCAAGCGATAAAAAAGAAAGAGGTACAGAAATTATACTTCATATAGCAGAGGACTCCACAGAGTTTTTGGAAGATGCCAAAATCCGTGAATTATTGGTCAAGTACAATAAGTTCATGCCTATTCCAATCAAGTTTGGAACAAAAACGGAAACCCTTCCAAAGCCAGAAGGTGCCAAGGAAGATGATCCTGCTCCTACTCAAGAAGTGGATGACATCATCAACAATCCAAATCCAGCGTGGACCAAGCAGCCCAGCGAATTAAGTGAAGAGGAATACAAAAGTTTCTACAGAGAGCTTTACCCAATGCAGTTTGAGGAGCCTTTGTTCCACATTCATTTGAATGTGGATTATCCGTTCAACTTAACTGGAATTCTGTATTTCCCAAAGTTGACAAACGACCTCAACATACAAAAGGATAAGATTCAGTTATACCAGAACCAAGTGTTCGTAACTGACAATGTAGAAGGTATTGTTCCCGAATTCTTGACGATGCTCAAAGGGGTGATCGATTCGCCGGACATTCCTTTGAATGTATCAAGGTCTTACCTTCAGGCTGATGGTGCCGTGAAGAAGATTTCTTCCTACATCACCAGAAAAGTGGCCGATAAATTGACTTCACTGTTCAAAAACAATCGTGAGGACTTTGAGCAAAAGTGGAACGACATCAAAGTAGTGATAGAGTACGGAATGCTTTCCGAAGATAAATTCTTTGAAAAAGCAGATAAGTTTGCACTTTATCCATCGGTTGATGGCGACTATTATACGTTTGAGGAGTTAGAAGCAAAGATCAAGGACAATCAGACAGACAAAGATGACAAGTTGGTCGTATTGTATGCTTCAGACAAAGAAGCACAGCACAGTTATATTGAAGCTGCCAAGACTAAAGGATATGAAGTGCTCTTATTGGATTCCCCCATTGTACCACACTTGATGCAAAAACTGGAAACATCCAAAGAGAACCTATCTTTTGTGAGGGTGGATGCGGATCATGTGGACAACCTCATCAAAAAAGAGGATACGGCCATTTCCAAATTGTCCGACGAGGAAAAAGAAAAATTGAAAACCGAGATTGAAGAGGTGACCAAAGATAAAGGGTACACCATTCAAATGGAGGCGATGGAGAGCAGTGCTTCGCCATTTATCATTACCGAACCCGAATTTATGCGCAGAATGAAAGAAATGCAACAAACCGGTGGCGGCGGTATGTTCGGTATGGGCAATATGCCGGATATGTACAACCTTATCGTAAACACCAATCACGAATTGGTCAGCGAAATCTTGAACACCAAGACAGCCAAAAAACGCCAACGATTGATCAACCAGTCCTTGGATTTGGCACGTTTGTCCAAAGGGTTGTTAAAAGGTGAAGAGCTTACGAACTTTATTGCCCGAAGCTACGATATGATCAAATAATTGGATTTTTCTATAGTCAACAACGCAAAACCGCTCATTACGAGCGGTTTTTGCATTTTATGATTATCTTGGTTGGACAAACCAATCAAACCGTGAGCAACAGCAACGATTACAATAGTCCCTCCTTTAAAAAATTATTGGATTCCCTGCAGCAGCAAAGCTGGGAATTGGAACTTATTATATCTGGTTTTGCCATTTTTGGGTTATTTACGGCATACGAACCACTTCGTATAGAAATGTTGAATGCCCAGAATGAAAACCAGATTTATCGCTTCGTTGTATACTTCATTTTGAATATTGCCTGCTCCATTCTTTTGTTCAACCTTTTGCTCCATGTTATTTTAAGAGGATTATGGATAGGGTCACTGGGGCTCCGTTACGTTTCTGGGGATATCGAATTTGATAAACTCCGATATTCCGAGCGCTTTACCAAATATTTAAAAAAGCGAATCATATCTTTTGACCGCTACATTGCCAATTTGGAAAACTATTGTAGCGTTCTGTTTGCCATTTCCTTTTTATTGATATTCTATGTACTGGCCATGACCATGATCATTCTATCGATCGTATTTGTGGCCACCTATATCATTGAGGGCGATTTATTGCCCGAAGAGTTTGGAAACATATTTGGGGCTATCCTTATAATGTTCATAGTTTTTGGTATGTTCCTAACCTTTATCGATTTTATTACCCAAGGTTGGTTAAAAAAGAAGAAGTGGATATCCCGAATATATTTTCCCATTTATTGGATTTTCAGTTTTATAACCCTTTCGTTCCTGTATCGGCCTTTGGTCTACAATTTTCTGGACAATCGTTTCGGAAAACAACTGATTTTGCTCTTGGCACCGATTTACATCATAATTCTGATGATAACGAGTTTGGAGTACAGGCAGTCCAATTATCTCGATAAGGAGCAAAGGTCATCCAGTATGTTTGCCAAAAAGGAAAACTATTTGGACATGATGACCGAAGAAGGCGACTTCCCAGGCGGTGTTGTCATCCCATCCAAAGTTATTACCAAACCCTACTTAAATATTTTTGTCCCCTTTTCGGAAAACTTGGAGAATCGTGTTTTTGCCTACAAGGATTCATTAAAACCTGAAAACGACCGAAGGGGGCTATCAAGTAGTATTAAAATAAGCTCAAATTGGAGCGACCAGATTACGAGTGCCCGTCAAAAAGACAGCATCCGAAAAGTCTATCTAAAAACTTTCAATGAGATATATTCATTTCGAATTGACACTCTTGACATGGACGAGGATTTTATCCTGACCACAGGAATAAAAAATGTACTTGGGTTTGAGACATTTCTTAAAATATCCAATCTTGATGAAGGCAAGCACATTCTGAGGCTCCGGCGCAAAAAAAAGGAAAAAGATACGGTGGTAACTCTTACAGATGTTATCTTACCATTTTGGTATTTTAAAAACTAAATTTTATGGCACCTTGGCATCTTTATGTAATGGCGGGAATGTACATCTTTGCGGGCATCATGCACTTTATAAAACCTAAGATGTATATGCGCATCATGCCACTGTACCTTCCCAACCATAAACTTTTAGTTTACCTAAGCGGTATTGCCGAAATTCTCTTGGGGATTGGGGTATGCTTTGACGCTACCCGAAAACTGAGCACCTTTGGCATTATTTTAATGTTGGGTGTATTTTTATCAGTTCATTTTTACATGCTTTCCGGGGAAAAGGCATCAGCAGGAATTCCCAAATGGATATTGATTCTTCGAATCCCACTGCAATTCTTTTTGATGTATTGGGCGTATTATTATGCGTATCTCTAAAAAGCTGTTTTGTTCATTTGACTTTTCAACCAAGGCACTTGGACAAAAAACATGAGACCCAAGAATAGGAAAGCATACACCGTTACTTTTGAAGAAGCATAACCTTCCATCCAGCTCCAATCAGGATGGAACCAATTTTCCGTCTGCACATTTTTAAACCAACCTTGACCACTATCCACTCCAAGTTGGGAACCAATTAAAATAAGCAGAGCAACAAAAGCAATAAATGCAACCGACAATACCTTACCAGATACAATGGGCTGATATTGAAACACTTTCTTCTGAGTCTCAGCTTCTAATTTGTGCATCACATTTTGGGTAAAATCAACAGAAGGGGTCTCCAATGGGGCACCTTCCATGAGCTTATCCACAAAAGCTTCCAGTTTTTTATCCTCTAGTTCATCCATTACTTTGCAATATTTCTTTGTTCACATTCTTTTCCATGATACTGGCCAATCGTTTTCTGGCCCTGAACAACCTTACCTTCAGCGTATTTACTGGAAGGTTGATCGCTTTCTCCATTTCTTGCAGGTTCTTTTCCTCAAGATAAAACAAAGTGAGGACTCCTGCATCTTCTGCCGATAATTGCGACAAACATTGATTGATCAATTCGCTACGTTCGGTCTCCACTATTTTTTGAAAGGCCGTGTCCAAATCCGCGTAGGCTATTTGATCAATATGTTCCAAATCGGTATGGATTCTTTTCTTTTTAATTTTTTTAATCCTGTCCAAACACGTGTTATAGGCAATTCTATAGATCCAAGTGGACAGCTTGGAATCCCCTTTAAAGCTTGGCAAGGACTTGTATACCTTAATAAATACATCTTGCGACACCTCCTCGGCCTCCTCTCGATTGCCCAACATCCGTATGGACAGTGTAAAGACCAAATCTTTATAGCTATCCACCAAATTGGAGAACGCATGGGTGTTACCCCCACGTATTTCCAATATCAGTTCTTTTTCTTTGTTGGTCAGCATTGTTCATTGGACGCCAAAAGCGCAATTCAGGTTACACAAAAAATAAATTTTATTAAAACGTGTAACCTCTTTGTAAAAACTTTCGTCATAGCTTATGAACAAATAAATTACGAATAATCATTAAAACGAACAGTTATGGGATCAGAAGTTATTATTATACCTATTATTTTCGGAGTCATTTTAGCCATTGCCTATCTCTATTTTTCAACCAGAAACAAGGAACGCCTGGCATTGATTGAAAAGGGCGCAGATGCCAGTATTTTTGTACGGGGCAAACGGGAAGGAGCAGCACCTTTCTGGAAAATCATTATTCTAAACCTTTCCTTATTGTTGATGGGCATTGGAGTAGCCATTTTTATAGCCTCTATTTTGAGTTACAATTTAGGAGTAGAAGAAGAAGTGGCATACCCAGGTACTATCTTCCTATTGGCAGGTGTTGGTCTTATGGTAGGTTTCAACATGACCAAAAAATTGGAAAAGGAGGATTAATCCTTTTCTAAATCAATTAATTTTAAATGAAGGACCACCGCCAAAAGCGGTGGTTTTTTTAACTTGCCAATATGAAAGTTATCTCCACAAATCTCGGCAAGCCCACAAAAATTATCTGGAACGGCAAAGAAACTATGACCGGTATTTACAAACACCCTGTTGATGAAGCTCTCTTTCTGGATGTCGAAGATGTTCAAGGAGATACGGTAGTAGACAGAAGATACCACGGTGGCACCCATAAAGCTTGTTATTTGTTTTCTACGGAAAACTACCCGTATTGGAAAGAAAAATACCCTCTTTTGGATTGGAACTGGGGCATGTTTGGTGAAAACTTGACCATTGAAGGTTTGGATGAATCACAGTTAAGGATAGGGAGCATATACAAACTTGGTGATGCGTTGGTACAGATTACCCAACCTAGGGAACCCTGTTACAAACTGGGCATCCGGTTTGGAAACCAAGATATCCTAAAACAGTTTAAAGATCATGGTTTCCCTGGCACATATCTACGCATCTTGGAACCGGGCATTGTACGTGTTGGTGATTCCATGAAACTTGTGGAAGAATCCAAAAGCACTTTGACCGTACAACAATTCTACAACTTGCTTTTTTCTAAAACAAAAGACCAAGGTGTTTTGGAATTGGCAATAAAAAATGAAGCTCTCCCGCTAAGCAAAAGGGAAAAGCTTAAAAAATGGACATAAAAAAAGGGGACCTCCCGGTCCCCAATGCACATAAAAATTAACTAAACAAACTATCTTACTTCCATAGTTTTCTTGTAGGTGCCAAATTTGTCAACTACAACTATGGTATATTCATCTTTAAAGGCTTTTTCGAAGTTAAAGGACTTTTCAACAACGATGTCACCGTCGATAGCTTCATCAAAAACAAGTCTGTCTTCGCTATCATATACTTTTAAAAGCACCTTACCTTTAGAAACATTCAAAAGGTTCATCATAATTTTTTGACCTTTCTTTACGAATACTGGGTCAAGGTTTACTTTTACCAAGTTCTTTTCAACCTCATATTTGGCTGCTGTTTTTTTACCAAAATCGGTTGCTTCTGTGTTGGCCATTCCAATTGCACTAATCAAAAGAGCCGCGGCTACTGTTAGGTTCTTTACTGTTTTCATAACACTTCGTTTTTTTATTATTACAGTACAAATGTATGTCGCAATAACGCACAGAAATACCACCATCTTTTCCAGTTTATATGCTATATTAACATGTTAGTTGTTTTAACAAAGTATTAATGATAAAATAGCATAACTTTATGGTAACATTGTAGATATTTGTGTTTTAAACACATTTGTAACTTTGCCATTAAGAAGAAAAAATTGCACTAAATGATTCAAAAACCAGCATTTGAAGCAATAGCCCCGAGTTTTGGTCACTCGTTTACGTTTCAAAAGTTCAATGCAAACAATGAGAACAAAAACAATGGGTGGCATTATCACCCAGAATTGGAGTTGGTATATGTAAACGGGGGTTCTGGCAAAAGACAAATTGGTAGTCACGTATCCTATTATAGGAACGGAGATCTTATTTTAATTGGTTCCAACTTGCCGCATTGTGGTTTTACCGATAAACTTACCGGTAACAAAAGTGAAACGTTGGTACAGATGAAAGCTGATTTTCTGGGAAGTGACTTCTTCAATATTCCAGAAATGAAAAATATTCAAAAATTGTTCGAGGTTGCCAAGGGTGGTATTGCCTTTTCAGGAAAGACAAAAATGAAGGTTGGGGAAAAAATGGAAATCCTGGAATATCAGACAGATTTTCAACGGTTGCTATCCATCCTTAATATATTGAACATTTTGGCCACCTCAACCGAGATGAATGTATTGAACGCCGAGGGCTTTTCCATTGAGACGGAAGTTAAGGACAACGACCGTATTAATATAGTCTTCAACCATGTAAAAACACATTTTAAGGAAGACATAGGTTTAGATCAAATTGCAGATATGGTAAGCATGACGGTGCCATCCTTTTGTAGGTATTTCAAAAAAATCACGAATAAAACATTTACCCAGTTTGTAAATGAGTATAGATTGGTGCACGCATCCAAACTATTGGCAGAGCAACCTATTAGCATTACCCAAGTATGTTATGATAGTGGTTTCAATAATTTCTCCCACTTTAATAAATCCTTTAAAGCATTCACAGGGCAAAACCCTTCGGAATATAGAAATCAATTGAAGACAGTGTTGCAGTCTTAAATCTCCTATCCAAAAACATCGTTTAACACTTGGGCCAGGCGCAAACCTCCTTTTTGAAGTTGTTGGAACAATAGATTATTGTAATCGTAAGAATAACGGTACCCAAGTTTTTCGCCAACTTCAACAGATCCGTATAATTCTGCACAAATTTTGTGGGATTCATCTACCCAATCATATATAGTTCCTGACTGAATTTCTTTTCTCCTTTGTCGACTTACCCCATCCAATTCCGAAGCAAGTTCCGTATACGTCATCCCATAAGAATCTATAAGGTTCTTGTCCCAAACTTTGTGTAGATTGCTTCCTTGCCCAAACCATTGTAGCTGAATAGCATTACCTCCTTTGTCTTCGGCCCTACTTGCATGCATAGGCTGATGCAGGTCCCCTATAAGATGAATGAGCATTTTTAAATGGAAGATACGGTCTTCCCTGGTATTGTTTTCATCCTTGACTTTTGCGATACACTCTTCTATGGCCATTACAATATCCCCATACTTGCTTTTTTCAGAATCCTTGTAACTCATCCCCAAAGGATAGTTGACATAATGCCAAGCAGAATATTTGGAATAGGCACGGTCTGCTTTTATAGCATCTGCAAATGTGGAGACAAAAGCTAGGCTATGGCCATCCAATAGATCATTTAAGGCTCTTTTGGCTTTTCCGGATAAATAGTTTTGAGCTATTTGACCCGTTACACGATGTCCAGTCTTGCTCCAAGTAGTATTGGCAAAAACAATTACCGGAAACAAAAACAATAACAATAAGGTTTTTTTCATTTTTAAACGTCTGTTAAAATAAAGGGAGTACTTTAAAAAAATTCTTACCGCTAATTTTTGCATTGTTTTGCCAAACAGCAATGTATTTTAAAATTTTGGGATTTTTTTAACTATGTAACTCTTAAATTTGGAGTTCCAACTAAACTTGAACAATGTTAAAAAAATGTTTTGTACTTGTTACAATTCTTCTGCCATTTGCACTATTGTCCCAATCGAACCCTAGAAGCTTTACCGTTAAGTATGTAAACGACATTATTAAGGTAGATGGTATTTTGGACGAGAGTGTTTGGGAGATTGCCGAAAGCGCCAATAATTTTAATCAATACTTCCCATCGGACACCACATTGGCGGCACAGCAGACCGATATTAAAATGGTCTACAACAATACAACTCTTTATATCGGAATTAGGCTGGAGACCGAAGGTGATGACTATGTAATTCCCTCCTTGCAACGGGATTACAGGGCTGGGGGCAACGACAACATAAGTTTAATGTTCGATACATTCAACGATGGTACCAATGCCTTCCTTTTTGGTATGAACCCCTATGGGGTTCGCCGCGAAGCCTTAATCTCCAATGGTGGAGCTGATCGTAACAATTTTACTACGTCTTGGGATGTTAAGTGGAAAGGTGAGACCAAATTGTATGATGGTTATTATGTCTGTGAAATTGCCATTCCCTTGACCTCCTTCAAGTTTAAACAAGGTGAGACTAAATGGCGCTTCAACAGTTATCGGTTCGATATGCAGACTAATGAGACCAGTACCTGGATGAAAATACCCCAGAACCAACTTATTTTTAATTTGGCCTTCATGGGAGATATGATTTTCGAAAAACCTTTGGGAAAATCTAGAACCCCCATGGCACTTATCCCCTACGCGAATGGCATTGTTGCCAAAGACTATGAAAACAATGAGGATTTGAGCAAATTGGGCTTTGGAGGGGATGCCAAAATTTCCATAGGAAACGGAATGAACCTTGATGTTACCTTAAATCCAGATTTCTCCAATGTGGAAGTAGACAACTTTGTGACCAATCTTACCCGTTTTGAGGTTTCTCTACCCGAAAGGCGCCAATTCTTTATTGATAACAGCGATTTGTTCGGTTCTTTTGGAAATGGAAGGGATGCCAATCCATTTTTCTCAAGAAGAATAGGTATTGCAGAAGACAAGGATGGAGAAACCATAGAAAATGGAATTGTTGGAGGTATTAGGCTCAGTGGTAAGCTAAATAAGAATTGGCGACTTGGACTTTTAAATATTCAGACGGAGGAAGATGAACTGAATGAAATTCCAAGTAACAACAATACAGTTCTGGCATTACAGAAAAAAATGTTTTCGCGATCTAACCTAAGCTTCATATTTGTGAATCGACAAACTTTTGAAGATTACGATTTTGTGGATGAAATTGACAGGTACAATCGTGTTGTTGGATTGGATTATAATCTCGCATCACCAAACAATACCTGGACAGGAAAATTTTATTACCACCAAGCGTTTGCACACGATATTGGGGACCGAAACGGTTCGGGTGGCATGGATCTCCGGTACAATTCCAGGTTCTTCAACTTTGGTGTTCGCGGAAATTTTGTAGGTGACGATTTTCGGTCAGACCTCGGTTTCATTCGAAGAGAAGATGTTGTAGCTGCAAGACCCTTTGCAGAGTTAAACTTTTGGCCCAAAAAAGGAAAATTGAACACCCATGGTTTCCGATTTAGCCCCAACTTTATCTGGAGACCTACATTGGATTATCAGAACACCGATTACACTATTTTCACCCAATGGGAGGCCCAGTTTAAAACACAAGAGAGGTTCAACGTGCGCATGTTCAACAGGTACACTTACCTAACCGACACGTTTGACCCTACAGGCACCGACGGTGGTGTTGAGCTACCAGCAGATGTAGGGTACCATTACACCAGTTTTGAAACATCTTTCCAAAGTGATAGGAGAAAAGTTTTCTCATACTCCTTACAGCCAGGGTATGGAGAGTTTTACAATGGTAAACGTTATGTTTTTGAAGGAGATATGAGCCTTAGGCTACAACCTAAAGTCTTTCTTTCCATGGGGGTCATTTACAATAGTATTAAATTGCCCGAACCCTATGAAAGTGAAGATATTTTATTGTTCAGTCCACGAATCAACATCACCTTTAACAAGTCCATATTTTGGTCCACATTGATTCAATATGGAAACCAATTGGATAATTTAGGGTTCAATTCTCGATTACAGTGGCGATTTGCTCCACTATCCGACCTGTTTCTGGTGTATAACGACAATTACTTTGTAAACTCCTTTATGCCCAGGAGCCGGTCCATCAACTTAAAGCTAACGTACTGGCTCAACATCTAGTAAAAACAATATCTAGTATATTGTTTGGATAGATGATCATTGATGGTGTATTACTGATGTGTAAGCTTAAAAATTGTCAGAATTAACAAACGGAATGCCCAGACAAAAAATCGTAGTCCTTACGGGAGCAGGAATGAGTGCCGAAAGCGGACTAAAAACCTTTCGGGATGAAAATGGTCTTTGGGAAGGTCATGATGTTATGCAAGTAGCATCTCCTCAAGGGTTCGCCCAAAACCCGGAGTTGGTATTGGAATTCTATAACCAAAGAAGACGTCAATTACTGGAGGTCTCCCCAAACAAAGGGCATTTGGCTCTTGGTCAATTGGAGCAAACGTTTGATGTGAGTATTATTACCCAAAATGTGGACAACCTACACGAACAGGCTGGGAGTTCTCATGTTGTACACCTGCACGGAGAACTGTTCAAAGTCCGTAGCACCGTAAACGAAAATCACATTCTTGACTGGAAAAAAGATTTAGTTTTGGGAGATACCGACGATAATGGAAATCAACTGCGACCGCATATCGTTTGGTTTGGTGAAATGGTTCCTATGTTGGAAACCGCAGCACAAATTACGCAACAAGCTGAAATATTGATTATCGTGGGAACCTCCATGCAAGTTTACCCTGCGGCAAGTTTAATACATTATGCTCCCAAACAAACCCCGATTTATTTTATTGACCCAAGGCCCAATATTCGTTCATCGGATTTTGAGAACCTTACCGTAATCCCTAAAACAGCAGCTGAAGGAGTTCCCTCTTTAGTGGAACAACTTTTCAATAATTAGCCCTAGCTTCATCAGCCCATGCTAGCAGAGCACTAATTTGTTCATCGGACAATTTTGCATCCGCATGGGTCCAAGTGTATTCATTTAAAGGCATTTCACCCTCCTTCACCTCTTCGATAACTTCTTCGAGCTTGTGGTCTTTCTTTTTCGCGTCATAATTTTCCCAATCGGAGAAATTCAAATGTTCTTTTCCCTCCTCAATATGGTCCGCCAACCAATAGGAAACAGGAGCGATATTATTATACCAAGGATATTCGGTATTCGCACTATGACAATCGTAACAGGCTGTTTTCAAAATTTCTTTCACCTCGGGCGAGGGTTGGGTCTCCGTTTCAAAGGCAGTTACATAATCGCCTTCCGCAACATTTTTATCGGGTCGATAAAATTGCATTCCAATCAATAGGACCAATAGAGCAATTGCTATTTTTTTTACTATTTTCATCTCACAGGGTTTTAGTAAATATATTGATTTTTTGTGACTGAAGAAGAACTGCATATCAGGCTTAATTCCGGTAGGATATCCAAACCTCAAATAGATGTTCTGGTTCAACAATTGGATAAAGAACCCCAATTGGCACAAATACTCTTCAAAGAAGTGTTGTTGGAGGATAAAGCGGGAACCTTCAATGCCAGTTGGACGTTTGACCATTTGATGCGTAAAAAACTCACCTATCTCCTCCCCTTTTTTGAAGACTTCGTAAACGGATTATCAGAATTAAAAACCGAATCCTGTATTCGCCCCATTGCCCATGTCTGTGAAATGGTCTGCGAAGCCTATTTTAAGAAAAAAGACCCGGTTTTCACCCAAAATATTACTGATGACCAATTGGAAAAAATCATGACTTCAAGTTTTGATTGGTTGATTGGCCCAATGAATATGGCGCCCAAAGTTTTCTCTATGACAAGTCTTTACTACTTGGGCTTAAAGTTTAATTGGGTCCACCCCGAACTTAAATTGGTTCTGGAAGATAGTTATGCCGAGGGAAGCACAGGATATCAAAACCGAGCGAAAAAAACTCTGGATAAGTTGGCCAAATTGGGTGTCTAAACCACAGCGTTTAAGTATCTTTGATGCTTTCAAAATTTTCCTGACCATGTCATTGACACCACTTAATGCCATTTCGCCGATTGACGGTAGATATAGAAACAAAACTGAGGCCTTAAAAGATTATTTTTCGGAAGAGGCCTTGATCAAATACCGTGTTCAAGTAGAAATTGAATATTTTATCGCCCTTTGCGAGGTTCCTTTACCACAATTGAGCGATTTCAATACCGCGCTGTTTCCCGAATTACAAAAAATCTATCAAGAGTTTTCTGCGGAAGATGCACTGGCGATCAAGGACATTGAAAAAACCACTAACCACGATGTAAAAGCCGTGGAATACTTTATCAAACAAAAGTTTGATGCCTTACAACTTCAAAAATACAAGGAGTTTATCCACTTTGGATTGACTTCACAGGATATCAACAACACGGCCATTCCGCTTTCTATAAAAGAAGCCATGAACGAAGTGTATGTACCTTCGTATCTAGAGGTTTTCAACAAACTTAAGGAGCTTGCCAAGGAATGGGAAAACATCCCCATGTTGGCAAGAACTCATGGGCAACCTGCTTCCCCTACCCGTTTGGGCAAGGAAATCGATGTGTTTGTGGAACGCTTTAAAGAACAGTTCAATTTATTGAACGACATCCCGAGTGCTGCAAAATTTGGAGGTGCCACAGGAAATTACAATGCCCATAAGGTAGCCTATCCAAACAATGATTGGAGAGCCTTCGGAAAACAGTTTGTACAGGAAAAATTGGGATTGCATCACTCCTTCCCTACCACCCAAATAGAGCATTACGACCATATGGCCGCTTTGTTCGATTGCCTTAAACGCATCAACACCATCTTGATTGACTTGGATAGGGATATTTGGACCTATGTTTCCATGGATTACTTTAAACAGAAGATAAAAAAGGGAGAGGTTGGTTCATCCGCCATGCCACACAAGGTAAACCCCATTGATTTTGAGAATTCGGAAGGAAACCTAGGCTTGGCGAACGCCATTTTTGAGCATTTATCGGCAAAATTACCTATTTCCAGATTACAGCGTGACCTTACGGACAGTACCGTACTGCGCAATGTTGGGGTTCCTTTTGCCCACACTATTGTTGGGTTCCAGTCCACATTAAAAGGATTGAACAAATTGGTCTTGAACCGAGCCAAATTTGATCAGGATTTAGAGGACAACTGGGCGGTGGTTGCCGAGGCCATCCAAACCATTTTAAGAAGAGAGGGGTACCCGAACCCTTATGAAGCCTTGAAAGGTTTAACGCGTACAAACGAGAAGATCAACCAGAAATCCATTGCTGATTTTATTGAAACCTTGGAAGTTTCCGATGCCATTAAAGCTGAGTTGAAACAAATAACCCCGGCGAATTACACTGGGGTTTAGGTTGTGCTTTCTTCAAAAAAGATTTGAGCTTAAGCAACACCTATCAGAATTTCATTAATAATGACGTTGCCTTGAGCTTTCCTGCAAAGAGTTAGCAAGTTTGGACGTGCTACAACCATTAGTTTTTTTCTTCCTCTGATAACTTGAACGGAATGTTATGCTAAATGCTTTTTTACCTTTCATCAATCATCCCATTTAACCGGTGACGGAGATGGTCTGATTTTTTCTTCATTGCAATAAATTCCAATAATTCCTTTCATAAACGCCGAAGGGAAGACACCTTCATGTATCTCTCCATCAAGTACATCCAAATATAATTTCAGGTTATCAATTCTTTTCATTCTTAGCTTATTGACCAAAACATAGAGGTCAGTAATCATTCCAAATCCATCTTCTTCTCCACCTACCGCAAAATATACTCTTGTTTCATTTCCAAATAAATCCTTGTTCAGGCTCGAAACTTGTTTCATAACATATCTATCATGCCTGGGATAATTCCAGTCGTCCCACCATAATGATGGGCTTATGATAAGATAGCGATTGAACAAGTCAGGTTGAGTGAGAAGCGTGTGTGTTGCCGCCAAACCACTAATTGATTTTCCAATTAGAACCCTATCCGACTCACTTACCTCAAAATGTTTTTCGACAAATGGAATAATCTGCTCTTTAAGAACATTTAAAAATGCATCCGTACCGCCTGATCCAACATAATCCACAGGGTTGGATGCAAGAAAGTGAGTGCTATCAGGTGGAGTGAATTGGGTCGGTGTATAATCTCTCGTCCTATTTTCTTCTTTTGGCGTTCCATCTGCTTCATTGCTATAACCTATACCAATAAAATAGGCTGATGGAATATAATTGAAATATTCATAATTATTAGACATTGCTGCAGACGGAACAAATAAACTTAATGCATCAAGAAAATAGAATGAAGAAGATTTCTCTCCATTTTCAGGATTTCTTAAAGGTGGCCTTATATATAACCTATAATCTATACCATTCGATGATGTAGGTAAATCATAAACAAATACTTTATATGGGAATTCAAATGGTTTCGGTTCAATGGTTTGGGATAGCAGATTAAGCGAAAACACCAAAGCAGTTAATAGTAGCGCTATTTTTTTCATATTCACAATGTTTATTCAATATCATGAAGACTCATTAAAAACGATTACGTTACAATTGGGCATAACAATTAAACCAAATATCATCTAAGGTCCACTACAGGGCAGATAAGACAACTGAACATTTTAAAGCCTCCATCCAGATATAGTTGATGAGATACCCTTTGAATGAATAAATACTCCAGTGATTAAGGGAACCACGAAAAGATTACCCAAAAATCCATCGCTGATTTTATTGAAACCTTGGAGGTTTCCGATGCCATTAAAGCTGAGTTGAAACAAATAACCCCAGCGAAATATACCGGGGTTTAGGTTTGTGTCAGTTTGAGCGCAGTCGAGATGTCTTAATTGATTCACGACTTTACTCGAGCTGACAATTCTAATCTATTTAACCAAAAGAATCTTGGTGACAGGACCCAAGTTGGTATCAATTACAACAAAATAGTATCCATCTCTCATGTCCCTAACATCCAAAATTGTTGATGTAACTCCTGGGTATGAAAAACTCAGCCTCTTTTTCGGTATTTGCTGCAATTGTTGATATAGAGTGACACCCAAAATCTTAATAGGAGCCACCCCATCATGAATCATAGTAGATTCCAAAATAATGTTCACCTCTTCAGTAGCAGTATTGGGATAAAGCATGACACTATCGTCCAACTCCTCATTCATGGAATTTGATTGGTAATCCGGATTCTGTTTCAATGGAATGCCACCTTCACCTATTTCACCTTCTCCAGCATGGTGGACATAAATTTTCTTAACCGGACCTTTCCCACATTCGTTTACGCCCATAAGCTGCACCCAACCTTCAATTTTTGCATATCCAGTAAAAACGTCAGCAACATCATAATAAGTGTTAGTACTTCTTATCTGCCAATTATCTCCGAAATAATCAAATTGGTCTACTACCTCAAAAGGGTGTGGCAACCACCATTCGTAATAATCCGCTCCTTCCGCTGGTCCGCCATAATATTGCACCAAGGCCCCGGTCAATACAACCTCTGGTCCCCACAAATCTGAAGGTAGACTAGGTTTACCTGTATAGACTACTTTTTCCAAAACCAATGGTTCATTTCCACAACCTTCGGAGGTCAGGGTTGCTGTAATGGTAATTTGTTCGCTAAAAGTGTTCGGAGCAGTTATAAAAGCTGTTGCAGCACTATTAGGGTCTGTTGGCGAAGCTACTTCGGGATTACTGGAACTCCAATGGACCTGCACATTGTCTCCCACATTTACAAAATATAGCTCTTCATCGCATAGTTTAGAACTGCCCTCTATTGTGAACTCCTTGCATAAAAAGGAACAATCAAAAGATTCAGCATTTTGTGCAAGTTCTTTGGCCAACCAATCCCCATTGGTACGATTGAACGAGATATGGTCGGCATTGGCCCCTGAAATTGAATAGGTGGTGGAATAATTATCAAAAGGAATTTCCAATTCCTGCGGTGGTGGGTTCGCTGTGGAATATATCCGCAAAAAATCTTCTTCATCAATTATAACATTATTGCTGCCCACATCCAATGCACTGGTGGTCGGAACAAAGTTGATGTCATAAGTGAGGTCGAGAGTAAGATTGTAGGTTGCAAAAATATTGCTTTCATACTCATCAATTTCGTCTATGGTGTTGAGAAAGGGCATGGCACCACCCGGAAAATCATCCAAAAGCAATGTCTCCTCGGGAAAAGGAAACGTTTTGTTGGTTATGGTTCGCATCAAGGGAGCTACCCAAAGAAATTTTTTCTCATATTGAATCCAGCCTTTATACACCCAGCCTTCTTCCCCTCCTGGAAAGGCCCAGATATGAAAATCTGTCTTTAGCTTTGTTTTTCCGGGCAAAAAGCCCAATAATGCTGCTTGAATATCGCCCAAAGCGGCCCCAATTAAAAATCCAGTTCCCGTTAAAAACGTTATGCCATCTGAAAGTGGCATAGTGGAGCCTGTACCTTTAAGCCGCGCCAAGGTTTGGCTGGGTTCAATACCATACGGCTGTGCGCAATGGCTGCCGTTGCTGAGCGCAATATTCCTTGTTTGCTGAGGATACCCCATAGCGTTGAGCTCATCTTGCCAGGCTTCATGAGCCTGATTATTGATTTCGTAGTTTACATCCACCCAATTGATCAAAAGCTGCCGTACCGCCGGCTGGTCTATTAATTTTCTTCCCTCGTTCACTGGATAGGCCCCGCTCGCTATGGCCACAGAGACATCGCCAATAGGTGTGGTGATGAGTTCGTTGAGGACATGCCTTACCATATACAGCGCTCCCGGGGGCACATGGGCCCCTTGGTGCGGGGCATCGTGGCTTATGTACAGGCTGGTATCGTGGTCCAGGTTGTTGTTCTCCATATCGCGGAGAGCATAGCGGGCGATTACCCCGCCCATACTTTGCCCCAAGATTACATTGGGTTCCGCGTTGTCTTCCTTGTTCTCGTTGACCCATTCTATTACTGCCTCCAAGGCATAGCCGTTTCGCTGCAGCCAGTCGGTACCGTTCTCCCAATTTACATAAATAATGTCAAAACTTTCTTCGGTGTCTTCCGAAATCAAATTCTTTAATTCTTGACTGGTCGAATTATCAACTGTCTTATCTAAAAACTCTTGTAAATATGTATCGCCATAATTAGGATGATTTCCAGTCAATCCAGAATCAAAACCTTCTACCACAATCAAGGGTTTATGGATTTTGTCACATTCTTTAGCTGGGGCTATTTGTAGCTTGGCCACCCCTTTCACCCCCATATAGGCTTTGGAAGCAGTAATGGTTTCTTCCCAAAGCTTATCGATGCAAGCTGGGTTTCGTGCAGTCAAGGTCTGCTGCGTGGCCTTGCCCGTAATCTTTACTGGGGTGCGGCAATACCTAAAGGTATTGTTGGTCAGTTGTAATCGAAAGGTCCATACATAATCACCATCTTCGGCAAAGTCATGGTTTAGGGTAGTGCCCAATTCCAAGGGTTGAAATCCACCACCATCCCCAAAGTCCACGGCAAAACTTTCTACCAAGGTGGCTTGGTTGGTACGCCATTCGGAATCTTCCAGCAACAGGGATATGGTGGAACTGCTGATGCGGGTTCGCGGCAAAGTGATGGCGAATACCTCTTTGGTTTCGTAGGGGTTTTGCCAGTTGGTCCCTTTATACACATCTCCATATTTTTTACCGTCAATGATTTGGATCAATCCTTCATCGAGGGCATCGGGCCGTATGCGGGAATAATGGTAGTACAATCCATTGAGTGTTATGGCCGTGGTCAAGGGCTTTTTTCCAAATTTTGCGGCATGGGACTTGGCCATGCTCTTCCAATCTTGCTCCAGGGCAATGGGGTCCACCAGTTCGGGCACCACCAGGGAGGTACGCATGGAGACCACGCTATTGTATAGATCGCGGAATACAGAGGGGACAATATAATTGTTGTCCCGCAACACGCCATCGTAATTGGGCACGTCCACAAAATCGTACCCGTAGTCCAATAGCATGCTGTGGGGAATCTTGCTTTTGTCCAATGGGCCAAAGACCTCATTGGTCTTGTTGGCGACCTCTAGGTCAAAATGCAATTGGGCATTGGCCGAAAGGCAGCAGATGAATGCAAAAAGGTAAAGTATAATAGAGTAAAAGGGTAAAAATAGTTTTTTTGTTTTCATTTTTTATAGGTTAAGTGCCATTAAAAGTATTGGACAGTTGTAGAATTATTAAAACTTCTATTATCGTTAATATGATATTTAATAATCGTAGTTGTATTCTTTGTTTGAATTTTCAGACACAAAGATTTCGTGGTACTCATCAATTACTTCTCCTCCGTTCTTTCGTTTAGATAGGCTTATTAAATTGAAATCACTTTCTGCTACGAGTACACTATCCACTTTTGTGTTAAAGGAATTTGCGTATGATTCATTACCATCATATCCAATTTGATATTCAGAATTGATGAATTCATTTTCACCTATTTTCAAGCCAACTGGATAAAGTGACCTAATTTCAAAATAATCATCTTCGGTACTCGGATTAAAACCATTGAGGTTTACGGTGATGTAAGCTTTTTTAGGGTTGTAAAAATCCATTGTAATAGTTGTATCACGTTTACCTATTGAATAAATTGAAGTGTCATAAAATGGGTTGGTAACCATAAAAATATCGGAATCTAACCCACTGTAATCAATAATCAATTGAAAAAATCCTTCGGCATTAGCACCCAGTTCCTCGTTCTCAATAAAAAACTTCATTTTGTAAAATCCGTTTTTATCTGTAGTTGTTTTTTTGATCCTTCTAATTGAACTGCCAATGACTACACCAAGGTTATGCCTGAATTCTATCGGTATATTTTCCAAGGGCTCGCCCTTTGCCGTTACCAGTTGGCCTTGGACCACGGTACAGTCTGAAAGGCACTCTAGGGCGGTATCATCCTCTTTGCGACAAGAAGCGTTGAAAATGATTAATAGTACTAAAATTGTCTTTTTCATGTTAAATAGATTTAAGTTTATGGATTGGGGGGTGCTGTTTAACAAATGATTAGAAAAAATACATGGTCTTGTATTTCATCAGTAGGTAAAATTCAGTTCAATTGTATTGTTTTCCGGAACAAAAAAAATAGTGTCTTGGTCCATTAAACCTACCCCATCCTTCCGTCTCCGGATACTGACCCAATTATTATCATTTTCTGCAACCAAAACACTATCAATTTTGGAATTTGCTGAGGTTGCTTCATAACTTGTACCATAACCCAATAAATAATCAAAGCCCCATATATTATTCTTTTCACTTTTTATTCCAGAAGGAAAAAATGATTCTAACCTAAAATAATCATCCCCAGTACTCGGATTAAAACCATTTAGGTTTACAGTGATATATGCTTTTTTGGGATTGTAAAAATCCATTGTAATGGTTGTATCACGACTATTTATTGAAGAAATATTGATGTCATAAAAGGGACTATTATTCATGTATACGTCTCCATTTAATCTACTATAATCGATTATTAGCTCAAAATGACCTTTAGCTTCTGAACCAAGCTCATCACTCTCAATAAAGAATTCCATATTATAGTAGCCATTTTCATCAGTTGTAGCTTTTTTGATTCTTCTTATCGAACTACTGTAAGGTCGGCTTGAATTGTGTCTAAATTCTATTGGAATATTCGCCAAGGGTTTCCCATTTGATGTTACGATTTGACCTTGGACCACGGTACAGTCTGAAATGCATACTAGGGCGGTATCATCTTCTTTACAACAGGAACTAATAAAAATGATGAGCAGTAATAAAATTTTCTTTTTCATTTTTATAGTTTTAATAAATAACCCAATGTAAATTGTCCTTGTTCCAAAGCACCATCTGCTTTAGCCTCAAGGAAGAGACCCATCCGGGTCATAATTCCAATACCCAATTCCATTCCGGTTAAGGTGTCATCCGCCTCCAGATTATCTTCCGTGTTCTCTACCTTAATATACCCAACATTGAAACCTACCAATCCATAAAAATCCAATGTACCATTGGTCACAAAGGAATAGGTTCCGTCAAAATTGAATGCATAAACGGTGCTTTCGAGAGGTTCGGGCGCTTTGGAAAAGAAATAGGTTGCCCCTCCAGTAACTCCCCATTTTTCAGTTATTTTGTACAGACCTCGTAGGTTTATACCAAAGGCTGGGTCTCCCAAAAAATCTTCATCAACACTGGATTCAGTGCCTAAAGAAAGTCCGCCACCTAATTTAAACTCTTGTGACCTTACTGTAGTAAATGAAAATAACACGCCCAAAATCAAAAAACTAAATTTACTTGTCTTCATATATAATTGAATTATTAGTTACTAATTCATGTTATGAGTACAGCTAGTATCATAGTTTTGGATACTAAAAACTCAAGGAAAATGGGAAATACCGCCCATATCCTATGAGGTTGATTTGTGAGATTGAAAATTTTCAAGGAGGTTATCTGCCGTAGCAGGCTAGAAAATAATAAGTCTTAACATAAGAATCCGAACGGAAACCTATTAAGGCTTTGGATGTTTAAATGTAGTATTTTTATTGTTATGACCAAAGAATGTTTTTTGGTCATAACATACATCCAAAAAATAACCCCAACGAATTATACCGGGGTTTAAGTTTTTGTCGGTTCAAGCGAAGTCGAGAACCAACTAAGACATCTCGACTGCGCTCGATGTGACAGTTATTCCTAAGCGTTTTTGTGTATTTCCACTTGATGTGGGTATGGAATTTCGATTCCGGCTTCGTCCAGAGCGATTTTACAATTTTCATGGGTTGCAAAATATACATCCCAATAGTCCTCGGGATTGCAATAGGGCCTAACCGCAAAATTCACCGAACTGTCCGCCAATTCAAGAACATTTACGGATGGCGCCGGATCTTTAAGTACCTTTTCATTAGAGGTCAATACTTTCAAAAGTACTTCTTTAGTTTTTTTGATGTCCTCATCATAGCCAACTCCAATTACAGTATCAACTCTCATTTTCCCCTCGGCGGTATAATTGATGATGTTTCCGTTGGCCATGGCCCCATTGGGTATGATCGCAAGTTTATTTTGGGGCGTTATGAGTTTGGTGGTGAAAATTTCAATGCCCTTCACTTTTCCCAAAATACCCTGAGCTTCAACCAGGTCCCCAATTTTATAGGGCTTGAATATCATGATCAACACACCTCCAGCAAAATTGGAGAGTGAACCTTGTAACGCCAAACCAACAGCTAAACCGGCAGCGGCAATAACCGCAGCAAAGGTGGTAACATCCACACCCAATCGGGAAATAACAATTATGATCAAAAATACCTTTAAAGCCCAAGAAAATAGGTTCAATAAGAATTTCTGTAGGGATTCGTCATATTTACTTTTGGACATTACCTTTCGGGTTCCACCAATGATTTTTTTCACCACCCACATACCTACAATGTAGATGATAAGTGCCGTAATCAGTTTAGGTCCAAATTCCTTCGCAAGTTCAATTCCGTAATCGAACCATTCTTGTGCTTTTTCCATAATGCCTTGGTTTTGTTAGTGTTCTTATTATGAGACACTAAGATACTAAACTAGGTCACGTTTTTTATCCTACAAAACAAAAAGGGGCGACAATTGTCGCCCCTTTTCAAATTTATGATGATTGGTCTTAGCCTTTTAGAAAATCTCCGATTTCACCAAGTCCTTCCCCTTTGTAATCGGATTTTTGAATGGCCTGCATTAATTGTATGATATGAGCTGGGTTCATATCCTTCCCCAGTACTCTTACCAAGGCAAACCCTCTTTCTTTACTATCCCCGTAAATAATCACCTCATCTATGGCATCCTCATCACCCAAATACTTTATAACTCCCTTGCCATATTTTGAATTGATTTTCATCAGCTCAACAAAGTCGTCACCTTTCAAAATCTCACGTACCTTTTTCTTTTCAATCTCGTACTCAACTTCATTATCGGCATTCTTTTTAAAGGCCAATAGATTGAACTTACGGAGCGATTCGATAGCTTCTTTTTGTGTTTCGTTCAAATTTACTTCATCCATTTTAAGGATACTGGCAGGAACGTCTATGGACAAAAAGTTCGGATTCTCCGAATTGTCCACATAATACTCCTGCAGACTTGGCTGCGAAGCACACGAAGCCAGAAGCAAAGCCCCGGCTACCATTATGGATTTAATTAAATGTTTCATTTTTTATTTTTTTGATTGATTCTGTAAACTCAAAATTCAGTTGACAATAATTAGTTGGGCTTCTGTGTATTTTGTTACACTTTCCAACCGATTATTGTCAACCGATCTATGATCTAGTTCTTCTTGCCAGCTTCATTTAGCTCTTCGGGCAAGTTCATCTTCTTGGTCAACGAACTGATATTGTTAAGGTCTATATCACCTGTAAGTGACAATATTACCGTTTCAAATTTATGCCCGTTGGCTTCTACTTCGCTCATTCCGGTCACGAACATCAACAGTTCGCTCACATGGTCTGAATCTTTTCCTTCCTTAATGTAGAATTTCACATTGGCATCTTTGTCCTTGATACGCATAAGTTCCTCCATTTTGGCTGATCTTAAATAGCTGTCCACAGAAGCTTTCATATCATCTCCAATACTCTTGTTTTCGGTTGTAAAAACTTTTAAACTTTTAAGGCTACTGGCAATTTCCATAAAATCGCGTGCTTCAGGATCATCTACTTCTACATCAATCTTTGCCAATAAATTGAACATACTCTTGTTCACGATTACCGTGGTCACATCATCCAGGTCCTCGAACTTGTCAAAAACTGATTGTGAAAAACCAGCCAAAGGCAATAAAGCCATTACTACGATTAAAATATACTTTTTCATTTTGATACGTTTTTTAATTGTTATTGTAAATTTTTTGTTTTGCTTGTTCGAACTCGTTGAGGTAGGCCACTTTTTCTGTTCCGCGGCTAAAATTTTCTGCTAGGAGTTCAAGCGCTTTTTTGGTTTCTTGGTAAGCGTATTCCGCTTTTTGTTCCTCCAAACGCTTTTTTTCTTGGTACTGATTACCAAAATAAATGCCAAAGGCGAGAACTACTGCCGCTGCAACGGATAGCCACTTGTAATAGTTTACTCTAGGTTTTAATGGTACCTGCTTGGTGTACTTTTCTTCCTTGGCCATGGAAAAGTAATTGAACATGGGTTTGTATTGTTCTAAATGTGGTGCTACCTCATCTTGTGAAAAATACGCCCTAAGTGTTCTTTCTTCATCCACTGATGCAGTGGCCTCGAAATACTTCTCCAATATTTTTTCTATGTTACCCAATTCCATAGTTATGTTTTTTTATTAATTCTTCTCTTACTGTTTTTCTTGCCCTCGACAATGCTACGCGCACTGCGGTCGGTTTCATGTCCAAGAGTTCGCATATCTCATCGAACTCATATTGCTCTACATCCCGTAGCTGCAATATCATTTTTTGTTGTTCTGGCAGGTCTTCCATAATCCGTTCCATCCAACTTAAGCTGTCCTTCGCCTCCAACTGTTTTTGTAAGGAGGTGTTTTCGTCGCTATAGTTACTGTGAACCAATTTTAAGTTCCCTGCTTGTTTGGATTTTAATCGGTCCAAACAAAAGTTTTTGGTCATCGTCATGGCAAAAGCTTCTACATTTCTATACTCCTCCATAGACTCACTTTTTGACCACAACTTCAACAAAATTTCCTGAGTGGCATCTTCAGCTTCTTCCCTGGAAACCAACAGGCGCTTTGCAAGCCTGTAAAGTTTATCCTTAAAAGGTAAAACCACATTTAAAAATTCTGTTTGTTTCATTTGGTTGTCTTAGTTGTTTTTGTGTCTTTCTTATCGACCTACACTATCACGACGATACATATCGAAAATTGTTACAAAAAATTTGCTAATTGCTTATATAAGGCTATTTTGCAGGGCAAATTTATATGTAAAAGCATATAATTTTACTCAAGCCAACCTACACCTCTATTAAATTTTGGAATAAAATTTGAGTAAATTCAATAAAAATTAAGCTATGAAAAAGTATTTCTTCCTTTTTTTAGGACTCTCTTTGGTGTTTTTGTCCTGTAGTAACGATGACGGCATCAATAATGGACCCACCCCGAATCCAGACCCAACTGCCGATGTAACCTCACAAAATTTTATGTGGCAAGCCATGAACCTCTGGTATTTTTGGCAGGCCGATGTTGCCGATTTAGCCGATGACAGATTTACAACAAATGCAGAGTATACCGCATTTTTGGAATCATACCCCGATCCGGAAAATTTTTATTACAGTATTTGCAACAATCACAGTAGAATAGTTGGGAATGAAAACGCAACAGACCGTTTCAGTACTGAAAATGAAGACTACAAAGAGTTGGTAAACAATCTCTCGGGTATCTCCCAAAGCAACGGTCTGGAATTTGGATTGGGACTAATAGGTGACACCGACAATGTTTTTGGCTTCGTTCAGTATATTGTGCCCGATTCGGACGCATCGACCAAAGATATTTCCCGTGGGGAGTTCTTTACCCGCGTAGATGGGGTACAACTTACCGTTAGTAATTATCGAACCCTGCTTTTTGGTGATAATAGCACATATACTCTGGGAATGGCAACCATTACAAATAATACAATTTCAGACAGTGCCAAAGAAGTTGTCCTAACGAAAATAGAGAATCAGGTGGAAGACCCTATTTTGATTGCCGAAACTTTGGATGTAAATGGCACCAAAGTTGCCTATTTAATGTACAACCGCTTTTTGAGCAGCTTTAATGAAGATTTGAACACAGTTTTTGCACAATTTGTAGCCGATGGCGCTACCGAGCTGGTTTTGGATATGCGCTACAACCCTGGAGGCTCTGTTAATACTTCTCGACTTTTGTCAAGTATGATTTATGGTACCAATACAAGCGATGTTTATATTAGGCAACGTTGGAATGCTAAGGTACAGGCACAATTGAGCGATGAGTTTTTAACCGATTATTTTGCAAGCTCCACAGGTTCAAGTGCAATTAACTCGCTAAACCTGAGCAGGGTTTTTGTTATTGCTACTGGCGATTCTGCCTCAGCCAGCGAATTGGTGATGAACGGACTTGACCCCTACATCGAAGTTATCCATATTGGAGAAGTTACCAGTGGTAAAATCGAGTTCTCGATTACTTTGGTAGACGACCCAGGTAATTCCTTTATTTACAACAGCGACCGAGAAGGTGATATCAACTCACAAAATACGTGGGGATTGCAGCCTTTGGTGGGAATAAATGTAAACGCAGCCGGGAATTCCGATTATATTGACGGACTGGTTCCAGATATTGCCCTAAGTGAAGATTTGACCAATCTTGGTGTTTTGGGTGATGTCAACGAGCCGCTATTGGCCCGTGCGCTACAAGAAATCACAGGAGAATCTGCCAAAATTGACTTTACAGTGGAAATGCCCGCAGAACATTTCACCAGTTCCAGGTTCCATACACCTTTAAAGGATAACATGTATTTGGACAAGCCATTGCAATTGAATCAATAAGACCAACCTTTTTGTAATCTACATATTTTGAACACGTTAGAAAAAATCATGCTTAAAAACGGTTTGAATATAATCTATGATAGTCTATCCAGCAATAGTTTCGAAGGCAATTAAAATCAACTCTTAGCAATTATAATATGACATCAACTTTTATAAGAATGAAAAAATAATATTAAAGTAAATTTTATGTAGGTTTTTTCTTATAAAAAATATTTTTTTAATACTTTAGCAGTAACACTTAAATATCTGTTAACTATGATTAAAAAATTACTCTTAACCAATGTATTGGTTGTATTTTCAATCTGGAGCTCCTCTGCTCAATTTGATGACTTTGATGACGTCTTTGTTTTTAATGGAACAAAGCCTATTGTTCATAATAAAGTAACCGCACATGATTCTAATTGTGGAATACAAAGCCTTACTTTAAAATGGTCTTCGGTTGTAAACGAATATTACTATGTAGACAGTTATAGTTTACAAGTTCTGAACAATGGCAACTGGACTACTATACAAACTGTTTCAGCATCTTCAGGTACTGGCTCTTCCTATTATGTGACAATAAATTCTTTCCAGGCTGGTTGGAATGATTCTGAAGCTAATTTTAATTTTAGAGTAAGGGTGAATGTAAACTTGGAAGATGCAACTACGTACACTTACATCCAAGGAGATACATTAAAAGTTAAGGATTGGTGCATTGGGTCAACCGTAGATGTTAGTTTGACTCAAGCCACTATTAATAGTGGCGGACATATTTCAAACCTAGGGAGTAGTACTCCCACAATTTATATAAGTAATATTGGTCAGTCCTATACTGAATATTTCACAATTGAGACTACAACAAGAACCAACGGTACTAACTTTGGTTGGAGAAATGTAGATATTAAAACCTATCTTTCCACTTGCTCAACTTTAGGTGCTTCATGTAATGGTGGCAATATAGGGACAGAGGAATACAATTTTGATTTAATATCGATACCAAATCGTGTACCTTCTGGAACACAAACTTTTCGCAGTAGCAATATCAGATTAAGGACAAATGATGTTAGTGTTACACTAAATCATAACCAAACTTACTATTTACATGTGCGCTACTCTATCAACGGAGGCACAACAAAAGGATTTGTTTGGCCAATTAGAATCGAATATAGAGACAACTCATCTGGTGGATGCGTTTTTTGCCCCCCTTCACCCATTGAAGGCTTTCAAGCACAATCGAATTCTAACTCGATTTCGTCTCCTTACACGGTAGATATTTATAATATGTCTGGTAGTAAAGTAATCACTAAAACATTTGCAACAGAGGACGAAGAAGAAGACTATTTGAACTCATTGCCTAAAAACATTTATATAGTTAAAAGTAAGTTTGGTACCAGAAAAGTTTATTGATTTTTCATTAATTAGAAAAGAAAAGCGGCCGATTGGCCGCTTTTCTTTTTTTAAAGGTTCAGGTTGAGGCCCACCCTAAAGTTTCTACCTCGGGTCGTGAAGCCAAGCAATTCTCTGTAATCCTCATTCAATAAATTATCCACATTCAGGAATACATTCAGTTTGTTATTGATCAGTTCGTGCCGAATGGAAATGTTAAGCAAGGAAAACGGTTCCAAAGCCAAATCGGAAAAAGTCGTAAAATCCGTATCAAAACGTTCTCCCGTGTAAGCATAGGTCAAAGAGGCATCTGTAGATTCGCAAAACCGATACCACAAAGATACATTGGCCTTGTGCTTGGGAATACGAATCGCATTGTCCCCTTTCCTTTCTGTGAAAGTATAGTTGACGTTAAAACTTAAATTGGCCAAAGGCAGCCAAGTAGCTTCCACTTCCACCCCATTGGCATTGATTTCATCTGCAACATTTATGCTCATAAAATTGGCATCATACCCAATGGTATTGGTCTCGTTCCTATCAAAATAGACAGTACTGATACGAAACGAATTGTTTAATTTAAATTCAATACCACCTTCAATCGTCGAGTTTTCTTCTGGTTCCAATGCTGGATTTCCTCCAAAGGCGCCGAACAATTGTGTTAAATTAGGTGTGATGTAGGATGTAGCATACGACCCCATCAACTTCACATAGCCATTTTCCGTATCAAAAACATAGGATGGGTTCACATTGTACACAAAATGATTACCATATTCAGAGTGATTGTTCAGTCTCGCACCCGCATTCAAATTAAATCCAAAATCTGAAACATAGACCATGTTCGCATAAGGGTCAACAATGGTAAAGTCTACTTCATCCGCAAAAATAGCCTCGTCCTTAATATAGTTCACCCCTAAAATGGTATAAAACTGTTCTCCAAAAACATATTTGTTGTAAACGTCCAACACCCAATTACTTCCCTTAGTAACACTTTCACCAAAGGTATCGTTGGCCACGGACTCATAATCCGTATAGGCCGCATTAAGATGTATGGAACCCTTGCCATAACCAAATTCAGAGGACAAACCAACACGCTGCTGTTCATTCTCTCCCAAATTGGGTGCTTCGGCCATGGTTGCATCGTATTCATTTTTAAACTTGGTCTGGTTTCCATAAACCTGTACCCCAAAGCTTTCTGCAAACTGATAGCCCAGTTTTATATTAGTGCTAAAGTGAGAGAAAATGTCCTCTTCATTCCCAGGTGTCACCGCAGCGGAAAGTCCACTTTTGTATCTATTGGAAAAATCAACCCCATAATTGAACTTGCCGAAAGTACCGTTTACATTAGCGGAATTTTGAATACTTCCTATATTGTAATTCTGATCTTCGGCGGTCTGATTAGTCCCTACGCTCGTTTCAAAATTACCGGCAATCTTCTTTTTGGAACTCTTTTTTGTAGTAATGTTGATCACAGCCGTTACCGCATTGGTTCCATAAAGCGTACTTGCCGCTCCCTTAATGATCTCAATGGATTCGATGGTGTTGGGAGCAAGTAACCGAAGGTCATACTCTGCGGAAAATGTAGACGGGTCCTGTACACGAACACCATCGATAATAATCAAAACCTGACGACCTCGACCTCCTCTGGCATACACCCCTAGAACGTCACCGTCCCTACCGCGGCTTCCAGCAATCTCGATACCGCTTTTGGTGTTGATGATCTCAGCGACCGTTCTGCCCTGATTGCGTTGCATTTCCTCTGCAGTGATCTTGATGACCGTTTTACCTGAGTTTTCTCGTTTCAACTCGAATTTTGAATCGCTTACAACAACCTCGTCCAGTTGTTGCACTTTAAGTGAATCTTGCTGTACATTTTGCGCAAAAATCCCCTTACCCGCCAATAGGGCGGTAATTAACCATAAATGATTTTTTTTCATTTCGTTTAATTGAATAAACGGGAGAATAGTATGTGATGCATACGTAAACTTTTATCCCGAAAGTTTAACATTGTTTGTTTGAATCTGGCAGGTCTCCTGGCTTGTGTTTTGTCTCCTACCTTCCCACCCATTGGGCAGTGGCTTTGAAGAAGAGACAATCGCCTACTACGTACTGATGCTCAAAAAACATCAGTGCCGATTCGGCACATACTTACAGTTGCGGGAACAGCTCCGGTTTTGCACCGGATTCCCTTTTAATCCCACGGAAACTCCGTGCGAACCAAAATTCGGTGTCAAAGCTAATCAAACTGTTTAATCTTTTATGCAAAACTTTACAATGATTTTTCGTCTGTCACCCTGAGCGCAGTCGAAGGGTCTAAAATGTCTCGACTACGCTCGACATAACAATTTTGACTTTAATGATGAGGTTTCTTAGAATCTATAAATACTTAAATAATCTTACTTTTGACTCATGGCAAAAAAACAGTGGTCAGTTCTATTCCTGAGCTTGATTTTGGTGGTTTTGATGGGTTGCAAACAATCGAAAAAAAAGCAACCCGTTCAAAATCAGGATAAATCATCAAATATAACATACGCTACAGGTTTTACAGTGAAACATCAAGGTGATATTACAGTTGTTGAAGTCACTGGAGCCTGGCCAGGGTCAGGTAGTTTTAAATATGCTCTGGTGCCAAAGGAAAAACTGCCAGCCATTTCATTCCCGCGTGATGCTTATGATGCCATTATCGGAACTCCGGTAGAAAAAGTGGTGCTAACCTCTACTACACATATTCAACCGTTGCTACAGCTCAACGAACTGAACACCGTAGTCGGTTTTCCGAATACAGACTATATTTCCACCCCCGAGGCCAGAAAACTAATAGAAAGTGGCCAAATTCAAAATTTGGGCATGAACGATAGGCTCAACACAGAAATGGTACTTGCATTGAATCCAGAACTGATTGTTGGGTTTAGCATCAATAACGAAAATAAGGCTTACGACATTATTAAAAAGGCAGGGACACCCGTGGTCTATAACGGTGACTGGGTGGAGCATACACCTTTGGGAAAAGCGGAGTGGATCAAGTTCTTTGCACCTTTCTTTGAAAAAGAGGCCTTGGGCGACAGTATTTTTGCATCCGTTGAATCTTCATACCAAAAAGCCAAAGAAATCGCCCAAAATGCACTAAGTCAACCAACGGTTTTAACCGGTGGACTCTATAAAGATGTATGGTACGTAGCTGGTGGAAAAAGCTGGATGGCCCAATTTTTAGAGGATGCCAATGCAGATTATCTTTGGACAGACAATACTGAAACAGGCAGCATAGGACTCAGTTTGGAATCGGTTTTGGAGAAAGCCCAAGATGCCGAATTTTGGTTCAATCCATCAGCAGAGACCACATATACCGGTTTAGCCGAGGCCAATCCACATCATCAACAGTTCGATGCTTTTAAAAATAAAAAAGTCTATTCCAATGCAATCGACAAAGGTGAAACAGGAGGGCTCATTTTTTATGAATTAGCTCCCCATAGACCCGATTTGGTTTTAAGAGACCTCATCAAAATATTGCATCCTGAATTATTGACGGAGCACGAACTGCAATTTATTAAACCATTACCCTAAATGCATGGTTCCCGAACATATCGATTTTCCTTTGCACTCATGGTGTTGGCATTGCTGTGCTCTTGGTTATTGAGCATAAGTTCCGGATCGGTCACCATACCTTTTGCCGATATGTTGTCCACATTGTTCGGAGAATCCCCAAAAATCGCTTCGTGGGAGTATATCATCTGGGATTATCGGGTACCGAAGGCTTTCACCTCCATATTGGTGGGAGCTGGACTTGCTTTGAGCGGACTTTTAATGCAAACGCTGTTCAGGAACCCCTTAGCAGGCCCATTTGTGCTTGGGATTAGTTCTGGAGCCAGTTTGGGTGCCGCTATTCTTTTAATGGGCACTTCTATTTTGGCCGGGTACACTTCTTTATCATTTTTGGGTGATATCACCCTTTCCATCGCCGCAAGTATTGGTAGCTTTTTGGTTCTATTGACGGTTATGATCGTGGCCCAACGGGTAAAAGACACCATGGCCTTGTTGATCATTGGATTGATGTTCGGCAGTATTACTTCAGCAATCGTAAGCGTTTTAGCCTATTTTTCCAGCGCCGAGGATTTACAACGTTTCAATTTTTGGTCTTTTGGAAGTGTGGGCAACCTATCTGTAAACCAACTGCTTTTGTTAGGAAGCATCGTTACCATTGGAGTAATATTAAGCATTGCCTCTATAAAATCATTGAACGCTTTTCTATTGGGTGAGAACTATGCGCAAAGCTTGGGGGTCTCCTTAAAAAAATCCAGATTTACCATCATCATCGCCACCGGACTATTGGCGGGCGGAATTACTGCATTTGCGGGGCCCATAGCTTTTGTAGGCTTGGCCGTACCCCATTTGACTAGACAGATTTTTGATACGATGGAACATAAAGTCCTGATTCCGGCTGTAATGCTGTACGGCGCCATTTTAATGCTGCTGTGCGACACTTTGGCGCAATTGCCCAATTCTGCCAGTGTATTGCCGATAAATGCGATTACATCCTTGGTGGGTGCTCCTGTAGTGATTTGGCTATTGGTCCGTAAACGTAAAATGATGTTCTAATGGCACATACGGGAAAAAATATATTATCCATTACAGATTTGTCCATTGGATATGGTACCAAGACAGTAACCAAAGGCATCAATTTTAATTTGGAGGCCGGTATGCTCTGTGGTATTGTAGGGGTGAATGGTATCGGAAAATCGACCTTGTTGCGCACTTTGGGAGGGTTTCAACCCAAACTTTCCGGTGATATTCTTTTGCATGGTAAACCATTGGAAAAAATTAACACAGCCACATTATCCAAAGAACTAAGTGTGGTGCTTACGGAACAACCCGCTTCAAAAAATCTAACGGTGCAGGAATTGATTGCCTTGGGACGGCAGCCCTACACCAATTGGCTAGGTACTTTGACAAAAGAAGACAAACAACAGATTCAGGCGAGTTTGGATGCCTTTTTGCTGGACGAACTCCGTAACAACAAATGCCACGAACTGAGTGATGGGCAATTGCAACGGGTACTAGTGGCACGGGCCATGGCACAGGACACCTCTTTGATTCTTTTGGATGAACCTACCACGCATTTGGACCTGTACCATAAAGTGCAGATTTTAAAAATGCTTCAGGAATTGGCACACAACAAACAAAAAACCATCCTGTTCACCACGCATGAAATCGAATTGGCCATTCAGTTATGTGACCGGATATTGATTTTGGACGGAAAGGAACATCCCTTCGGAGACCCTTGTCAACTCATCGAACAAAAACACTTTGACCAATTGTTTCCGTCGGAAATGGTTCAGTTTGATGGAAAAACGGGTTCTTTTAAAGTGAATAAGTAAGTACACTTTCCATTTCGGCTTCAAACGGAATCCGTTATCTTTATCCTTCAGAAACTTTTTAATGAGCACAGAACTTATTTACATCATTATAGGCGTCTTTACATTGGTCATTGGGCTTTTTGTGGGGATGTATATTCAAAAACTGAAAACCAAATCTACCGAGAGTGTTTGGGAAGATAGAAATCAGAAATCAGAAAATCAGATATCTGAACTCAAGCAGGAACTAGACAGCATTCGTGAAAGAAATTCAAGTTTGGAAATAAAATTGGCAAGAGAAAAAGCCAATTCCGACAATTTGGAACAGAAAATCAAAGAACAAAAGGAAGAAGTCGAAAAACTCCAAGAAAAATTCACGAAAGAGTTTGAAAACCTTGCCAATAAAATCTTGGACGAGAAAAGCGAGAAATTCACCAAGAGCAACAAGGAGAACATTGAAAATATTCTGACGCCCCTCAACAAAAAAATAAAGGAGTTCGAAGAAAAAGTAGAAAAATCCCAAAAGGAAAACATAAGCATTCACTCTGCTCTTAAAGAGCAATTGCTCACCTTGCAGACGCAAAACCTCAAAATAACCCAAGAGGCCGAAAACCTGACCAAAGCCCTGAAAGGCGATAGCAAAATGCAAGGAAATTGGGGAGAATTGGTATTGGAACGCGTGCTTGAAAAGTCTGGCTTGGAAAAAGATAGGGAATATAGTGTTCAACAGAGCTTTAAACGCGAAGATGGTAGTCGTGTTATGCCCGATGTGATCATCCACCTGCCCGATGGTAAAAAAATGGTCGTGGATTCCAAGGTTTCCCTAACGGATTACGAACGCTATACAAATGCAGAGGAAGACGACAGGCCCAAGTTCTTAAAAGATCATATCAACTCCTTGCGCAGGCACGTGGAGCAGCTTTCGGCTAAAAAATACGAAGACCTCTACGAAATGGAAAGTCCCGATTTTGTATTGATGTTCGTACCGATAGAGCCTGCGTTCGCCATTGCGATCAATGAAGATAACTCTCTATATAATAAAGCCTTTGAACAAAACATCGTGATTGTTACGCCTTCCACGCTGTTGGCAACGCTACGTACCATAGATTCGATGTGGAGCAACGAAAAACAGCAAAGAAACGCTATGGAAATAGCACGACAGGCAGGCGCTCTCTACGATAAATTTGTAGGTTTTATGCAAGATTTGACCCAAGTAGGGAAAAAAATGGACGATGCCAAAGGGGAGTATAAAAATGCTATGAACAAATTGTTCGACGGGAAAGGCAATATTATAGGGCGTATTGAAAAATTGAGAACCATGGGCGCAAAAGCGAAAAAATCCCTTCCTGAACCTATTTTAAAACGCGCCGACGAGGACGAGTTAGAAGAACTAAACCAATAACACTGACTATGAAAAAATTCCTACTGATTTTTATCACCGCCATTATAGTTGGATTTGTAGGGTATTTGGCTTTTATCTATTACGTACCCTACAGCGAAGGCTACCGGTCTGGCGAACTTATTAAGTTCAGTAGAAAAGGAGTTCTGGTGAAAACGTGGGAAGGGCAGATCAGCCAAGGGTTGTCCGGCACCAATGTATTTTCGTTCTCCGTGGAGGATAATGAAAAGGAAATCATTGAGAAAATGAAGGAGTTTCAAGGTCAATACATTAAAGTCACTTACAAAGAACGCTACGCTACATTTTTCTGGTTAGGCGATACCAAATATTTTATCACAGAAGTAAACTCTGAAAAATCACCGATTTTTAGGAATTAGATGACACACCCCTAGCCCTCTTTTTAGAGAGGAAATAACTTCCCTCCTAAAAAGGAGGGATTGAGGGAGGTGTAGGTCTATTAGCTTCAAATTGAAAAATGTACTCCTCGATTACTCTCAAAACATTATCCATATCGTTTAAAACCTGATGATCAGTAAATCGAAACACTTGAATACCTAACTCGTTCAACCTTTTCGCCTTAATAACATCTTTCTCCCAAATTTCTTCCAGTTGATGTGAATATCCATCCACTTCAATGGCCAATCTTAGTTTATTGCAGAAAAAATCCACAATATATTCATCTATAGGTTTCTGCCTGTGAAAATCATAACCGTGCATTTGATCACGCTTTAATCTTTGCCATAAACGTACTTCTGATTTTGTAGCATTCCGTCTGAGTTCCCTTGCAAGTTCCTTTAGCTTTGGATTATATTTGATAATCATTTTGCATGGCAAATTTCTCCTTTCAAAAAAAGGATTCTATGAAAACCCCAACAAAGTATGAAAAAATTCAAATCATCCAGAGAAAGTAGAGTATCCATCACTGAATTAATGCTACCCTCCCACTCCAATTTTGGTGGCAAGGTACACGGAGGGCATATCCTTAATCTAATGGACCAAATAGCCTTTGCCTGTGCCTCCAAACATTCTCAGAGCTATTGTGTGACCGCATCGGTGAATCGGGTAGACTTTCTTAACCCTATTGATGTTGGAGAACTCCTCACCCTTAAAGCGTCCATAAATTACACGGGGAAAACTTCCATGGTAGTAGGAGTTCGCGTAGAATCCGAAAATGTTACCACAGGAGAAGTTAAACATTGCAATTCTTCCTATTTTACCATGGTATCCAAAGATAAGAACGGTAAAAACAAAACGGTACCCGGGCTCATTTTAAAGACCAAACAGGATATTCGCCGTTTTGCACGAAGTAAGGAGCGTAAACAATCTGCCTTTAAGCGCGACAGCAAATATGAATCCAACAATTTTAAGGTAAATGAATACTTGGAGTTCCTAGAAGGTGAAAACGTTAAGATGGATTTTGATTGAGCTTAGCTGCAGCCTCTTCGTCCAAAAACCAAACTAAATTGCCCGATGATGGGTTGACCAAGGATGCCGGATAAGCTTCGGAGCCTTCGATTTTTTCCACCACAGCTTCCACCTTTTCCGCTTTGGATGCTCCCGTCACCAAAAAGGCCACTTCTTTAGCCGTGTTGATTACTTTTCCATTTATGGAAACTCTTTTTTGACCTGATTCTGGGTGTGTGGCCACAACGCAGTGATCTTCGGAATCCCATAACTCAATTTCATGTGGAAAAATGGATGCCGTATGTCCGTCATCTCCCATACCTAAAATCACCAAATCGAATTGCGGTATCCCTTCTATCCTATCCAAATCTATTTCCAACAGATTGGCATAACGCATGGCTTCATTCACCGGATCTTTTTCGCCCAATATGCGATTAATGTTTTTTTTCGGCACCTCAATCTTGGAAAACAGGTGCTCTACCGTCATTTTGTAATTACTTTCGTTGTCCGTTGGAGGTACGCAACGTTCGTCTCCCCAATAAAAATGTACTTTGCTCCAATCCACTTTGCCAGCAAATTTTTCGGCCAATACATCAAAAACAATCTTTGGTGTGCTCCCACCGGACAAAGCGACGTGAAAAGTATCTTTATCTCTTAGTTTATCAACAAAATAGCTCGAAAATTGCTCAGCTACCTCTTGTTTATTTTTATATATTTTTAAATCCATCTTGAATTATTTTTGGGTCTCAAATTCTCCTTCGATCACACTCAGGATGGCATTTCGAACGGAGAATTGCTCATTGGCAATTGTTTATTGATAATTGTAATTAGCAGATTACACAATACCCAGGGTCGTCTGCTAAATTCTCACTGGGATTGCGCCAATAGCCATCCTTCTCAATCAAATTGTCTGCATTTTCTGGTCCCCAAACTCCCGCAGCATAGCCGTACATCCGAACATCTTTACCACTTTTCCAGTAATTAAGAATAGGGTCTACAAACTCCCAAGCAGCCTCTACCTCATCAGCACGAGCGTACAAGGTGGCATCCCCTTGCATAGCATCCAACAAGAGACGTTCGTAGGCTTCCATAACGTAGGTTTCGGCCAAACTGGAATAGTAAAAGTCCAAATTGGCTCGCTCCACCTTAAAGCCTTGCCCAGGTACTTTTACTCCAAACTTGATTAAGATACCTTCATCAGGCTGAATACGGATAATCAATTTGTTATCCATCTCCTGCATTTCAGATCCCTTAAATATTTGGTGGTGCGGCTTTTTAAAGTGAATTACAATTTCGGTCACTTTGGTCGGCATTCTTTTGGCCGTCCGCACATAAAAAGGAACACCATGCCAACGCCAGTTATCCACGAAAAATTTAATGGCCGCATAGGTTTCTGTGGTCGAATTCGGGTCCACCCCTTCTTCTTCTCTGTATCCTTTCACCTTTTTACCACTTACTTTGGAGGCCACATATTGTGCGCGAATTGTATTTTCAAAAAGTTCCTTTTCGTCCGTCATTATCCTTAACGACTTTAACGCTTTTACTTTCTCATTACGGATTTCTTCAGCATCGGCCCCAATCGGAGGCTCCATCACTACTAACGACACAATCTGTAGCAAGTGGTTTTGAAACATGTCCCGAAGTGCTCCAGACTTATCATAATACCCTCCTCGTTTTTCCACACCAACGCTTTCCGCATTGGTTATTTCCACATGTTGGATATAGTTTCGGTTCCATAATGGCTCAAAAATACTATTCGAAAAACGGGTCACCAACAGGTTTTGAACAGTCTCCTTTCCTAAATAATGGTCGATTCGGTAAATCTGGTGCTCTCTAAAGTATTTGTGAAGTCCTTTGTTCAACTCCCTCGCAGTCTCCAAGCTATAACCAAAAGGCTTTTCCACAATCAAACGTTTCCAACCATTGTTTTGGGCATTCATACCCGCATCGGACAAATTGTGCGCTATAGTTTCATATAGCGTGGGAGGTGTAGAAAGGTAGTAAATGATGTTACCAGAGGCACTATGTTTTTCCTTCAAGGCCTCCACTCGCTTTCGCAATGCGCTATAATCCGTATCGTAGCTATCCCCCAAGTCTTCATAATAAATCTTATCCGCAAAACTCTTTACTTTACTATCCTTGAGGTCTTTGGTCTTTTCTTTTAAATATTCACTTTCATAAACCACTCTGTCACGAAAAGCCTCATCAGAAAGGTCGCTGCGGCTAACCCCCAAGACAACGAAGTTTTCTGGCAACTGATCGGCCAAATATAGGTTGAACAAGGATGGCATTAGCTTTCTTGCTGTCAAATCACCCGATGCTCCAAAGATTACGAGCATCTGATTTTCCGTCTTTTTCATAGTGTTTCAGGTTTCTGGCAGGTTGTGCTCTTAATGGCCTAATTCATTTTAATAAGGTATCATTATTTTTGAGCATCACGAATATAAGGTTTATTTTAGGTTCGTAATTCAAGAAACATCAACCTTAGTGGTGTCTTAACACCTGAGAAGAAGAAAAAATATATAATGGCAGACACGTATGATTTTGGCCTTGTGGGCCTTGGAGTAATGGGACGTAATTTTATTTTGAATGTAGCCGATAACGGTTTTACCGCATTTGGAAATGATTTGGATGAAGAAAAAGTGAATGCTTTGATCAATGAAGGTGGTAACACAGCCAAGGTAAATGCCTCTACAGAGGTTGAAACCTTTGTGCAATCATTGACGGCTCCTCGAAAAATTATGTTGTTGGTGCCTGCCGGAAAAATTGTGGACAGTGTCATCGATGGCCTACTTCCCTATTTGGATAAAGGCGATATCATTATTGATGGGGGAAACTCTTTTTACACGGATACCGATCGCCGTGAAGCATATTTAAAAGAAAAAGGCATCAACTTTTTTGGTGCCGGTGTTTCAGGGGGCGCCGAAGGTGCCCGGAAAGGCCCAAGCATTATGCCCGGTGGTTCCAAAGAAGCCTACCAACACGTAAAACCTATTTTTGAAGCCGTATCCGCCAAATACAAAGGCGAGCCTTGTGTGGCCTATTTAGGTCCAAAATCCGCAGGGAACTACGTAAAAATGGTACACAACGGTATTGAATATGGTTTGATGCAGTTGACTTCCGAAATTTACGACCTGCTCAAAAAAGCGGGTGGACTCACCAATGATGAACTACACAAAACCTATGCAGCATGGAACGAAGGCCGTTTGCAATCCTTTTTAGTGGAAATCACTTCGGAAATCTTTGCTCAAAAAGACGATTTGACGGACAACGACCTTGTGGATATGATTCTGGACAAGGCCAAGCAAAAGGGAACGGGAAAATGGACATCACAAAACGCTATGGATTTAGGAATTCCAGTGCCTACCATTGATATTGCTGTGAGCATGCGTGAAATATCTGCCTTAAAATCCGAACGTATCAAGGCGGACAAGTTGTACGACCGTCCCTCTCCAAAAGCAGTGGATAAGGGTGATTTTACATCGAAAGCAGAACAGGCGTTGTATTTTGCATTCATCATTACCTACGCGCAGGGCATGCACCAATTGGCCGATGCCTCCAAGGAGTACGGTTACGAATTGGAACTGGGAGAAATCGCCAAAATATGGCGAGCTGGCTGTATTATCCGTGCCGCAATGTTGGCCGATATTACCGAAGCCTACCAAACCGATAAAGATTTACAGAACCTATTGCTCTCCCCTTCTTTTGTGGAAAAAGTAAAAAGCACGGTAGACGCAGCAAGAGAGTTAGTAAGTTATGGAGCCTCAAATGGCATCCCATTACCAGGATTGTCCAATGCGCTAACGTATTTTGATGCCTATACCAGTAGTAGACTGCCGTTGAACCTGATTCAGGCGCAGAGAGACTACTTTGGGTCGCACACCTATGAACGATTGGACCGCGAAGGTATTTTCCATACGGAATGGGAGAAGTAAAATCAATTCAAATGAAAAAAGTCTTTTTACTTTTTGCATTTTCCTTCACCCTTATAACCGCATCAGCTCAAAAAGTCCCCTACGTTATTTATAACACCAAAGGGAAAAAGGTCTCCTATAAAAAAATGTTGAAGACCTTGGAGGAAAAGGATATGGTTCTCTTTGGGGAGTTGCACAACAACCCCATCGCCCATTGGTTGCAGTATGAGCTTACCGCAGACCTGCATGGTAAAAGACAACTCATTCTTGGTGCCGAAATGATCGAAGCCGACAACCAGGACGAACTCAACGATTATCTGTCGGGCAACATAGATTATAAAGCATTGGATTCCACTGCGCGGCTCTGGAACAATCACAAGACCGATTACGCACCTTTGGTGGACTTTGCGAAAGATAGTAGTCTGGCTTTTATAGCCTCCAATGTGCCCAGACGATATGCCAGTATGGTGTATAAGGGCGGATTTGAAGCCTTGGATTCACTCCCAGTCCAAGAAAAGGAATGGATTGCTCCTTTGCCCATTACTTATGACCCCGAATTGCCGGGATATCAAAACATCTTAAAAATGATGGGGGACCACGGTAGTCCCACTCTGGTAATGTCACAAGCCATAAAAGATGCCACGATGGCCCATTTTATACTTCAAAATTACAAGGAAGGCTCTTTGTTTTTACATTACAACGGGGCCTACCACTCCAACGACTACGAAGGTATCCTTTGGTACCTGCAATTGGACCGACCCGATTTAGATTACGGTACCATTTCCACAGTATCGCAGGAAGATGTTCATAAACTGGAAAGGGAAAATGTAGGCGTTGCCGACTTTATCATCTGCGTAGATAGCAACATGACCACCACCTATTAAGATTTCATCTCTAGATTAGCTGTAAACCAGTCAACAAGGGTATAAATTCCGTATTTTTAAGTATTCCTATCAAAATACGAAGCAAACGCATGTTCATTCAATCGGAATTTAATTGTAATGCACCCAAATGGAGCTATTTGAAAATTTAAAGGATTGGTTCACTGATGAAGCTCTGCCATCAAGTATCCTTAAATATTTGGCTTGGGTTGTCTTGATTTTTATCCTAATCGCCTGGACACGAAGGTGGATGAAGAAAAATCTTCATGACAACTCGATTAAATACAAGGCGCAAAAAGCAATTCAAGTTGTTGGATATTTATTCATTGTTTTAATTACCATTTCCTATTTTACCGGCAGTATTAAGGATTTTGGGCTTGCCATGGGGCTTCTAACTGCAGGTATTACCATCACTCTGCAGGAATTGATATTAAGTATTGCAGGTTCTTTCTACATCTTTTTTGTTAGGGTCTACAAGCCCGGCGACCGCATAGAATTGAACGGAATTAAAGGGGATGTGATAGATATTGACAGTATGTACACCACCATGATGGAAATTGGTGAATGGGTATCTAGCGACAATTACAGTGGACGTATTGTTAAATTGAGCAACGCCTTTGTTTTTAAAGGACCGGTTTACAACTATTCCTCGGATTTTCCATTTGTTTGGGATGAACTCAATTTACCCATAAGGTATGGTTCCGATTTGGATCTGGCCAAAAAAATCGTTGTCTCCGTTGCTCAAGAAACCTTATCGGAATATGTTCAAAACTCCATTGCACAATGGAAAAGTGTGGTGAACAAATACTATATCGAAGATGCCCAAGTCGACCCTACACTTGCCATTACCATGACGGATAATTGGGTCCAGCTTAATTTGAGGTATATCGTAGACTATAAAAAAAGAAGGATTACCAAACATCTCCTAAACGAAGAAATTGGTAAAAGAATTCAAAAAACAAACGGAAAAGTAAAATTGGCTTCGGCCACCTTTGAAATTGTCAATATACCAACTGTACATATCGATAAAAACACAAAGCCGGAATAAATCAGAATAGAAGATTTCGTTTTTTTAAACATAACCTTAAATACCAGCCTTATGAAAAAATTACTCGCCACCATGTTACTGTTTGTAGCCATAAACCCTTTAGGGTTTGGTCAAGTACAGTCCAATCTAGAACTATTGGACATCTTTAACATGGAATATGTTTCCGACCCACAGATTTCTCCCGACGGATCTAAAATCATTTACGTTCGGAATTTTAAGGATGTGATGACCGACAGGAACTTATCCAATCTATGGATCATCAATTTTGATGGTTCCAACAACCGTCCATTGACCACAGGAAACCATAACGATTTTGCTCCAAAATGGTCGCACGATGGTACAAAAATCGTTTTTAAATCCAATATGGCAGATGACAAAATGAAGCTATACCTGATGTGGTTGGACACGAAGGAAACCATGGCCTTGACCAACACACCGCAGTCACCTGGGCAAGTTTCTTGGTCTTATGATGATACATATTTGGCGTTTAACATGTTCGTACCAGAAGCCAATGAATCCATTATAAAAATGCCAGCAAAACCGGAAGGTGCGAAATGGAACAAACCACCCAAGTATATTGATAAAATGAACTACCGTGGGGATGGTGCAGGCTACTACAAAGGAGGTAACTCACAATTATTTACCCTACCTATCACTGGAGGCACACCTAAACAATTGACTTTTTCCGAATTTGATCACGGAGGTCCCATTTGGGCAAAAGACAACAAGCATCTTTATTTTAGCGCCAATTTCCATAAAGATGAAGAGCAAGAACCTGCCGATAGCGAAATTTACAGCATTAATATAAATGATGGTGAAATCACTCCCCTAACTGATCGTTATGGCCCCGATGGGAATCCAGTTTTGTCTCCTGATGGTTCCAAAATCGCCTACTTAGGCTATGATGATCGTATACAAGGCTATCAACTTACCCAACTGTACATAATGAATACCGATGGTTCTGGTTCCCAATTAATTTCAGGGGATTTTGACCGCGATGTAGAAGACATGGCTTGGAACAGTAAGGGCAATGGACTGTATTTTAGTTATACCGACCAAGGAAGGGGCAAATTGGCATCCATAAGCCTATCGGGTAAAGTGAATGATATTACGGATGGGTTAGGCGGTCTTTCTTTGGGCAGACCTTATAATGCAGCAAGCTTTTCAGCTTCTTCCAATAACAAATTTGCATATACCCTTGGCGATACCAGCCATCCTTCCGATCTAGGTGCTGCGGATACCCGAGGCACTAAACGTTTGACTGCGGTGAACGATGATTTGTTCTCTTTTAAAAAATTGGGGAACGTTGAAGAAATGTGGTGGGAATCCTCCTATGACCAACGAAAAATTCAAGGTTGGGTTGTAACGCCTCCCGATTTTGACCCCTCCAAAAAATACCCGATGATTCTTGAGATACACGGTGGCCCCTTTACCAGTTATGGTGAAGTATATTCTGCTGAGATTCAGGCATACGCCGCAGAAGGCTACGTGGTTCTTTATACCAACCCCCGTGGAAGTACCAGCTATGGTGAGGAGTTCGGAAATTTAATTCATCACGACTATCCCAACCACGATTATGAAGATTTAATGTCCGGTGTGGATGTTCTACTCGAAAAAGGTTATGTCGACGAAAATCAGCTTTTTGTTACCGGTGGTTCTGGAGGTGGAGTGCTTACCGCTTGGATCGTGGGTAAAACAAATCGTTTTAAAGCAGCTGTTGTGGCCAAGCCTGTAATCAATTGGACCAGTTTTGTGCTCTATGCGGATGGTGTTCAGTTTTTTTCCAAATATTGGTTCGGGAAAAAACCATGGGAAGATCCAGAAAACTATAGGAGACGTTCTCCCCTCACATATGTAGGAAATGTGACCACGCCTACCATGTTGTTGACCGGGGAAGAAGATTACCGTACCCCCATTGCCGAATCGGAACAATTCTACGCAGCCTTGAAGCTCGAAAACGTGGAAACAGCTATGGTTCGAATTCCCGGAGCAGGTCACGGTATTGCCAATAAACCCAGTAATTTGATTGCCAAAATTGCGAGTGTATTGGCTTGGTTTGATAAGTACAAAGAAGGAGAATAACATACATCTACTATATGATATCCAGCAATATCATTTGGAAAAAACAAACTTGCGTATAGTCACCTAAACGATTTTCCTATATTTGGGCAACTAGCTTTAAAAATATATGGACCAACTACCGTTTACCCAAGATACTGTCATCTTTGGGCTACTTTGCCTTTGTTTAGGATTTGTTTTTTACACCTCATCCATTAAAACTGGTTTTTGGGGAAAATTTTACCGTGTGGTCCCCGCCGTATTGATGTGTTACCTATTACCAGCTATTTTGGCAAGTTCAGGCATTATCGAAGAATCATCGTCCAACACCTATTACGTGGCCAGTCGTTATCTATTGCCCGCTGCTTTAATTTTAATGACCCTCAGTATTGACCTCAAAGCCATCATAAATTTAGGTTCCAAGGCCTTGATCATGTTTTTAACGGGAACTGTGGGTATTGTAATCGGAGGTCCCATTGCCATTCTTATTGTTTCCATATTTTCTCCCGAAACGGTAGGCGGTGCAGGCGTAGATGCCGTTTGGAGAGGACTGGCCACCATTGCCGGCAGTTGGATTGGTGGTGGCGCCAATCAAGCCGCCATGCTCGAAGTCTTTAAATACAATCAAGAAAACTATGGAGGTATGGTCCTCATCGATATTGTGGTTGCCAACCTATGGTTGGCCATAATCCTGTTGGGAGTGGGCAAAACGGAAAAAATAGACCGTTGGCTCAAGGCAGATACCTCATCCATCGAAGACCTCAAAGTAAAAGTATCTACCTATACCGAAAAAATCGCAAGGGTCACCACCCTAAAGGATTTCATCATGTTGTTGTTCTTTGCATTTGTCGGGGTTGGCGTGGCTCATTTAACAGGTCATCATTTCGCCAACTTTCTTCAAAATAATTTTGAAGTCATCCGCAATCCACAGAAAATATTATCCTCCCTTGGATCGGAATTCCTTTGGATGGTCGTATTTGCCACCGCTATCGGTATTGGTCTATCCTTTACCAAGGCCAAAAATTATGAAGGTGCGGGCGCAAGTAAAATAGGTGGAATGTTTATTTATATTTTGGTAGCCACCATCGGTATGAAAATGGATTTAGGCAAAGTTTTGGACAATCCCGGACTTATTGCCATCGGGTTGATTTGGATTACCATTCACGCTGGTCTACTTATTTTAATGGCAAAGTTGATAAAAGCCCCATTTTTTTTCTTGGCAGTAGGGAGTCAAGCCAACGTTGGTGGTGCAGCTTCTGCTCCTGTTGTGGCGGCAGAATTTCACCCATCCTTGACCTCTGTGGGTATTCTTTTGGCCGTTTTTGGTTATGTTGTGGGTACTGCTGGAGCATATTTATGTGCTTTGTTGATGGAAGTCGCCTCGAATGTTTAAATATTTTCAGAAGATTATGCATATTTGCCCTGCTAAAATTATATGATGAAGCGGATATTGTTAGTATTGCTAGTTGGAATTACCGTACTGTCCTGTGAAAAGAGTACGGAAAACACGATGACCGTTAGTGGAAACATTAAAGGACTCAAGAAAGGAACCCTCTTTTTGCAACAATTTAAAGACTCCACCCTTGCTGTTTTGGATTCTTTGGAGATAAAAGGTGACGGGGCATTTAGTTTTTCCACCGAGGTGGATGAACCAGAGGTATTTTATCTCTATCTAAAAAAAGAAGACAATAACGACATTAATGATAGGATTACCTTTTTTGGGGAATCTGGAAATATTGTCATTAACACGGCATGGAACACTTTTGATACCAATGTTGAGATTTCAGGTTCCAAATCCCACGAAAAGCTTTTGGAGTTTTACGATATGGCCTCAAAGTTCAATATTAAAGAGCTTACCTTGATCCAAGAAGCATCTTCCTCCGAATTACAAGAAGACTCCGTTGCGATGGATTCCATCCAAAGATTGATTAATCAAAATACCGTTAATAGATATCGCTACGCACTTAACTTTGGTCTCAACAATGGTGATTCCTACGCTACTCCCTATATTATGATGACAGAAGCTAGCGAAGCAAATACGAAGTATTTGGATTCCATCTACAAAGGTTTGACCCCTGAAGTGGCTGCCTCCAAGTACGGAAAAGAATTTAAAGAATTCCTGGATAAAAATAATTAGGCTCCGAGGCTATTAAGTTGCTCAACAAGCTTGGTGGCCTTGTCTTCCAACTCGGTCCGAATAGACTTAAAATGAGCTTTAGAGTCCTCAACTTTTTTCTGGTTGATTTTATCCATGAGGTTGTCGTAAACTTCAATAGCTTCGTCTATAATTACGGTTCCCTCTTCAGATTCTTTGTTGCCGGAGCCGGCTTCCCAAATGTAGACAGCTTCAATAATGTCTCCCAAAACAAAATTGACATCTTTTTTTAAATCACGAATACTTGGCATAACGCGGTGGTTTTGATTAAAGATACCATTAAATAGTAACTTCTAAAAGTTTAGCGCCTTGGGTATCAATTTTCACATAACTGCTGGATGCAGCAACAAGAATGGTTTCCCCCTTTTTAATGGGTGCGCTCCCCCAATCATTATTGATGGTGGCGGTACCACCTACACACATATAGATGGTAAAAGAATCCCTTTGCGACAAATCTAGTTTCATGGATTGGGACAATTCCATAAAATTTGTTTTAAAGTATGGGCAGTCCACCATAGGGTTCACTATATCTTTTTGCTTTGGGTAATCTACCTTAAAGTCGTCCTTCTTTTCATAGTCGATAGCATCCACGGCCAAACAAGTATGCAACTCTCGTAGATTTCCCTCTTTGTCCCTACGGTTAAAATCGAACACACGATAGGTAATGTCCGAGGTCTGCTGTATTTCTGCCAAAAGAACACCTGCTCCTATAGCGTGTATTTTCCCCGTATTTATAAAGAATGTATCACCTTCCCCTACTTCTTCATAATTCATCAAATCAGTCAAGGTCCCTTCTTCAAGACTTTTTACGTATTCTTCTTTTTCAACATCTTTATTGAACCCAACAATAAGTTTAGCGCCAGGATCAGCGTCCATAATGTACCACATCTCGGTTTTTCCGAAAGAATTGTGACGTTCTTTGGCCAACTCATCATTCGGGTGCAATTGTATGGAGAGGTCTTGTTTTGCATCAATAAATTTGATGAGTATGGGAAACTCGTTCCCAAAACGTTCCACAACACCCTTGCCTAAAAGTGCTTCACCTTGATCATCCATCAAACTGTGAAGCGATGTACCTACTAAAGCACCATTAGCTACTTTGGATATATCACCTTCAACTCCAGAGAGTTCCCAACTTTCGCCAGTTATATCACTTTCTATGTTTTTGTTTAAAACCTCTTTCAGCTTGGTTCCTCCCCAAAGTCTTTCCTTAAGGATTGGTTTAAATTTTAAAGGGTAAAGATTCATTTTATCCAGTGTAGGTTACAAAATTTCGAGGAGTTTCATAGAGTACTACCTCTAACTCTTTGTTGGAATTTATATGAGGTCTTAACTTGTTCCATATCACTACCGCTATGTTCTCTGCCGTAGGGTTCAAATTTTTAAATTCAGGAACATCGAGATTCAGGTTCTTATGATCTAAAGCATCCTCAACATGTTCCTTGATCAATTCCTTCAGGACTTTTAGGTCCATCACAAAACCAGTTTCTAGGTCTATTTCCCCAGTAACACTCACAATAAGGTCATAATTGTGACCGTGAAATTTTGGATTGTTGCATTTTCCAAAAACTTCATTGTTTTTCTTTTCATCCCAATCGGGTCTATACAGTCTATGGGCCGCATTAAAACTGGCCTTTCTACTTGCCTTCACTCTCATTGTGTCGGGGTATTTTCTATAAGATGGTTGTAAAAACGTTCAAAAATAATTTTGAACCATGCGGTGTATTCATCAGGATTTTCTGCAATATCTTTTTTGATATCCACAGGCTGCATCCATTTCCAGTCGGCCACCTCTTCTGGATTGATATTGGGTTCATTTTCAAAATGTCCTACCATCACATGGTCAAACTCGTGTTCGGTAAGACCATTGTCAAAAGGTGCTTTATAGACAAAACTGAAGAGCTCCTTAAGTTCGGTGGTAAAGCCCATTTCTTCCATGAGCCTCCTTTTACCTGCATCGATATTGCTTTCCCCTTCTCGTTGATGACTACAGCAGGTATTGGTCCATAACAAAGGTGAGTGGTATTTGTCTTTGGCACGCTGCTGAAGCATGGTTTCCCCATTGGCATTCATTACAAAAACCGAAAAAGCCCGATGCAGCAATGCCTTTTCATGAGCTTCCATTTTTGGCATTAAACCAATGGGCTCGTCCTTTTCATTTACAAGTATCACTTTTTCCTCTCTCATGAGGTAAAAATATGACCTTTACAATGAAATAATGGATATAGATATGTAAATTCTTCCTAAAAGAATCGTGGGGATTTCAGGTTTCCTATATTTCTGATGAAATCATATCTCAGAATTATTTCAAAGGAACCATCGTTAAAAGTAGCTGCCCCAAGTTCGGTAATTTCACGATCGTAAGCCAAACCAAGCATAAGTTGGTCGGACAACATAAAACCAAAAAGACCACTAAATGCAGCATCCCAACGGTAAGCCACCCCTCCAATAAATTTTTCGTTGAGCATAAAGTTGGCTGAAAGGTCCACCTGTAAGGGGGCCCCTTGTACCGCTTTGGTCAAAATTGTAGGTTTAAATTTTAAAAACGGGTTTAAGTCCCAAACATATCCGGTAATCAGATAAAGGTTTATCTGTTCCTTGGCGGTAGATACAGAAGAAGAATCAAAATGGGTGGTCTCCAATATTCTCGGCGCTGAAATACCGGCATAAAACCTATCCGTATGATAGTACACTCCAGCTCCAATATTAGGAGAAAATTTATTTTGAATGTCCTGCTGTGATTGTAATTGTGGATCTATCTCAAACTCATCAAGTTCGGAATAGCGAATGTCCAACATATGTGCACTTGCTTTAAGACCAAAACTCAATCTTCCTTCCCAAGAAGTCTGAATGGTATAGGAGAAATCTATATCAAAATAGGTCTCCGAAGTAGGTCCAATCTTGTCATTCACAATGGACAAGCCAAGTCCTACACCGCGGTACCCCACAGGAGTATGTACGTTCAGGGTTTGCGTCTCTGGTGCTCCATCGAGTCCCAACCATTGGTTTCGGTACAAAGCGGCTATGCTCAAATGCCCCCTTGAACCTGCATAGGCTGGGTTAACACTTACCGTATTGTACATGTATTGGGTATACTGCGCATCTTGTTGAGCCTGCATGTTTCCAAGCACCAGAAGTAGCAAGGCTAGCAACCATTGAGTTTTTCTTTTATAAAGTTTGTTCACCACAGTAACCATTTTATCTATTTATGTATATGTAGCCTGTTAGTTGTTTCGTATTTCCACCTTGGTCTTGATAGTCTATCACGTAGAAATAGGTTCCAACCGGTAATTTATTGTCCTGATCTACGGTAACTCTACCTTGGGAAGTACCGTCAAATACATTTCCACTGGTATCGTATGCCCTTGTCTGGTATACCATTACACCCCATCTATTATAGATTCTAACCGTGTTGTTCGGATAGTTTTCAAGTCCATTGATCTCTAAGGTATCGTGGACTCCATCTCCGTTGGGTGTTATAACATTTATTACATCAACTTCTTCTTCAACAACCGAAGATTCACCTAGGTCTGAATCTAGATAATTAGGAATACCATTTTCATTGGAATCATCGTTCGCATAGTTTCCATCACCATCTAAATCTTCGTCCATGGTTTCGATACCGTCGTCGTCGTCGTCGGAATCCCTGAAATCAAGAATACCATCCGAATCGGTATCTGGCAATGCTAAGCTTGGGTCATCTATTTCATCATTGACATCAATATCAATAACGGTTTCTCCTTCAAAAGCATCATCCAAACCATCGTTGTCCTTATCGGAACCTATTAGTTCAACATCCGCAATTCCATCATGGTTCTGATCGTGTCCTTCAATAGCATCTGGTACATTGTCATCATCACTATCATCATCCACATAATCTGGAATTCCATCATTGTCGGAATCAACAGGAATCAAACCTACATTCCCATCTATTTCGTAGGCATCATCCAGTCCGTTACCATTGGCATCGGCCATACTCGGCGGAATGTAACCCAATGCAGGCTGTGCCTCAACATTATCTGGTATGCCGTCATTATCACTATCAATATCCAGGTAATCAGGTATACTATCACCATCAGTATCGGTTGGGTTGGTTGATGGGTCATTGTCATTATCGGCATTCAAATCCTCGAAACTGTCCACAATCCCATCGTTGTCACTGTCCAAATCAATTCCTGAAGGACTGACTATCACTGTAATGGTTGCTGTACTACAGTTTCCATTGGTATCACATACAGTATATTCAAAAGAATTGGTACCTGTAAATCCAGGGGTTGGTACATAGGTAATGTCATCATCAGATGGATTATTCACTGTACCATTATCATTTAAAACAACGGTTCCATTTGATGGATCTGTAGCAGTAATTGAACCTGTAGTAGGAATATCGTTATCATTTGCTCGCCACGTTACAACAGCATCTACACCAACATCTGTTGATACTGAATCATCGTTGGCATCTACAATTGGGAGTACATCCACAGTGACCGTAGCCGTACTGCAATCTCCAGAAGAGTTACAGATGGTGTAATCAAAACTATGGCTTCCGTTATAATCTGGATTTGGCGTATAGGTCACCACATCATCCGTTGGATCATTAGCTGTTCCATTATCATCAATACTGATTGTTCCGTTAGATGGGTTTGTAATTGTTAAAGTACCTTCAATCGGTAAATCAGAATCATTATCAAATATATCTGCAACAATTGACTCGTCCTCATTCACCACTATAATGTCGTCCAACAGGTTAGCTGCTTGAGTCATACATACCACAGTGAAGCGTGGTAATTCTGTACTGTTACCAACTTTTGTAATGGTAGCCACATATCTTGTTACTGTTTGGGTGCTCGTAACGGTTGGTCTGGTTTGGTCTCCGGTCAAAGCTGGACTCCAACTTACAGTTGCTCCAGAGGGAACACTCGCTGAAATATCTAAAATCACCTCATTATTCGGCGCGTCACAATCTGTCAATATAAAATAACCCGTTGCATTGGAGCCACACAATGTACCATCATAGGTAGCAAAGTAAACTCCTGGCTGGGTAGCTTCATAAAATGAATTGGTTCCCAAGACAGTTCCCGTATCTGATGCTTCGTACCATTGATAGTTATTCTCATCCCCAGTATCTGGCGCTTGCAACAGAAACTGAGCACTTGCAAGATTTACTCCTGTAAAGAGAACAATCAGTCCTATGAGTAAAGACTTATATGAGGTGTTTGATTTCAAATCGATTTGTCTTTAATCATTATTATTTTACCACAAACACTACATTGATCAATGCGTTATAATCTGATGGTTGTGCCTGGACCGTATAGGACAAATTACCATTTGCATCTATTGACATACTTCCTGTATCAAAAACAGTAGGGTCAGCATATGTCACATAATAATATAAATCTGTACGAGCATAAGTCGGTATTGCTAATGGAGCGCCAGTACTACCAATTGTTGGAGATCCATACTGATCAATATATTCTTGGTAAAGATCAAGACTAAAAGTTCCATTGGTTGATGCATCAATTGCAATTGATGGTGGATAAAAGATTCTAGCTGCTTTGGAGGTAATTGGAGCTATATCTTGAATCACATCCTCCACTGTAGCCTCTGTATTTCCATCGCCGTCTACATCAATTGGTGCATCTGAATTTACCTCTGATGCGACTTGATTGTCTGTATTGATATCTGTTAATGGGACTTGTAAAGTACCGTTACTATCTTCAATCTCGAGATTTGTGCCATTGACCTCAAAACGGATGTTTATTTCATTCGTGGACGATAGATCGCCGTCCGCGGCGATATGGTTCGCAATGTCCGTTGTATTGGTTGCGAT
>TARA_R110000764_G_scaffold240089_1_pt1 | contig 107362 bp, 108 predicted proteins | sample TARA_R110000764 | Tara Oceans TARA_R110000764 (sample SAMEA4398111) | marine metagenome | biome: Polar Biome; feature: [SRF] surface water layer (ENVO:00010504); material: water (ENVO:00002006), including particulate matter (ENVO:01000060) such as... | depth 5 m | reverse complement strand
GATGATGGGGACCAGAGCGAGGACGATGAGGACAATGAGGCATTTGCACTACAATCCGCTGACCTTAGTCTTGTCAAAGATATTTCCGGGGTATCCAGTGCCACTCCGAATGTTGGGGATACGGTCACCTTCGAATTGACAGTGACCAATGCCGGACCAAATACAGCAACCAATATTGTCTTGGAAGATGAAGTACCTTCGGGATTGAATCTGACCACAATAAACAATGGCGGTACAGCCATTGCAGGAACTTTTTTAAGTTGGACCATTGCCTCCCTTCCGGTTGGTAGCACTACCGTTTCATATCAAGTAACGGTAAATGCACCCAATGGATTCCCAGATGAATATTTGAACATTACCGAGATTACAGCCAGTGATCAAGATGACCCAGATAGTGAACCCTTCAATGATGACGGCGATCAAAGTGAGGATGACGAGGATTTCTTTGTTATCACTCCACAGATTATTGACTTAGAGTTGGACATCAATGTAAGTGATTCCAGTCCCAATGTCGGTGATGTTGTTACCTTCACCATAGATTTAAGCAATTTGGGTGATGTGTTGGCCACAGGGGTTTCCATACAGGATGTATTACCTCCTGGATTTGGAAACGTAACCGGAATCAGCAATGGTGGTTCCTTGGGCGGAGCCAATATCGACTGGTCCGGTCTAACGGTGCCTGTTGGAAGCAATACCTTGACCTTGACGTTCAATGCCGAAGTACTGGAACCTACCGGCACTACTGGTGAATATGAGCACCAAGTCCAGGTCACTGCAGCCAATCAATTCGATACGGACAGTACACCCAATAACGACAATGGGGACCAAAGTGAAGATGATGAAGATAACACATCCGTAGTTCCACAACAAGCAGACCTGAGTTTGGCCAAATCAGTTAACGATACAACGCCAGATGTCGGGGACACCGTCACTTTTACCTTAACAATGACCAACCTTGGACCCAATGTGGCCACAGGAGTCGCATTGGAAGACATTCTCCCAAGTGGATATACCTTGACCACGGTCAATAATGGAGGCTCCTTGTTTGGAAACACCGCATCTTGGGCTGGGTTGACCGTACTTGCCAATGGCGGAAGTACATCGGTAACCTATGAGGCAACGGTGAACGCACCGACAGGTGCGCCCAATGAATATGTGAACAGTGCCCAAATCACGGCAAGTGACCAGTTTGACCCGGACAGTGATCCTACAACCGACAATACAGTTGATGAAGATGGAAATGGTGATGGAGATGATGATGATGAGACCACCTTGGAGGTCTTCCCGAACATTGGAGACCTGGAGCTGACCAAAATTGTCGTCGATAGTGATACCACACCTTTGGTGGGTACAGAGATCAGCTTTGAAATTACAGTATTCAACGTGGGAAGTGTGGACGCTGACAATGTAGTAGTGGAAGATCTACTTCCTTCAGGATATGATTTTGTGCTATACAGTGCCACATCAGGAATCTATAATGAAAATACAGGTATTTGGCAGGTAGGAGACGTTTCAGCCGGGGATACTGAAACTTTGGTAATCGATGTTTTGGTCAATCCCACAGGTAACTACACCAATGTGGCCGAAATTATTGCAACGGACATTTTCGATGTGGATTCCACTCCCAACAATAATATTTTGGCCGAGGATGACCAAGATGATGTTGTAGTAATACCAATACAGGTGGCGGACCTTGCTCTGACAAAGTCAGTGGACACAACTACACCTGATGTCAATGACAATGTAATATTTACCCTAACGGTCACCAACGAAGGACCTAGTGAAGCCACAGGTATCCAGGTGCTGGACCAATTACCTTCCGGCTTTACCTATGTATCCGATGATGGTGGAGGAGCTTATGCTTCCGGAACCGGGATATGGAGTATTGCAAGTTTGGCCAATGGGAACAGCACAATTATTAACATTACGGCTTCGGTCAATACTTCTGGGGACTATATTAATGTCGCAGAAGTTATTGCCCATGATCAATTGGACCAGGATTCTACACCGAACAATACCACACCATCCGAAGATGACCAAGATGAAGTAGTGGTAACTCCACGCCAACTTGTGGATGTTTCCGTCACCAAAACAGCCGATACAAATACTCCAAACATAGGAGGTAACATCAGCTTTACAGTAACAGTGACCAATGATGGCCCAAGTGATGCCACCACTGTTGTAGTGACCGATCTGTTGGCATCCGGCTATGAATTTGTTTCAGCGATTCCATCTGTTGGCACTTACGAACCGCTAAATGGTTCATGGACGGTAGGAAACCTTCCTGATGGCACTTTTGAGACCATAGTTATTCAGGCTACGGTCTTACCCAATGGAATTTATACCAATACGGCGGAATTGACCGATCTAAGTGAGGATGATATTGATTCCCTTCCAGCTAACAATGATGATACGGAAGATGATCAGGCAACTATTGAGCCAACCCCTGTTTTAGTATCGGACCTTGATCTTGCAAAGACTGTGGACAACACCACACCATTAGTCGGCGATGAAGTGGAGTTTACCATTGACATTACCAACAGTGGGCCAAGTGACACTTCGGGCGTAATTGTACAAGATTTACTACCGACCGGATACACATATATTTCCAATACTGCAACAGCTGGAAATTATAATCAAAATACAGGAGCTTGGCAATTGAATGGAAGCTTATCCGATGGAACAACGGAAACGCTTAAAATAAAGGCAACTGTAAACCCAACTGGCGTTTATACAAATAGTGCAGAAATAACCAATTCTGATAACCTTGATCCAGATTCTGTTCCTGGAAATGGTGTTGTTGCAGAAGATGATTATGACGAGGCAGCTACTATCCCAATTCCTTTGGCCGATGTTTCCTTGACCAAAACGGTGGACAATGAGTTTCCTGATGTTTCGGATCAAATCACCTTTACACTGAATTTGAGCAATGATGGCCCAAGCGAGGCAACTGGAATTCAAGTGTTGGACCAGCTTCCAACAGGATATAATTATGTATCGCATACTGGGGGGGGCACCTATAACCCTACAAGCGGCATCTGGGATGTAGCAAGTTTAGCGGCCAATACCAATACTTCTTTGGATATCACAGTAGGCATTAATACCACGGGAAGTTATGCAAATACAGCAGAATTGATTGCAATCAATGAGTTGGACCCGAACTCAACCCCAAATAATAATGACCCCAATGAGGATGATCAGGATGGGCAAGTGACCCTGCCTCGTGTTATCACAGATATTTCTGTGGTGAAAACAGCGGATAATCTCGCTCCATCAGTGGGCACCGATATTACATTTACCGTGACCATTGCTAATGACGGCCCAAGTGATGCCACTGGATTGGTAATTGAGGATATTTTGGCCAGTGGTTATGATTTTGTAAGTGCGACCACTTCCATTGGGTCCTATGACGAGATTATTGGCTCTTGGGATATTGCATCTCTTCCAAATGGCACCACAGAGACTTTGGTGATTGTTGCCACGGTATTGTCCAATGGAGAGTACAGCAATACAGCGGAGTTGATTGCTCTGGACACTTTCGACCCTGATTCTTCACCAGATAACAACTTAAACTCTGAAGATGATCAGGATACTGTGAATCCGGAACCAACGGGCTTGGCTGATCTCTCTATCACAAAAACGGTGGATGATATCGCACCAAATGTTGGTGATGTGATCGAGTTCACCATCAATTTAACCAACAGTGGCGATAGCAATGCCTCCGGTGTTGTTGTCAATGAGCTATTACCCATTGGGTTTACTTACGAGGCCCACACGGCAACAGCCGGTACTTATGATGAAAATACAGGTGTTTGGAATACCAATGGGGTCATCCCAAATGGTACTACTGAGACCTTGGTCATCTTGGCCCGGGTAAATGCACCAACTGGGACCGACGGGGAATATACAAATCGTGTTCAGATCACGGCCAGTAATCAAGCCGACCCAGATAGTGATGCTACATCGGATTTTGACACGGACGACCTAACGGATGGGATTCCCGATGATGATGAGGCAAGTATAATAATCACACCACAATCTGTAGATATTGCTGTGGTAAAAACCGTTGACAATGCAAGGCCAAATATCGGGAATGAAATCAACTTTACCATTTCAGCGACCAATAACGGATCATTGCCAGCAACCAACATCGGTATAGAGGAGCAATTGCCCAATGGCTATCGATTTATCAACGCCAACACCACCTTAGGTGCTTACGATGCATCTGAAGGCTTCTGGGAAATTGACACCCTAAATGGAAGTGAGACGGCTACGTTGACCCTGACGGTAGAAGTATTGGATATTGAGGATTACCTCAATGTGGCTCAACTAGCCTTTGTGGACCAGTTTGATATGGATACCGCCAACGATTCGGATACGGCATCCATCGAACCAACCTGTCTGGTATTCTACAATGAGTTCTCACCAAATGGGGACGGGGTAAATGAAACCTTTGAGATCGATTGTATTTCAAGATACCCCAACAATACCTTGAAAATCTACAATAGATGGGGCAATCTGGTATTCCAGGCCCAGGGATATAACAATGAGTTCGCTGGAATATCCAATGGACGGGCGGTCATACAGAAGGAAGAGTTCCTGCCCGTAGGGACTTACTACTACATTTTAGATCTGGGCGATGGTTCACAGCCCATCGCGGACTGGCTATACATCAATCGTTAAAATGATATCAGCAATTATGAAAACAATACCATTAAAAACAATGTTCAAAAAAGCATTTTTGATTCTGTTCGTGCTGATATCATTTCAGTTGGAAGCACAGCAAGATCCACAGTTTACACAGTATATGTACAACACGATAACAGTAAATCCCGGGTATGCGGGCTCAAGAGGGCACCTGTCCATTTTGGGGATGCACCGTTCCCAATGGGTTGGTATCAATGGGGCCCCCACCTCACAGGTTTTGGCAATCGATGGCCCAGTAAGTGAGAAAGTAGGTTTAGGGGTTGTTGCCACGTATGATGAACTTGGTCCTTCCAATGAATTGTTTTTGGATGGCAACGTTTCGTACAGTATCCAGGTTGGGGCAAACAATAAAAGGCTCTCTTTTGGACTAAAAGCGGGTGGACGTATCTTTAACGTGGACTTCTCAGAAGGACTTTTCCGGAATCCCGATGTCGCCTTTCAGGACAATATTGAGAACCGGTTCTTTCCGACCGTGGGCGCAGGAGCTTATTACCATACAGAGCGTTCGTATCTTGGCTTCGCCATCCCCAATTTCTTTTCGGAGGACCACTATGACGGGGCGACCCAGGAGATTGCCACCGAACGCCTCCATTATTTTTTGATCGGTGGATTGGTCAGGGACATATCGGCGGATATCAAGTTCAAGCCCGCATTTTTTGTCAAGTGGGTGCCTGGGGCTCCAGTGATAGCAGATCTGTCGGCAAACTTCATGATCCGGGAAACGGTGACTGCCGGAATCGCCTATCGTTGGGATGATTCTTTCTCAGGCCTGTTGGGCCTACAGATTTCGCCGGCATTGAATGTGGGCTATGCTTACGACCGTACCACAACCGACCTTGGAAACTTCAATAGCGGAACCCATGAGGTATTTCTCCGCTTCGAATTAAAGACACAGGAAAAGCGTTTAAAATCCCCAAGATTCTACTAAGCCAAAATTTATGAAAACATCTATCAATATAATCACGGCATTACTGATTTTCAGTTTTGGATTTGCCCAAGACAAAGGTTCAAGAGCGGAAAAAAGATATCACAATTATCATTACATCCAAGCTGCCGCTGAATATGAGCGCTTGGCAAAAAAAGGGGACGATTCCCAGGAAACCCTGCAACGCTTGGGGGATATCTATTATTATAACTCCGATATGGCCAACGCGGTAAAGTGGTATGGTCAGCTCTTCTCCAAATATGAGAAGACACTAGCCGCAAAATACATTTTCAGGTATATCCATACCTTGAAAGGAGTTGGAAACTATCCTCTCGCCAAAGCACTGATGAAAATCTACGCGGAAAAGTTCAATGGGGATGATTTTGAGGTTTCACAGTTCAGTGACAATGACCTTGCCCTGGATGAACTACGAAATCGACAACCCCAATTTGTAGTGACCCATTTGTCACTGAATTCAACCTTGGCCGATTTTGGACCAATGTATTATCAGGACAAGATTGTCTTCGCCTCTAGCAGGGATACCATGAAACTCCATACACGGGTGTATGAATGGAACAAGCAGCCCTATCTCAACCTCTATGAGGCAGATACCGTACAATTGGGCAGTGATTTAATGGATATCAGGATATTTGGCAATAACATCAATACGAAATACCACGAGGCCGGTGCAACCTTCAATCCAGAAGGCACCATTATGTATTTTACCCGTAACAATTATACAGCCAAAAACCTTGAACGGGACAGTACTGGTACCAATCACCTTAAAATCTATCGCTCACAGTTGGAAGGGGGGTATTGGACCTTTCCAGAGGAAGTACCTTTTAACAGTAGGGATTACTCCACCGGACAACCGGCATTAAGTCCTGATGGTAAAAAACTGTTCTTTGTATCCGATATGCCCGGAGGTATTGGAGGAACGGATATTTATTATGTATCCATTGACCGTACCGGAAACTACTCGGAACCTGTCAACCTAGGGCCCACTATCAATACCAGTGGAAGGGAAATGTTCCCTTTTGTGACCAATGAAAAAATATATTTTGCCTCGGATGGACATTTAGGACTTGGGGCACTGGATATCTTCGAGAGTGAGTTGGGAAATAGTTTTTCACTCCCTTCAAACTTGGGGCCGCTGATTAATAGCCCCAAAGATGATTTTGCATATATCGTGGATGAAGCTTCTAATCGGGGTTATTTTTCATCCAATCGTGAAGGGGGAACAGGTGATGATGATATTTATTCCTTTCGACGGTTGGAACCCAAATGTGAACAGTTTGTTAAGGGAACCGTACTCAGAAAAGCTAATGACCAAGCTGTGGTCAATGCCACCGTTGAATTAAAGACAAAAGATGGTTTATTGATTGCCGCTTGCAATACGGATGCTTATGGTGCATTTAGTTTTGAAAACATATTGGATTGTGAAGAGAGCTATTCCATTGAGGTCTCCAAAGAGGGATATGATGGGGTATCCGAGGAGTTCAGCACAGGTAAAGTTTTGGGAGAGACCAACAATGTCCCCTTGATCATGACCAAGGAATTGAACAAATTAATAGTCATGGAAAATGGGGTATTGAAAATCAAAATCGATGATATTTATTTTGATCTCAATAAAGCGGATATCAGGGCAGATGCAGCGCAGGAGCTGGATAAAATTGTGGAGGTGATGAAAGAGTACCCCAAAATGGTCATCAAGATCGAATCCCATACTGATTCACGGGGAAGTGATCGGTACAATGAAAAACTATCGGACCGTCGTGCTAAATCTACGGGCAACTATATCATATCCCAAGGGATAGAGAGCAATCGCATAGAAAGTGCCATAGGATACGGTGAAAAGAGATTGTTGAATCATTGTTCTAATGGGGTAAGGTGCTCCAATTCAGAACACGATATCAACCGTAGATCGGAGTTCATTATTGTTTCTTTAGATTGATGGTGGTGACCACTTTCTGGGAATAACTTACATGAACTTAGGAATGGATGTGACCAAATTTAATTTCCACTTGGGCATATGCGTTTAACGGAATAATATTATAGGACTATTCGTGAGATAAATCCAAAAATGTTTGACATAATAAATTTAGTTTTCACGGCTATTTTCCAAAAAATTTCACGAATTAATGGGTGTCGGAGCACTTATATTTCAACTTGGCTAAAATTGTACAGATTTTGAATTATTGCTGTATTGATTTTAAATTTGCGTTTACAAAAGGTGAATTTTTAATTGATTGAATTAACTTGGAAATATTATATTTATGGGTTTTTGGATCAAAATAAGTGTCTCCCGAAAAATCATGGTGCTCATTCATGTGAACATATCCTAATTGATTGCATAACATTATTGTGCCGTTGCCAATATTTCTATGTATATGGCCATTCATCCAATAATCAATATCGGATCAGCTATAAAATCAGTTATGTCCACAACAAAAGCTTTGTTGATATGGGGCGGCCTTTAAATTCATGGGAATTGCATAATGGAATGGGTAGGTGGCGGGTTACTATCACGGTCTTGTTATTCTGAGATTTTAAATTTTCCTTAATAAAAGTATAGGCTTCGTTATAAATCTTATTGAAATGATCAACCGTTAGTTAGCCTTCTTTGATTAATCATGATTTTATAAAATCATTAACTCTCCTGTATACAAAGTTTCCATTTTCAGGGTATATATAGCTCCAGAACGCAGAAAAAAGAAAACTAATGTCTTCTATTATCTCGACTTGATTGTTAAATCAAAAGACATTCTTTTGAATTTCCCATTTAAAAGGCTCTTGATGCAAAGACAAATCATAGTCTGCATAATATTCAAGATTGCCAGATATTAAAAAAGCCCGTTTATAATTATCAGAGTCCCATTTAAAAAAATCAAGTTTAATATATTTAGGTCTTAGGTAATGGGTGCCTCCAGCAATTATTAGAGTTTCGGCAGTTGGTTTCAAAGGGTGGTCTGCCAACCAACTTTTGTTATGCGGGAACTCTAAGTGTAAATCTGGGCAGTATTTTATTCTCAATTCATGACAGTTTTATGAAATAGGAAAATAAGAAGATATATCCATTTTATATAGTTTTACATAATTTTCTTTTTATGAAATAGGGTCGTATGAAATGCTGCGAAGAAGTAAAAAGAATCAAAAATGCAGCACGAATGCAGCACGCTAGAAAATATATATTTTTTCAATTATTTTATAATTAATTAAAAATCAATTATATGAAAACAAAAAAGCCCCAAGAAATCGGAGCTTTTTGCGGTCTGGACGGGACTCGAACCCGCGACCCCCTGCGTGACAGACTTTTATTTGAGGTTTTTATCAATGCATGAATCTACTTAAAACATTGATAATCAGAAAAATAATAAATTTTGATTTCATTTGAAATGCTTTGAAACCAACAAAAACTATGCACAAAGTATGCACAAAATTTTGTACCTTAAAGTAGAATCAAAGCTATAGAATGGCACTTATTAGATTAGCATTGGATACCAGAAAAAACGCTAAGAATAAGGATGGACTATATCCCATAGTTGTCCGAATCTTTCATAAAAGGCAGAGCCTGATCCGAACAGGATACTATTCTTCAATCAAAGGTTGGGATACCAGAAATTCAAGATTAAGGAAATCTGCCATCGCCAATAAGAATTTGGACTGTGATGCCGTTAACCATGAACTGGCCGAAAAAGTTTATAAAGCGAAAGAACTGGCGAATGAATTGGGGCCAAGCATTGACAGGTTAGATGTGAATGGATTTATCGAACTTATTAAGGATAAGTGGGATCAAAACAAAGGTTCAGAAATAAGGAAGAAAATAGAGAACCGTATTTCCATTACCAGTTGGGGCAATGTGTTGGTACAGAGGAAAATGAATTCCAATAGTCCAGGAACTGCTAGATGGTACAAGGATAGTATCAAGGCCTTGAAGAAGTTCAAAGATGGACAGGATGTGTTGTTGTATGATATTACAGTTTCTTTTTTACGGGATTTTGAAAGCCACCATTTAGGTAAAGGAAATTGCAGGAATACTATTGGCATGTATTTAAGGGCCATACGCTCCATCTATAATAGTGCGATAGAGGAAGATCAGTTCGCACCGATAAAAAATGCTTTTAAGCATTACAAAATACCTACAAGCACCAGAACGAAAAAGAGAACTGTGAGCAAAGAAAAACTGAACAACATAAAAATGCTTGACTATGATTTGGGTACACCCCTTTGGCACACCAAGAATTATACCTTAGTCATGTTCTATTGCAGGGGAATGAATTTCATCGATATGGTCAAAATCAGGGTAAGGGACATAAGCAATGGACGCTTATACTATGGAAGGAGTAAAACGGGAGATCCCTTCTCGGTAAAGATAACTGATGGACTACAGAAAATCCTTGAGTATTACTTAAAGGATAAAGAACCCCAGGATTTTTTGTTTCCGACAAATTATGATGGAAGCTCGAAACATTACCAAAAATATAAGTCGCAGCGACGAAGAATGAATGAGCGTTTGAAGGTCATTGCCAAAGATGCTGGAATAGAGGGGAGTTTTACAACATATTACATACGGCATTCTTGGGCCACAATAGCCAAATATATGGGGATATCCACTGAGATTATTTGCGAAGGACTTGGGCATTCCTCCATAAAGACCACGGAAATCTATCTCAAGGATTTTGAAAACGCAATCTTGGACGAAGCCAATGAACGGATTGTTTCTTGATTACGGAAATTGGTCTTATAGATTAAAGCTTATAAGATAATTTGAACATCAGGATTCTAGGCATCACCGCCGTGGACTGGTCACTGATCAAAAAGTCCGAAAATGAGTTCTGTCTTTTATACCTTATATCAAAAAGGTTGGTCGCCGAAATCTCAAATCCCCAAGGGCTATCTTCTTTTTGGTATAGCAGGGAAGCCCCGGCCACATCAGAAACATTGGTCAGGTTCTGACTAGATGGGACGTTTAATGGGAACCACTGAAAACGGCAAAATTGAACCACCCAATATGTTGTATTAATAGATCGTAGGTCAGTATCTTATCGGTTATTGTTTGGTGCTCGATTTTTTCCGGCAAAGGTGGTGTACTATGTCCGTTTTTTGCAAACAAAGCAAAGAGCCGCTTGTAAGAGGAATAGTGGGCAAAGTCTAAAAGGGGGGCAAAACACAGTGAAAAGCGGAGGTCGTTCCGCAGATTCAGAGCAACCCAAGAAAGACATCCAATGGTCAAAATCTCCAACAATTGGCACAGAGCATTGCCGAAAATGGAGTGCTCCAGCCCATTACCTTCCGATAAATGTGCGAACAGTTTTTTCTGGTAATCCTTTTTTCCCTGTGCAATATAAAGGGACGATCTCTTTTTGGATCGGCAAGATCGATGGCTCGGTTTTTTTACTAACTTGTGCGATAGGCACAACGACTATAACCAAGCGAGGGGACAGAACTAAATGAAACGATAACGTATTTAAAATTGTGGTCACCGCTGACAGGTAATCAACTTTTAAAAGCCCGCCTGCTCATAGGTAAGATGTTGGTGGTAATTTGGATAAAACCATATATAGATTAAAAATGTACCTAATAGACAAACCTTATATTTCAGATTTTCTTATTGATACGATAAAAGAAAATTCCTATCAAGTTGTTGCGACTAAAGAGGCTAAGAATTAATAGCTGACGCTTCTTTAAATTGGATTAGCGAAGAAGAGGCTATAGAAACTATAAAAAACAACCCCTCTCAGCGGATATATTCCAATTCAGAAAATGTTCTCAGTTGGATAGATAATCACTTTGGGGAAAGTGAATTGTCAAAACAAATCAATGTCCTCAAAGACAAGACAAAATTCAGAGAGCAGATTAAACCCATATTCCCAGAATTTAAATTCCAAAAAATCAAGTTAGGAAACATTCAGAATATTACTACTGAAGAATTATCATTTCCGTTTGTCATAAAACCATCCATCGGGTTTTTAAGTCTTGGTGTCTATATAATTAAAGATGAAAACGATTGGATTAAGGCAAAAGAGGAAATAACGCCGCACAATCTTAAAAGTATCTTCCCCAAAAATGTACTCGATACATCCCACTTTATTATTGAAGATTTTATTCAAGGTGAAGAATACGCTATAGACTATTATCATAATGATAAAGGTGAGGTGGTTATATTAAATATTTTACACCACGTTTTTTCATCGGGAACAGATACAAGTGATAAAGTTTATTCGACTTCTAAAACAATCATCAATCGATATAAATCCGAATTGGAGCAGTTTTTATATACAATTGGGAATAAACTTAATTTAAGGAATTTTCCGGCCCATGCAGAAGTAAGAATAGATGAGAACGGCAAAATAACTCCTATTGAAATCAACCCGCTTCGATTTGGGGGTTGGTGTACTACGGGTGATTTATCCGGAATTGCAGTAGGGCTTAATTCCTATAAGTACTATTTTGAAAACACCTGTCCAAATTGGGATACTATATATCAAGGTAAAGAAAACAAAATATTTAGCATTATCGTTTTAGATAATAATTCAGGGATTAAGCCTGCTGATATCGCTAAGTTTGATTATAAAGCACTTGCTAATGATTTTGAAAACCCTATTTTGATAAGGGCCTTAGATATTGATACATATCCTATTTTCGGTTTTGTTTTTACAGAAACTGACAAAAAAAACAAAGAGGAACTGTACGATATTCTCAGTTCAGATTTGAGAAAATATATCATTGTTAAAGAATAAAAACTACCACCAACAACAATGTGTCCTATGAAAAGCTATATGAGACTGTAAGCTCCCCTTAAAACCGAACTGTTTAAGAGTAGAATAATATCTTAATTTTAAACAGCATTATGAGGAAGAGCAAATTTTCACTAACACAGATCGCGAAGATTTTAAAGGAGTTCGACAACGGCAAGTCCGTTGCCGAGATAACCCGTGACCACGGGGTCAGCTCCGCTGCATTTTACAAGTGGCGTTCGAAGTACGCCGATATGAGCGGCAATGATCATCAACCACTTTTTTCGCTAACTTGTGCAACAGGCACAATGGTTATAAGTAATTGCTTGTTCTCGCTTACTTCTGAAAATCCTCGCGGATTTTCCTGCGGAGTTTTGTACTTTTAATAGTCTGTGACGAGGCACGCCACAACTCATACACATAAACGTTATGCAAAATTAAAACACAGCCATTAATGAGACAGATTAAATGAGAAAATTAAATAAAATATTCATAATAGTTTTGATTTCCGTAATAATCATCTCTTGTGGAACAAAATCAGCCGATTCGGACAATGTTTTTCTTGACACTACCTATTCCGACTTATCCATTCTACACTTAAATGGAACTGCTTTTGAAAACGGGGTTCAACACGGAAAACTTTTAAGAAAAGAGATTAATGAACTCATTAGTTTATGGAAACAAGACCTTCAAATAAAATATCAAATGCCAGCCGATACTTTCATAAAGGTGTTTCTTGACTCTACAAATTATCTTCCATCCATCAAAAAATGGACACCAGTACTTCTCGATGAAGTAAAAGGAATTAGCGATGGTTCAGGAGTTGATTTTAATACCTTGTTTGCATTTCAATTAATTGATGAAATTTGGACGAATGCGAGATTGATTGATATACCACATCATTGCACTTCCTTTGGAGTAAACAATTTTCTAAAAGATGGTGGAACTAATTGGAATGCCCAAACTATTGACATACCATCTTACTATCACAAGTTCCCAGTATTATTAGACATTAAAGACAAAAACTCAAATTCAAGAAAATTAGTAACCACATTTGCAGGATACATCGGAATAAACGGATTAAACAAAAATATAAGTGTAACTGAAAACAGTTTGACAAATCTTAAAAGTGCTTTGAATGGACTTCCTGTCGCATTTGTTTCAAGGGGTGTTTTGGAAAGAAAAACATTTTATAATGCAGTATCTTTTATAAAAACCATAAAACACGCTTCTGGTCAAAATTACATAATTGCGTCAAGAAGTAATCTCATTTCATTAGAATGTGCAACTGACCTAATAGTCGAATATTGGCCCGATTCTACAAAACATTACACATTTCACGGAAATAATCCTTTGACGAACAATTCATACCATCCATTTTATAATAATTATCTAAAAAAACTATATGGAGCAATTCCTGAAACAATTTCAATTTCTGACAGAAAAGTAGAAACCGTAAAACGTCAGTTGACAAAAAATGAGACTATTAATGCCGAAATAATTAAAAACATACTTTCCAAAGAACCAGTATGTAACCAAAACACGTTTGCATCAACAATTATGGAATTCAATGAGCACTATAATCAATTGTATATCACTATAAACAAGACGGATTCTACAAAATATATGGAATTTAAATTGAAAAAATAACTTTGCATAATAACAATGGTAACTGTTGTACAAGCCCCTATCGGCCACATAACGGATTGATTGTAAGCTACCCTTAAAACCGAAAATACAGATAGATATAAGCCCTTTTGCGAGGGTTTTTTCAATTCAGATCAATGACCGATGTACCAAAAACAGGCTGCAATACAGGTCTGAAATGGCTCTGGGAACCTGTTTTACAAGTGAAAATAGGCGGAAAAGGATATCTGCCCCGCTTTTCGCCCGTTTTTGCTCGAATTTCAGTTGCTTTTTAGGGTTGTAGGCAATCGCCGAGAGGTGCATCGACTTATTGGCCTGTGCCAGTCCCAATGTGTTGATCTTTCTCAACCTCATGAACTGGGTCAAGGTACCAAAGACCGGCTCAACCGTACTTTGGCGCTTGCCCTTCATATAACGGCCTTCCCTACTGGACTTGCAACAAAAAAATGGACAATAAGATAAGAGTCATGCCGCTGATTTTTGGTTATACATTTCGTTTTCAAATTCCTCTATCGTTTTATAGTCCAATGTCGAGTGTATCCTCCTTCTATTGTACCAGGTCTCTATCCACTGGAATATCGATAGTTCCGCTTCGGACCTGAAGCTATAGTTTTGATGGTACACCCATTCGACCTTCAAGCTCTTGAAGAAGGACTCTGCTACTGCATTGTCCCAGCAATTCCCTTTTCTGCTCATTGATTGAACCACTGTACCATTATGTTCCTTAAGGATGTCGGTAAACTCGTAACTGGCATATTGTGAGCCCCTGTCGGAATGGAAAATAAGCTTGTCCGTGATATTGTTAGACCTTACCGCCATCTTCCAAGCGGGTATTATGGTGTCGGCAGTGGCCAAGGTCTTGCCCATAGACCACCCAACTACTTTTCGATGGAACAGGTCCATGATCACCGTCAGGTACATCCATCCCTCACCGGTCCTTATATAGGTCATGTCGGATACCCATACCTGGTTTTTCCTGTGTACCGTAAAGTCACGGTCCAATATATTGGGGGCTATCGAATAATCGTGTTTGCTGTCCGTCGTGACCCTGAACTTTCTCTTTCTTTTGGCCAGCAGTCCGTTGGCCCGCATTATCCTGTCCACCCTGGGCCTTGAGATCCGATATCCCTTTTTCAAGAGCTCCTCCCGGATCCTTGGTGCCCCGTAACTCCCGAAGCTATCCTTGAAAATACCACGTATGGCCACCGTCAGGGCCTCGTTCTCCAACCACCTTTTGGAAGCCTCCCGGTCCGACCAATTATAATATCCACTTTTGCTTATCTTGAACATTTTGCACATCTTCCCGACAGGGTATTTAAACCTGTGGTGTTTTATGAACCTATATTTTTCCTGTCGCCGTAGGAGAAGATGGCTATCGCCTTTTTTAGGATATTGCGCTCGATCTCCACGTCCCTCAGTTTTTTCTTGAGCTCGGCTATCTCCCTTTGTTCTTCGGTAAGCTTGGGGTTCCCCTTTCCGGGAAAACTGTTCTCCCCGTATTTTTTGGCCTCCCTGCGCCAGTGACCCAATACCGAAGGGTTAAGTCCCAGTTCCCTACATACCTCTGCGGCATTGCCCCTGGCATAGCTCAGTTCGACAGCCTTTTGCTTGAACTCCGTTGTGTGCTCTCTTTTTGGTTTTGACATGTTTTCAAAGTTAATTCAAACAGCCAACATGCTCTTTTCTTAATGTCCAGTCAAATGTAGTAAGTCCAAAACCTATTAAGGATGCATTTTTAGATTTTAATTGAGAACCACTAGCAACAGTTTGAAGCGTATGCTATACGTATTTATTCATAAAACCGCTACAGTAATTCATTAGTTTTTATGTTAGAGTATATCTACCGCTTGTCCATTTAAAATGATTTTTATTAATTGAAGTTTGACGCTGACCTATCTCACTTGGACAATATGACTTACATCATTCACTTTTTCTTTAAAACACCTCATCTTTGTATTCAAATTTAATGTTTGAACTAAACTAATTCTTGTCTTAAAGAGATGTAAATACTATTTTTTCGGGCTTTAATTTTATTATGTGAACGACAAAATGAACAACAAGAAGTTAGCAACGCAGAAGGAAATGGATAGGACAGTTCAATCCGATTCTTCCGACATTCAAAACCATGAGATCTATTGCAGTTTGATCGATTACTTGCCCGGTGTAGTTTATCGCTGTAAGAACGACCAACATTGGTCATTATCATATATAAGCGCACAAGTGATCAATTTGACCGGCTATGATACCGATATCTTTTATAAAGCGAATTCAGGAATCAATCTTGACCCTGTTATTCATCCTGAAGATCGTCAAATGGCAAGGGAAAAAGTGCAAATAGCACTGACGAAAAAGGAGCCCTATGAACTTATCTATAGGATCCTAACGGCCAACGGAGCGGAAAGGTGGATTTTGGAAAAAGGTGCGGGAATTTATTCGGACAATGGAGACCTTCTTTTTTTGGAAGGCTTCATAATGGACAGTACAGAGCGCATAAAGGCGGATCAAGACATTATAAAAAATGAGAAGAAGTTAAGAATTGAATTGGAAGAATTGGTGCGGCAACGTACTGAAGAGCTTCGTACGCATGTGAATAAGCTTGAAAAGTCCAATACACGGCTTGGAAAACAGATAGAGGAGACCAGGATAGCGGAAGCTCACGCACTATCAAGTCAATCCTTATTTTCCACAATCGCTAAAAACTTCCCCAAGGGTATCATCGCCGTTATGGACCTTGATTTTAGGTTTGTATTCGCAGAAGGAGAGGAATTAGCAAGAATGGGGTTGGACAAATTGGTACGGAAGGGGGTAAGTATGGAAGATATTAATATTTTTTCCGAGGATCAGACCCAAAAAATCAAGGAAAATATTAGTCGGACACTTTCAGGGGAGCATTGCACATTTGAAATGCAATATAAAAATAGTACCTATATGATTAACACTTCCCCATTATATGACGACAATAATAATATTGTCCAGGCATTGTTGGTCAACAGCAATATATCAGGACAAAAACAAGTGGAATTGAAAATAATGAACGCTCTGAAAAAAGAACAAGAATTAAATGAGTTGAAATCGCGTTTCGTATCAATGGCTTCCCATGAATTCCGTACCCCTTTGAGTACTATTTTATCATCGGCTACTCTAATTAGCAAACAAAACGACCCTGGCCTTGAAGAAAAAAGGGAAAAGTACGTGCGGAACATAAAATCAAACGTCAGGAATATGGTAGCCATTTTGGAAGATTTCCTTTCTTTGGGGAAATTGGATGAAGGTAAAACGACCATTTTACCCACAACGTTTGATCTAATTGATTTTACAAAATCATTGGTGGAAGAAATCGAAACGGGCAAAAAAAACGGGCAGATCATCAAACTAACTACCGATCGATCCAAAATCGAAGTATCAATGGATGAAAAATTGATTCGTCATATTTTGGTCAACTTATTGTCGAATGCGATAAAATATTCTTCTGAGGATGATACGATTTTGTTGAATATCTATCAAGGCGATGACACTATCGATATAAAAGTTACAGATTACGGCATTGGTATTCCAAAAGCGGAACAGGCAAATCTGTTCGATCGGTTTTTCCGTGCCCGCAATGCGACCAATATCAAGGGCACTGGTCTTGGTTTGCATATCGTTAAAAAATATGTGGACATTATGGAGGGCACTATTGACTTTAAGAGCGAATTGGACAGGGGCACCACCTTTTCGCTGACATTACCCATTAAACAAAATAGCAGTGAAAAGGATATTACTTATTGAGGATAATGAAGGGGTACGTGATACCACTATTGATATACTCCGTTTGGCAGATTATGAAGTCGAAGCCGCAGAGAATGGTAAGTTAGGAGTTGAAAAGGCATTGCAGTTCCGCCCTGACATTATTATTTGTGATGTGATGATGCCAGAGCTCGATGGGTACGGAGTGCTGCATATTTTAAATAAGAAACCCGATACGGCCAGTATTCCGTTTATCTTCCTTACCGCTAAATCTGATAGGGAGGATATGAGAAAAGGGATGAACCTCGGAGCTGACGATTATCTGACAAAACCCTTTGAAGAGACGGAGTTGTTGGATGCCGTGGAAAGCAGGTTAAAACGAAATAGTTTTTTAAAACAAGAGTTCAGTAAAAGTCTTAGTGGTATCAATTCGTTTTTTGCCGAAGCTTCGAAGTATGATGAATTGAAGGATCTGTCAAAAGACCGCAAAATAGTTAACTACGGTAAAAAGCATCAAATTTATAGGGAAGATGGATTGGCTTATTTACTGTACTTTATCCAAAGCGGAAAAGTGAAGACCTATAGGACTACGGAGTCCGGAAAGGAATTTGTGACAGGCATGTATGGCCCGGGAGATTTTATAGGACACATGTCATTATTGAATGGAAAAGGTACATATAATGAGACCGCGGTTATTTTGGAAGATGCCGATATTTGCGCTATACCCAAAGAAGATTTTATCAAGCTTATCTTCGGCAATAAAGTTGTGTCCAACAAGTTTATCGGCATGCTTTCCAATAATCTAGTGGAAAGGGAGGAACAGTTGGTGGAAATGGCATTCGCCCCGGTCAGGCAAAGAGTGGCCAAAGCACTGTTGGAGTTATTACATTGGGGAAGCCAACACGACGAATCGAATAATGAAATCAGTATTTCAAGGCAGGATTTGGCCGGATTGATCGGCGCTACAAAAGAAACGGTAATCCGAACGCTATCTGATTTCAAGGAAGAGGGCCTGATTGCCATCTACCCTAAACATATTCATATTCTTGAACGGAATAGATTGAAACGGACTGCCAATTTTGGTGCCAAATACAAGGTGTAATCAGTATGTATTGATCTCATTAATACGAATATCCACTTCATTTGGGGGCTTCAATCGTCAGTTTTTTTTGATTGAATGGGTAGGTTGGTTTGGAACTTGGGCTTTAAGTATTTGGGCATTCTTCTGATACTCTTATAGAACTTTCCTTCATTGCAAACTGTTTTTAATAACTAGTAACAGCTCGTCCAATTCAAAGGGTTTTGTCAGATAATCGACCGCTCCCATACTCAGTCCATGTTTTATATCATTTTTTTCACTTTTGGCGCTAAAAAAAATAAACGGAATGGCACTAAAGGTCGGTTGAATACCGATTTTTTCAAGTAGTTCATAACCATCCATAACAGGCATCACTATATCGCAAATAACCAAATCGGGAATAAGATGGAAAATTTTCTGCAAACCTTCTTTCCCATTTGTTGCTGTTGTAATCCTGTAGCCTTCCAATTCCAGTAGCTCCGCTGTGCTTTCCAAAATCCCGACATCATCCTCAATGAGCAATATATGTATCATCAAAAAATAGATTGTAATGGATGGGGTAAAAATGGTATCTTATCAAATATAAGATATTTTGAAGAATTTTCTTGGAATCCAAACCCCATAACCAGGCTACAATTTTGAAAATCTATGTTCGGTCGGCTTCCCAAATTTTTATGTGTTGAACTGAAATAATGACGAAGATTATCTTGGCAGTATGACGCAAATCATCACAGAATCAGTTTCACTGCCTTAATTTTATTTCATTGTAGAACCCTATATTAAATGGAATGAAAATATTAATGTTCGGATGGGAATACCCACCACATATATCGGGAGGTCTTGCTACCGCTTGCCACGGTCTTGTGGAGGCCTTGACCAAAGATGGGCACCGTATAACCTTTGTAATGCCTAAAGCACAAGAAGAGCAAAACACGGACAACTTTCACTTAATAAGTGCCAGCAACATCATCCTGCCACCGTTTCCGAACACCCCTACTTTTTCGCTGGTTAACGAAGTCATTCCCTTTGTTGATCAAGGCAGATTTGAACGAGTAAGTGACGGCAAATACAATTTTTCGGGAGCCTATGGCCCCAATTTAATGGAAGAGGTCTATTGGTTGTCCATCGTAGCTTCCAAATTGGCGATAGAACTAGATTTTGATGTTGTCCATGCCCATGATTGGTTGACCTATTTGGCGGGGATGGTAGCCAAGGAAATCAGTGGCAAGCCCTTGGTGGTACATATGCATGCCACGGAATTTGACCGATCTGCCATTATCAACAAGCAAGTTTATGAGATTGAAAGACAGGGCATGTTGGCAGCGGACAAAGTGATAGCCGTGAGTAACCTGACCCGGAATGTGGTCATCGACAAGTACCATATTGACCCTAAGAAAGTGGTAACGACTTACAACGGGGTTTTACAGGAAAAGAAACTTGAAGTTTATGAACCCATGAAACTCAAGGAAAAGATAGTGACCTTTCTGGGAAGGATTACCTACCAAAAAGGCCCCGAATATTTTATCGAAGCCGCCGAAAAGGTTTTAACAAAGAACAATAACGTTCGTTTTGTGATGGCAGGCTCTGGCGACTTGATGAACAAAATGGTGCAATTGGTGGCTTCAAAACGATTATCTTCCAAGTTCAATTTTACCGGATTTTTAACTGGAAGCCAAGTCGAGCATATGTTCGTACAAAGCGATGTCTTTGTCATGTCCTCCGTATCGGAACCCTTTGGAATAGTGCCGTTAGAAGCCATACGGGCGAATGTTCCCGTGGTTATATCCAAGCAATCAGGAGTGGCCGAAGTATTGCCCCATGCGCTAAAGGTGGATTATTGGGATACCGATAATTTGGCAGAAGCTATCCAAGGCCTCCTTAACCACAAGACCCTTGCAAAACACAATCGCGAACGTAACGAAACAACACTAAAAGAATTGACATGGGACAATGCTGCGCAAAAAGTGACAGACACCTATGCTTCAGTAGCCCAATAAGCCTTAGACAGCTGCAAATATTTCACACACAAAATGCCTTGATTAAGGAAATATTATCAGTCTCTCAAGTATACGAAATTAGAAGTCAAGGCGTGAAATCTACTTTGGGCAGGCTAGTATAAAACCTAAAACGAATGAGACACATCAACTTTATTTTTCAAGTCCACCAGCCGTATCGTCTACGGAATTTCAACTTTTTTGAAATTGGTGGACAACATCAGGATTATTTCGATGATGAATTGAACAGTACCGTGATGGAACGGGTGGCCAAGAATGCATACGGCCCCGCCAATGAACTCCTGCTCCGCTCCATACAAAAATATGGACGTGCAGTAAATGTTAATTTTTCCATTTCGGGAACCGCCATTGATCAGTTGGTTAAATATGATTCACAAGTGCTGAACAGTTTTAAGCAACTTGCGAAAACGGGCAATGTGGAGTTTATGGGCCAAACATACAGTAATTCGCTGGCTTCCATAAAAAGTAGAATGGCTTTTTTTGAAGGTACAAAGCTACATAGCGAACGTATGCTCGAAATCTTCGGCCAGCAACCGATAATTTTTTTAAATACAGGGCTTCCTTTTTCCAATGAAATGAATAAAACTCTAAAGACAATGGGCTTCTTTGGCTGTATCGCCAATGATTTACATTTTGACTTGAAAAAGCAAAGTCCCAACGCCATGTATACAACAAACAAACGACAGTCTTTAAAACTACTTTTCAAGAATAGACCATTAAGCGAGGATATCGCACATAGGTTCGGTCAGAAAGATTGGGATCAATGGCCCCTGACCCCAGAAAAATATGTAGGCTGGTTAAAGGCCATGTATTCGGAGGAAAAAGTAATAAACTTGGTCATGGATTATGCCGTTTTTGGCGAACATCATAAAAAAGAAACGGGAATCTTGGCTTTCTTGCAACATTTGATACAGCAGTTGGCAGAGGACAAATCGCTTCGAATGGGCAAGGCAAGCGAAGTTTTGGAAACCGAGAATCCGATTACATCGGTAAAATGGTTCGATTCGAAATTAGACCATGTGGCCTTGCAAAACGATTTGCAGCAAGATGCCCTCCAGACCCTACTGAATATTGGACGAAAGTTGCGGAAATCATCGGACGAAACCATAAGACGTGATTGGCTTCGACTTCAGTCTATCGACCATTTTCTATATATGGACGATTCGGGCAACAATCCATTCAATCCTTATGAAACCCCTTATGATGCTTTTTTAAGATACATGAACGTGCTGGCAGATTTTGATTTGAGAGTTTCGGAAGTGTCCAAAACCAAAAAAACACCATCAAAAACCAAAAAGAAGGTAAAAGTAATTCATAAAAAGTGATGAATTCAGTAAGTTGGATGAAGGAAGCGATAATATATCAGGTGTTTATCGATAGGTTTTATGGCTTTACAAACAAAATGAACTTACCGGAATTTCTTGGCGGAAACCTGAATGGGGTAGTCAAGAAGTTGGATTACCTTTCGCAATTGGGCATTAATGTCATCTGGCTCTCGCCATTTTACGATTCAAATAAATACCATGGCTACCATATTACCGATTTTCAGAAAGTGAATCCCCAATTCGGTTCATTACAGGACTTAGAAACATTGATTACCGCAGCCAGGGCAAAAGGAATTAAGGTAATTGCAGACCTTGTCCCTAACCATTGCTCGGATCAACATCCTTTTTTTCAGGATGCCTATCACAATAAAATGAGCAAATATGCGAATTGGTTCGTTTTTGAGAAATGGCCGAATCATTATTTGAGCTTCATGGAATTTAAGGACTTGCCCAAGTTGAATTTCGACAATCAAGAAGTAAGGGAGTACATTTTCAAAATCGCGAATTACTGGCTTTCCATGGGTCTTGATGGTTTTAGAATCGATTATGCAATAGGAATTCCGCATACATTTTGGAAGGAATTCAGGCAAAAGATCAAAACCAAATACCCAAAAATAGTACTCATAGGGGAAGTTTGGTGTGAACGTCTGGATAAAAAACAATTCAAAACGGTAGCTATAAAGAGAAAGCTGCGAAGAAGAATTTTCGGCATCTCACAGGAAAAGCTGCAACTGGAATATTACAAAGAATTGGATGGCGTCCTTGATTTTGGATTAAATAGAATTTTGACCGATAGTGTAAAAAAGGGGGTCGATTTATTATCGGATATAAACTTACGATCAAAAATCGAAAAACATTTTCGGAAGGTTCCTCCTGATTACTTAATGGTCTCGTTTTTGGATAATCACGATATGGATAGATTTCTAAGACATTGCAAGGGCGATGTTAAAATCTTGTTGAACGCATTTGAACTATTACTTTCCCTAAATAGACCGGTAGTAATTTACAATGGCACAGAAAATTGTACTTACAACAAGTCTCCGGTAAATGCATTGATTGGTAATTCCGATTTGATGGTAAGGGAACCTATTGATTGGGACAATATTGATAGAGAATTTTTTGATGATCTACGAGATTTGATCAACAGGTATAGAAATAACGATCAATTCTTATAATCGTGGTAAAAAGGCAAAGCATATAGTTTTAAAATAAAACCAACATGGAGAAGAAACTTGTGAATATTGGTATAGGATAAGCTTTCCCCATTGGGGCCACGGTACAGCCGAATGGAATCAATTTTAGTATTTACTCGAAGAATAGCATCCAAATCGATCTATTGTTATTTGAGGATATTGAAAGCGATAAGCCTTATAACATTGTAGTTTTGAATAAAGAACACCATAGAACTGGGTTTTATTGGCATGTTTTCGTTAAGGGCCTAAAGGCAGCACAACTATATGCGTACCGATTGCACGGACCATTTTTACCAAATCAGGGGCATCGATTCGACCCACAAAAAGTTTTGTTGGATCCCTATAGCAAATCAGTAGTAATTCCCAAGGATTATCAACGTAACCTGGCCATAGAATCAGGCGATAATGTGGGCCGTGCCATGAAAAGTGTTGCTGTCGATAGCTGTACGTATGATTGGGAAGAAGATTGTTTTCCACGTCATCCATTTTCGAAGACCATAATATATGAACTGCATGTCAAAGGGTTTACCAAGAACCCAAATTCCGGAATCGAGGCGGACAAAGCTGGCACTTATACCGGACTAATCGAAAAAATTCCCTACTTAAAAGATCTGGGAATTACAGCCGTGGAATTACTTCCCATTTTTCAGTTTGATGAGCAGGATGCCCCTGAAGGAAAAACAAATTATTGGGGTTACAGTCCCATATCTTTCTTTGCCCCCCATGGGGCATATAGTTCCTGTAAAGACCCCTTGGGGCCAATAGATGAATTCAGGGACATGGTCAAAGCTTTGCACAAGGCAGATATCGAAGTCATTTTAGATGTAGTGTACAATCATACCACCGAAAATGATCAAAATGGCCCCACCCTTAACTTTAAAGGAGTAGAGAACAGTACTTATTATTTACTGGAAGATAACATGGAGACCTATGCCGACTATTCGGGCTGTGGCAACACTGTCAATGCCAACCATTCGGTGGTGCGGAGGATGATTAGGGATAGCTTGCGCTTTTGGGTCTCCGAAATGCACATTGACGGGTTTCGTTTTGATCTGGCCTCCATACTGTCACGCGATGAGTTTGGTAATCCCCAAGTGAACCCTCCCATACTTTGGGAAATTGAATCCGACCCCGTATTGGCCGGAACTAAATTAATCGCGGAAGCTTGGGATGCTGCCGGTCTTTATCAAGTGGGGAGTTTTATCGGCGACAGGTGGAGCGAGTGGAACGGTAAATTTAGGGACGATGTGCGACGATTTATGCGAGGTGATGAAGGATCGGTTTCAAATTTCGCATCCAGAATTTTGGCAAGCCCCGATATCTATGGACATAAGAAACGATCGGCCGAAGCGAGCATTAATTTTATTACCTGTCATGATGGCTTTACGTTGAATGATCTGGTAAGTTATAACAAAAAGCATAATGAGGCCAACGGACAAAACAATCAAGATGGGGAGAACCATAACCTGAGTTGGAACTGTGGTGTCGAAGGACGGACGAACGACCCTGTCATTGAAAAATTAAGAGAACAACAGATAAAGAATTTTTTAGTGGCGACCTTACTTCCCCACGGGGTGCCCATGCTTTTGATGGGAGATGAAGTGCGAAGAACACAATTGGGCAATAACAATGCCTTCTGTCAGGATAACGAAATAAGTTGGTTCGATTGGGACCTTTTAGAGAAGAATTCCGGCTTGTATCGGTTTGTAAGCTTGTTGATCAAGTTTCGCACCAAAAGAGGTTTGAGTGAAGATTATCCTAATCTATCATTAATGGAATTTCTTCAGAACGAACGCAATGTCGAATGGCACGGAGTTCGTTTGGGAAAACCCGATTGGACCCCCACATCGCATAGCTTGGCATGTACTTCAACAAGTAAAGCGGATGAATCCGTACTGTATTTTGTATGTAATGCCTATTCCAACGATATGGATTTTGAGCTTCCCGACCCGCAAAATTTTAAAAGAAACGAATGGGTTCGAATAGTCGATACTTCTCTATCGTCTCCGGAGGATATTGTGCTGCTCGAAGATGCCAAAAAAGTCGAGGAGCAAAAATATTCTGTAAAGGCAAGGTCCATAGTACTATTGACAGCGATATAAAATATATGTAACAAGGAATGGGAATACTTTAAAACAAGCAGACGTAATAAAAATTTGATGAGGATATTGGTCAACTATATCTGGATCCCTTCGTTATTGATTGCATTTGGCAACACTGCCCTATCGCAATCGACCAATAATGAAAAACATTCATTTCGCATGAGTTGGGATAATGATTTTCTGAATTTCAGGGGAGATGGTACTGACAGGTATTATACAAACGGCATTCGGTTCGATTATTTTTATACCAAACAAAAGAAGGCAAAATTCCCATCATCACTTTTGCTCAACATTTCCCAGGAAAACGACAATATCTATGGCTGGGGTTTGGCCCAATTTATGTTTACCCCAAAAAACATTGATTTAACAGAAATTCAGTACAATGACAGACCGTATGCCGGAGCATTGTACAGCATCCATTCCCTTGAATCTACCGATACAACCAAAAAAATTAGAATCACTACGGAAATTTTCTTGGGTGTCATTGGGCCTATTAGTTTTGCTGATGAAGCACAGACTTGGGCACATCGTGTCATTGGATATACAAAGCCCCGTGGTTGGCCTAACCAGGTGTCTAACGATATCATTTTGAATTATAACATCAGTCTAGAAAGGCAAATGGTACATTACCCGAATAAAATTTCGGTAAGCGGCATTGTCGAAACATTTAGCGGCACACTTTACAATGCTGCCGGGGCCGGGTTTATGTTAAGGGCGGGAAAATGCAACACTCAATTTCAGGATTTACAACTACAGAAAAACAAGAGTGGAAATCGCTATCAATTATATGTGTTCATGAAGCCCGTGATTCGGGCAGTTTTGAGCAACTCGTTGCTCCAAGGCGGATTAATAAGCCAATTAAGCGATAATCAGGTAGGGTACACTTTAAGCAAAGACCAAATAGAACGGGTAGTCGTGCTATACGATGTCGGTCTTGTTTATGCCCGTCCAAAATGGAGTATCTTGATCAGCCAAAAGTTCAGGACCGCTGAATTTGAAGGGCAATATACCCAAGAGTTCGGTAATATTACGGTGTGGTATAAACTATAACATTAGACTTCGTGATTTTTTATGTTGTCTAATCTGATTTAAAATAGCATTGAAAAAAATAATCTAAGTGACCGCTGTAATTTCGGTTACTAGGGTGTACAATATCGTACCTATTAGACCCAATAAAAAAATCCCTACGGAAATCTCCAAAAGTTTTTGTTTATTGGCGATGACCTTTCCCAAAAAGTAGAGGTCGATTATCATTTCATCATAGGTATTTTGACCATTCTCCATGATACGTTTAAACTCTTCCTTGAATTCTTTCAGGGATTGTGAGGAAAAATTCTCGGCGTACAACGTACCCTTATACCCACTTTTTTCAAAGGTCTTGCCAAAATAACGATATGGCAACATTCCGAAGAGGGCAAAAACCATCGACAACATGCTGCTTATGACCAAAATTTTGGTTCCGATATTTATTGAGATTTCCCTTGTTTCGATATCTATAAATTGAACCCCGAATAACAAGGAAGTAATTATAGAATTGACCGTAAGAATAATACGCGCCTTGTTATCGACCATTTTCAGGAGATTATAATGATTTCTTGAAAGCGTCCTAAAAAGCGTCTGTACGCCACGGGCATCGTATTTTTGAAGTTTTCCTTTTTTTATGTCTCCATTGATCTGGGGGTTATTTTCGTGTTCCATGGTCTATAAATTGGTTCTACATAGTTGGCCTATTTCAGCAAGCACTTTTTTATTCCGTACAGGAGTCAGGTTCAGTTGGTTCCAATAATCCGATTTGATACCAAGTTCCTTAACTAATATAATATCTTTTGCGATCAAGTGTTCCTTTTCTTTTTTAGTCAAAGTCGTAAGTGTCCTAATCGGATACAAATGATACGCATCGATATTTGTTTTCATACCGTTGTTCTTTGGATAATCCCAACCCAAAAGTGTCAGCCCGATGCATTTTCCATAGTTTATGGCATCCATGGTAAATTGGGTATTGGTTACTAGCCAAACCCTGTTTTAGATGTGTCTTGTTCTGCGGATGGAAGTTCCATTGCTTCTGTACGTCCAAAAACCTTGAATTGATGTACAAGGGCACTTTTACAATGCTGGCAGCGTTGGGATCGGAATGGAACTTACATTCAATGGCTTAGGTATTCCCGTCCTATTCGGCCAGGAGATCTATTTCATGGGTTGCACATTCGCCATTCAAGATTACGCTTACCTTGATCTGGAATCTTTTTTCACTTAACAATGCCCCGACTAAACGTTCGAAGGTATAGCCCGTTGGACCCAGTTCTAAGATGGCCCTTTTCAAGTTGTATTTTGAAGCATACACTCGGTTGTATTTCTTCAAAAGCTGGAAAACTTTTTTATGGATCTCCTCGGATGAAATGCCATCTTATACTTGTGCTCGATGATTTGAACGCTCCTATTGATTTCATCGTTTTTCACACCTCAATTGGTTAGGGATTCCTTAAGTTTTTTTATTGAAAAAAGTTCCAGATCCCCAAAATTCTTTGTGATGTTTACTTGATCTTTGTTCATGTTTTTTTCAATTAGGTTCAAAACCGCAACAGTTCCGTCATTATACCAAAATGGGTGACATCCAATCGGTGCTGAAAATAGATGTTGTAGTAATCAATTCCATGATAATACTGCACAAAGGAACCAATGTCTTCCAAAAACTTCGGATGGTAATAAAAAGTAAGACTTGCATTGAACCGCTTGATATTAAAAGTGTCCCAATCGTTGATGTTATTAAAAAAACAATTAGTTTCGGCCTTTAAGGAAAAGTCTGCCTTTACCGCTCCACGATGCCCCTTTTTTACGGGATGTTTTTAGGCCAAAAAGGCATTGTGCCAACGGAGCCTGCTATACTTTCAGTTCAGTTCTTCCAGCCTCCAACTTCTGGGGTGTACCTCGAGCGTGGTTTTGAAAAATTTCTGTGCGTTCAATGTTTTGCTGAATCCGGATTTTATCAATCCCAGTTCAAAAAAATTGGTTGCAAAATTCCCGTTTGCTTGTTGATATTTCCATTCGAATCATAAAAACCGGCATCCTGTCCATTGGAGTGGTGGGCCATTTTTCCGAATAGGGTAAAATTGTTGGCAACATTTCTTTTGCTCTCTAAATAATAGACCGAAACCTGCGGAATATAGTTGGGGTTTTTGCGGGATACGACTCTTCGTTGTACATAGGGATCGTGATCTGTGCGGTCAGCACGACCATTAATCGGGAATCCTTGCGTTCTCGGATAACAAAACTGGGGCTTACATTGGCCTCGAACATCAAGGATTACAGATTGGCAATATCGGTTGGAAACTTGATATAGCAATCGTTTTGGTTGACCTGTGCGATCTTGGCTTAATCCAATTGTGGTATGCTGTCCTTGATTTCTTGTGCATCCACATTCCATACGAACAGGTTTATTAAAACAATGATGTAGAAATGCCTTTTCATTTATTTGTAAATATTCGTTACAAACTTTGTCATTTCGGAATCCAACTCGAAACTTGCCTTAGAAAATTAAGAGCGATTGGACAGGCCGATGGATTCGTAATTGGAAAAACCAACGCCTTCAATGGGCAGACTAAACTCCTTGTCTATTTTGCTATTTTCATTTTCGTCGTGTAGAATGTTTATCGCATAACACGTAGCCAAAAGTTATAGTAGATGCTCCATTGGTAATAGGAGCCGTTCCCTGTTTTTAATACGCCCTGAATCTTTCATCGGGAATGGAACCTTCTTTATTGTACAATGTAAATAGTACAACGCCTATTGAAGTACGAAGATCCTCTACTTTTATCGTCAAGGCGTACCTCTTTTCCTGAACCGGGCGATCAAATAATATAAAAATCAATAGGGCGATAAGCACCAGAATTTTTTCTACCGATTTTTCCATTTTACGGTTGTTAAATAGGCTAAGAAAGCAAATACAAGGGTAAGACCTGTTCTAAAGAACAGTGCTCCTATGGTTTTGGTTTCAAACAGTCCTCCGTTATTAATATGAAAGAATAGGCCTATCAGGGCGGCTATTAGAATCATGGCCGCCGCTATCAGGATTTTATGCGTCCATTTTCTAAGCTTGATGAAGCCGTAAGCGGAGAGAAGATAGAGCCAACTGCAAAGGAAATTGGCCCAGACTACAAAGGGTACGTAATTACCTTCCTTGGCCCGTATGCCGAACCAATCAAGGATGACCGAGATGCTTAAAAACAAGGTCAACAGAGCGAATGCCGTCAAAACGGCAATGACAACATATCTAAATTTTTTTCTTTTTATCATCTAGCATAATGTTAATAATTACGTTTTAGTTGTACTCCCTGAATTTGGGTCGCCTCAGGTCTCCTTACGTTTACCAATTATCTCAAGTATTTTAATACGATACACAACCGGGGTTCCACGGGAATACAGTTTGCTTGAAAATTCGCTGATAAATTCAGGGTGTTTATGCTCTTTTTGTGCAATTATACTTTTCACACCCTCGGTAAATTGGTGCAGATAGTATTTTGCATCGCTTCCTTGAAGTTCGTCAAAAGTGCCATGTACCATTACGGACTGCCAGTTACTATTCGATATTACTTCCCCAACTTGTAACGAAACCGAACTATTTTCGCGCATGGCATCTATTTTATGACCCTTCGACGAATAACTGATAATGGCATTGTTCGATTTATCATAGTAATAGGTAATGGGTAGTGTAAAAGGGACTCCTTGTGCGATGAATGCCAAATGGCCCAAATAGTTGTTCTTAAGAAGCGTCACACATGCGCTTTTCGATAAATATTCCATCATAATATGTAATTTAAATTAGTCCATTTGGTTCGTCATATCTTCTAAGATATAAGATAGCTGGGTGTCTTCCATCTAGAATGTATTGCATCCTTAAAGATCAATGTTGCCATTGAATCAGGTTGATTTCCAACGGCACTGAAACGCCTTCATAATATGGAACAATGCGAACAGTATAATCGCTTGCAGGGCGCGTTGTGCTAACTTTTGTATGATACGTATCTTCGTCTTCCCTTTGCTCGGTCGACCGTTCCATTTTTATAATTTCAGGAAGCCCTTCATCAAGTCCGTTTGCAAAAAACTGAACTAAAACTCTATCAGGATTTATAGCGTTCAGGAATATCGATATAGTATATTGAAAGCCCCCTTCGACATCATCGACCGAAATTTCTCCAAATCGAATACCTTCCCATTTATCGCTTAAATCATGTTTAATGCTTGAAACGTTCTTTCCGGCACTTCCTTTTTTAGTCGCCCTTTTTAGATAGTTTACCGCGGCAGGTATGTAATATTCTTCCGTATATTCCCGTATAGCACGATTAGCCGAAAACTTTGGTGTTAACGTTGAAATACTATGCCGCATTTTTGCTATCCATTGCTCAGGAATACCATCTTTATTACGGTTGTAAAAAGCGGGAACGACCTCTTGTTCTAGCAATCGATAAAGGGCATCTGCCTCTATTTCATCCCAATTGGGATCACTGCCATGATCCTGGGCATCTCCTAATGCCCATCCGACTTCGGGGGTGTAAGCCTCTGCCCACCATCCATCCAATTCGGATAAATTGATGCCACCGTTTACCAATACCTTCATCCCACTTGTTCCGCAAGCTTCCCATGGGCGCCTTGGCGTGTTGACCCAAACATCTGCACCTTGCACCATATGTTCGGCCAATAACATGTCATAGTCACTCAAAAAGATTACATGATGGTATAAATTATGGTGTCGGATAAACTGAATCCATTTTCTGATCAGTGCTTTTCCCGACTCATCGGATGGTGGCGATTTACCTGCAATAACAAGCTGCACGGGTCGCTCGGGGTTGGTCAATATTCGTATAAACCGTTCCGGATCTGACAACAGCAGGTTGGGCCTTTTGTAGGGTACAAAACGCCTAGCGAAAACCAAAGTCAAGATATTTTGGTCAAAGATGTCAGTTTTTAGATCAGGAATTTCAGGTCGATCTACAGTATCCCTAACTTGTCTTGTAAATCTCTCGCGAATATAGTTGACCAATTTAGTACGAGAATCATTTCGAAGTTGCCATAGCTGGGCGTCGGTTACCCCTGAAATATCTCCTTCCATGGTTTGGAGATCTCCCCGCCATCGATCTTTTCCGCAAGTTTCCGTCCATAGCTTATCGGCAAATTCCGAGTCCCAACTTGGCATATGTACTCCATTGGTTACCGAACCTACCGGAATTTCATCTATTGGCCATCGTGGAAATAAATTCGCGAAAAGATGGCGACTCACATCCCCGTGCAAACGACTTACCCCGTTTACGGCACCGCTTCCTCGAATGGCCAAAAATGCCATATTAAAACTCTCTGAAGAATTAAAGGGATTCTCCCTGCCCAAGGCCAGCAAGTCATTAAAATCAATACCCAAATCATTCTTGGCGTATCCACCAAAAAATTGCCACATCAACGAGGGATGGAAATGATCAAAGCCGGCAGGAACAGCGGTATGGGTCGTAAACAAATTCCCCGCACGGGTAATGGCCAGTGCTTGTTCAAACGAAGTATCGGTTTCTTTCATAAAACTATTTGCACGTTCCAATACCAAAAATGCGGCATGGCCTTCGTTCATATGGTAAACTTCTGGTTTTATGTTCAACGCCTGAAGTAATTTACAGCCACCGATTCCCAATATAATTTCCTGTTGTATGCGTAAGTCGGATCCGCCGCCATATACTCCACTTGTAATTGCCCTCTGAATTGGACTATTGACCGGGTCATTACTATCCATTAGATATAGTTTGACCCTGCCCACCTGAACTTGCCAGGTGCGCAACCAAATTGTCTGATGACCTAAGTCCAGCGCCACTCTAAGCCACTCGCCATTTGGCAGACGTAATGGGCTTATTGGAAGTTGCCCGGGATCATTAAAAGGAAAAAGAGTCTGCTGCGTACCGTATTTGTCGATTACTTGCTTAAAATAGCCTTGTTGATACAGCAATCCTATGGCTACCATGGGCACCCCAAGATCACTGGCCGACTTTAATTGATCGCCCGCAACGTTGCCCAGTCCACCAACGTAAATGGGCAATGCTTCACTGAGCATGAATTCCATACTAAAATAGGCGATGCAGGAAAGAGGACTATTTGAATGATTTTTTTGAAACCAAGCAGGCTCTGAAATCGCTTTTTCCTTCGATTTCATCAGATCGTTCATCTTTTTCCGAAACGGTCCATCTGCCATTAATTTTTCGAGCTGATCTCGAGATACGTTCTGTAAGACCACCCAAGGGTTGTGGGTTTCCATCCACAGGTCTGGATCAAGCTGGTACCAGATTTCATCTATTGCATGGTTCCATGACCATCGTAGGTCAAGGGCAAGTGTTGCCAAGATGTCGACCCCATCAATATCCGTGGGTAAAAATCCATACAGCTGATTATTGGCGATTGAATGTTTCATCGTGTTCAATTTTTCACATCTTCTTTTTGGTTTCCTTTCCCAAACCACCATTTGGGTCTTTGTTCTTTGTTGACCAGTTCAAAACACTCGTCCAGCGTAAGTGTCTCTTGGGCCGCAACCAAAAAGGGTATAATGAATACGAGAATTAAAAAAAGTCTATTCATCGTATCATATTATTAATTGTTCAAGCAAATGTTGTTTTTTATAGCCTGGGTTTCAATGATATTCATCATCCAACATTTTTTAATGGAATTAATAATAAGATCCGGTATCAATTTTTTACGTTCTTCCATCATCATGTTAAAATTCTCCTCGTCTATATTCAAAAGCCCTTTGACCAAACCATTGGCCGCAAACGAAAATGAGGTCAACGAAAAAAAGTTTAAAATCAATTGCTTGGGACCAATGGGCTTTAGGATGCCTTTTTCTATTTCTTCGGCTATTTGTTTTTCAAAAGGACCAGGGTCGGAAACACCATGTGCATTGAAAAAATTTTGTGCAAATTCCGGGTTGTTATTTATTTCTTGGATAAGAAAAGTTGGCACCTAAAAATTATCGATTACAAATGAAATATAGCGGTCCACAAAGCTTTTTATCTTTTCTAATACGGTTTCATCAGAATTAAAAACTGCATTAATGTGTGGAGCCATTCGTTGAAATGCCTGCATAAAAACAGCTTTGAACAATCGCTGTTTACTTCTGAAATAGTAGCGCGACATGGCCTTGTTGATATTCGCTTAGTCAGCGATTTCTTACATGCGTGTCCCGGCCATCCCCTTTTTTTGGAATATGTTGATGGCCGCATCCAAAATCTTTTGTTCAGTAGATGAGTCTTTCATTAACTATATAATTAAACTAAATGGTTAACGACTGTATAAAAAAATATTTACGTTTTAATTTTCCGTTTAACTTTAATATATTTAGCATTTCTTTTTCAATAACAGCAGTCTCCCATTCAAGCATTTCGGTTAAAAGAATGATGATATTATACTTATCAATTTGCCAATCCCAAATCCTTTAGTTTAGATCTTCAATTAAAACCCATTGTTGTTGATTCCCAAAAGTTGGTCATCGTACTAAATGGACTTGCAACAAAAAAGTGGACATTTAATTAAGAGTCATACTGCTGTTTTTTGATTGTACATTTCGTTCTCAAATTTCTCTATAGTTTTATACCCCAAACTAGAGTGTATCCTTCTTCTGTAATACCAAGTTTCGATTCATTGAAAGACGGATAGCTGAGCTTCTTATCTAAAGTTATGGTTATGTATGTAGACCCATTCTACCTTTAAGCTCTTAAAGAAAGATTCAGCAATGGCATTATCCCAACAATTACCTTTTCTGCTCATAGATTGTTTTATAAGTCCCTTATAATTTTTTAGGATATCGGTAAATCTATAACTAGCATATTGAAATCCTCTATCAGAATGAAATATGAGTTCTTTAGTAATGGTATTAAATTTTTAGATTTTAAATGAAAGCGTATGAACATATAATAGAAGAGTTAGACACTTCACTTGAAATGTTAGAAGTAGAAATTGATGATGTATCGATTCTAGCTGAAACTGGTATTAAAATAACCAAACAGACACTTAAATCAATTAGAGAATTAGTGGTTGATAAGGAGTTTGACAGCAAAGAAGATGAAATTTGTTTTTTTAAAGTTGCTAAGCCTCGGATTTATAGTTAACTTATCTATTATGTAAAGTTTTTAGTATTGAAAGTAAACGACCTAAAAGCAGTAATAAAAACCAAATAAAGTACTTTAACGACCATATAGACAAACTACAACAATACCTCAATGATAATTTAGGTTTTTACCATTATTACAGAAGAGGTGCTACAACTTTTGACGAACAATATTTTTTAAGAGGAAAAGAAGATATACGCCTATTCCCAGATACTTTCCATTTTTTTACCAATGAGCAATTTGCGACTAGCCACGATAGTACTGTCGCAACCATATTGGCATATGAGTTATTAATCGTTTACCTAAAAAGGGAAATTGATAATCTCGAAAACAATGTCAATAATATATCACTAAAAGATTTACAAAAGGATGGACTTGCAACAAAAAATTGAATTATGGAGACAAACAAAATATTAAAACACATAAGCCAAGGTAGAACAGATTTCATTATAAATCTGATGAAGAAATCAAATTGGAAAGAACTTCTTAACGAAGGACGTATAAAACCGCTTCAATGGTTAGTCTATTTTAATGATGTTACCGGTTTGAGAGCTGTCATAGAAAATGGTGGTAGTTTGGAAAGCATTAATATTAATGATGAATTGGGCAATGCTGCCTTTTTTGGCCATTGGAAAGTCTGTGATTTTTTGATTAATCAAGGTGCAGATGTGAATTACTATGTTGATAAAACGAATGAAACACCACTACATAACGCATTGACTAAAGCTGGTCGCCCATATTACTTTTATGTAGTTAGGCTTCTGGTTGAAAAAGGTGCAGATGTCAACGCAAAAACAATACCAAATATTGAAACTGGTGCATTCATGAGAGATGTAAGAACTAAAGGCGAAACACCACTACACAGAGCAGCTGCTTATGCAGATGAAAGAACAATTCAGTTTTTGATTGACAATGGTGCTGATAAAAAAGCAAAAGATGAAAATGGGAATTCCCCTTTGAGTTGGGCGAGTGAGCATCTTAGACCAGGAAAAATTTTATCATTCTTAGCTTATGGAGAACATTCAGTAGCTGAAGGGCATAAAACAAAAAACATAAGTGACCACGGACAAGGTTGGGGCAATGCAATGGATTGGAATTTAATAGGAGATTATTTACCTGAGTAGAATGCAAAAAACAATATTTAAAATTACAAAAATGGATTGTCCCTCAGAGGAAAATCTAATCCGCATGAAACTCGATGGAATTTCAGATGTTAAAAGCTTAGATTTCGATATTCCCAGGCGAAAATTGACCGTTTTTCATATTGGACAAGCCGACCAAATAGAAAAATCAATCATAAGCCTAAATTTAGGAGGACGAAAATTATCTTCTGAGGAAACCGAAGAAATTGAATTTTCTGAAGATTCAAATCAGAAAAAATTACTGTGGATAGTGCTTACAATCAACTTTGCTTTTTTCCTGATAGAAATGACGACTGGATTGATTTCTAGATCTATGGGATTGGTTGCTGATAGTTTGGATATGCTTGCGGATTCATTCGTTTATGGTATAAGTCTTTTCGCTGTTGGTGGAACATTCACGAGAAAAAAGCAAATTGCAAAACTCGCTGGATATTTTCAAATCATTCTTGCCATAATTGGCTTTGCTGAAGTATTAAGACGATTTTTTGGCGGAGAAAATCTTCCCGACTTTTCGACAATGATAATTGTTTCAATTTTCGCTTTAATCGCAAATGGAATTTGCTTGTACTTGTTGCAAAAGTCAAAAAGCAAAGAGGAAGCTCATATGAAGGCAAGTATGATTTTCACTTCCAATGACGTGATTATTAATCTAGGGGTAATTGTAGCCGGACTTTTGGTAAATTGGTTGAATTCAAATAAACCAGACCTTATTATTGGAACAATCGTTTTCCTTTTGGTTGTTCAAGGAGCTTTACGGATATTAAAACTTGGAAAATAAAGAATTGAAATGAAGCAGAATAGTGGTTTTAGAAACTAGGTTGTGAAGAATTGTCAACAACCCAATACGCTATAAAAAACTATATTTGTTACATTTATAACAAATTGTTTTTCATTTTATAAATTGATAGGTGATGGAAATTTGGAACACATTTACAAAAAGAATTCTCATTGACAAACCTCTTGGCACAGTTTACGAATGCTGGTCAACCAAATCAAAGAGTGAGGTATGGTTTCTTGAAAAAGCTGATTTTTACTTGGGTAAGGAAGTTAGGAGTCCAAATGAATCTGCCCAAAAAGGTGATACCTTTATATGGAAATGGAACAATTGGGATTTTATAGAGAAAGGAGAAATTTTAGCTGCAAACAATAAAGATTCCATTTCTTTTACGTTTGGTTCCGGAGGAAATGTTCATGTTAAATTGAAAACAGTTGGCAATGCTACACAGGTTACGCTCACTCAAGATGAAATTCCAACAGATGATGAAAGCAAAATGAAGGTTTTTGTTGGTTGCATTACCGACTGGACCTTTTGGATGGCCAATTTGAAAGCCTATTTGGAACATGGAATTACTCTACATGTAAAAGGGCTTAACCAAAATGAAACTAACGATTTAGTGAACAGTTAATAATAATGAAAAAGCTAATCTTAATCTTATTTGTTTCCTTACCACTTTTTCATTGCGGACAGAACAAAGAAAAAAAATCCAACCTCAATACATATGAAAAAGAATTGGAGCAATTTATAGTTGATTATTACAAAACTATGTCGGATAGAAATTGGGAATCCTTCGCAAGATTTTTCTCTGAAAAAGCTACCTTGACCACTATTTGGCAATCAGAGACCGACTCTGTTCCACGAATTACAACAAATACCATTGGAGAGTTTATATCTAAGACAGCAGATGGACCTGATAGCCAACCAATTTTTGAAGAAAAACCCATTGAAATTGTTATTGAAGTAAAAAATCATTTAGCTAATGCATGGGTGAAATATGAAGCTAAATTTGGAACAAAAGAGGAGTTGATTGAATGGAAGGGACATGATTTATTCAGTTTTTTGAAATCTAATGAAGAATGGTTCATAATATCCATCACATATTTGTCGATTGACGAAGAATAAAAAAATGAATCAATGCTATTTCATATTGCTTTTAAAACCAATCCGTTCCCTTTTCTGATGTTCAACCTTCACTTTGTCCTTTTGCAATAAATAATTCAATGCCTGATGTATGTCCTTAAATTTAATATTCATTTCCTTTTCAAGTTTTTCAATATGTTCTTTCAGGTTACTATAATCCGTAAGATGTTGTCTTAAAGCCACAAAAGCCCTCATTATAGATATATTTACATCAATGGCTTTGTCGCTATTGAGAACGCTCGAAAGCATTGCCACACCTTGTTCCGTAAATGCAAAAGGAGTGGTTGGACTATATTTAATGTTCTCAGGAAGGTTATCACAAATGCTGTCATTGTATTTTTTTGTTGTCCATTATGACGGTAAAAAGTCAAAATACTGATTTTGAAATGGCCACTTATAATGTAGGGTTTGGAGCTCTTGTAGCGGGGGCGGGGCCGTAATCAATAAAAAACCAAGCCAAAAGTTGGGAAACGCATTCTTGTCTGGTGACCTTAAAGGGTCGTTGGGCGGTTATCTGATTTTTGAAAGCAAGAGAACCATAAGAAAGATTTAATCAACGGAGAATTTGGAATATGCATGGCCGGCCAATATCATTAATTCCCAGGAAACATCAGTTGTGGAAAGTGCGGCGCGAAATGATGGCAACTGGAACAGATGGCATTTGCATATTGGGTTCCATTAGAATTGAGCTGGACTTGCATAATAATAATGGGTTAAGTACAGAATAATGCCGGAGTCATTACTATGTACTGCCGAAATGACTTTTGTCAATGTAAACCCAAATATATTTTTAAATGACTTTGTCGCAGTAAATGTGGGCAATGTTTTTTTGCATAAACCACCGCAATACACTGCTGATTTGATAAGCCGTGAAATTATTCACATCTACCAGTATTACGATTTTAATTTTATCAATACATGGACGGAAAAGCCAGTTTCGAAATGGTTATCCATAGCAAATGTCAATTCAAAATCCTTGATTTTTTCTATCTCGACCTTAACGGTATATCTTCGAGGAATGCCTATTTAATTTAGAATACAACGGATTCTTCCTACCATAATTTTTTTAAGTATGAAATTTGGTATTGATTGAGTACCCTGGATTGGCAATGATTGATTTGCTCACGCCTGAACGCAATCATTGGGCGCTATACATTCATCGTTTCGTCTTTACCATACTGCGATAGGACTTCGGGGAAAGGGAGGCATAACGCTTAAAGAACTTACTAAACGAATAGGGAGTGTTGAACCCAAGCAAATGGGCGATTTCCTTTATGGATCTAGGACCGTGCAACAGTACTTTGGCCTCTTCCGTCAAGAGCTGTTGGATATGGTCTTTGGCCGTTCGGCCCGTATTCTTTTTGATGACCCTGGTGAGGTGGTCGGGTGTTACCTGAAGACGCTTGGCATAAAAACCTACTTGATGCTGCGAGCTGTAATGGCGGGTGAGCAATTCCATAAATTGTAATACCAAAAAATGTCCGGCGGTGTGCATGATGGATGTCACAGGGTTCTCTTTTTGAATCAAACGGTCCAGTTCCCATAAGAGCATATAAAGCCCGTACCGCAGGACAATTCCATGGGCAGGAGAGGGAGTGGCAGGATGGATCTTGGCCTTGAGAATCACGAAGAGTTTCAACAACCATTGCAGTTCTTTGGTTGTAAGGTCTACGGTGCGGATCTGTCGTTCCCAATACTGAAATAAGGTTCTGGGGAATGCCTTGGTGGTATCTCCATGGATCTGTTTTGGATCAAGGCCAACAATGCCCATTTCAATAGGGGAAAGGGATGGCCGGAGGAACCAATTCCTCCCTCGGGGCAGCAAAAGGAGTCGGCCGGGATATAGCTTATGGGCGACTTGCTCGATTACTATTTGGACCCGTCCTTTTTTGACCAAGAACAGCAGGGCGTGCAGCCTGTCAACATGGGTATGTACCGTACCTACTTGCTCGCTCTCCTTGATAAAAAGGATAACCAGCCCCGCTATCTGTCGCTTCCCAGCGCTATCGGACCGTTCCAAAAGGATCAGCGTTCCCCGATATCCATGAGCTTCGAAAACAATGTGCTGAGCGTTGGGAAAAGGTTGCACAGCACACTGATGAACAAGAGCCGGGCCGGTTTTCCGGGATGAACACGTCTGGTAATGCCTTCCGGATTGAAATGATCCACCAGTTGATCGTAACCGAACAGTTCAATGACAATCCAAATGGTCCATAGATTGACGGCCATTAGGGCAATGGGCCAAAGGAGCTGCCATTTTCGTTGTGCACGGTCACGGGGTTCCATCAGTTTTCCAGGCTAAAGGGTTCGGGCTCGGGCACGGGAACGATGGAATCAAAATCGGGATCGGGCATGTGTCGTAAAACGGTCTGTGGGTTCCCAACAGCGTTGGGGATGGACAGCTCCCAGTCCTCATCTTCGATGACCGAGTCATTTTCATGGGCCGTGGGTTGCAGTGGCCGCTGTTGTTTTGAAGGAGAGGCTATTGTATTATCTGATTTAGGATAATCGTCATATACATTATCGGGTGTACACCCCATGGTCATCCATAGAGCGATACTGGTAATACAAACAAGTTTTTTCATTTTGATGAGTTTTTAAGTTACCGATTATTAGATCGGTCCATGCTCACCCGGGCAATCTGAACCTTTTGAAACCGCCGATATTACGGAGGTGTTAAGGGTTGAATTCGATGTAAAACTAGGGGCAAATGGAGCATCCGTCCAAGGGCTTGTTCGGTGATTTCCCGAAAAGGACGGGTGGCTTTCCTGAAATCGTCCTAGCTGCTTTTTGGAAATTATGTAGGTAAAAACCCACAATTTATACTATCTTCGAAGGAAATCGCACTTCCATCATCCACACCAGTGCATCGCCGGTCCGTTCCCCAAAGATGGAGGTACCATGGTTCCCCTTTTTAGTTCCATAGCCATGCAACGACCAAAGTTTGGTAGACTGACCCTTTTGATGTTCCTTATGGGCATGGGCATCCTATGTGCCCAGCATCCGTTGGGCAATCCCGATTCTCTCTTGGGACTCGAATATCCGGTCCTATTTGAGCGAATCAAACGGGCAGGACAGGATACCATATGGAAGGAGCGGTATCTTAAGGCCTATCTGGATAAGGCCGTGAAGGAAAACAATGATGCCCAACGGGTACAAGGCTATAAAAACTATCTGCATCGTTCCACAGGCAGGGCCAGGCTGGCTTATGCGGACAGTATGGTCCTCAGCGCCATTTCTGCCAAGGACACCGCTTTGATCGGGTCGGCCTACCTCACCAGGGGGGTCGTGTTCTACAGCGAAAAACAGTACAAACGGGCGTTGGAAAGTTACCTCATGGCCGAGGAGTTCCTGGCCCGTACCGATAATGCATACCTGCACCACAAGCTCCAATACAATATAGCCTTGGTGAAATACTACACCGAACATTATGATGAGGCCGTGGCTTTGCTTGATGAAGGTCTGGCGTATTTTAAGGCCCATAGCGTGCCCGGTTACCTGAATTCCCTATTGTTGCTCGGTCGTTGTCACCAGCAAATGGAAAATTATGGCCTTAGCCGTAAGGTCAATACCTTGGGCATGGAAGAGGGGCAACGGCTGGGGTATCACAGCTTGAACTGGTATTTTGTACAGTCCGAGGGAATCAATTATGCCCTGCAGGGGAACTATCCCTTGGCCATCGTGCATCTGGACAGTAGTCTGCAAATGATACGACAGAAGGGAAATGATTTTGCCAATGAGGTGCTGACCGGGTTTTACCTTGGGCGCTGCTTTTGGGAATCGAACCAACGGGAAAGGGCCGTGAGTTATTTTAAACAGGTGGATGCCCATTTTAGGGGGCGGAACTATATCAAGGCGGAACTGCTGGGGGCCTATGGCTACCTGGCCGAATACTACGGTGGCATGGAAAGGCCCGACCTACAGTTGACCTATCTGGAGCGGCATATCGAGGCCATCGATTTTTTGCGGGAACAGCACCAATATCTGGACGATACGGTAAAGGATGGCTATGACCTGAAAAGTATCCAACGGGAGAAACAGCAGATCGAAGGAATTTTAAAGCTCAGGGAGCGGCAGAAGAACATCGGGATTGCAGTAGCGGTGCTGTTGGCGGTACTATCGCTATGGTTGGCCTGGCGCTACCAGCGTACCCGAAAACTCTACCATAAAAGGTTCGAGGCCATACTTGCCGGGCGAAACCCGCCTGCCCGGAAAATGCAAAAAAACCATACCGTTCCTTCCCACCCTTTGGAAATTTCCCAGGAGAAAATCGATGCGGTGTTGGCCCGTCTGGAACGTTTTGAAGGCCGTCGGGACTTTCTGGACCGAAAGATGTCCGCGGGCAAATTGGCGGTCCTGGCCGAGGTGAACGGGAAATACCTCTCCCAGATCATTACCCATTACAAGGGAAAGCGGGTGATGGAATATATCAATGACCTAAGGGTGGACCATATCATTGCACAAATGAAACAGGACCGAAAGCTGGCCCTTTACAGCAACCGTTCCCTGGCCGAAGAGGCGGGGTTCAACAGTGAACGCACCTTTGTCAAGGCCTTTAAATCACGGGTAGGCATCACCCCGATATTCTTTATGGAGCGCCTAAGAGCAAAGCAGGACGCCGGGTAGGAAGGCATAATATCCAGCTATTCATGGGACTAAACCCAAGGGCGGTATACAAATACCACAACACGAGTCTTTGTTGGGCGTGTCCCTAGGGACCGGGCTTTCCGTTTCAAGGCCTGATGGCAAGAATTCAGGGCTTTTCACTGCAATCCCTCACGCGATGGAGATTGGGAAAATTACGTCACCGAACAGTTGCTGCCTTCCAGAAAAGTGGTATGCTTCAATCAAAGGATTGGTAACTGGCGATGGTTCACTTGGAATTGATCGACTCCAGCATAAAATCCGCTCTTTCCGGAACAGTAACCCTGGGAACCTCAATTAGGTCATATTGGTAGCCCCGATAGGTCTGGATCATTTTGTTGTAGGTGAACACCGATTCGTTCCAGTCCTGAGTCCGCTGGGCATCGGTATGGTAGATATCCTTCCAAGGGGGCAGGATAAAGACCTGGGGATGGTACCTGTGGGTTTCGGCCAAGCTTTTCATTTCCCGGTCTATGGGAAGGCCTTCCAAGGCAGCATAGCAAAAGGCGTCCACAAAGCCACGGTCGAAAAATACGGGCTGATCGGTCCTGACGTCTTGGAGGGTCTTTTCAAATTGGGCTTTGCAATCTTCGAACATCAATTCCATATACTGCTTCCTGTTTTTCCAGGGCAGGGCCTCCCCGTCGATGGCCTGTTGCGCTTTGATCAGTTCACGGGCCGTTTCGGGCACGACCTTGAAGCCGCGTTGCCGTAGTTCCTCCAAAAGGGTGGTCTTGCCCACACCAGGGCCGCCGGTAATCACATAAAACGGAAGGTGGTCTTTGCTTCGTTTCAAGGGCAGGGAATTTGGTTTGGTGTTGTCACTGTTATTTCGGGCTGCAATATTACAAACTTTCATGAAATCCAAAACTACCTGAAAGGACCTGAGATAAGGCTTCCATCAATATTTGGCCAAAGCTAAACGTCGCAGCCTGTTGCCGGACAAGGGACGGCATATAGCCATTCCTTTCGTCTCTTTATATATACTCTATTAAAAACCAAGTTTTTTAAAAGAATTGAGCCCTATTATTTTCCCAAAATTTCCATGGTTATGTAAAACTTTAGATTATTTGACTTGATATGGAGTTTGTTAAAATCATCAATTACAGCAACTAGTACCAGATTGAATGGGCGGGCAAGCCACGGAGCCATATGAACAAAAAACGCAACAATCACCCTGTTTTGGTTTTAATACATTATTGCAATTCTCACAGTCGTAGAAGAATTGGCAGGAAGTTGTTGGCATTTCCTCCTCTTTTTGGTGACCACAGTGTGGACAGGTAACAGTGGATTTTAGAATTACTTCCATTAGTCTACGATTTTGTAACCTGTTTTTGCAATGGCGGATGCTATTTCATCAGGTGTTACCTTACCCTTATCATACTTTACAAAAGCACTGGATGTTTCGTAGTTCGCATCCACTTCCAAAATACCGTTCAATTGATTGACTTCGTGCTCGATATGGGCTTCACAACCCGCACACGTCATTCCCTGAATGGAATAGTTCAATTCACCTACATTGTTTTCGGATACGTAAACGACCTGTTTCTCGATATTTGAATTGGGATAAAACAAATGTGAGTAATAGGGAAATGCCAACATAATACCCGCAAAAATGGTCACCAAAAACAGAAATGTTTTTGATTGGATGAATTTAGGCTTGTCATCCCCGCAGACACAATCAATATCTTGTGGGAGTGGTTTTATTTTTTGGTACCAGGCAAAACCTAGGGTCAAAAGGGTGAGGCCTATTAAAACTGGCCTGTAAGGCTCTATCCAGGAAAAAGTGGAGGCAACACCTGTGGCACCTGAAAACAATGCCAATACAGGTGCAATACAGCATAGAGAGGCCACAATCGCCGAGAAAAGGCCAGCAAAAGCACCTTGGTTGGAGGTTATCGTCTTTTTCATTTTACGCAATTTTTCTTTTAGATTTAACATTACTTAAAATAGCGGCAAAAAAAGCTTCATTCTTCTTTGATATGTGATAGAAAATGGTCTGACCCTGCCTGCGGGCACCAATGATTTTAGCATCCTTCATTTTACGTAAATGTTGTGAAACGGCGGGAACACTCATTTCCAAAATATCTGCAAAGTCGCAGGGGCATAACTCAATCTCCTTTTGCAACAGGAACAATATTTTAAAGCGAACTTCATTGCCTGCAAGTGCCATCAATCTGCTTACATCCTCTATGGAATCAGCGGTTCTGTTCAAATCTTCTTTACAACGAAGGATTTGTTGATGGTCTGCCTCTGCTCTGGTACAGCTAATTTCAAGTTTCATGGGACGAATTTTATGCTAAGATATAATTATTTAAGCAAATACTTAAATGAGTTTGAAATAATTCTGTTAGTTGTCCTTAAACGACAAGTATGGTCTGGCTATATTTCTAGGGTCCATGCAAATATGGTTGATATCGTATGGTTTCCTACTTTGGACCACTCCATAAACGGTTCTTAAAATTTTATTGGACACATTGTTCATTATCAGGAAATAAGGTTTTCCCTCAAGTTTTTTACGTTGTGCATACAGACTATACTCCTTATTGTGCGCCACGGCAGTCTTGGCGGCTAGGAACAACAATGATTTTAGTTTTTTGTCGGCTAGATGACTGGTCTTGGACTTCATGGACGTTTTTCCGGAGGAATTTGGATATGGGCATACCCCGGCAAAGGCCGCAGCCTTTTTGGCCGTTGTAATACGTTTGAAGTTTTCAGTTTTGATGATCAGATTGTTTGCGATTACCGGGCCAATGCCTTTTATACTTGTAATGAGCTTGTAGTTATCCTTTAAATCGGAATCGCTCTGAACGATTTTTTCGATTTCCTTTTCGATGGACCCAATTTCAATTTCCACATTCATAATGGCTCTCTGATAGCTTCTATGGGCCACAATACTCTGTGAAGGACCATGCTTTCTTGTTTTCATTCCCAATAAAAGGGATGTTCTGTTCTTTGACAACTGTTCCCGCAAACTATAAAGTTCCTTGAGCTCTTTGACCGACTCGGGCTTTGGCTCTGTTAAGTGCAATTCTTCAGTGAACCTCTCACCGTATTTCCTGATACGATAAGCATCCTTCGAATCACTCTTTCCCCGTTGCAACCCCAAGCTATGCTTAATGTTATAGCCGGAGACCAATGCTATTTTGACTTGGGACTGGTAACAGAGATGAACTAACAGGTCTCCATAAGTTCCCGTATGTTCAGCTACCAGGATACAGTTATCTTCAACTTGTTTCAAAAAGCTGCAGATACCCTTAAAGTCATTTTTTACAATCCTTTTTTTCTCCTCACCTGTAATAACATAGCTTACGTCAAATTTCTCTTTGGACAGGTCGATTCCATATATTTTCATAATAAGTGTTTTTGATGTTCCTTTTGAGCGGCTTAAATCGTTAGTGGGTTATGCCCGTAATACTCTCTGGCTTAGGCTCAAATAACTTACCGTACTTAATATAAATAGTAGATTTCCTCTATTCCGTTTCTAAAGCTATTGCAGTAAGTGGAACTATTAATTTCAAGATAGAACTGTATCTGTTCTAACAATATTATTTCTATCGGCTAAGTAACGATTCCGTTTCCTTGCCGCTCCACAGCCTGTCTTCCGTTTGGTGCATCCGGCACATATTGTTTAACCTTAAATCATTAAATTATGTATTTGAACAGATTACAACAGGACGAGGTCTTTGTGCCGGTACAGCTCAGACCTTTGGAAGCATTGACGGGAATGCCCAACAGAAAAGGGATGGAACGGGCCATTGTGAGCAATGGAAAGATCGTGAACGTTGTCTCCAAACGCTATGGACATATTCCCAATGAACTGTTTTTTGGGAAGGCCGAGAGGCAGATCATCAAAACGGGATTGGCCTACCGTAGGCAGACCATCAACCGATCCGACCGGAGTTTCAGTATGGATTTTATCCTTACCGACAGTTCCCAGTTTTCCGTGGGACACCGGGAGGATACCATACTGCCCATGCTGCGCTTTACCAATTCCTACGATGGGAGCGAACGCACTTCGGGACATTTTGGTTGCTATCGCAAGGTGTGCTCCAATGGACTGCATGTGGCCCAAACGGAGATCGGTTTTTCCATCAAGCACCACAAGCGTTGCGTGAACCTGATCATGCCCGAGCTGGAAGGATTGTTCTATAAATTCATGGACAATGAATTCTATACCATCTCCGAAAGATTCCACCAAATGATGTCCGTGGAGCTATTGGATACCAAGGCCTTTGTAAAAGAGGTGCTGGATCGGACCAAACTCTTTCGCTATGAGTGCAGTGATACCAATGACGATCCCTCCAAAAGGGCCCGTGAGGTCATCGAGACCCTAGATCGTGAAGCCGTGTTATTGGGTACGACTCCCAACCTCTGGTTGGGCTACAATGCCTTCAACTCCGTATTGCACGGTAGCCTCAGACGGAGCTTTTCACGACAGCAACGTTTGGACAAACAACTGTTTGAAACCGTTTGTGAGATGGTCTAAAGGCCATAAAGGGCCGCTCCGGTGCCCATAAACCGGAGATTTTTGAGGGGTTGTTTGTTTTATGAAGTGCTTTGACTTTAGTGGTCGGAGATATCGATTATGGGGGCAGCGTATTATGTTGCTTGGGAAGGGGCGCCTTTTATATGAGGGAATCTCAGACCCTGATATACAGGAGTGGAATTATCCATACGCTTTATTCAAACTTTATACATTTTGAAATGTAGGTGTTATTCCAAGAAGGAGTCTTTTTTATAGGAGTGCACAGGAACATAGGTCTGGATGATATAGGGGGTAATCTTTCGCAAGGTTTTGTCATTGGTCGGATGCAGCCCCGGAGCCGTAAAATATTCAATTTCCCCCTCCTTGTTCTTATGGTACCATAGTAGGGGTTTATCATCCTCCGAAAAGAACTGCGTTGCCATGTTGACTTCCACTTTTTTAAAATGCTTCAGCTTTGTTATATCCATGGGCTCCACCTTGGTTCCAAACGAAGAATAAGGTTTGGAAGTACAGGGGACTTCCACATATAGGGAGTCGGCCCATGCCATGCATTGGTTTTCAGCCTTTTCACCTGTGGGATTTGAATTGTTCCCATATCGTATCCCCATCACGATTGCCAAAACCAAGGAAACGACCACGAGGATGGGTATGGTCCATTTTGTGGCAGGGACCGTTTTTCTTTTTTTTATATAATCGGCATAATTGTCATAGCCTAGATATTTACAGCATAGATCCACACTCTCCGCTTGTGGGGCACCGTACTTCTTTTTTTTGTTGATATACCTGTCATAGGCCCTCTCCAAGGTTTTTGAACTCAAATCACTATGGTCGCTGATGTGACTGGACAATGCAAACCTAGAGTGGGAGGCATGCTCCGTCTTCGCTTTTTCAAAAACCTTCCGAACAATCTCCGCTATATATTTTTCATCCATTGGACTAAAAGTACAAATTTTTAAAAGGCAAATCATACTACTGAACCCCTCCGAACCCTTGGTTTTATTGATGTCTAAAAAATGTCCAATACAAGTCCAACCGCTGTCTGCAATGCAATTGAACACTTCAATTTACTTTGTTGCAGAAAATGGATTCCGCTATGTGTTGCTAACATGGCTTTTCTAGAAAATTCATTTTTATGGGATGCTGTAATGCGGCCTGTAAGGTCCATTGGAAAGTAACCTAAAGGGTCGCTTACAGTTTCCACTTTCCAAAAATAGCAAAGGAGTACTCCAAAACTCACGGGTGGCTGAAAAGCAAAAACGCTCCGGAAGATTCCGGACGGCCACCTCTTTGTTCAATCTTAAAATTTCATAAAAATGAAAAAAGTGTTTTTGGCCTTGATGGCCGTTGTTTTGAATATGTTCCTTTTCTCTTGTTCCACCACGGATACAGCTGAGATAGCGAGCGAATATGATATGGTCGCTACCGAAGGTGATGACCAAGATCCGACCCCTCCACCACCACCGCCACCACCACCGCCAGGAGGAGGGGACCAGTAAGAATAATTTCATTAATTTGAGCCATGTCTGGAAATCGGGCATGGCTTTTTTATTGTAAACAAACCTGTAATCATTGAAACCATTCTTATTCCTTATCATATTGTCCATTTTTATGTCCTGTGGTCCATCGAACAAAAAGAAAGCGATGGCTTCCCCGACGGAATATGACAGTATACATAGATATTATGATCGTTCTTTTGACCAAAAGATTTCATTGGAAGAAAAGGAGAGAAGTATAGACAGGGCCCTTTTCTTGGCCAGAGATCTGGAAGCGGATTCCATCTTGGGCAAGTTGATGTACAAAAAAAGTTCCTTGCTCTTTCAAGCTGGGGACTACGATAGCTTGGTGGCCCACCATGACAGTTTCCTCACATTGCAATCCCAAGTCGATGGGCCGAAGCTAAAAGCGTCCCAATATTATCTAATGGGATATTATTATGATCAGGTCCGGTCTGATTATAGCAAGGCATTTGAAAATTACAGTGCTGCCAAAAGCCAATTCGAATTGGCGAAGGATAGCAGCTGGACAGGGAAGTGTTTGTTACTTATGGGGGTGATACAGAAGAACCAAAATGATTTTTTTGGAAGCAAGGAAACCATCACCGAGGCCCTGCAATTTTTAAGGGAATCTCATGACAGTAATGAAATGGTGCAATGTTATGGGCTCTTGGCCACCAACCATAGGAAATTATTGAACTTCGAGGATGCCATATTCTATTATACCAAGGCCATTAAAAATAGTGGATCAATGGAGCACAGGATTGCGTTTGAGAACAACCTTGCCGCCACCTATATTGATGATGGAAGATATGAAGAGGCCATAGTGCTTTTAGAAAAGATTATGGGGAATACAGCCTTGGATTCCACTCCTGTGGTTTATGCAAGGGTATTGGACAATCTGTCCTATGCCCAATGGCTTTTGGAAAAAAAGGATGTTGCCCCTTCTTTCCAAAAGGCCCTCCAAATAAGAAAGGAGAAAAAGGATTGGCGTGGGCAATTGGCAAGCTTTACCCATCTAGGTGAGTTTCATATGGAAGATAGGTCCAGTAGGGCCAAGGCCTACTTTGATACCGTTATCCAAGTGGCACAAAAAATCAAAGTGCCAAGGGCAGAGATTGATGCATTGAAATTTCTCATACAGATAAACCCTGAAAATGTCAAGCTCCGGGACCGCTACATTTTGTTGCAAGATAGCCTTGATGAACGGGAATTAAAAGTCAAGACCCAATTCGCCAAATACAAATACGACGACAAGCTGAAGCAAGAATCCATCCTGCGATTGGAAAAAGAAAAAGCGGAACAAGCCTTGTTGGCCGCCGAGGAACGCAGTAAGAAAACCATGTCCTACTTGGGTTCCATAGTCCTGTTGTTGGGCCTGAGCTTTGCCATTTATTTTTTTGGTCAACGTACCAAACGTTTAAAAGAGCGAAACAAACTCGCCAAGTTGGAGGCTACCCTGGAAACGGAAGCTGATATGTCCCGACGGCTCCATGATGATTTTGGGGCGGGCCTCAACCAAACCATGCTGATGGTACAGGGGGATATGGATCGGTCAAAGATCTTGGATCGCTTGGATGGACTCTATAACCAAAGCAGGAATTTTTCCAGGGAGGTCAATGAAGTGAGCACGGGAAGCCGATTTAAGGCCGAGTTTTTGGAAATGCTTCGTTTTCGGACCCCAAGTGAGGCGAACCTTTTTGTTACCGGTGTCAAGGATATTGATTGGGGGGAAATGCCCCCATTGTCGCAAAAAGTCCTTTTCAAGGTCATCCAGGAACTGATGATCAATATGGGCAAACATAGTAAGGCAAATATGGTCACCATTGGATTCAAACATACCGGAAAAACCATGGTGGTGAAGTATTCCGATAACGGTGTAGGGGCATCCAAGGAGGAACTGAATGCCAAAAATGGGCTTCGGAATACAGAAAAGCGTATTCAGGCCATTGGAGGAACCGTTATTTTTGATTCCGGTAAGGGTGAGGGCTTTACGGCCCATATCACGATTCCGTTTTAAAAAAAACTACTATGTTCAAAAAAGTATTGATTACCGAGGATTTTCAGGATACCAATCAGGGGATTTCTGAAATGTTGCGGGATACCTTGCATATTCCCGTGCTACAGGATGAACTCTATTGTGATAAGGCATACAACCGTTTAAAATATGCCGCAACCAAAAATAAACCTTTTGAATTATTGATCACAGATCTGTTTTTTAAAGGTGATCATGTTCAGCGGAGGCTTACTTCGGGACTTCAACTGATAGCGGCCGCTAGGGCCCTTCAGCCCAACTTAAAGGTTATCGTGAATTCCATGGAGGACAACCCGGTCACGGTCAATTCACTTTTCAAGGAAGAAAAGATCAATGGTTATGTATGCAAAGGACGTCACGGACTTACCGAATTGGTAAATGCTGTTCAGGAAGTCTATCATAACCGTACCTATGTGTCCCCTGGCATCGATTTGAATGTTTCCAACAATGTGTTTGAACTCGAAGAGTTTGACCTGATGATACTTCAAAGCTTGGCGGAAGGGCTTACCAAAAAGGAGATTTCGGAAAAGTTCAAAAAGGAGGATATCACCCCCAATAGCGAAAGTACCATAGACAAAAGGGTCAGTAAAATGTTCGATGAATTCGGGGCCAAGAACACCAATCATTTGATCGCCAAAATGATTCGGGAGGAAAAAATCTGATTTATAGTTTGTTAGTAAGCCTTTGAATTTCCCTTGCAGATATCTGTAAGGTTACTTTTTCATAAGGCTGTAATATTGAAGCAATCAAACCAATACCGATGAAGTCCTCACTTAATTTATACACAACCATAGCATCTCAACATATATCTACGACAACTTCAAGCATCAGCAAGGTGGGCCTAAAATTCAGGATATTGGTTCTGATTACGGTTTTTCTATGTCTTTTGATACCAAAACAGACACACGCCCAAAATGATGGTGCAGCGATTGCAGGTGCCGTGGGAGCATTGGCTTTGGTTGGAGCTGGTGTGGCAGCAGTTGAACAAATGAAGGAGAGAGCAGAGCTCACCGCAACACAATGGGTATTGTCCAACCATCCAGAAATGTCCAGCTTTTCTTTAAAAACAGTTGACTTTGATGGCAAAAAAGTAAAGGACATGTCACCTGCATCCGTTATAACTTTCAAGATTCAAGAATTTGAACCGGAAGACAATCCTGTTTTGAACGGGAAAAAATATGTACTTCTCGGGTTCACAAGTCATGGATGGATCAATGAATATGGCATTGATTTTAATAAGGTCAAGTGGTTTATGATCAACAGATCGGAATGGACAAAAATGATGGTGGCCTACGTAAAGGTTGCCTCTGGAGTAACTTCCGACGTGGAAAGTGATATTATAAATGGAAAGATTGTCAATAGAGGCGTCAGGGTTAAAGGAAAGAGTATGATTCCATTTTATAAAATGGAAGGAGATATGTATGTCGTAACGGATTATTCCAACGAAATGAAATTTGTTTATAATGAAAGATCCTTAGGTATTTTCTTGAAAGATACCCGTGACCTTGTACAAATAAAAAGAGGTAGCTTGATCGAACTCCATGATTTCTTTTATGAGGAGAATTGATATACTATTACACACTGACCATTGCAATGGTAATGTAGGTTAGTTCAGCCTACTGTACATGAATTGCACAACTTGACATTCCCTTACAGATTTCTGTAAGGGAATGATGTTTTATAGGGCTAGGTTTGATTATAAAATCAGTAATGGTCGATATGGCAGTAAAACACATACCTACAGGAGAAGTACATAAAGGGTATAAAGTAAGCATTACGGGATGTGGATTTGATATGCGTGCAAATCCCGATCATTGGGAAGATACCACTGAGTCAATTACCTGCAAAAAAAATGGATGTACAAACTAAACGTTTGAAGCATGGGTTACTTTTTGATCTCATATGACCTGGGGGCAGCGATTAAAGACCATCGGCCCTTGATCGAAGAAATTCAAAAAATTGGAAATACTTGGCAATGCATGGATTCGTTGTGGGTTGTGAAATCCAATGAAACTTCTGGTTTACTGAAGGAGCGGCTTGCCAAACATCTAAAAGGAGATGATAAACTCCTTGTCGTCGGAATAAAACGTCATGGAGCCTCATATAACCTTAATAAGGATTGTAGCGATTTGTTATCAAAAAAAATATAGGAACATGGAACTTCAGAACCAACTTAAGGTATTAGCGGAAAAAGTAATCAAGCTCAAAGAGCAAATCGATACCGAGGAATCCACCAAACATGCCTTTGTGTTGCCATTCATCAATTTATTGGGGTACGATACCTTCAACCCTACCGAGGTAGTACCTGAATTTACCGCAGACCTTGGATTGAAAAAAGGGGAAAAGGTAGATTATGCGATTTTTCAGCATGGTGAACCCATAATCATCATCGAATGTAAGAACTGGAAAGAAAAGTTGAACGCCCACAACTCTCAATTGTTCAGGTATTTTCATACTACGAAAACTCGTTTTGCTCTGTTGACCAACGGTATAGAATATCAATTTTTCACCGATTTGGAATCGGCCAATAAAATGGACGAAAAACCTTTTTTAGAATTCGAAATCACCCAATTAAAGGAGAATGTGGTCAATGAGATTGCCAAGTTCCACAAAACGAACTTTAACGTGGATGAGATTGTGGACAACGCGAGCTCCCTTAAATATACCAAGGAAATCAAAAAACTCATTGGCGAAGAACTTCAAGCGCCAAGCTATGATTTTGTAAGGCTCTTCGCATCAAGGATCTATACTGGCCGGCTTACTGAAAAGGTAATGGGGGAATTCACCGATTTGGTAAGCAAGGCCTTTATCCAGACCATTAGCGAAAAGGTGAACGATCGCTTGAATTCAGCGCTTCATAAGGAAGCGGAAAAACAACAGGAAGAGGACAAGGAGCCGGAAAAGGTGAGTAAAGTCGATACCACGGAGGAGGAACTGGAAGGGTACCGAATCGTAGTGGCCATTTTACGCAGGAAACTCTCGGTCGATCGTATTGTGCATAGGGATACCCAATCCTATTTTGGTATCTTGCTGGATGATAACAACCGAAAGCCACTATGCCGCTTGCATCTCAATGGGGGCAATAAATATCTGGGAACCTTTGATCAGCAGAAGGAGGAAACCCGACATCCGATTGAAACGGTGGACGATATTTACCAGTACGAGGACCTTTTGTTGGAAACTGTGGATCATTATGAGGATGACTAAAATTTTGTCGCTACTATTACTTTTTTGGGTAATTACTGGTTTCAATCTTGTTTCAAATGTTGAGACCAAAGTCTTTATCTGTAAAGGAAAGAGCAGTAAACGATTTCATTATGACAAACATTGCAGGGGCCTGTCCAATTGCTCGACCAAGACTTATGAAGTGAGCTTGTTAGAGGCCAAGGATTTGGGTAGGACCTTGTGTGGTTGGGAGGATTAATGTGCTTTCCAGTTGATCCGGAATTTTAAAAGTACCGGTAGATGATCGGATAATTTACGGGCCCGTTTTAACCCGTCGCAAAACCTCACAAAATCAATAACTTTTCCTTCCGTCTTGTAAATATCCTGGGAATAAAAAATATTGTCGATAGGGTAGTTGAGGTAATCATTGCTATCACATTGCCGTTTTAAAGTGGTCTTTGCATTGGATACGGCTGCCTTATAACCATTATCTTTTAAGTAATCAAAAACAGGCATTTTTTCTTCAACATTAAAATCGCCAGCAATGATCATAGGAGTTTCTAGTGAATCAACGACAAAATCAGAAAGTGCGATGATTTCACTTTCAGGGTCTTTGTTATAGGGCCTGGAATGAAAATTGACCAGGGTGAATTTTTTTCCTTCTACATATAAATCCAGTAAAAATGGCTCTCGGTCTACCAACGAATCTAGTTCTGAGATAAGCCAACCTCGATTTTTTATTTTTATGTTTTTGGTCTTCCAAACAATGGCATAACGCTCAGTAACATATTTTGGGCTGTTGGTAGGGTCACTGATGACATAATCCCATTTGGCCCCTTTTCTGTTAAGCAGGTCGGTTAATTTGGCAACGGCCTGTGCTCCACCATAGCCCGCAACCACTTCTTGGATGGCAACTATATCCACATCCCTAACGATTTCTGCAATTTCATTCAGTTCTTCGGTGTTTTTGGTTCGCCCAAAGTCTTTGATGTTCCAAGATACTAGTTGAATTTCTTCAGTTTGCCCCAAAACGACGCAGTGGAAGACTATCAGTGTAATGAACATTATCTTTTTTAGCATGGGTTAATTTATTTTATTGGAAAACATGTATGGGGAGAACATAGTGGCATATCCATTGTGTTATCCCCCTGTCAACTGGTGTTGATAAGCTCTTTACGGGTATGACGAAGAATATGTCCATGATTTATATTGGATCAAAAAAAGGTGCAGATCGGTTGAGTGGCATTGAACATCATTGTATTTTGGTGTTTTCAATATTTTCGATACGGAAAAAAGAATAGAGCAGTTAGTATTAGTTTTATAATTAGTCCTACATCTATCTATATAGCGGCATTTCCGGGTAAGGTATAAATTCATCCAATAATGGTGTTAAGCCTGTTTTGACTGCAAATACAAAGGCTAACATGATACCTGAAAATAATATGACGGAATTTAAATTGTCATTGGCGACTTCTACAAAAATGCTTTCACCTTTGTTAAATAAACTGAAAAGTAGGGTTGACAACCAAAAAAGTACTACAAAAACAAGCAATGTTACTCCAAAAAAAGCACAGTAAAACGATATTTCTTTTAAAACTAAACTATTACCTGCTAACTGGCTTGGAAGAATTTTTATAAGTGTTTGAAACGTATGAATTAATTCACTTAGCAGGAGGCCTAGTCCCAAAAACAAAATACCTTTAAAATATGAAATACTTATTGGATTTTCATTTTCTGAGAGCTTAGTTTTTAGTTTGGATTTTACAAAGCCATTCAACAAAAATAGAGATGCTGCTGTGCTTAGGGTTATGGCTAAAATAGCAAAAACATTGGTCATATGGATAGGTTTTTATTCGACTTTAATGAAACATTCCAAAACCTCATATCTGATATTTCACGAGAGATAATGCCAGGTGGAATGCCCTTGTTTGTGGTTTCCCAAACGATATATTTTATACCGTTTATGGATTTTGAAATCCCTTGGTATGGTAAATTAATTCCAATTATTGAATGTTTGTAAAGTTCACTTGACAACATTACAACATCGTAGTTGTAGTGATTAAAAATTGTGAAAAGTAAAAGTGTTCGAGTATCGCAATCTCCTTTTAAGGTAGATACAAATTCTACCGGCGTAAGCAAGCCATATTTAGTAAATCCTTGGCAATCGCCTTTATCCGCTAAATATTCTTCAATAAAAGTATCGTTATAGTTATCGGCATTACAATCATCAGTGAGAATAAGCGTATAGGGAATATCTTGAATCAACGAAACAATGACCTCTGCAAATTCAATTTTATTTAGCTTTTTTATTGATTTTAAACTGTCTAATGTAGAATAAACTAAGTCAAGTTGATTTAAGTCGTAGTCATAAATTGTTGAAACAATTCTATTGTATTGAGAAGAGGTGTTAAGGGGAATTGAAAGATTATTTCTTAATTGATAGGCACCTTTATAATCTGAAAAACGCATTTTCAGGTCTGCTTCATATAGATTGTTTGCATAATCCTCCCAAATTCTATGATGCGAAATTATACTATCACCTAAAATAGGATTATCTTCTATTTCTGTGACTTCATCAGCATCATCCACAACATTTGTTCTCTTTATGTTTGGATATTTTAGCGTACTGGTTATTGATGATACAATTCCAAATACCACCAGTAATATAAGTGCAATACCAGCAAATCTAAAAATCCATTTGGATATGCTAATAATAATACTACTCAATAATGAAAACAAATAAATTGCACCCAATAAAATAGCAATAGGTAAAATTACTTTCCAACCAAAAAATAGAAGCGGAATTATAAAAATAGCTCCAATTATTATTTGAAGCAGCAACCCTAATATCTCCCAAAACGAAAAGCTTGAATTTTTTGTATCTGATTGCTTTATCCAAGAACCCCAATAAGTAGATTTGTCAGAATAATAATATTCCCAACGCTTATAATCACCATCAACTTCTGAATTTCCAGTTTGCTTTTTAGTTTTAATCTTGTCAGAAGTCAAACTTAATTTCTTGGGTGTTTCTTCCTCAATTTCTACTTTGATATATTCGGTATCATAGTGCTTTAAATAACCAGAAATATCACCGGTTATATCACCAAAAATTTTATTTCCCTCATATACCTGATTTGAAAGCGTATAATCACTTAATTTTTTGTCGTTCAAATTGACATTATAAGTTTTAGTGACCCCTTTTTCATCAGTTATTTCAAGAGGTAGATTATCTGGTAGTTTTGTAAGGAAATTATCAACTTTTTGGAATTCTTCTGGTTCTCCAGTTTCCCAATGCCTTATGTTATTCTCATTTTTTGTGGTAGTGATTTCTCCTGAGATTACTTCAAGGTCATAAAAATTTTCATGTTTGATATCTGACTTTCTTGGGTCGAAATAGCCAATAAATTTACCTCGGAACTTACCTTGGATGTAAGTCCGTCTTTCGACATGATTCTCTATGGTTTCATTTTTAGGCATATAAGCTATCCAATAAATCGTCCTCTTTGAGTAAATCCCTTTTATTCACTTTTCTTTTTGTGTTGAATGGTGCATCAGAAAAATGCTCATCGTAATGCAGATCCATGCCGTATTTATTGTTAAATATTTCGTTATACTTTTCTTTAAATAACTCATATTCATATTTAACGAGATGTGATTCTACGTAATGTTTAGTCTTGTAGAAAATACTGTCTTTATGGATAAAAATTTTAAGAAATGTTGGAATAATAAATAGGATCAAAACAAATAATGATATAAACCAGCTTAGAGGATATTTTTTGTTTAAAATAATGATACCCTGTATGTAGTAATTTGATTTTTTCACCAACTGCTTCATAGAGTTTGTATAGGACAATTTTTTCTTTTCTCTATCCTGAATTAGATTTAAGTAGAAGTCATCGTTAGTTCCGGTAAGCAATTTTTTATATTCATTGATTTCTTTGTCCAGGTAATTGTTTGTTGATTGTTTATAACGGTTTATTTTCTCTTGCTTGAAGACTTGAATGTCTTGAGAAAGCTGTTTTGAAAAAACCAGAGTTTCCAATGGTTTGGAAACAATCGTGGAAATAAAAGCAATGAAAATTAAACGAATGCTTACAGAGATAAAACGCGCAGTTTTATTCGGTATGTAGGGAAATCCGGTTTTAGATAAAGTATAAAGTAGAAATAGATAAATGTTGGTTATCATCCACGCAAAAAACAACCCGATAACTATACCTATCCATGAATTTTGAAGTAAGCCTGTAAATGCTAAAAAACAACTGACAAAACATATGGTGAAAATTATCCCAACAAGTACTCCGATTCCAGTGAAACGGCTTCTCGTCGATTTATTACATTTTCCGATAATATTCTTGTCATCACCGGAAAGCGTCCAAAAAAACATTTTAAGTTTCATTACGCTCAAATAATTTTAGCCTTCAGATTTGATGAATAATTCTGGATTATCGTCAATTTTTTTCATCATATCTTCTTTATACTTGGATATGGCGTATTGGGTTAATTCCTCTTGTGCTTTTAGTAATTCTTTCCTTTCTAACAATAGTTTCTCGGATTCTAGATGCTTGATCAAGTCTCTTTCTTGACCGTTTTTATCTTTATGATAGTTGTATTGAATGTAAATGCCCTGTTCTGCTTTGATTAATTCTTGGGTATTCTGTTTTAAAAAGTCATATGGCGATTTAATAAGCATTAGTTTGAAGAAAATAGGAGTTAATTCAATAGCTAAAAAGAGTAGTGTGATAAATAAGGAAATCCAAAAGCCAGCAATCTTATGTGCAAGTTTAATCCTTTCCAATAAACCATCAAGACCGGATGCGACCACTTCAGCATTATCAATGTCTTTTTGTTTGTTCCTTTCAAATTTGACTATGTTTTGATAAGACTTTTCAATTAATGGCGCGTTCTTATTCTTGATTGTGTTTATTTCTGAATCCAGCCTTTTCATCTGCTGTTCAATCTTTTTGGCCTCTGGTCCGTAACCTCTTGGGCCTGCTTCGCCACTCATTTCTTTGGTTAACTGATTTTCCAGTTCAACATAGCGTTCTTCCTTTGATTGGATTTCGTTCTCCCATTTCGATATTTTTTCCTTTTCATTTTGAATTCGACCAGCGTACAATGAATCAATACTCGCTATGTATTCCTGCTGTTTTTTCATCTGCGCTGAGTGAAGTTCCGCATCAATCTCTGATTTAAACATTCGGATTTCTACTGGTTTAGAGATGGTTAAGGCAATTATTGCTCCCATCAGTAAGCGAGGAATTGCGCCTTTTAACTCTCCCCAAGTAATTGCCTCAGTACCGTCACCAGTTCCTGTACTTGAAACAATAAATCTATCAAGGTTAAAAATCATCAAGCCCCAAAAAGCACCGAAGATTATTGACATTAAGGATGTGGTCCAGCTTACGGTATCTGCTTCGATTGCTGAACCTCTTGGTTCAAAAATTGTGTAGAACGCATAACCACCGGCTAAAGCGGCCATAAGTCCTGTTGCAACTATAATACCACCAAGACACATATATTTTACTTGGTCGGAATAGGTTGAACGTTCTAGGATATAACTGTCTCCTCCAGCTGCTTTCCAAAAGAAGCGCATAATTTTTGAAGGTTTAGGACTATTGTAGAAGTCTCTTTCCATATTTTTTAAGGTTTGATTGGATAGTTGGATTTTATAAACGGCTCAAAATCTATTTTTAAGTTTTGAGTAAAGATTTTAGGTGGGTTTAGTTTTAATTCTGTCGGAACTTGATAAATCAATGAATCATCAAGCGTCTTCTTCAATTTTTTTCTTATTAACGGAACTGAACTTAAGTTTGATAAATTTGTTTTTGGTCTAAAAGGATTCAATAATGAAGGCGATGTGGACTCTATGATGATATTTTTGGTCTGTTTTTGTCCGCCAATACCATAGAAAGTAATTTCCAGACCATATGTTTTATCTTTTAATTTTACTTTTTGGTGAGAGACATTACCTGGTAAGACAGTCAAGTTTGATATGGTGATTTTATGACAACCTGCAACGTTCCAAGTTATTTCGGTTTCATTTCCTCGAACTGTTAATTGGGTTGCATAAACCAAATGATTTAGGTTTAGTTTTCTTGAGAAAAGTAGGTTTTTAGCAAACAGAAATGAACACAATGCGTTAGTGTGGAGATATTGTATTATATGTTTGATAGTTGTGTTCATTTGGTTTGGTTGGTCTTTTGTCTCAGAAAATCACTTTGTATTTATTTCATTTAGCTAATCGTTCATAATTCCACTTGTCATTATAGCGAGTTGTCATAAAACAGCTTTTTTGGTTTTTCAGCATTTACTTTTACTTAGACAAAAACCACACATACTTTAACTATTACTGGCTTCAGTATGAGGCACAACGATTTCGGCCAGGAGTAGTTGTGTGGTTTAGCACTTAACTTTGCAAGTACACACGAAGCTGAAATAGCACTTGTTTTTTAAATCAGTTCTTTGTTGTGAGCAGTTATTTTATTTCAAATATTTTTTCTATTTCTGATTGCAACCAAGCAAATCTGTGAGCTATGTTGTCCGTATTCCAAACGGGATAATCGTCTAAAATTCGCTTTGTAATTTCAAAACCAGTTTTGCCGTCAAAACCTTTGCCATTATTTCCTTTGTAAATTTCAACCTTATCTCTGAAATTCCGATTGCTGGCTTGAATGTTTTTGTGTCCAGAAAGTAGAGTTAAATTTCCCAAAGTGTTTAAGTTGTCCCAAGCTTCATCCTTCGAGAAGAATGTGTTCCAATTCAATTCTTCTCTGTCCCATTCTTGAGGTAAAATATGTTCTGCGTGTAATTCCCTTGAAATTGGAATAAAATCACGCTGTTCTAACTGAAAATATTCCACAGATAGTAAAACAGGTTTTAACCATTTGTTCCAATAAGCACTATCGGTCGATAAAAATTCTCGATAGTTTTCATACTTGCTCAAATTATTTTTAATGAGTTGCTCTATCTCAAAAATATCAGCTTTAGCTTTTACTTTCTTTAAAATATTAAATGATGTTTGTTTAATTCTGTTTGAAGTTCCTCCTGCAATCCAACTTTGATAGTAGTATTTTGTAATTAGCACTTTTAGTTTATCGAAATGTTGATATTCCGTATGCTTTGCTGATGCTAAAATTGATTTCCAATAAATAGATTGACTCAAATATTTGAGCATTGAGGTGTACTTATCTTGTTTATTTGTCTGTATTTCAATCAGATTTTCAGCAAATTTCTCAATATCTAAAATGATTTGTTGAGGATTGCCATTCTTAAATTGAATTTTTAACTCATCTTGTAGAGACCTTTTAGGATTGTCACTAATTAAATAATAAAGATAAAGGTTGAAAACTCCTTGCAAGCTTTCATTAGAATGTCGGATTGTATTTTCCAACCTTTTCCAAACCTCTATAAAACTGGGTCTTTTTGTCTCATCCAAATTTTGAAGCAAGTATGCTTTGATTATATCGGCTGGCGTCAAATCAAGACCTCTGTCATTCAAGACAGTAAATAATTTTATTGCAAAACCCTCATCGAAGCAAACTATCTTAATCATTGTTGTTTGCTCAAACAAATAGTCAATAAAATCCTCAATGTTTTCAATATGATCTTCCGATTCTGGATTTTGAGACTTTTCTACAAGTCTTTTAAAGTAAAGTGCGGTTTGTAAAAAACGATTATTTGAAAGGTCTTTCTTTGAAGGTTGGAAGTTAATTCCGTTTATAATTGTTTCTTCAAACGATGCTTGGTTGTTTAAATGAGTTGTTAATTTTAATCTTTCCTTTTCCTCGACTAAATCTCTTATACTACTTAAAATAACTTTCTTTTTCACCTCAACATTCAAGTCTCTCAAAACACAAAAAAGTATTGTCAAAGTTGTTAATCTTTGTTGCCCGTCTACGACTTCATATCCATCAGATTTTTTTACAACTACTACTGAGCCTAAAAAATAATTTGGGTCGATAGTTTTATCTTCTTGGTTATTTTTAAAAGCTTCTAAAATATCATACCAAAGTTGTTCTACTCTTTCTTTATCCCAAGAATAAGGTCTTTGGTAAATAGGCATTTGGTAAAAAGCATCTGTATCTCCGAATATTTTTCGAATGCTTTTATTTTCAGGCTTAAAAATTTCTTTTTCGTTCATTTAACTTTAGTTTGTTAGGTTGGTTTTATTTGCTCACAACGGTATAGTTTATGAGTAGTGGCGGATTCTTATTCACAAACCTTTTGGTCTTGCAAGGATCTTTGCTTATGTGTATAATTTTTTTATCACTTAAACCGCTGTTATTTATACAAATTGTTATGCTTTGTTATTTTCTTCTTCTTTTATCAATCTCTTTTATGTATTCTTCTAATACTTTCAAATCAGCAAGAAATTCGTCAGAATTAGGCATTTCTTCTATTAAGGTTCCTGCTGTATCGTGCCCCGTAAAATAAGTAGAGCATTTACTCATATTAGCATCAACAAGCTTATAATCATCATCTGTTAAATCGATAATTTTTGATAACCTCTGAGTTTGAATAGCTCTTCCAAAGCGTTGAATAGCGCCATTTAAAAAGATTTCCTCAATAAACCTCTCCCAAGTTTCTCGAAGTTTACCATATAATACTTTAGCACGTTCTTTATATATTTCCTCTGTTTCCGTTCTTTCGATTTTCTCAAGTTGTTGATAGGCACTTTTTAAAATACCTATACGCTTACGAACAGGTAAAGCATCCCACGGTGGATTACTGGCTATTAATCCTGTTTCCTTTTTCTTTCTTGTCAAGCTCTTAATATCCAATGCACAATTAAGACTCTTTGAGTGTTCTTGAATCATCAAAAGAAAAGTAATGTCGTGTGTAAAAACAATTACTTGTCTTTCAAGAGCTTCTTCTGTAATTCTTTTTGATATTTTATTTCTCCATTTGTGGTCAAGTGAGGAAACTGGGTCGTCAAAAATAATTGCACTTTTATGTTCTGAAATAGATAATTCAGATAAGAATGTAGCTAATGAAATACATCTATGTTCTCCTTCGCTTAAGATATCTTTTAAAGCAATATTAGTCGAGTTGTTTTCATCAAGTCTTAAATAGTGGTATTGTTTCCCTCTTTGACCTTTCGTTTCAGGTTCTATTTTAATGTTTTTAAAACCTAGCCTTTTTAATTCTTCTTTGAAATTTTGTTTAAGGTTTTGATTTATATAACCCGTTGTTAGTTCATTGCTTAATGTGGTGATGGTTCGAGTATTACATTTACTGATACATTGATTTAACAAGCCTACCTTTTTTTGACGGTAAATTTCACGTCCTAATTTTGGTTTATGCTCATAAATTTTCTTTTCACCGTTTAATTTATTTAATTCTTTCACTAAAGGTTTTAAATCATCATCAATCGATTGAACTTTCAATTTTTCATTCGTTTCGGCTAAAGATTTATTCAACTCTTGAATCAAAGTTTTAGCTGTATTGTCAACCTCTATTGTATTAATGCTTGGAATAGACTTTTTTGAATTAAATAATTCAACTATATACTGCTTTTGTTCAGAAAGAGAGGTTAGGTACTCTGTCTGTTTATCTGTATAATTTTCAATTAGTTCATTTAACTCTAGAGTTGTAGGTTTTTGCTCTTCAAAATCGAACTCAAGCCTATTTAATTTTTCAATTGCTAAATCATATTTTTCTTTGGCTTCGTCAAAGGTTTTTTGAATGTCATTTTTTACGAAATCTTCAAATTTTGTAAACCTTTCTCTAGCTTCCTCATCTAAATCTTGAAGACAAAGAGGACAATTGCTTTCATCTGATACATCAGGAAAACTTTCTGTTTGAGTGCTTTCATTGTAAAATTTCCTTGCACTTTCCCATAAAACCTTCCAAGCATTATTTCCAACACCTTCTATAGGTAAATCCGAAAATGCAGTATTTGAGGATTCCTTCAGAGCTTCTTTGGCTGTACAAAAATTATTTAATATCTGCTTTAGATTACTTAGGGATTGACCTGTTAAGTTGTTTTCTAGATTTTGAAACTTATTTATTAAAACTTCAAACCGCTTGATTTTCTCTTCATTGGACTTTAAGCTTTTCTTAGGGTCAGTTGCTTTTAATTTATCTATTTCCTTTTTAAGAGCTTCAATTCTCGTATTTTTGGCTGAATTCCATTGAGATTCAGCTCTTAGTTCATCCAAAGTTGAGCTCGAATTTAAGTTGTCAAGAAATAATTTTGCAGTCGTTCCTTCCGGCACTTCTAATAGTTCGTAATCAAACTTTTGCATTGAAGGAGCGGAAAGCTCGAGACCTAATTTCGCTTCGACTTTTTTTACAGCTTCGGCTAATTTTTCAACAATGGAAAGACCTTGTGGAATAAAGGCAATTTCATCTTCTCCATCGATATAATGGTTTGCACTAAAAGTGTCGAATACATCAATTTTTTTTAAGGTATTTTCACTTATTGTTTCATTGATAAGGTTGACAGTAGAGAAATTTACACCATCAGAAGTATATTCTATGTCTGCTTTTTTATCATTTCCAACGCAGCTTGGGTCAAAAAGGTTGTCATTTATTATTGGTTTTTGACCTCTTGTGTTACAAGAATGCTTTAAAATACTCACATAACTAGATTTTCCTGAACCGTTGTCTCCATAAACGATAGTCATTCCATTTGGTGCAAACTCTAATTCACTTGATTTTGAAAGAGCATTAATATTATCAATGTTATTGATTTTGGATAGTATGACATCGTCATCATTTACTGAGTTATCAGCAAAATCCTTTAAGTCATCAAAGTCAACTGCATCAAATTCAAATTCAGAAATTCCAAAATCAACCTTGCAAATTTCCGTAAGATTGGAAATGTCACTATCTGTCAGTTCATTGTTTCGGATTAATCGGTCTACAGCTATTTGCCAAAATGAGGGCTTATTTTCAACCCAGTCTATTATGTCATTCAGTATCGGCATTTTCCTATTGCGTTCGTTTTTTTTATTAATTTCTTGATGTCTGTACCCAAAATTCCCACTCATATCCATTGTTCGATTGGAATGATTGATATCCAGATGCAGGTATTACTCCTGGTGCAGTCGCAATGTAATATTTTCGACCAGGTTTTACTTTTACACTTTTGGTTGAATTTGGACTTAATGTGAACGTTTCTTCTCCAACAACAAGTTTAATGGTGTATGAGGATTTGTTTTTAATCGAAACTTCTGAATTATAGCTTGATGTGTAGCCTGTACTTTGAAAGGTACCTTTTTCATTTACATCAACATCTTGAACATATTTCACATAATTTTTATGAACCCAACCGATTTGACTAGTCATAACATCAATTGCTTTGTAATAGTTGTTAATTGATTTCTTAGAATAAATATAAACCGTTGAACCAGCAGATAAAGCTTTTATTTTGCTCTTGCCTGAAGAAGGTCCGCTTCTAAAATTGACAGAAGAAGTTGTTTGTCCTAAAAATGGGTCAAACTCAACATCTTGATTGTCCACACTTATTTCTAATGAAGCCTTACTTGAGGCAGGCTTAATTGAAGAAGAAGGCTTTTTGTAAGATAATTGACTTTTCTTTGCGTATCCTGTAGTTCCGTTGAAGCAAACTTTCCAAAACCCAGTTGTGTTTCCAAAAAACGATTCTTTAACTTTAACAGCTTCTGCTTTTGGAACTTCTCCTTTAATTGCAGATTGAGAATCCATATTTTGATATAAGTAAACCAAATTGTTGGTGTAATATATCGGATAATCCCCATAGCAATTTTGAGAGAATCCAAATTTCAATCCGACAATTGATAAAATTAAAATCAGTAATGTTTTCTGTTTTATTCTGTATTTCATTACAAATGACGCATAACGTTTTTTTTGTATAGCTCGTTGAGGAAAATCAGCTATGATTTTCCGCCGTAAAACTACGATAGCAAATTGCATTGAATTCCGATTAGGAATTTAGCCGCAATGACATATACTGGGTGTTGGTTAACTTTTTTTTCTTGTAAATCCGTTTATTTCATTAATTATACTGCTTTCAGATGCAGAGACTCTTCCACTTTTCTTGTTAATTAAAAGACTTTCTTTTAATTCGTCTTGTCAATCGAACGGAATTCAATCTAGGTTTTTTATCAGATATGGGTTTCAGCTTTTTAATAACTCCTCAACCCTTTCAAGAGCATTTAGTCTGATGTTTGGATTTTTTAAATCTCTTGATAGTAAATCCTTTTGTATTGAATTTTTAATTTAAGTCCAACTCATTAGTATTTTTTTCATCAAAGTTTTCTAATTCGCCCAAGTACTGCTTTTAGGTTTTCTACCCTTTTCAGCTTTTTTAACCGTATTTGTTGATTTATTCGTTTCGAGTGTAACATTTATATCGGAATAATAAACTACCCATCTTTGATTATTTGTTCCTGTCAGAGTTTCCGGACTTTCTTTACTGTATTCATAAGGAATATCAAATACATCCATTCCAATTAAAGAAGAAACTTCCATTTCGGTTCCATCGGCTGTAGTGAATTTTTCAGATTCACAGCTGATTACTAGGAAAATAGAGAGCAAAAGAGGTAGTTTTTTTAAATTCATTTTGTTTCGTTTTAAATGTTTGCCAACTTGTTTATATCCTGAACTTTATCGGATTTATTCTGCCTATACAGTTGGGCAACCATTTTTTGGATTTTACTACAATAAATATCAAATCCAACGCACGATAAATTTGCTTGGTTAGGATATATTTTAAAAGTAAGGAACTTCAATAGGACAAAAATGTGAATTTCTGTAAAAGAGTTTTGAATAGGTAAAAACAAACTGAAAAATGGAAAGTTGAAACTGCTGCTTGAGCACCAATTTATAAGTAATCTTCAAAGAAAATGTTACTTCTAATTTTTATTGGATTGGGCGGCTTTGATGTTTTTTAGCTTCTCTTCAATTATAGGATTTTCAGGCCAAAAATCTTTAGGGAAGCACTCTAAGGCTATTGCAATCAAATATTGTATGTGGTTATTGTTTGTAAAAGTCTTGTTCATTCACTTTAATTGTAGTCAATTCGACGGTATAGCCATCTGGGTCTTTGGTATAAATTGAATTAAAATAGTGATGATCCTGAATATTAAAATCCAAGTTCAATTCAGTATATCGCTTTTTTGCTCTTTGGAAATTTTCATTTGTCACGTTAAAAGCGAAATGGTCGATCTTTACATTTTTTGAAGTTGGGTTAAGTTGCGTGTCATTTGCGTTTGCTGGAAATAATGCGATTCCTGTTTTTCCAGCGAGCAAAAAGATTGGAAAGTCTCCCCATTCAGGTAATTGATATCGTTTCAGTCCCAGCACAGTTTCATACCATCTTGAAGATGCATCGATATCAGCAACTCGAATTGCTACGTGGTCTAAAAAATCAATTTCTATTTTATGCTCGTTATCTGTCATTTCTTAAATTGCAAACGGTTATAGAAAGCTGCGCGAGTGGGGAAGCGGACTTTTCGGCTTAGTTATTTTCTTCCTTGGTTTCTAAAATTACAACTTTTCGTCAATACCGTTGTTTGCAATGATCCGATGTAAGCATTAGTACTTATTTACCATCTTTCTTTGGTGGTTTGGTTGTTCTGTCGGTTGTGGGTTGATAAGATTTTTTCCCTGAGTTATTACTATAGTTTCTTTTTTCTGCCCCTCCTTTATTACTTGATTTCCCGTCTACTGAAGTTTTTTTTGCCATAATTAAATATAAAATTCAATTGTTGAAATTTCGTTTTCAGTTATTAATATTCCTGCAGTTTGATTTACTTTTTTTTCAAATCCACCATTTTCATTTAGTTCCCACTCTTCTTCTAAATAAATTTCATTAGTATGTGGAAATGCCGAAGAATATGAGTTTAATCCATATTTTCCACCGACTTTTTTTCCGTTTTTCAAATTTACTATAACATAATAACTTTCCTTTTTAGAAAAGAATGAATCCCAAGCGCTTTTTGTAGGATTTATTAAAAATTTAGAAAACCATTTTTTATTTGAAATTTTGTAAAATCCCCACGCCCAAAGTATCGGAGCAACTAAAACTATTAAGCAAAAAAAGAAAAAATACCAAAATGTATGGTTCTGAATAAAATTTCTATTGGCAATTAAATAAATTGGAAAAGAAAAAAGGATAAAATTTACAATACTAATTCCAATCGCTTCAAACCAATCTTTAGAGAAATCTGATTTGGTATCAGCTACAAATAACCTATATGATTTTAAATAAATAAAACCAGGTATAAAAAACATTACAAGTAAAAGTATTTTTTCTAATGTTAGTTCTATCATCCTTAAGTTTTAATGCCAACGAACAGAGTTTAATTTACAGACCCTTGTTGGGCGTTCGTTATTTTTATTCCATCAAAGAAATAGTCCAAAATATACTTATCAAAATCATCTAAATTATTTGTCTTTTCAATTGTTGAATCTTTTCCAATTTCGTTTAATTGAGCAATAACGTTATGAATAGTTATTTTACTATCATAGAAATCAATAACTTCAGATTCGTGCAGTTTTTTTGAAATCATTCTTGGTAAACCATATTCTTCTAACTGAAATACTACTTTCGGTAGAAAAGCGTGTGAACACCATTTTATAAATTTGGAAATGTCGTATTGCTTGTTCTTTAAAATTCTCTTTTGCAATGTATTAAGGTCGTTTAAAAGTGCTGAAAATTTATAAGTTACGTTTCTTTCTAAAAGGAAGAATTTATCAATTCCAATGTCATAATCTTCAAGTTCTTTTAATAATTCGGGAATGGATTTGCTCCAATTGTAAGCCATAATTTTAATAAATTCAACGAAGGTTTTATATCCTGTATCCCAATTTCCTGGTTGCAATTTTATTACCTTATACAAGAGTCTATCCCAATTTTCGGGCTTGAACTCATTCAAATAATACAATCCATTCCATTCATCAGGATTTGTTGTTAAATCAATTGCTATTGTTTTGATTAAGTCAGAATTACTTGATTGAAATGCAGAAGCGGATTTCAATTCTTCATATACCTGAACACCTATGAGTTCAGCCATTTCGTCATTATAGATTTTCAATTTTGCTACTTGTTCTTTAGTTAGCAAACCTTCATATTTGACTTCATCTAAATCTCCCAATATTTCATCTGGAAATGGAATGTCTAATTGTGTTTGACCTTCTTCCGGTGGCTGTTCCAAGATGTAAATTTTACCAATAAAATGTTTGAACATTCTACCACCTCTACCAATGATGTTTTTGTAAGTGAAGTCGTCTAGTTTTGCACTTCCTTTTCTATTACGCCATATTATTACGTTTTCAGCAGAAGTATTAACACCTTCAATAATTGAAGATGTTGAAATCAAATAGCGAATTCCTGTTTCTTCTTCAAATAGTTTTACTTGAATTTGACTTAATGAACGGTGTAATCTTCCATTATGAATACCAATTTCACGACTTATCAACTTTGTTAAACTCCAATTGACATCATAGTTTTTAGAGAGCCAATCTGCGAACATTTCGAGAAGTTCATTTTTTACAGGTTCGTATGTATCAAGGAAAAGATTGGTTAAGCTGTCTATATTGGAATATGTGCCTGCATAAATCAAAGACTTTCCTTTGTTTTGAGATAGGACTTCTAATAACTTATCGCTCTTTTCCTCGTTGTTCTTTATTTGATTATACAAATCGTGTTTCTCTAAAAAAACAGTATTAAAATCAAGTCTGATAAACTCCATATCTTCTGTAAATGGATTATTATCTATAGAAGTGATGTTTGGTGCTAAATAATATTTTTGATTCGATTTTGCACCAAGTCTTATCATCGCTCTGATTAAACTCGGTGAACGTTCTTTGTCAAATTTACTGCTAGCTTTATAGAATTCATCAACTATCATAATGTCGAAGGATTCAACAATATTGATATAATTCATAGCCCTTTCTTGAGGAAATATGAAAATGTTTTTGTTTGATAATTCTACGTCAGAAGTTGTTATGATTTTGTATTCGTGAGCAAACTTTTTATAAAGCCTTCTTCTTGTTTCGTCTGTTAATGCTAATGTTGGTACAATTATTAAAACATTATTTGGTTTCTTGATTTTGATGTAAGCATCAATTACAAAACTTTTTCCGAAACTGGTTGGTGCACTAACTGCTATGTTTTTGCCTTCTAACAGGTTTTTAAGAAGAAACGACTGTTCTCGATGAAGCGTAAGTGGTTTTTCCTCGCCAACATCTACTTTAAAAGCATTGTAAATAAATCTTTCTTCCCAATTTGATGTCTCTGGTTCTAAATAAGGAAAAAGCCCTGTTTCTCGTATTAAATGATTTACTAATGGATTATATGCTAAATCGTTACTATTATGATAATCTAACAATTTAATGAGTTCTTGTCTCGCTTCATTTTCTTGATTAGAAATTAGAAGTCCGTTAATTATATGGCATTGGTCAAAAACTTGTTCTTGCATATCTAATCTCTATAAGCTTTTGCTATTTGAATGAATTTATTTACGATTTTTTCTTTTTCAGCGACAGGAAATAGAATTATATGAAAATTGATTTTTTCATATAAATGCACGTCAGTGCATTTATTAATTTGTTTTTTGAAGTATTGCGTTGCTCTATCTTTGTGATAATCAATTATTCCTTGTTTATATTCATCAGTCAAATCTTTGCCTGATTTTGTTTGTTCACACTCATATAGAAGTAGAATTGGAATGTTTAAAATTGGTTTGATTTTATCAATTGATTCGGTTTGTGAAAGACTTGCCTTTATCTTATTTCTTAAATCATCCGAGATTTCTTTAAAGTCATTTATGTCACTTAAATTAGTTATGATGCTATTTTCTTTTTTGATTTTCTCTAAACTAATTGAGTCTTTTACCGAAGCAACAATTGTGTCTAATCGAGCATTTTCAATACTGTTATAAAATTTAGATTCTCCAAACCATAAGGAAAAAGTGTCTTCAGATTCTATTACGATGTGAACACTATCTGAACCTTTAGCCTCATCTCCTGTATTTTGCTTGTAAAAAATTTTAGGAACGATTGGAAGTGCAGAGTAGTGGTCTTTCATTATTCCATACAGTACAATTTCTGCAATTTCACTTCCTCTACCAATTGCGTCTACAGATTCAACCAAACGTAGTTTTTTTGCTGATTCTGCAAGTATTGAACCTGCACCATCATTAAATAAAGCTTGTCTTTCGCTATGACTTAAAGCTGTTTCTGTGATATTGTCCCAAACAAATTTTTGAAACTGTTCATATCTCCATTCTCCGTTTTCAAAATCGTTGATTATTCCAAGAACTGATTTGTTGTCAGTCGGACTTAAAGTGCCGTCTAAATTAACGTCATTAAATATGTTATTTACGATAATTTCAAATTTCATTCTCGGTTTTCTTTAATGACGCCCAACTTGTTTATATAGTGCCTTTTTAAAGCATATACCATTAATTAGGTTGGCTATACCCAATTTTCTACTATATGCAAAAGCATAGCCTTTTTATCGTTCAATAAAATTTGAGGGAGATGACGTTAAATGTAAGAATTTTCTAAGACAATAGAATGTGGAATTCTGTAAGGAATTTTAGAAAAGAAAAAAGTAATCAGTGAGAGGTGGTTTAATTATTGCTTTTTAAAGTATTCAATTATATCAAATCCAAAGTAATTAGCAATTGTGTGTAATGTTTCGAGCGTTGGATTACTTTCTGCCCTTTCTATTCTTCCGATTTGATTTGCAGACATGTCAATGTCGATGCCCATATTTAATTGAGATACCCCCTTTTCTTCTCGATGCTTCTTTATGATAGCACCAATACCTTGCTTAAGTTTATAGAGTTCATCGTCAGACATTTTTCAAAAGTTGGTAAATCAATTAGATTTTATCAACACATATATGTGTTATTATAAAAAGGTTTACTATATTTAACCCCAATTACATATATTGCGATTCTTCGTTTAGACAATATTTGAAGCTTTCGCTTTGAATCCCGTACTGGAAAACTGGTAATTTTTAATGTGCACGGGATGATAAGTAGATTGGCTCACGACCCGGGCGTGAGCTCTCTTATCGTGCACGGGTATACCAGTACCTCCAGTCGGTAAGTTGAGTTTTCACGCCCAACTTTTTCTTAGCGTTTGGTTTTCTTTTTATTCTTTTTACGATGTGTCGCTAACCTTTTGGTTATGGGAAACATTTGGCAGCTTTTTTTTGTAGGGTTTACACCTTGTTATTGTCCTGTTTTTGGCACATCGCATTCGGTGTTCGATATCCTGTTCAGTAAAAAGCCGAAGAACCCCGTATAACCTTTTTTGGTTTTTGATTGTGGGAGCACGTTACCCTATTCCGGTTCACGATATCCTTTAGTCCCACAATACACGTACACTTTGAGGGCAGCCGGCCCAATCACGAAACCATGTTTTTTGGTTTAGGAATCCTATTTCCGAGAGCTTTTGCTCTTTGGGCAGGATGGCCTTTGTCCGAACCTTGATGTCCTTGTTGGAAGTTACGGCTTTTCCGTGACTTATGGGGCAGTGTATAGAACAACTAACGCTTTAATTAAAAGAACTCAATTTATGCAACATTCAATAATATGCATGCGCAGGGGAACCCTGCTTGTGCTCCTATATGTCTTTCTAATGCCCCTTTTTTCATTTAATGTCCAAGCGGGCAATTTCTTGGAACCACCGCAGGCCACCGTTTCCGGCACCGTCACCGATACGTCTGGGAATCCCCTGGCCGGGGTGAACCTGGTGGTGGAATCCAAGAATATCGGGACCATGTCCGATCTGGACGGTTCCTTTACCATTACTGCCGGCCCTTCCGATGTGCTGGTCTTTTCCATGGTGGGTTTCAAGAGCCTTACCGTGCCCATTGCGGGTAGGGAAGAGGTCCTTGTGACCATGGAAGAGGATGTGACCGTTTTGGGGGAAGTGGTGCTCAATGCCGGTTATTATTCGGTCTCGGAGCGGGAACGTACCGGGAACATAACCACGGTAAAGGCTGCTGTAATCGATAAACAGCCCGTGGGCAACGCCTTGGCGGCCATGCAAGGACAAATGTCGGGGGTCAATATCGTCCAGAATACCGGTGTGCCCGGAGGTGGGTTTTCCGTGGAGGTACGGGGACAGAACTTTATCAATGGGGTCACCGATCCCCTCTATATTGTGGATGGGGTGCCCTTTGGTTCCCAGTCCTTGGGTTCCGAGGATGTGTCACGGTTTATCCTCGGTAGTGATATCAGCCCTCTGAATGCCATCAATCCCAACGATATCGAGAGTATCGAAGTGCTCAAGGATGCCGATGCCACGGCCATCTACGGTTCCCGTGGGGCCAATGGAGTAGTGCTCATCACCACCAAAAAGGGGAGGGCCGGAAAAACGCGCTTTGATGCCCATCTGAGCACTACCTTTGGAAGGGTCTCCAACTTTGTGGACCTGATGAACACTGAGCAGTATCTGGAAGTACGCCGTGAAGGGGTCATCAACGATGGATTCGAGGCCTCGCTCGAGAACCCGGTTTTCGATAGCTTTTGGCCTGATATTACCCTGTGGGACAACAACCGTTACACCGATTGGCAACAGGTGCTCATCGGGGGCACCGCTTATCGGAACAATGCCCAATTATCCGTATCCGGAGGGAGTGCCCAGACCCAGTTTTTGGTCAGTGGGGCCCTCTTGGACGAAACCACGGTATTTCCCGGGGATTCCAATTATAAGCGGGCCACGGTCCATAGCAACATTAACCATAGATCCAGCAATGAGCGGTTCCGATTGAACCTCTCCACCAGCTATACCCATGAGGATAACTTAGTGCCCAGTATCGATCTTTCTTCTCAAGCGTATACCCTGGCGCCCAACGCCCCGGCCTTGTATGATGAGGAAGGTAATTTGAATTGGGAGAACAATACTTGGAACAATCCTTTGGCTTCCTTGGAGGAAAAGGTAGGGGTGAAGAGCAGTACCGTGCTGGCCAATGCCATGCTCTCCTATGAGCTGTGGGAGGGTCTTGAACTGCGCAGTAGTCTCGGCTATACGGATTATCGCTTGGATTCCTACCGGACCCTGCCCAGTTCGGCCCGTAACCCAAGGTTCAATTTTACGCCACAAAACTATTCCAGCCTGACCACCAATCAGTCTCAAAGGACCTCGTGGATCGTGGAGCCCCAATTGCAATGGAAACAGCAGTGGGATGTACTTTCCATGGATGTGCTGGTGGGTACGACCTTCCAACAGGAGACCACCGAACAGCTTGTCCTTCGTGGACAAGGCTTTCCCACCAATGCCCTGATCAATAATATGGCAGCGGCCGATGAGGTGGAGGCCCGTGGGAGCACCGATAGCGATTATCGGTACAATGCCGTCTTTGGGAGGGTCAACCTCCAATTGCTGGACCGGTATATCCTGAACCTTACGGGTCGTAGGGACGGCTCGTCCCGATTTGGGCCCGGTAGGCAATTCGGGAACTTTGGCGCGGTGGGACTGGCCTGGATCTTTTCCAAAGAGAAACTGTTTCCGGAGAGTGCTTTTTTGAGCTTCGGGAAACTGCGGGGCAGTTATGGAACCACAGGCAGCGACAATATCGGGGACTATCAGTTTTTGGATACCTATACGGTTGTTGGCGAGGATTATGCAGGGGTGTCCGTCTTAAGTCCCACGGGAATTTTCAATCCGGCCTTTGGTTGGGAAGCGAACAACAAACTGGAAGCTGGACTTGAACTGGGCTTCTTTAAGAGTCGGTTATTTCTCAATGCCGCTTGGTACCGGAACCGTTCCTCCAATCAGTTGGTGGGGGTGCCCTTGGCGGCCACAACGGGCTTTTCGGAGCTGACAGGGAATTTCGATGCCACCGTGGAGAACTCCGGCCTGGAGCTGGACCTGCGTTCCATCAATCTGTTAAAGGGCAGTTTTAAATGGTCGACGACCTTGAACCTGACCGTACCCCGGAGCAAATTGGTGCGTTTTGATGGCTTGGAGACCTCCACCTTCGCCAATCAATATGTCATCGGGGAGCCCTTGTCCATTGTGAAGCTCTACCGTTCCTTGGGGGTCGACCCCGAAACAGGACAATACGAGATAGAGGATTTCAATGGGGACGGGGCCATCACCAGTAACGAGGACAGACAATTTATTGCGGACCTGGCCCCTAGTTTTTATGGGGGACTGGGCAATACGCTGAGTTGGGGGAACCTGACCTTTGATGTGTTCCTCCAGTTCAAAAAACAAGAGGGGTTCAACAATTTTCAGAACGATGCCGTACCGGGCTTTTCCAGAAATGCCAGTGTGGAGCTTCTCGACAGATGGCAGGAACCCGGAGATATGAAACCCGTTCAAGTGGCTTCGTCCGGATTGGCCTTTGGGGTGGGCAATGGCGACCTCCAACGCAGTAGCGATGCTGCGGTTTCGGATGCTTCTTTTATCCGGGTCAGGAACATTTCCCTGAACTATAAAGTACCCATGTTGGACAAGGGACTTGACGTCCAGGTCTATTTGCAAGGCCAGAACCTGTTCACCTTTACCCGCTATAGCGGGCCCGATCCAGAGCAGACACGAAATAACCGATTGCCGCCACTAAGACAATTGACCTTGGGATTAAAAGTGGGATTCTAATGCTAAATACAACGAATATGAAAACAGGACAAACCGATTTGATTATGAAATGGAACACTTCGATTTTGAAATATTTCCTGCTGCTCCTTCCGATTTTGGGACTTTTGGGCTGTACGGATTTTGTGGAGGTGGATCCCCCAAAGAACGTATTGGTCTCAGAGACCGTGTTTGATGATCCGGCGACGGTGGAGTCTGCCTTGGCAGACCTTTATTTTAAGATGCGGGAGACGGGAATGGTCTCCGGAAATGTGGGGCTGACCACCCGAATGGCCATCTATAGCGATGAACTGGATTATTATGGTTCCGATCCGCAACTGTTGGAATTCTACCAAAACCGGGTATTGCCCCCAAATACGGAACTGCTTGGCTGGTGGAGCGAGGCCTATTCGGTCATTTATGGGGCCAATGCCATTTTGGACGGACTGAAGGACGCTTCCTTAGATGTTGAAGAACAGCAAAAGTTCCGGGGACAGGCCTTGTTTGTCCGCGCCTTTATGCACAGCCTATTGGCATCCGTTTTTGGGGATGTGCCCTACGTGACCTCAACGGATTATCGCGTAAATAATAAGGTGTCACGGGTTTCCGAGGATTTGGTGTACGAAAATAGTATGGCGGATTTGGAGGAGGCCGTAGCCCTGATGGAGGATATCTCCATTGCCAATGGGGAACGGACTTTTATCGACCATTATGCAGCAAAGGCGCTCTTGGCACGCATGTATCTGTTGACCGAACAGTGGGAGTTGGCGGCGGGTCAGGCCACTGATCTGATAGCCACGTTTGGTCTGGAGGAGGACTTGGATAAAGTGTTCCTCAAGGAATCTGGGGAGACCATCTGGCAGTTGCGGCATGGGCGCCTGCCGGGCAATACCCAAGAGGCGAATCGGTTGATCATTACTACCGTTCCTGGGCAGACTTTTGCGATGACCGAAAGCTTGTTGTCCGCATTTGAGACTGGTGACCTCCGAAGAACGGCATGGGTCGATAGCATATCGGATGCGGAAAATACCGTGACCTTCTTTTTTCCCTATAAATACAAGGCGCGATTTAATGTGACCGAATCCTTGGAATATGCCATTCAGTTCCGATTGGCGGAACAATACCTGATCCGGTCGGAAGCCTTGCTTGCCTTGGGAAATTTAACGGGGGCACGGAGTGACCTCAATACAATCCGTAGTCGGGCAGGCCTGCCCAATAGCACGGCCAATACCGGGGATGAGCTTTTCTCGGCCATTTTGGCCGAACGTAGGATCGAGCTGTTTGCCGAGCAGGGACACCGTTGGTTCGATTTGAAAAGAAGCGGTAAGGCAACGGAAGTATTGGGGGGCTTAAAGCCCAATTGGGAGGAAACCGATGTGTTGCTTCCCGTTCCTGAGAGCGAATTGGACACCAACCCCAACCTATTGCCACAAAATCAAGGATATTAACCGGATGGGTATGTCCCCTGTGCCACTGACCTTCGAATGGGGTAGTACGGTGGCAGGGGAAGCCCATCCCATTAACAAAAGAACAATGAAATACATTTTATGGATATGGGCGCTTTGTTTGATGCCCTCACTGGGATGGTCCGAAAATATGAATTATACCGATAGCGGTGAATTGGTTGCCACGGCAGTACCTTTTTTGGATGCTTCCTTGGAAGAGGGGAGGCTCTTTATGGAGCTTCCGGTAACCAGCTTGGAAGAGCCAATGCTCCTGACTAGAATCGGGCGTTTGTCGCGGTATGATCAAAAACAGGTCGTCTTTCGAAAGTCAGGGAACCAGATTGTTTTGGAGGAGACCAGGGTTTGGTCCGAAACAGGAATTTGGATTGCCCTACAAAATGATCCTGATCTGGAACGGAATATTTTAGGGGTGTTTCCGATTTTGGAAGAACGTGGGGAGGGATATCGTTTTGATATCACCGACATGCTGTTCGATCGTTCCGTTGGTTGGGGAGCGATATCCTCCGATCCCATGGTCCCTGCCCTCAACAAGCTTATTGGGGTAAAATTGTTGGACGACGAACTGATGATCAAAATGCAATTGGGACATCAGAAGGAAAGTGCCAAAATTATACAGCCCGTACATTATAGTTTTCTGAAGTTGCCCCCTCCTATGGAGCCCCGTAGGTTTGATTATCGGATGGGGTTTTGGAACGAGTCCAGAACAATGGGACAACACCTGAACAACTATGTGGCGAGCATTGCCCGTTGGCGATTGGAGAAAAAACACAAGGACAGGAAGATCAGTGTGCCCATCAAGCCGATTACCTTTACGCTCTCCCCGGATATTCCTAAAAAATGGAGGCCCTATGTCAAGGCCGGTATCGAGGAGTGGTTGCCCGCCTTCGAAACGGCCGGCTTCAAGGATGCTATCGTGGTCAAAGAAGTGGATTCCTTAGATTCATGGTCGGCCTATAGCCTGGGACATTCCATCGTGCGTTGGTTCCGAGACCAGAAAATCCGCTATTTTGGTGAAAAACATCATGGCGCCACGGTCACCTATGTCATCGATCAACGGTCTGGGGAACTGATCAAAGCCGATGTGCTCATGGGAGTATCCCATGAGCATCTGATGGAGGAATATTTTATCCGTTGTGCCGCATTGGACAAAAGGACACAGACCTATCCCTTTCCAGATGAACTGTTGGGGGAACTGATCCAATACATAACGGCCCATGAGACGGGACATGCCTTGGGCATCGAGGACAATAACTTTGGGGAAAATCACTATCCTGTCGAAAAAATGGGGGATGAAGCTTGGCTTCGGACCATGGGGCATACCCCAAGTATCATGACCTATGCACGCCATAACAATTTGGCCCAGCCTAAGGATAACGTACCTCCTTCATTATTGGTACAAAAAGTAGGGCCGACCGATGCCTATTATCTCCGATGGGCCTATGAAACGTTTCCGGAATCCATGTCCAAGGAGCAACAAACCGATAGTCTGGAGCGTATCATTCGTTTGCAGGATACCATTCCATGGTACCGCTTGGCCAATCGCCTTGGAGATACCATGGGACCTGCAGTGACAAATGAGGTGGTGGAGGTCCGAGATCCGGTCCAAGGGGCGATTTTGGGCCTAAAGAACTTGGAACGCGCTATGGAACTATTGCCCAACATCAACCGTAATAGAAAGGATTACGTCCGTATCGAACGAATCCATGAAAGGGCCATTTCCCTTTGGTACCATTTGGTGCGGCGCGTGTTTTCTATGGTAGGGGGCTATGAGATTTTTTATAAGTCCATGGAACAACCGGGAAATATGTTCGATCCGATACCCCTGCAGACCCAACAGGAGGGCTTGGATTATCTGTTGCAACAGGTCTTTGACCCGCCCAAGTGGTTGGCCTATCCGACATTCAAAACCCATATCAGGGTAACGACACATCCAGATCCTCTGCTCAGCAGGCAACAAATGTTGTTAAGGGAAATGCTTAAGTCAAGATTTATGAAACGTATGCAGCATATGGAAACCATCGATGGATATGAGGGTCTCATGAAAAACTATTTGGAACAGTTACAGAATGCACTGTTTAGCGAGCTCAAAGGAGGGGTGGTATCCGTAGATCCCCGAAAACAAGGGCTACAGTTGAGCTATATCGATTGGATGATAAAGGCCATTGATAAGGAGCCAGTTGATATCCAGCCGCACCAACAATTGTTTGTGCATACCGATTATGCCAAAGGCTTGATGATAGAACAATTGCTGCTATTGCAAAAGCAATTGGAGGATAAGATAACTGATAAAAAAGATACGGTACTAAAGGGACATTGGGGGCATTGTTTGGCCACCTTGGAGGAAAGAGTGGATCCTTAATTTTTAAGAAATCATCATAGTGTAGAGCCTGTGATGCACGATATGGCGAACCTGGTTTCGTTGTTTTTTTGAGTTAGTAATAAAGGTGTCCCGAGGGACACCTTTATGTTGTTCAACAATTGATCGGTCTATTGCCAATCAAGCTTTGGATCAAGAAGTGCAGGATCATTGAATACCTGGTACGTCCCTTCATAACAGTTAACGGTCCCCGTATTGGGACAGTCTGTTTGGATCTGTTGAACTCCGGACGGAGTTCCAATATATCCTATATAGGAGCTATTGCTTTCCTCCGTGGCAAAGGCCAGGCCGACCGCCATTACAATGGCGAAGGCCGGTAAAACGATTTTTAAAAAACTTGTTTTCATTGTTTTATGAATTAAGTATGATGCCTACTCTGTTCAAGGTTTTCGGCTTCCCCTTGCACTGCGCAGTAATTTTATCCATTGGATGTTTTATGCTGTTTTTTGTTAAGGACGATGGCAGTTAGAGCCAATACCATGCATATGGCATTGAAAACGATATGGTCGTCCCATCGTAATGCCGCAAGTACCCCGCCACAAGAACAGGGGATGTCATCGCTGAATTGCAAAACGGCAATAATATAGATGGTGAATAAAGTCAATAGGATGCCGCTGGCATACAGGCCTATTATCCGTAATTTGGGAAATAACAATAGTCCGGCGATCACCAATTCCAGTAAGGGTACACTCCAACTCAAAAGACTGGCGTATGGCGCGATATAGGGCATACGTCCCAACCGTAATTCAAACAGCCCAAGGTCCAACAATTTGCTGCTGGCCGTGTAGACAAACAGCACAAGGAATAGGATGGAGATGGTACCTATGATGGTTTTCTTATGTATGGATACTGTTTTCATCGGTATTGGATAATGCGTGGTTTTTTGATGTGCTTATTGGGGCGTTCTGTCTTTTGTGTGCCACTTACACACTAAACTAGGTAGGGAATCGGATGGATACAATGGCATAATTCGGGAATCGGATGTCAAAATCCGACAATTTGCAGCGTTTTTCCGGAAGCTATGTCGGACAAAGGGTATGGTAGGGGAGAGCGTTAGCCTATAGGTATGGCCTGTTTTTGGCATTGTGGGCTACGATTTATAAAATGCTTCCCTTGCTGTCACCTTGTTTTTTAAGGTACTGCTGACCTTTGGTTTCGCTTGACCAGGGGATGTTTTTGTTGGAATGGAATAGTTGGGTAAAATGCCTGCTTTTATAAAGTGCCGTCACTTATCTTTTGTAGCCTAGGCATTATGGGCCATATTGGATGGGTTCCCGATCGATTGTCCCAATATCCAAATCCTATACACTTGCCTGCCGATGTACATAAATTTTTTGGATATGAACCATTCGTTGACATCTTCGGCCCTTGAGACCGAGATACAGGAAATCGAGGCCCAAGTGCCCAACGTCATTGAGGCCGCCAAAAAAATCACTGACTTATGTCGCTCCCGGCTCTGGGAGCTCAGAGATCATGTGGTGCACAAGGGATTTGTGGACGAGGCGGAGGAAATCCATTTTTTTAAGCATACCAAACAAGTGCCTTTGGTGCATCTGATCTACTATTCGGAACTCCTGGATTTGGAGCTTAAAATCCCTGTATGCGGTAAAAAGGCCCGAAGGCAATGGATCAAGACAAAACGGAAGCTATGGTCTACCTTTTTATCGGGGCATGTACAGTTCTGGAAGTATATACAATTGGGACATACCCACTGGGATCCGCAGTATTTTACCCGAAAGAAAAAGGATTCCCTCAAACCGGCGTATGCCCACCATATCGCCATGGACCCCATCTTTACGACCTCCCATGATATGCTCTTGGGACAATTGCGCGCCTATCGGAGGGCCATTGGCTATCTTAGGGACAAACGGAATACACAGGGTTCTGGGACGTTCCGTCCAAGGCTCCAATGGTCCTCCACCAAGGCGGCCCTCACGGAATTGGTCTATGCCCTCCACCATGTCGGGGCCATCAATGGGGGAAAGGCCGAGGTCAAGGAAATTGCCCAGACCTTATCAACGGCGTTCCATTGTGAGCTTGGCGATTGTTATCGTACTTACACGGAGATCTGCGCACGGAAAAAGGATAGGACCCGCTTCCTGGATGGGATGGCCTACACCCTTAAGGCCCATATGGACAAAGGGAACGTATAAGGTGTTTTGTGCATGGAAAAGTTTAGTGGAAGGGGTGTCCAATCAACTTCATTGTTGTTAGCGATGTTTTTGGCGAACTTTCCGAAAGAACAGACCAGGGGTAAGCCCGATCTTGGATTTCATGGCCCTGGCAAAGACATCGACCGAATTGAAACCAAATTGTTCCGCCAGTTGGATCGTGGAGCGGGTCCTTAAAAGCTCGGGCCGTTCCTTAATTTGGTTGATGGCATGGGTGATTCGAAGATCCCTCAGGTATTGTGAGAATGTTTGTCCCTTATAAACGTTGATGATCTTCGAGAGGTAGCTCGTATTGGTCCCGAGTAGGGTGGCCAAAGTGCCCAGACTGGTTCCCTGATCGAGATATCCTTTTTGGCTTTCCCATTGGTCCAATGCCAAAAGGATCCGTTGCACGACTTCCGGTGCTATGTCCATGGGGATGATATTTGCATTGGGTACTTGGCTTATTGTGGGTTCCACACCTTCCTGAAGCACGATGTTCAGTCTGCTTTGCATCTTACGGTATTTGACATAGAAGAATGCCAATAAAGCTACCAGTAAGGTGGCCAGGACCAATTGAGCCTTGATGGTATCTTCCCGAGCCAAAATTTCAGCTGTGAGGGCTTCCGTATCGCTAAGCGCCGCAGCTCTGCCCGAAACCGTATCCGATTCCATCAGCCGATGGAACTGTACCGAAGTATAGGTTACATTAAGTGGCCTGACCCTATCCAATGGTATATTCGGACGGTTGAAATGCCTTTCCTGAAGGTTTGCCTTAACAGGGATGACAATGCGCAATGCTGCATTTTGAAATCTGGACGGGGTGGCATAGGGATAGGTGGGAAAGGGCTCGGGATTGCCCTTGGTTCCCATAACATACCCTGGGTGTGGTGTTGCAGATCTGCACGCGAACAGCTGGTAACAAGTGTTCCTGTACGGGGCGAAACTGTCATTTATCCGTTTAAGGCGTGAACGATCCGTTCTTTCCCTGCAATGCGCTGGCAAAGACCCTGCCCCCTTTGATATCAATGATACAGGGGGCCAGGTCAATAATGTCAATAGTATTCCAAACCACATCTCTTTCATATTGGACGTATGGTAAACGTATCTTCAAACTCCCTTGTCATGGACCTTGTGGGACAAATGAACATAGGTACGGTACATCTAAAGGGAAGGGAGTTAGGGTTTTAAATATAAATTATAGTTGAATTACTACAATAGTGTAACTATAAATCGTACAAAATATCGGATAAAGGGGGTGTTTATGTTAAAATTTGACCCAAGTTGGGCACAACTTGTGAATTTAATTTTTGCTCTTAATTCATATTTGAGGTCTCATATAAACCTAAAATCATGCCAGCAAATATTGTAACGCAAGAAGATCTCGAAGGGTTCAAGGCATCCCTTTTGGAAGATATCAGGGACATCCTGGTAAAGTATAACCGTATCACCCTGGACCGATGGATCAAGTCCAACAGTGTCATGGGGAAATTGGAGATAAGCCCTGGGACCCTCCAGAATCTCCGTATCAATGGAACCATACCCTATTCAAAACTTGGAGGGATCATATACTATGATGAGGAGGAGATCCATCGGATTTTGATGGACAACAAAAACTTTATGTTAAACGATCGATCATGAAAATAGCCTTTTATAACCTGCAGAACATCTTTCACCGTCCCATTGATTTGGTCCATCGGTTTCGTACCGAAAACAGGATCCGTTGGATAACGGAATTTGAACGCTTATTGCTACTGCCGGAACGGTCCCAAAGGGATTTTGACCGGATGCGCATACTCTCCCATTTTTTGGGATTTGATGACCAAGGTTTTTCAACCCATTACACCCTACGAAATACCATGGGTCAATTATTGGTCTCAAGAGGGCTGAACAAGGGTAAACCTAGGGCAAGCCATCTGACCGATTGGGAGGGCTGGGCCAAAGTGGACTCCTTGCCCATCGATGAGCAGGCCATTGGGAACAAGGCCAAGGTTATTCAAGCGGTAGACCCGGATATCTTAGTGGTATCGGAGGTAGAGAGCCGTGCTTCCCTAGTGGAATTCAACCGATATTTTCTGAGTGCTGCAGATATCGCTCCCTATCAGGAAGTTGTTTTTATGGGAACCAATGATCCTTTCGGGCGCGGAATGGGGTTCTTGGCCAAAACAGGGATCGATTTGGTTTCGATGCGAACAAGGGCCAATGAACTTGATGCTTCGGAAAGACCCATATTTGATACGGATTTACAGGAGTATAGGCTCAGGATGGCTTCTGGTAGGACCTTTACCCTTCTTTGTACCCATTTTCTAGATTGTGCCGGTAGCGGGGAAGCGTTTAAAGAACGCCAATGGGTACAATCCAAACATATCGCGGGACTTCTGGCCCAAGGGGGGTATACCGATAGGGGAACGATCCTCGTGGGCACCCTTAATGCACCTTCTTATAGCAGCGCCATTTCCCCCTTGATCAAGGACAGTGGGCTTACCGACATTACGCGACATCCCAGCTTTACGGGAAATCTGGACAAGGGGAAAGATGCGGCTTACTTCAGCTTGGGCGCCTATAAAATGGGGGTGAACACCAAACAACGCGATTACCTCATGTTGTCCGATGGTCTTTTTAATGGGGTTGAAAAATGCGGTTTGGTCAGAAAGGGGATGTGGTTCAAGGAACGCCCGCAATGGGATATGTTCGGTAATATCAAAAGTGAACGGGATGCTGCCAGTGAACACCCGCTGCTCTGGTGTCAAATCCCTATATGATCGGTTTGGATAGATGTTGGCATTTTGTTACCATTGTAAATGTTCGTAATCGATATGGTCGTCATCGATCTCCAAGTCAGATATACCGCATTGTAGGCGTTTGGCCTCCTTTTCCAGAAAATCACGATATTCCTTGTATTCCTCGGTAAAGAAAACACTTCGCATGAGAAGCTCTGGAAGTTTTCTAAAGGCCCTTTTCCCTCCGCCAAGCTGTACATAATCTATATGGATGCTCTGCATGTACTGATAGCTGAACGCATTGGCACCGTCCAGACCATTCTCGATATAGCCCACCAAATTTTTGGCCCCGATCTCATCAAACTCGTTCATGGCCCTTTCCAACCAAAATTCTAGTTGCAGCAGCATGGAAACATCCAGCTTGGTAGTAGCGTAAAATTGCATGTTGTGCTTGATGGCCGATAGGGAAAACAGCAAGTGGACCCAAGAGGTCTTGGTGCCATAATGGGTGGCCTGTTCCAGAGAAAAATGGCTGGACTCCCTTTGGTCCCGACTGCCCTCCTTAGCCTTCCTTATCTCGTAGGAGAACCCGCTGATGAGCTTGTCCCTGTTCTCAAATCCCTTTGCATTTTGGTATTGCTCCTGGTTCCAGAACGTGCCGATTACCTCATATAAGGAATCCAAATCTTCATAAGTGCCCCAAATTTCTACTCCTATTCCTTTTTTTGTCGGTGTTAGGTATAACATTTCAAATACGGTTGATGAATTGACACTTTGCCTTTGTGATGTCAATGGGCGAAAATTACATAAAAAAACAGATGCTTTTTAAACTTTGGGACGATGTTTAAATACATCCCACAGTTCCCTAGCTACCTCGACCGTTATTTTTTTGAGTACCCTGAACAGGCTTGCAAATAACTTTTTCATTCCAGTATCTTTTTGATTCCCATTAAGATCGCCAATCCCAGGGCATTGATGCTTTCCTTCCGTTCCAAGTGCCGTGACTCGTCCGTATGGGACAAGAAGCCCAGTTCCAACAGTAGGGCGGGGCATACCGCCTTATTGTCGCGCAATACTTGAAAGTTGGCCCGCTTTAGCCCACGGCTGCGATAGGCCAGCTGCTGTTGTAGGTAGGTTTCCATGGCTTTCGCCATGGTGATATGACTTTGGGGAATCGGCCTGTTGTATAGGTAGATTTCCAATCCCGATGCCTTGGGATTATCGGCATGGTTGCAGTGCAGGGAAATAAAAAGGGCCGGTTTCAAGGCTTTGGCCAGTCGGGTGCGATGGCCCAAGGATATCAGGGTGTCTGAATATCGCGTGAGATACATATCATAACGATTGTCCAATACGGTCCTATTGTACCGTAAAATGGCCTCGGCCAATTTCAGGGTCAGCTCTTTTTCACTGAGGCCATTGATTCCAATGGCACCTGGATCGATCCCGCCATGTCCGGGGTCCACAATAATCACCATTTTTTGTTCGGTGTCCCCTTGTCCCCATGCCTTCAGGAAGAGGGCAAATAGGGCACACAAGAGGAAAATTTTTTGCTGTTCCATAGCCGTTTCGATCTTAAGATGTTTTGTGCAATCTGTAACGCTTTCCTCCAATCCTTTGGGATTCCTTAAAATTTAACGCTGCTGTCCGTTAATTTTTAGTGATTTAGGATCCTTTTTGTGAGTTCCCGATACTTTTCGAAAAAGTTTATTCATCAATAGGCCCTTTTGGCCACAAAAACTGACATCATGAAAAAAACATTCTTAAGTATCTGGGCGATGCTCCTTATGGGCATTCCCGCTTTTGCACAGATCGGGGGCATCGAAGATTCGGTCAATGACATCTCCGATACCATTCGAACCATCTTTCCCCTCCTCCTAGGGGTCATCTTTTTGGTCGGCTTCCTGTTCAATGCAGGCCATTTTTTTGGGGAGAACGCAGACCTTAAAAAAGGCATCACACGCGTATTGGTGTTCGTGCTCATCGCAGGGGCCGTGGTCGGTATCTTTACCTATCTCATCGGAATCGTGGTCTGATCTTTTAAGCCAAAAGTGAGTAATTCCTATGAGAACGTACAGAATATATAAGGACATCCGTAAAGGGGCAAGGATATGGGGGCTTCCCATATCCCTCTTTGCCCTTTTGATACTCTCCATCCTGGCATCCCTGCTCATCATCATCTTTTCCTTTAGCCTTATGGTCATTGTTCTGGCCATGGGATGGAACCTGTGTTGGTATGTATGCCTGACCAAGATGGCATCAAACAAGCACCTTTTGGACTTCAACAAGGTCTTTCCAGACTGTATCAGCAATAAACAGGACAATCTATTGAACCATGTCGAAAATTAACATCGCATCCCATCATCCCATTTTGGACATTCAGGATAATATCATCTTTGCCAACAATGGCAATGTGTTGGCCTGTTACAAGGTTTTGCTCCCTGAGATCCACTCCCTTTCCGAAACGGATTTTGAGGGGTTGCACAGCAATTGGTTCCAGGCCCTTAAATCCCTTCCTGTCGGGACTGTGGTCCACAAACAGGACATTTACCTTAAATCATCCTTCACTTCGGAATATCTGCCCAATGGTACATTTTTGTCCAAAGCGACCCATGATTATTTCAAGGGAAGGGAATATATGGAGCACCAGAGCTATTTGTTCTTTACCTGTCCCAAAAACAAGGGTTTCAATAATCCCAAATACGTCAACCCCTTTAGAAAGACACCTAAAGGGTTGCCCAAGGAACTGGATGATACCATAAAACGTTTTTTGGCCTCGGTGACTGATTCCGTGAACTATATCAACAATGGAGCAAAAATCAGTTTGGAACCTATGGTATCTGATCAAATCATGGCCTTGACCAAGGAGCAGTTCAATGGTCACAACTCCGATTGTGATACCGACATAGTCCTGGATGGCCCTAATGTGACCATCGGGAACAACCACTTTGACGTACTGGCCATCAACAGTGAGTCCTGCTTTGGGGACAGCGTACAGACCAGTAAGGTCAATGAACATTTCACCTCGGATGATTTCAGGTTTCATCAGGGGTTCATCGATGGTCTGGGGCTTTCCTTAAAGGAAAACCATATAGTGAACCAAATTATTTATTTGGATGACAAGCACCAATGGAGAAGGCAATTGGAGAAGAAAGGCGAGGAGTTGAAGAAGAGCTCCAATTTTGGTACCCAGAACAAGGTCATTCTCAAAAAGATTGAAAATATTCTTGACCAGATCAATAATGATGACAGTTCAAGGATTGTTCGTGGACACCTTAATATAATCCATTGGAATGGTGAAAAGCGGGAATTGGAGAATACCACTTCCAGGATAAAGGCCGAGTTCAAGGAACTGGATATGGTACCGTGTTACCCTTGTGGAACGGGACGCAAAAACTATATCCTGAACAGTTTTCCCTTTTTTGCCCCCAATTTTTCCAACGAAGACCTTTATGTGACCGACCTGAAACATGCCCTTTGCCTGTTGGTCAACACAACCAATTACAGAACGGACAGAAAGGGAATTGTGTTCAACGATCGGGAGTTCAACATTCCGGTGTTGAAGGATGTCTGGGATAAACATAAAAAACGCATCAAGGCACGGAACTTTGCCATTTTTGCCCCAACAGGAGAGGGGAAGTCCTTTTTGGCCAATAATATTTTGAGGCAGTATTTTGAGCAGGGCGTTCGGCTGGTCATCATCGACCTGGGCGGTTCCTATACCAAGTTTGCGAGCCTTTATCCCGAGCAGTGCACCGTGCTGCGGTATGAAAATGGGAAGAGCCTTGGCATCAACCCTTTTTACATAACAGACAATGATGATGTGACCCCCGAACGCTTGGAGGATCTTTCCATTTTCCTTTTCGAACTCATGGGAATGGGAACAAAACCCAAAAAAGAATCCTCGGTGGCCCTGAAGAAAATATTGCATGCCTATTACAGGGAAAAAAGTGACGTTTCACATTCTCTGGACAGTTTCTACCAATTTGTCAGCAAGCATAAAAAAAACCTGCTTTCCCGATTGCAGATCCATCCGGAATATTTCAAGATCCAAGGATTTCTGCATATTATTTCGGAATATGTCGGGGATGGGCTCTACAGTTTTCTGTTCGGGACCACCGAGGACCAGTCCTATCGAATTGAGGACAAACGACTCATTGTGTTTGAACTTGCTGAGGTGAGGGATAACAAGGAAATCCTCTCCGTTATGCTCAAGCTCATTAAAACGGCCATACAGCGTACCATTTGGAAGAACAGGGACGAGCGGGGCATCATCCTCTTTGATGAGTTCGCCAAACAGCTCAAGTTCGATAACGTTCTGGAGAGTGTGGAGTTTTATTATCAGGCCATTCGAAAACAGGAAGGAGCCATTGGCATCATCCTCCAGTCCATCAACCAACTGCCCCAGAACTCGACCTCGGCCAGTATCTTGGAGAATACCCAGGTCATCTATAGTCTTCGGAACGAAAAAGGCTATGGTACATTGAAAGAAAGGCTCCACCTTTCCTCCCATGATCTGCATCAACTGAGATCCATTAGGAACAATCTCGCAGGAAAGCGCAAGTACACCGAAATCTTCATAAAGATCGGGAAGGAAAGCAACATATTCCGGTTGGAAGTTCCCCCGGAAGTATATGCCGCCTATCTGACCGATGGCCCCGACAACAAGGCCATAATGGAACTGTATAAGGAAACCGGCTGTATGGAAACGGCCATCAAAAAATTCATTAATCAAAAATTAAGAACATCATGAAAACAAATATCAGAACTTTGGGCATTGCCCTTACCTTATCCATTTTAATGCCTGCAGGCGTTGCCTGCCAGGGGATGCCGGTGTATGACAACACCAACTTCATCACCTTGGGCAAACAGATCATTGAATCGGCCAAACAGACCACCGAACTTTTAAAGACCGTGGAATTTTTACGGGAACAAAAGGAGCGCATCGAAAAGGTCAACGATGTCATCAAACAATTGAAGGCGGTCCGTGAACTGACACGTAACAATGGGCGCCTTTTCGATATGGTCCGGAACGACCTGCGGGACATCCTGGACTCCCCCCATATCCGACCAGAGGAGGTGGAACGTATCTCGAATGCCTTTAATGCCATCATCGAGCATTCCTTGGAAGACCTGGAATTTGTGGAGGACATACTCTCCAGTGATTTTTTGAAGATGACCGATGCGGAGCGGATCGCGGTCCTCAAGGAAAAGGAAGCCCGGTCCAAGGAAATGGTCGAAGAGGTCCGGCGCAAGGCCAAACGATACCGTGATATCATTTCCTTTCGGGAAATGCAGGGGGCCATCAATAAACGCATAACAACCTATTGATCATGGCAGGAGTTCTATTAAGTATTGGTTTGGAGTATGTGGATGCGGTCTATGACACCATCAATGGGAGCGGTTTTGCACAGTACACCATCACGGGTATGAAGGCGCTGGCCCTATTGTTCTTTTTGATCAATATCATCAAGAAGTACAACGAAGGTATCGCATCTCGTGATGGACATACCTGGGGATTGACCCCAACGGAGCTGGTAAAGAATTTTGCCGTAGTGCTATTGGTGTTGTTTTCCGATCAGGTGTTGGATGCCTTTGACACCATCCTGGTAGGTATTGAGACCCAATACCGCAGCACGGCACCCGATCTGTTGCCCTTGCAGTTGCAGGAGATTTCCATTGAAGAGGATACTGGTCTTCTGGATGCCGCGAGTAAAGGATTGGCCTTCTTGTACGAGGCTCTGGTCAGTCCTTTTTATGGAATGCGCATCTTGGCCTTTATCATCAGTGTGTTCCTCTGGTTGTTGGATCTGTTCATCTATCCGCTCTTTTTGGCGGAACGCTTTTTCCTTTTGGGCGTCATGCGGGCCTTTTTCCCCTTGGTCATCAGCTTGGCCGTTTTTGAGAAGTTCAGAACCTTGGCCTACAACTTTTTTAAGCTCTATGTGGCCGTTTACATGCTGGTCCCCGCCTTTTTTCTGGTGAACATCTTTATCAATGCCCTTTACGGGGAACTGACCGACAATTTTTGGGTGAACCTCTTCGGGACGGACTATGGTAGCTCCGTGTTTGCCCCTTTGGTGGAACTGGGCACCATCGGTTTTATCGTCTTTTTGAAGTTCAAACTGTACCGAAGGGCGACCTCTTTTTCACTCAAACTCTTCGGTGCCTAGTACCGGACAAAACATAACATATTATGAAAACAATGTATAAAAATATCACTGCAATACTTCGGACCAATCGTTTTGTGGTCCTGATCGTGGTCATTGCATCGACCCTCTGTACGCTGGGTTCCGTTTTGGTGGCCTATCAAATGTACCGGGAAACTAGGACGGGAAACTTTGCCATTGGAACGGATGGATCCATCATTCCATTGAAATGGACGCTCCAACAGGAAAATCGGGAAGTGGAGGCCCTGGCCCATATCGAGCAGTTCCACAAGTACTTTTATTGTATCGATGCCAGCAACTATCAAAAGCATTTGGAAAAGGCCCTATGGTTGGGGGACAGTTCGGTGGACAATGTCTACCGCCAAAAAAAGGCCGATGGGGTCTATAACCGGCTACTGCAATATTCCCTGGTCCAAAAGGTACTGTCCGTGGAAACCGATCTTTTTGGGGAGGCAGGTGCCTTCTCCTTCAGGTCCCGGGTGGTATTTGAAATTGATCGGGGTTCGGTGACCGATACCTACGAACTACAGACCTCTGGTCAGCTCATGACCGTCGACCGACACTTTCCCAGAAATCCCCATGGGCTGTTGATTACGGCCTATTTTGAAAATCAATTGAAAAAGGTCAATGACCTATAAAGAACACTGTTATGAAACTGGATAAAAAGAAAATCGTTTTTGGGATCGTCATTCTGTTGGTCCTGGTATTTATGGTGGTGTATGCCATGCTCTTCCTGACCGATGGGGGTGATGCAGGGGCACAACTGGATCAACCCTTGGTGCCCGCTTTGGAAACGGCCCAAAAGGAATATACCTCCAAACTGGAGGCCCTCGATGACCTTAAAGAGGTGAAGACGACCAATGCGCCAAGTATCTATGATGAGAAGTATTTGGATAGTACAGGGGTTTTTGATCCAGATTTTATAGATAGGGAGAAGGCGCGGATTGTGGACAGTATTTACCGATTAGGGCGTATCGATTATACACAAGGGTCCTACCGGAAACCGTTTCAAGAAAATAAAGTAAAGGGCAATGTCCAAGTTTCTAAAAAAACAATAGAGCAGGAAAATGGGGCTGAACAAAATGAAAGCACAATGCCTACCTTACCGGAAATGGCCTTGGACCAGCAACTGTTCTTTGCTTCCGACCCCCAATCTGATGTGGATGATCGGAATGGGATGGTCATTTTTGCCATAGTACATCGGACACAGACGGTCAGGGCCCATGACCGATTGGAATTCCAGCTTTTGGAAGAGGTGGTCATTCACGGTAAGGTCGTGCCAGAGGGTACCATCGTTTTCGGAATCGTGGGCTTTCAGCCCAATCGGGTCGTACTGGATATAGGGAATATTAACCATATTCCTATAAAGGTAAAGGCCTATGACTATCGGGATGGGCTGGAAGGGCTGTATATCCAGAATTCCTTCAGGGCCGAACTGTCCAAGGAAGTGGTCGATGATGTCGTGGGAGACATCAATATACCGGGAGTGCCCCAGGTAAGGGGCCTGAAAAACATCTTTCAACGCTCGAACCGTCAGGTCAGGGCCACTGTAAACAAAAACTATAAAATACTTTTAAAAATAAAGCCTTGAGCCCTCTTTTGAAGGTGGTTTTTTGGGCTTCTAAAACTATTTCGTCATGAAAAATGCAATCATCATTCTTGGGATGTTACTTGCCGTTGCTTCCCAAGCCGCCAACCATACAACATTGGACACCATTTATGCCAATGAACATATGAATATGGCCCTGTTCTTTCCCTCCAAGATCAAGCAGGGCATCGTGGGCAACGACAATTTTGCCTTTACCTATAATCGGGAAAAAGGCCAGACCTTGGGACTATTAAAGGCAGTTCCGGGTAAGGACAGCAACCTGCTGGTCATCACGGAGGATGGAAGTGTCTATTCCTTTATGGTCCGTTATGCTAGTGAAATCTCGTATCCAAATCGATTTATTGGGTTGGCGGAACGGATCGGGAACGAAGACCAAGGGGTAGGGGAAGATGTTCGGCAGGAAAGGGTTGCCCAGACTTTGGTTGCGGATTCCTCGAAGGTTGCCACAATGAGGGACCGAAAGTTTCAGGTCTCCTGTGAATCGCTCTTGCAACTGCCAGAACGAAAGCATTCGGTCAAGAAAGAGCAGGGGCTCTCATTGGCCGTGACCAATATGGTCTACATGGACAATGAAGTATATGTCCAATTTGAGATAGCGAACCATTCCGGTGTCCGATTTGATTTTGGAGAATTGGAACTTATCAAGATCAGTGGTAAAAAGGGCAGGAGGGCTTCCTATCAGGAATTGGAACTGCTGCCCCGCTACAGGCATAATGTGCCCACAAGCATTATGCATGGCCAGAAGGTCCGTTTGGTCTATGTTTATCCAAAATTCCACTTGGATAAAGGGGAGAGACTGAAGGCCAATCTTTCTGAAGCGGGTACATCGAGGCTGGTTGTATTGACCTTTAAGTAAGGTATTCGGTGTCTTAAAGCTGGTTTTTAATACCAATTTAATCGGCACAACTGTTGATCGAAACGAGACTTCCAAATAAACCTAATGAAAAGTGGTGATCAAGACAATCGGCAATTTTTAATGTATGAATCGGTAGCTATTCTTTAGTTATGTAGGGAAATTTTATGGATTGGTCGATTCTTGTGGGTATTTTTTATTGATAACCATATATTTACGGGCCCCCGATACAACAGTACATTCATGAAGACAAGAAGCGCAAACTACAGGCTGTCCGATAGTAGGCTGTGGCAAAAGATAAATAGGGATTTCGGTGATGCAGGAGGTATCTTTGAGCTTTATTGCATGTTGCCAAAGACTGAGATAGTACCAGTACGGCGAATGCTCAAAACAGATACGATGGGGACGCTGTATATTGGTCGGGCTACTAGGTTCTTGGATGAAGTGATTGAACTCAAAAAATCCATGGCTCCAGCTGACACATCTTCTAACCATGAATGTGGTGCTAGGTATAGGGATTCCGAAACCCTAAAGGAGAAATACCCTTATGAGCATCTTTATATCGAACTCCACGGTACAGACCAAGGACTGGAACTGGAAAGCGAGAAACTGAAGTCATACCTCCGAGAATTTGGTGAACTGCCACCTTTAAACAGGATGTCTTGAAAGAGCATCCGCCAGTAGTTTAAGTAATGTCGATAAGGACATGTAACGTTTTTAAATGTAACGCTTTAAAATTTCAAAGCTTCCAACGGCTAACTTCTGCATGTTCACGTCGTACTTCCTATATTTTTTTAACTTTATATGAATATGAAGGATGGGGCAAAAATAGACAAGGATTCTTTTATAAGGGATTGCAACCTCAGTCTGAGGACGCAAAATGTGCTCTATAACAATGCAGAAGCATTTGGGGTTGAACGGGCCTCTTGGATTATGTACAGCAATCTTAAAGTTTCAGATATTGGAAATCTTTCGTTGCGGGTTATCGGTGGTTTTAGGAATTGTGGCACAAAAACACTTTCTGAAATTAAAGAATTGTGCACAAAAGCAGGAGTGGAATTAAAAGAGTAACGCGCCGATAAGAAATAGTTCTGACGGTACAACTTAAATGAACATGAGGTGTTTGGGCCAATAGGACAGACCTAAGGTACATTTGGCAATTTAAGGTTACGTATGTAACACCAAGAGGTCACCCAATGACAGGTTTCTCAAAGTGTTCCGTGGAAAGAAATGGTCAATGAGAGACCTTAAAAGAACAGCCCGCCCCCGACAACTGACCCGGGTAAATGAATTCGTTTTTCCGGTTACGGGACGGCAGGCTGCCATATTTTGGGAAAACCATGGAATCTTATAAAGTGAGGAATCCGTCCCATCGGGATGAATACCGAAACTAAAGGGATCATAATACTCCTCCAAATAAATCGCTTTCAATTCGATGAAAGGAACAATGGGATAAATCATGGGAACACCTGATGCTTGATTTGCAATGACTGGGCAAGTCCCTATCTTTAACCTACTGGTTACATTGCCAGCTGAAGATTTTCACGACAAGTTTGTCCCTGAACAGGCTATAAGATAACCATGCCGAAATAGAAGCAACCCATCCACCATCCCACCATCTAAAAGAAAAAGCCCCATGAAGCGCATACGATTGCCATACCTGTGCCTTTTCATCGTGTTGTTCATTTTTGGATGTGATTCCGATGACGGTTCCGAAATAACCTTGTCCGATAACACCTTTATGGCCCAAAAGGACGATGACCTATGGGAAGGTATCACTAAACTACAGCTGATTGAGAACGATACCCTGGTCTTCTTGGCCATAGGGGAAGGACTCGATAATGGGGTGTTGATGGTCAAGGTGAAGTTTCAAGGTGCGGGCAGCTATACCGTTGCCAAGGAAAAAGGCATCTACTATGATACCCTCGGCGGGGATGCCATCGTGGCACAATACACCTTACAGGAACCGGAAAAGGCCGCCTTTGTGGTGGAGTCCTATGACCAGTCCAGTGGAACGGTGACCGGTACTTTTGAGCTTGAATTGTTCCCAGAGGCCCAGGGCAGAAAGAGCATAGAATATTTTTTGCGGATCACCGAGGGCCGGTTTAGGGGCTCCCTAATAGAAGCTCCTTAAGCATTAGAATCCCCAGTTGGCAAACCGAACATAAAGAACAAGATTTCTTGTGGTTTTTCCCCGGCCTTTTTTCGAATGCGGATATAGCCACGGGTCATCTGGCTCTCAACGGTCTTGACCGAGAAGTTGAGATAATCCGCGATTTTAGTATTGGTTCCCCCATCCTTTTAGCTCAATAGATAGATTTCTGGGTGGATATGCTGAATTTAATGATCCTAACTAGTTTTACCTTCCTTAAAGAGTGTATTAAGAGAACTTTTCTTCGACCACATACAAGATATTGGTTTGAAATAGGCTTGAAATTCCATGTGCTTCCATTGATTTTTCCGTTGCTCCCATTCCTTTCGTATTTCCCGTTCTTGATTCCCTTGCCCAAGCCGTCCGTGCTTCCTTTTTGACGGCAAAACAACAACATCCAGCCTTGCGGGCGGCATAAAGCCGCTTCGCTTTTTATACGCCCTTGTACAAGCCTGAAGGTTGTACCACCATCAGCAACAAAAAGGATACGTGACGGCCCTATGGGAAGTAAATCATTTAAACCAAGAACGATGAAATCTTACGAAAACAATAAAACGGGAGCACTTCAAAAGTTAAAAACAAACAAAAAGGAAAACGCTCTGGATATAATAAGTAAATCAGTTTTCAACGCCCTGTCGGATAGGGCTTCATATAATTCTAATCTTTAAATTTTTAAATCATGAGTACATTGAGAAACAAAGTCCAATTGATCGGGAACATCGGAAACGATCCCAAAGTGGCCGTGCTGGAAAGCGGTAGCAAAACCGTGCGCTTTGCCATGGCCACCAATGAGTATTACAAGAACGCCCAAGGGGAAAAAGTACAGTCCACCCAATGGCACAACGTGGTCGCCTGGGACAAAAGGGCGGAGGTCATCGAACAGTATGCCCACAAGGGCAAGGAAATCGCCATCGAGGGCAAACTGGTATCCCGTAGCTATACCAATGAAATGGACGTCAAGGTCTATGTGACCGAGATCGTGGCCACCGAGATCCTCCTGTTGGGAGGCAAGGAAAGCGATGGAGACCAGCAAAAGGCAAAGGGGAAAGACCCCAAAGCCAAGAAGGCCAAAACGGAAAAGACAGCCTAATGGCGTCAAACCGTAAAACGGAAGAGGGCGTACACCTTGGAAAGTCTCGCCCTCTTTTTTCATCATAACCCCTTAAAAGAAATTACAATGGGAACACAAGTTAATGAAATCAGCATACGCTACAAAGAACCCGTACCCGCCCCCTTTTGGAAACAGATCAAATCCTCCAAGGATGCCGCGGAACTGCTCTACCAAACATGGAACACCGACACCATCGCCGTCCACGAATCCTTTAAGATCGTCCTGCTCAATAACAGCAACAAGGTCAAGGGCATCTATCAAATCTCGCAGGGCGGAATCACGGGAACCTTGGTAGATCTGCGCATCCTCTTTGCCGTGGTGCTCAAGACCCTCTCCGTGGGCATCCTGCTCGCACACAATCACCCCAGTGGGAAACTGCAGGCCAGCCAACCGGACAGGGACATCACCCACAAAATCCAACGGGCCGCCCAGCTCTTCGATGTCAAGGTCCTCGATCATATCATCATCGCCCCTGACGGGAAATACTTCAGTTTTGCCGATCAGGGAGTATTATAGCTGCAGTAGCAAATGCCACTATTTTAGCAAAGGGAACTACGTAGGTTCCCTTTTTCATTGAAGATATACAGCCCTTGGGCGGTTTCCTTGCATTTTTTCCAAAACCAGTCTTTTCAAAGTCTTAAAATCCCCCTTTAGTGTTATTGTAGATGTCAAGGCCTATACCTTGGGATAGGTATTGTGATTTCCCCGTGTGCGCGGGGAAACGGAATAGCGAGAGGGTAGCACGCCAAGGCGGTGCTACGAATCCGATTTGCTCCGCAAAGCCCATATCCACTGGGGTGATAGTAAACCCCAATGGTTGCCTGAAAAATTAAGAATGGGTCAAAACCCGTGGCAAGACCTATAAACAGTGATAGATAATGACCCATTTATATATAAGACAAGGATGATTGAACGATTTTATACCATACGATTCAAACGCCATACGGCGCAACGGTTCAAGCAGTTTTCCAAAAGAGTGGGAAAGACCTACTCCCATACTTTGGAAGCCGTCATGGATTTTTTTGAATGGCACGGCTTTGTTCCTTCGGACCGTATGGACCAAAGTTTTCTCCAGGAAATCCTCAAAAACCAAAAACTGACCCAAACGGCTATCAAACGCACCGAGGCCTCCATCGCCATTATCCGGGATATCGAGATTACACAGACCAAGCCCACCAATGCCATTTTGGAAGCTTTGTTGCAACAAAAGGTCAAACAGGAAATACCAAAGATGGAACAAAGGCCCTCGAAACAGGAGCCACCGATAGAAATCACGGTTCCTAAAATTCGCTATGAGCGACTCATGGACAAGATGGGGATGCTCAAAAAGGAAAGCCATTACGTGGTTGAGAATATCACTATGGTTAAGCCCTCTTTTGGAAAACCCTATCTGCGATTGGACATCACCGAAGGGGAACTGGAAAACTATAAACGTACCCTTCAAAATCTATGACCATGTACATCACCATCACAGCACAGAAAATTGGAAAAGGCTTCGAAACCTATCACGGTAGCGTAAAAGATTATGTGGCCTATTTGGAAAAAGAGAACCAAGATTTGGAACCAGAGAAACAGGAGGCCTTTTTTGACCAGAACGAAAATGCCATTCCCCCTGAAAAGGTCATATCGGAAATTGATGGTAACATCGCCAAGCTCAAAAAACGGGAACCCAAGTTCTATTCCATCGTGGTAAGCCCAAGCCAACGGGAGTTGAAACATATCGGCAACAGCCCCGAAGCGTTGCGGCAATATACCCGTGAGATCATGAAGGATTATGCCGCTTCCTTTTACCGGGATCGAAAGGTCACTGTTGACGACATCAAGTACTATGCGAAGATCGAGCATGAACGCACCTTTAGGGGCTTTGATAAAAAGGTGCTCGAAAATGCCCCGTACCGCAAACAAATCGCCAAACTCCGAAATGACCTGGCCAAGGTGGAACGGGGCGAAATCCAAGGCAACCCAAAGACCATTCAACAGGAAATCCAACGCCTGGCGCAAGAGGCTCCCCATAAGATCAACGGCCAAATGATCGTGGAGGGGATGAAAAAGGAAGGGGTGCAGTCCCATATCCATATCATCGTCAGCCGAAAGGATGTGACCAATACCTACAGCCTATCCCCTGGAAGCAAGTTCAAGGCTTCCGAAACCATCCTCCAGGGCAAAAAGGTCAAACAGGGTTTCCATCGGGATCAATTCTACCAAGCTGCGGAAAAGACCTTTGACCGCATGTTCGCCTATGACCGAAACTTCATAGAAAAATATGGTACGAAAAAACTATACCGACAGGATCCCAAAAAGTTCATGGCCTCATTGATGGGATTGCCCACCAATGAAAAACAGATTGCCCTGAAACTGTTGCAAAAAGGAGGGGTCCATATCCCCAACATTCCAACCAATAAAGTGCAATTGGCCTATAAGGCCATCATGAAACTCAAACAAGGTGTTGAACGGGCCATCCGATCAGGGGGCATTGAAATCTAAAAATTATGCTGACCATTACTATTATACATATCGCTATGTTGTTGCCATTCGGATGCTTGATTTCTTTCCTTTTGGTCAAGTACCTCCGCTATGGCTTTGCCTTTTCATGGATGTTGATTCTGGGAGCGGGGACAGCTCTTTTCTTTCTATTGGAAAAGGGCGTTTTCCTGAGAACAATGCTCTATGTATTGTTGCCCTGGGGATTTGTAAACCTCCTGTATTATGTCTTTATCCCAATCAGAGAGGCCAATACCATTGATAAAAAATATCGATTGGTGCTACAGACCAAGGGGTCCAAAGTGGTGTTGGACAATATCCGACGAGGCATTTCCATCATAGGGGCGGCAGGCAGTGGAAAGACCGAAAGTGTGGTCTACAATCTTTTCCAACATTTTGCGGACAATCGTTTTTGTGGGGTAATGCACGATTACAAAAACTTTGAGATTACGGAAATGGCCTATCCACTCTTCAAAGGGACTGACCGGATGTTCCACATCGTTTCCTTTGACCCCATTTACCATCGGGTGAATCCCATTGCCCCACGGTATCTCCCCGATGAGGAAAGTGTCCACGAGATTTCCCGTGTCCTTCTCGAAAACCTCCTGGAACTAAAAGAAAGTGGCAGCAGTGGCACCACGCGGTTTTTTCAGGATGCCGTAGAGGGCCTCATAGCCGGGATGATCTGGCGTTTGAAGGAAGACTTTCCAGACTATTGTACCATTCCGCATATGATAGCTCTCTATCAATTCCTCGATACGGAGCAGTTGGTGCGTTTCTTATGTGCCGACCTGACTTCCAAGGCCATGGCCGATGCCTTTATCAGTGGGGTGGATTCCGATAGGCAGACCGCAGGGGTGAAGAGTACCCTCGCCAATGCCTTTAAAAAAATCAGTACCCGGAAAATATTCATGGCGCTATCCGCAGATGAGGTGTCCTTGGATATCAATAACCCTAAAAATCCCTCCGTTATCTCCATAGTGAACAACCCCAAAACGGAAACCTCACTTTCTCCCATCATTGCAACAATTATCCATACCATTTCCAAACAGATGAGCGAGCGGAAACGTTTGACCTCTTTCTTCCTTATCGAAGAGGCTTCCACCATACGTCTATTAAATATGCATCGGATACCGGCCACACTGCGGAGCTATGATATTGCTACGGTCTATGTGCTCCAGGACAAGATCCAAAATGATATGCTATACGGGGACAAGGCCAGTAAGGCCATATTGAGCAATCTGTCCTACCAATTTTTTGGCAAGGCCAATGACCCGGATACCGCCAAATACTACGAACGCTTCTTTGAAATCGTAAAAAAGCAGTCCAAGAGCGTGAACAAAGGCTATAACCTTAATTTCGATACCCGGGTGACGCAAAGTGAACGGGAAGTGGCCAAGACCCGTGCGGATGCGTTCTATAGATTGCGACAAGGGGAATTTGTGGTCTTCTTTGATGGGGAGGACAGGAAGCTACGGTTTAAAATGCCAAAAATTCAACGGAGTCTACCCAAAACCATCTCCAAAACATCGCAAGAATTAAAATCGAATTTTAATAAAATTCACAGAGAGGTACAGCCAATTAAGGACATGTAAAGCGTAAAACGGTGTTCTTGATTTTACCATTTGCTATTGAAACAAGATTCTGTGAGAAAACACATTTTAACCACCGTTTTATTGAACTTTCATTGGAAAACGAGTCTACTGGTTTGTTAAAGTTCATTTCCCCGTACTAAATAAATAGTTTACATTCTGACGTTTATTTAAACTTTCAGGTTATGGTTTTTGGATATGCACGGGTGAGTACCATGGAACAAAGTTTGGACCTTCAATTGGATGCATTGCTAAAGGAAGGGATTCCACAAAAGAACATTTACACGGACAAGGTATCAAGTACCAAGGAAGTACGGAAGAGCTTGAGCAAACTTTTAAAATATGTGAGGGACGGAGATACCATTGTGGTCTGGAAACTTGATCGATTGGCAAGGAGCTTGATTCATTTTACCAATCTAATGACCAAATTGAAGGAAAAGGGCGTTCGTTTCAGGAGCATTACCGAACCTTTTATAGATACTACAGAGAAGTCTTCCCATTCTGAGTTCATCATCAATATATTTGCTGCCTTGGCGCAATTAGAAAGGGACATCATCATCGAACGGACTAAAGCTGGTCTGGAATCGGCAAGACGAAGGGGAAAGGTTTTGGGAGCTCCAAAGGGATTAAGTAAGAAAAACCAACAAAAAGCTGTACTTTGTGAGGAGTATTTCAATAACGGTGTGTTGACCGTTACGGAAATATGTGAACGATTGAACATTTCGAGAACAACCTATTACAAGTATTTACGGCATAGGGGGCTTTCAGGAAAGTTGAGATCATATAAAAGATGATCAAATACATCGATAATATTCCAATTTGCATATAGAAATGTTTTTTGCTTTAAACAAGTTGGCAGTAATGTTGAAAATCGAACTAATGACATTTTACGAAAGAGAAATAAATAGAATCAACAGTATTATTTACTCGAACAATGAGCAAATAGAAACTGTAATTGGTGTTCGGAACTATATTGACAATAATTATGGTACTGATTTGAATTTGGACTTATTATCTCAAATACGCTTTATTTCCAAGTTTCATTTACTAAGATTATTTAAAAAGTATTATGGATTAACACCAAGACAATACTTGATAGACAAGAGGATTGAAAAATCTAAAGAACATCTGAAAAAAGGAATGTCCGTAACTGAAACCTGTTTTGCTGTTGGATTTGAAAGTTTAAGTTCGTTTAGCACTTTATTTAAAACCAAAACAGGAAAATCACCAAGTGAATTTCAAAATGAGCAACTTTCAAGAAGGTAATTATATTCATAGTCCTGAACTTTGGGAAATAATAAAAAATTAAAAAAATGAAAGTAACACTAATTAGCATTCCCGTTCGAGACCAAGAAAAAGCATTGAAGTTTTATACCAAAATACTTGGTTTCATAATAAAGAAAGACAAACCTTTAGAAGGAGGAAATAGATGGGTGACTTTAGTTTCGCCTGAATGGCAGGACGGACCTGAATTATTATTGGAGCCAGGACCAAATCATTTTGAGCCGTGTAAAGTCTATCAAGACGCACTAATGGAAGCCGGAATGCCATACACTCAATTTGATGTAAAAAGTGTTGAGACAGAATATGAGCGACTAACAAAACTTGGGGTAGAATTCAGTGTGAAACCATCAACAATGGGCACTTGGAAGTATGCAGTATTTAATGATACCTGTGGGAACAATATTGAACTCGTGGAAGAACTTTAAAACACTACTGCCAACAAAGAACTGAGATAAAATAAAGTTTAATTAAACGATTCCAAAAAAGATGAATCAATACATCGATATTATTCCATTTTGGGTGTATATAGATATATTTTATGACTAAAAAAACAAGTTGACATTAATTATGACTAAAAATTTTGTTTCTTTTTTAGTTCTGTTGGCTTTTATTGGCCTAGGTTCCTGTAAACAAAAAAGTAATTCGGAAAATGCACTTTTAACGTCATACAAATTAATGTATGCTATGGAGAGAGTGGACAGCTATTATGTTGTTAAAAACCCCACTTTGAAAAGTTTTATTGCTAAAGCAAAATCAAAGAATGCAAAACCAGAAACTCTAGAAATACGGGACATAATTGGACAAAGTAATAAGTTAATTTCTAAAATTAAAGAAAGTGAAAATGAAATCAATGGTATTGACCATTTGAAAGGAACAGACGTAAAAATACGAGCAATCGAGTTCTTAGAACATATGAAAAAGTTTGAATTACAAACCCAAAAAATATTAACACAACTTACAGACAACGATTCCCTAAACGATAAAAATAATACACAGGCTTACTCCGAGACTATTCAAGAATATTCAAATAAACATTCGAATTATCAGAATGCCTTAAGCTCTTTTTTTCAGAAAAATGGAATTGACCAAAAACAGGTAGATTCGATAGTTCAAAGGATAAAAAATAAATAACTAATGCCAACAAAGAACTGAGTTAAAAAACAAGTCTTTTTAAGCCAATCTCGATACATAATTCTCATCGTAAGGTATTCCGGATTTTGCAATGGCAAATGCCTGTTTCAACAGTTTGTTCGATACCGCTATCAATGCCAGTTTCTTGCTTTTTCCCTTGGCCGTTATGCGTTCATACATTTCCCGGCACGCTTTGTTGTGCTTGCAGGCGGAAAAAGCGCATAGGAACAACAGATTTCTCAATTTTCTGTTACCGACCTTACTTATCCTGCTCTTTCCCCTTACGCTGCTGCCCGAACGTCTGGTCATCGGAGTTATTCCCGCGTAATTGCATAACTGCCCCGCATTCTCGAACTTGGTAAAGCCATCCGTCAATATGATCAGCAAGGCCACTGTTTTGTCCCCAAGTCCCGGTATACTCTTCAAGTTCGTTAGCTGGCGTTGCTGCGTTTTCTTGACCAATGCAAGCAATCTCGACTGAAGGCCCTCCAGCTCCCTGTCCAGGCTTTTCAATGAACGGACCAAGGAGGAATGTACCGCCCTTGAGGGTATGCCTAGGACCTTTTCACCGTGCAGCTTGTTCTTTACCTGTGTCCGCTGTTTAAGATAGACGTCCATCAATGCCAACAATTGGAGACTCTCCGCCTGGTCCTCGCCCTTGCCGTCGTACAGGGGAACAGCGTTGACCTTGGCGTACTCCGCTATGGCTTTGGCATCGCTCTTGTCCGTCTTGACCTTGGAAAGCTTCATCTGCACAAAACGTTTTACGGACAAAGGGTTCACAACCGATACGGCCATGCCCTGGTCATAAAGGAACTGGGCCAATAGATAATGGTAATAACCAGTGGCTTCCATTACCACTAGACTGTTGAGGTTTAAACACCTGAAATAATCCCTGAACCCCTTCAAGGTGTTCGGGTACTGATGGTGAACACCCTCATGGTCAAACACATCAAATACATCCTTGCTGATGTCCACTCCGTGGATTTCTTTATCTTTATTCATAGGAAAATGTTTTGGAAAGGACGCTCCACTTAAGCTTCAACAACTTGAAATCGAGATCTTGGTCTCACAGAACTGAACGAATTCTTGAGTGGAAAAGAGAGGGGGTCATCAATGTTGACGGAATCGATACTTCCTATGGCTATATTGACCTTGTTCCTCTCTTTTGTTCTTTCTGATTTATGACTATAATTTAATCAGAATCAAACTTAAGCTGGCTATAATTCAATGTCCTCTCCTTGTATGAACTAAATTTCCTACATTTATAAAAGTTCAAATAAACGATTCGAAAATAAATTGTTGGCAAACGTCATAAATGGGTAATGAGAAAAATAATTTCATGAAAGGAAAGCACTGGATTTTAGTGCTCATTATTATTGTTACTTCGTACGGAATCTATACAGGTATTGAGGATTTGAAATATGGGAAGGAAATCTGGACGGAGGAAAGTAGAGGAATATTAATTGATCATTGCATGAGGGATTCGAAGGATATGGCAATTAAATATCGGGAATTGACTTTTGAATATTGTAAATGTTCTGTTGACAAAATACAAGCGGATTTTACTCAGCAGGAATACACAGAAATTAAGGAGGAGGAAATTGAAATCCAGAAAAAGAAACTACTTCCAAGTTTCGAAACTTGTTTAACAGAATATCAGGAGAAAATCAAGGAAGAAAGAATTAAAGACTAATACATAGTAAAGTTCAAATAAACGATAAAAGAATAGCGAAAAAACAAACTCTAGTGAAGGACCAATTGATATTTATAATTATTGTGATAATTTGTTCTTCATGCAGAAATGAACCTAATTACCATTTTGTTGAAGTCCAAGGAAAGAAGCAGCATGTTCTGACTTGGGGCAAAGGTGAACCGGTAGTTGTTTTTCTCAATGGAGGAGGGAGTCCTCTGAAGGATTTTGAAGTTGTTCAAAAGGAGATATCTAAAATGACAATGACAATTTCCTATGATAAGCCTGGTCTAGGAAAATCAGAAGTATCGAATGTACCTAGAACACTCGAAAATGTTACCAGGGAATTACGGAACTTACTTGAAAAAGAAGAAGTCTCTCAAGTCCCACTCATTCTGGTGGGGCATTCAATGGGTGGCTTCGTTGCCCGCTACTATATACAACAGCATCCTGAAAATGTAGTTGGTTTGGTCTTGATTGATTCGGGCAGCGAATATCTGGAGGATGAATGGAAAAAGGTAAGAACCAGAGATGAATTAATGAAGGAGGACAGCCTACTGGCCGAACAAATCAAATTGGTTCCCAAAGGGTTTCAAATGGAAGTGATAGCTTATCCCGCCCATGATTCGATATTAAAAACATTTGAACCAAAAATAAGTGTTCCAGTGACCTTATTGGAATCAAATAAGGTGGAAGATGGAGACAATGACGGCAAAATTCTTATTGAAATTCAGAAACGACTGTACAGAGAGTTCCAAGCATCGGTTCCCCAGACTAAACTGATTTCAACAGAAATTAGCGGACATTTTATTCAGAAGGATGAACCTGAGCTTGTAATAGGGGCAATCCAAAAAATGCTAACCAAAGTTCAATAAGTCATGAGATTTAGTATTTATCTTTTAGTAATTATACTTTTCGGTTGTAAATCAGAGAACCGCAATCATGAAAAAGAAGAAATTGTCGAAAAGCAAATTCAAGTAGATTTAAATCCCAACATTCATACTTCCCATATTATAGAAATGTTTGTTTGGCCCGGCGAATATCCAACACGTCCTATGTGTGTTGCCGCCCAAATGTATTTTGAACCATTTAAGAACCATCCTGCAATTAAACTTTCCGATAGTTTATTACAAAACGAAATATTCTACTTCGACGAACTAACTGAAATTCTATTGTATCTAGATGATTTTCCAAGTACGGACTTCAAGTATTCACTTGATAATTCACCATATTCAAATAGAACAGGAATTATTAATGAATGGATAAAAAAGTTGTCCGAATTCTATATCGATGCAAATGTGAAATCTTTCTTGAATAAAAACAAGGCATTTTATGATGGTGCGAGACAAGAAGTGTTGAACAATCTGCCTCCAGAAGATTTTGTAGACCAAATGGAAAAATACTACCGAGAGAAAAAAATAAGGTATACGATTATACCTGCTCCTGAAATGCCTACTGGTGGCGCATATGGGTATAGAGGAATTGGCCCGTATGTACAGACTGCTGATGGAATGTTGATTTACCAAGTAATCAGTGCCTCCTTACCGGTAGAAAAAGATAGTATTTCCAATAAATACAAGTATTTTGGTTTTGACAACGAAAAATTCATCCTGCGTAATTCATATCATGAGTTTGGTCACGCATTTGTTAATACAATATTGCATAAAAATGAAAATAGAATACTTCTTAACAGGTATGAGAATTTATTTACCCCTGAACTTCAAAATGTTATGGAAGCACAAAACTATGATAATTGGTTTGACTGCATCGCAGAACATCTAGTTCGATTAGGTGAAATCAGATTAGCTGAAAGGAGTGGTAATGAAAAATGGGCAGAAGAATTACGCAAATATCACATTAAAGAGTTGAATTTTATTTTTTTACCGCAATTTGAGGCCAAAATTAAAGAATACGAACAGAACGATAGTTTTAAAAGTTTTGAGAAGTTTTTGCCAAATCTCTTGAAAGAGCTAGACTATTTTGATTCAGAAATGATAAAGAACATAATAAATAAAAAAGTATAGTAACATAAAGTTCAAATAAACGATTGGAGTTAATGGGAGCATGAAAAATTACGTAGTAAAGGCCATCGAATAAATTCAAAAAAATAATGTTTAGAATAGCATTTAGCATACTACTTACTGTCTCAATTCTTTGTCCCAAGGATTGTAAGGCTCAGGAGAGCAAAATAACAACAGGACATAAAAATGGAACACTTATAGCAATTGGAGGAGGAAAAATCGGTGATACTGAAATTATGGCCAAATTTCGAAATCTAGCAGGTGGGGATTCGGCCAAAATTGTGGTGATACCCACAGCATTTGTTATAAATGATCAAATAGATACAGCATTGCTTAAAAGAAATTTTAATGAATATGGTATTCCCAATTTCACCATCCTACATACTAGCGATTCTTCAGTAGCCAACACTGATGAATTTGTTAAGCCAATAAAAGAAGCCACTGGGATTTACTTTACTGGTGGAAGGCACTGGAGAATAGCAGATAGTTATTTAAACACAAAGGCACATAAAGAAATGTTGAAACTACTTGACCGAGGGGGTGTAATTGCAGGGTCTTCTGCCGGCGCAACAATTCAGGGCTCATATCTCGCAAGAGGTGACACCAAAAACAATCAAATAATGATGGGTGATCATGAAGTTGGATTCGGTTTTATTTCCAATATTACAATTGATCAACATGTATTGGCCCGAGATCGACAATTTGATATGTTCACCATACTTGAAAGGAAACCTGAACTGCTGGGAATTGGAATTGACGAAAGCACGGCAATTATTGTTAAAGGAGATGTTTTAGAGGTTATAGGGAAAAGTTATGTACTTGTGAATGATACGGCATTTTGGTCTAGAGAGGGCTTTGACATGAAACAGTTACCTGACAAAAAACAAATGTTCTATTTTTTAAAAAACGGAGACAAATATAATTTAAGAAAAAGACAAGTGATTAGGGAATGGGAATGATGGTTTGGAAATATTTTGAATACGAAACGTCCTTTCTTTGTCTGTTTTAAAATTAGCCAAGTTTTCATTCATACATTGAATTGCTCCAAATGATGGTTCACATGGTATTTTGCTAAACTTGTCCAGGCGCTATATTTCATTTCACCAAAATAAGGGTGCGGTGCAAAGTCAAAGTCAATAGGAAGCTTCGAGAATTCCAGCAAACAATCCTTTAAAATCCTTCTGTCGTTTTCAAAATCAATCGGCTTAGTCCCATCCCCCTCCACCTGACCAAATCCTTCAGGTGTAGGTGTAGGTTTACCTGCTTTTGCAAGGGACTTAATAGTGTCTGGATTTACAACCCCATATTGCTTGGCCTTTTTAGTCCCTTTTGCCATTCGAAAAAAGTCTGTACAGTGACATACCATTTGATGGACATTCATTTTTCCAAATGACGGTTTGTGATCGACTGTAAGTTGGTCTATCCTGAACAAAAATTCATCGACTTTTCTTTGTTTCATAATATAGCCTCTTATTTTGTTTGAACTTTAACGGGCATTCCATGAAATTCAATATTGTGGCTATTTCGGAGTGATGGTGCCACCTGTTTCGGTCAAACAGTG